>Ga0316228_1001825_pt1 | contig 20388 bp, 19 predicted proteins | sample TBH18021metaG_FD_206005 | JGI IMG/M metagenome (GOLD analysis project Ga0316228, IMG submission 206005) | Freshwater microbial communities from Trout Bog Lake, Wisconsin, USA - TBH18021 | ecosystem: Environmental > Aquatic > Freshwater > Lake > Hypolimnion/Profundal zone | place: USA: Wisconsin... | reverse complement strand
GATGCCGAGTGCCGCCATGCTCTCGCTGACGAGGTACTCGCGCAGCACCGGCCCGAGCGCCGCCCGGCCGTCGGCGTGGCGGGAAAACGGGGTCGGGCCGGCTCCCTTGAGCTGGATGTCGCGCCGCCGCCCCGCCCGGTCGATGACCTCGCCGAGCAGGATGGCCCGCCCGTCGCCGAGCTGCGGCACGAAGTTTCCGAACTGATGGCCCGCATAGGCCGCGGAGAGCGGCTCGGTCCCCTCCGGCAGGCGGTTGCCCGCGAGCATCGCGAGGCCCTCCGGGCCGCCGAGCCACCCGGGGTCGAGCCCCAGCTCCAGAGCGAGGTCGCGGTTGAGCGTGATCAGGCTCGGTTCCGCGACCGGGGTCGGCGCGAGCCGCCGGAAGAATCGGTCGGGCAGGCGGGCGTAGCTGTTGTCGAAGGGGAGCGGGGCCGACATGGGGCTGGCTGGTCCTCTCGGGGGTCCTCAGGACCAATGGGGACGCGGGCCCCGGGTTCAAGGCGCCGCCGCGAGCCCGGCGGCGCGGAGGGGTCCGGCGCGCTCAGTGCCCGTGCCGGCAGCCGGGACCGTGCACATGGTGGCCGTGCTCGTGGCCGTGCTCGTGGCCGTGTCCATGGTCGTGTCCATGATCGTGCGAATGGGCGTGGTCGTGCTCGTGATGAGCGTGCGCGTGCTGATGGCCGTGGTCGTGCCCGCAGGTGCTGTGGTCGTGGGCCTCCCGCTCCGGGCGGAAGGCGCGCGAGACCGCGGCGGCGGCGCAGCCCTGGCCCCGGATCAGCTCGGCATTCGCCGGCGTGTCGGGCACGTAGAGCCTGTCCGCCGCGACCTCGGTGGCCACGTGGTTCCCGCCGAGCTGCCAGGCGAGGCGCATCAGGCGGGCCGGGTTCTCGGCCCGCACCTCCAGCAGCGCCTCGGGCGCGGCGCGCACGGCCACGAGGCGCCCGTCCTCCAGCCGCAGGGCGTCGCCGTCCTCGATCGTGGCCGACCTCGCCAGGGCGAGGTCGAAGGCGAGCCCGCCCTGGGCGTGCAGATGTCCGCTCGCCCGGCCGCGGGCGGCATGGTCGAGCACGACCGTGTCGACGACGGCATCCGGCCGCACGGCGGGCTTGCGCACCAGGGTCGTGGCTCTCTGCATGGGGTCCTCGGAAGGGGCTCGAAGGATCGCGTCGGTCCGCGCGGGAACGCGCGGTCCTCCGCATGTCGGAACGCGGACGGCCGAAGGGAAGCCGTGCGGGCGCCGCCCGCGCGACCTGAGCCCTGGCTCGTCCGGAAGCTTATGCCGGGCGGAACCTCGGGCCGGGCGGAACCTTGGCCGTTCGGTTCGCGTTCAAGGACCATAACGGCTAAGCTCGCTCCGCACCATCGTCGCGGCGGAACGCCGGACCGCACAAGGGAGACCCCATGATGAAGAAGCTCGTTGCCGCGGCGCTCGCCGGCACCCTGGCCCTCTCGCTCGGCGCCTGCAACACGCCGCAGGATCGCGCGCTCGGCGGCGGCGTCCTCGGCGCGGGCCTCGGCGCGGCGGTCGGCGGTCTCGCCACGGGCCGGGCCGGCGGCGCGCTCGCGGGCGCGGCGATCGGCGGCGCCGGCGGCGCCATCGCGGGTGCCGCCACCGCGCCCCGCTGCCCCTACGGCACCTACCGCGACGCCTACGGCGACGTGTACTGCCGCTGAGCGAGCCTGATCGACCCTGCGCGGGCCGCATGGTCGGGGGCCGGAGCGTCGACGCTCCGGCCCTTTTCCGTTGGGGCGCGAGCCGCTATCGCATGCGGCCCCCTCGCCTGCGCAGCCCCGACGATGCCCGCCCCTTCCCGCCTCTCTTGGACGCCGCCGCGATGACCTCGGGTCTCTGGGGCAAGATCGGCGGCGCCGGCATCGGCATGGCGGTCGGCGGCCCGCTCGGGGCGCTCGCGGGCAGCGTCGCCGGGCATTACCTGTTCGATCGCGAGGGTGCGCCTTTCGGCCGCACGCCGCGCGAGGTGGTGTTCACGACGGGACTTGTGGCGCTCGCCGCCAAGATGGCGAAGTCCGACGGCGTGGTGGTCCCCTCCGAAATCGAGGCCTTCGGCCGGGTGGTGCGGGTCGAGGCGGCCGAGCGCGCCGGGGTCGAGCGGCTGTTCGACCTCGCCAAGACGACCACGGCCGGCTTCGAGGCCTATGCGGGCCAGCTCGCCGCGACCTTCCAGGACGAGCCGGCGCTCTTGGAGGACGTGCTCGACGGCCTCTTCCACATCGCGACCGCCGACGGCGCGATCCACGAGGGCGAGGAGCGCTACCTGCGCGCGGTCGCCGCGATCTTCGGCCTGGAGGAGGCCGGTTTCCGGCGCATCGCCGCCCGCCATGTCCGGCTCGCCGACGACCCCTATCTCGTGCTGGGCCTGGAGCACGCCGCCGACGACGCGGCCGTGAAGGCGCAGCACCGCCGGCTCGTGGCGGAGAACCACCCGGATCGCGCCATCGCCCGCGGCCTCCCGCCCGAGGCGATCGCCATCGCGACGAGGCGGCTCGCGGCGATCAACGCGGCCTACGACCGGATCGCGGCCGAGCGGGGCCTCCGGTGACGCCCGACAGCCCGGTGGCGCGGCGTGTCCTGCCCTCGCCGAACCACGGCGAGCGCCGCGGCGGAGGGCCCGACGGCGCGGCCGTCCCACGGCCCGACATGCTGATCCTGCACTACACCGGCATGGAGAGCGCGCAGGCCGCCGTCGCCCGGCTGCGCGATCCGCGCGCCGAGGTCTCGGCGCATTACCTCGTGTTCGAGGATGGTGCCGTCGCCCAGATGGTTCCGGAGGCCCGCCGCGCCTGGCACGCGGGCGCCGCCGCCTGGAAGGGCGAGCGCGACGTCAACTCCCGCTCGCTCGGCATCGAGATCGTCCATCCCGGGCATGTCGGCGGCCTGCCGCCCTACCCGGAGGCGCAGGTGGCGGCGGTGACCGCGCTGGCGCGCGACCTCTGTGCGCGCTGGGCCATCCCGCCCGAGCGGGTGCTCGCCCATTCCGACGTCGCGCCCGAGCGCAAGGAGGATCCGGGCGAGGTCTTTCCCTGGGCCCGGCTCGCGGCCGAGGGCGTGGGGCACTTCGTGCCGCCCGTGCCGATCCGGGACGGGCGCTTCTTCGCCCGGGGCGATGCCGGCCAGCCGATCGAGGCCCTGCAGGCGATGCTCGGCCTCTACGGCTACGACCAGCCGGTGACGGGCGTGTTCGACGCCCGCACGCAGGCGGTCGTCGCCGCCTTCCAGCGGCATTTCCGCCCCGCCCGTGTGGACGGCGTCGCCGACGCCTCGACCATCACGACGCTGCGCGACCTGATCGCCGCCCTGCCGGGCCAGGGCGATCGCATATGACGGGGGTCGTCTCCGAGATCGCCACTGGAACCGCCCCGCGCCCCCTCTCCCATAGGGAGAGGGTTGGGGTGAGGGGTATGACCTTTCAGAGCTGAGCACGCCATCGACGCGCGTTCAGCACCGCGTTTATCCGGAAGCCTCATACCCCTCACCCGGCTTGCTGCGAAAGCAGACCTCTCCCTATGGGAGAGGGGACCCGCGCCTGACCGGGGTTAGGCCCGCTCGGCATATGCGATCGCCCTGCCTGCCGGGCTGAGCGAGGGGGGGCCGCCGCTCGCGGGGCTCCGCCGGGGACCGGCCTCTATCATATGACGTTGTCGCCGCCCGCGCCCGGGGCGCAACCTGACCCCCGACCGGACGCGCGGCGCGCGGACCCGGGATCAGGGAGCCAGACGCATGTTGAAGGCGTTCGAGGACCGCGAGCGCGCGGCGGAATACCTGTTCGCACGGACCGAGGAGGCGCGCTTCGCGGCGCATTGCGGGGGCATTCGCGCGCTCGCGATCTTCGCGATGGCCAAGCTCGGCGTGGACGGCCGCACGGCCGAGGCCTACGCTCGGGTGCTCATCGCGGCGATGATCGAGGGGCAGCACGACGAGGACTTGATCGAGCGCGTCCGGGCGGACCTACGCGCCAACGGCATCGACGTTCCCGCCGGCGAGCTGCGGGGCGTGATGCTGCGCGCCACCGCGGCCCAGGACGGACCGCCGCCGGAGACGACCCCCGAGGCCGCGTCCCGTTCCGCCGCGCCGCGCTGAGCGGTTCGCTCAGGCCCGCTGACGCACCAGGCGGGTGAGACCCGAACAGGCGATCAGACACCCGATCCCCATCAGGCAGAGGCAGCCGAGGATCGGGCCCGGCCGCCCGCCGGCCAGCACGATGGCGGCGACCAGCGGGACCAGGAGGACGACGAGCAGCAGCGTCATGGTTTACTCCGGCTGAACGGGACGCAGACTAGCCGGGAAAGTGTTAACCCTGTGTCTCCGCCCCTTCCATCGCCGGGCGCGCGCCGCGAGGCGATTCCAGGGGACGCTTCCGCCCGGGGCGGGTTCTCGTGAGGCGGGCCGGGGGAAGGCTTCGGCCGGTCCTCGGAGGATCCCTGGCGTGGATGCGTGCATTCCGGTCACCCCAGCACCTGCTGAGCGAATGCGGCCTGCCGCCGCCGGAGGGCGACAGCGAGGATGCGCGTGGGCGCGTCCTCGTGGTGGCCGGATGCCTCGAGGTTCCGGGCGCGATCCTGCTCGGCGCGGAGGCGGCCCTGCGGGCGGGCGCCGGCAAGGTCCGGATCGCAACCTGCCGGGACCTCGCGGTGCCGGTGGGGCTCGCCATGCCGGAGGCGCGCGTGCTCGCCCTCCCCCAGTCGCCGGACGGACGCGTCTCGGCGGAGGGCGCCGGCGTGGTGATCGAACAGGCGCGGGCCTGCGACGCGGCGCTGATCGGACCCGGCATGATGGACGATGGCGAGACCTCCGGTCTCGTGCGCGCGCTGCTCGCCGATCCGCCCGCGGCGGCCCTCGTGCTGGATGCGGGCGCGATGGCGGCGCTCGCCGAGGATCCGGCTCGGACGCACCGGCTGGAGCGGCCCGCGGTGATCACGCCGCACGCGGGCGAGATGGCACGGCTGCTCGGTGTCGAGCGGAGCGCGATCGAGGCCGATCCGCTGGCGGCGGCGCGGGAGGCGGCGGCCCGCTTCCGGGCCGTCACGGTGATGAAGGGCGCGCGAACCCACATCGTCGTGCCGGACGGCGACGCCTACCTGCACGTGGCGGATCATGCCGGCCTCGCCACCGCGGGCTCGGGCGACGTCCTCGCGGGCCTGATCGCGGGCCTGCTGGCCGGGGGACGGGCCCCGGCGATGCGGCGCTCTGGGGCGTCTACCTGCACGGTGCGGCGGGACGACGGCTCGCGCTCGGCCTCGGCGGCGTCGGCTTCCTGGCGCGTGAGATCCCGGCCGTCGTGCCGCCGATCATCGCCGAGATCCTGGCCGAGATCCTGGCCGAGATCCTGGCCGAGATCCTGGCCGAGATCCCGGCCTGATTGGCCGCCTCAGCCGACGGCGAGCTCGGGTCGGGCCTTGGCTTTGAGCGTGGCGTCCCGCAGGGGCTCGGCGAGGCGCTCGAGCGCTTCCGGGTCGTGGATGGCGACGACGCGGTTGCGGATGCTGACGAGCCCGTCCTCGCGCAGGCGCCGCAGCACCCGGTTGACGTGGACGGAGGTGAGGCCGAGCACGTTGCCGAGCTGGTCCTGGGTCAGCGGCATGCCGTATTCGAGGCTCCGGGACGTGCCCTGGGCGGGTCCCAGGCGGAGGCTGAACTCGAGGAGCACGTGGGCGATGCGCTCCTCGGCACTGCCCTGGCCGAGGCTGACGACCCAGTTGTGCAGCCGGCGCTCCTCCTCGACGATCTGCCACGTGCAGCGCAGGGCGATCTCGGGATCGGTCTGGAAGGCCTCGCGCAGCCGCTGCTGCTCCAGCCGCTCGACCGTCACGTCGGAGAGGGCGACCACCGCGTCCGGATGGGCCGCGACGAAGGCGCTCTTGATGGCGAAGAGGTCGCCGGGCAGGAACACCATCAGGTACTGCGCGCGCCCGTCCGGCAGCGCGCGCACGCGGCCGGCCCAGCCGGTGCGCAGGCGATAGACGAAGCCGTGCTCCGTTCCCTGCTCGACGATCGTCCCGCCGGCCGGGAAGGCGCGCGGGTTCGGCGCGGTCAGCGCGTCGAGCTTGCGGTCGCCGCCGGCGAGCGGCGCGGTGAGTTCTGGCCTGTGCAGGCGGTTGGCGTTCAGCATTCGGCTCGTCGATCGGTTCGGAGCGTCCGTCCTCAATCTGCAGCGCGGCCGGCGGTTTCCAAGCCCGCCGGTCGATCCGATTCCATGTCCGGTCGAATGGCGGTGCGCGCCGCGTCCCGGGCGAGTTCCTCCGGCAGGAGCGTCGCCGCCTCCTGCCGGGCGATGATCGCCGGCAGCGCGACCGGACGGTAGTCCCAGGCGTCGACGCCCACGTCGCAGGAGCGGCGCGTGTCCGCGAGCGTGCCGTGGGTGTGGCCGTAGAGGTGGCGCGTGCCCCGCCACAGGCCCGGCCAGGCCCGGTGGGCGTAGTGGGCCAGGAACAGGCGGCAGAGGCCGCCCGCCCCGTCGGGCAAGGTTATGCGCGCGCTCTCGACCGGCGGGTCCGCCCAGGCGAGGGCGAGCACCCGCTTGCTGTCGTGGTTGCCCCTGACCAGCCGCTTCACCCCGTTGAGCCGCTCGAACACGGCGGCGCAATAGGCCCGGTCCGCGTGGGCTGCGAAATCGCCGACGTGCCAGACCGAGTCCTCGGGCGCCACCGTCTCGTTCCAGCGCGCGATCAGGGCCGCGTCGTGCGCCTCGATCGTCGCGAAGCGCGCGCCGCGCTGGCGCAGGATGTGGGCATCCCCGAAATGGGTGTCGGCGGTGAAGAAGACGCGCATGCCGTCCGGCCGGGCCTCGTGCTCGCAAGGGTCGGCCGAAGATGGCGCGGTCCGGCGCGCGGGCCAGGATCGAGGATCGAGATCGCGACATCTTTCCCAGATCTGGATTTCCTCCTCCGTGCGGTCGTCCTTTCGATACACCAGCGCGCAAAGCTCCGGCTCCCGGCGCGGTATTAAGGCTCGATTCATGATTTGCTCCGCACGACGGGCGCCCGGCGCGGGCGCGCGCCGCGTCGGCGGCGGGCAGCGGAAGGGGCGGGCGAGATGACGGTTCCTGTCGCGGCCGACGAAGCCCGGCGCCTCGCCGCGCTGGAGGCTCTGGGCGACCTCGGCGGCGAGGCGGCGCTCCATCTCGAGGCGATCTGCCGGACGGCCGCGAGCCTGTTCGACGTCTCGATCGCGGTCGTGCCGCTGGTCGAGAGGACGGAGCTGCGCCCCGCCGCCGCCTGTGGGACCGACACGAACCCGATGCCGCGGGAGGGCGCCTTCTGCGCCCACACCATCCAGTCCGACGATCCCCTGGTGGTCGAGGACACCCTGCGCGATCCGCGCTTCGTCGACAGTCCCCTGGTGGTCGGCCCGGCCGCGATCCGCTTCTACGCCGGCGCGCCGCTCATCGTCGCGCCGGGGCTTCGCGTCGGCACCCTCTGCGTGCTCGACACGCGGCCGCGCGGCTTCACGGAGGCGCAGCGCCGCCAGTTGCAGGATCTGGCCGGCATCGTGGTGGGCCAGCTGCGCCTGCACGAGGCCAACATCCGCCAGCAGCAGGAGATCGCGGCCCGCGAGGCGAGCGAGGCCCGCTATCGCGCGCTCGCCGACGCGCTGCCCCAGCTGATCTGGATCTTCTCCGTCGAGACGGGCGAGAACGCCTACGTCAACCAGCAGTTCGAGCGCTATTACGGGCCGATCGGCCCCACCCGCGCCGCGCGCCTCGCCAACAACCATCCGGACGACGCGGAGCGGATGAGCCGGGCTTGGCGGACCGCGATCCGGACCCGCAGCCCCTACCAGATCGAGGGGCGCCTGCGCCGCCACGACGGGGTCTACCGCTGGCACCGGCTCGTGATGATCCCGATCCGCCAGCGCGGCGAGATGGTGGCGATGCTGGGCACCGCGCTCGACATCGACGACATCATCACGGCCCGGCGCAAGCTCGCCGAGACCGGCAAGCTCCTCCAACTCGCGCAGGATTCGGCCGGGGCCGGCACCTGGGACTTCGATCTCGCTTCCCAGCGGATCACGTGGTCGGCCGAGAGCGCGAAGCTCCACGGGATCGACGCCCCCCACGGATACACCCTGAGCACCGACGCGTGGCTCGCGATGGTCGAGCGCGCGGACGGCGAGGCGGCGCTCGCCGCGGCGGCGGCCGCCGCCGAGCAGCACACCAGCTTCTCGATCGAGTTCCGGGTGACGGCTCCCGACGGCGGCGTCCGCTGGATCCACGGCACCGGCCGGGCCCTCTACGACGCGGACGGCAGGCCTCAGCGGGTGATCGGCCTCAACATCGACGTCACGGCCCGCAAGGCGGCCGAGGCGGCCCTGGTGCGCGCCAAGGCCGCGGCCGAGGCCGCGCAGGGCGAGGCCGAGCGGGCGAGCGCCGCCAAGAGCGACTTCCTCGCCACGATGAGCCACGAGATCCGCACGCCCCTCAACGGCGTGCTCGGCTACGCCGACCTCCTGGTCGACGAGCTGGAGCCCGGCACGGTGGCCCGGCTCCATGCCGAGCGCATCCGCGGCGCCGGCGCGAGCCTGCTCACCGTCGTCAACGACGTGCTCGACTTCTCGAAGATCGAGGCCGGGCAGGTCGAGCTTGCCGCCGAGCCCTTCTCACTCGGCGAGGTCACCGACCAAGCCGTCGCGATCATGCGGGCGGGGGCCGAGCAGAAGGGGCTCCGCCTCGCCGTCACGGTCGAACCCGGCCTGCCGGAGCGCGTCGTCGGCGATCCGGACCGGCTCCGTCAGGTCCTGCTCAACCTCCTGAACAACGCCGTGAAGTTCACGGCGGCCGGCAGCGTGACCCTGAGCGTGGCGCGCGCGGACGGCCTCGCGGGCGGGCCGCACCTGCGCTTCGCCGTGCGCGATACCGGCATCGGCATCCCGGCGGAGAAGCACGGGTCCCTGTTCAAGCGCTTCTCGCAGATGGACGGGACGATCCAGCGCGAATACGGCGGCACCGGGCTCGGGCTCGCCATCTCGAAGCAGCTCGTCGAGCTGATGGGCGGTGCGATCGGGCTGGAGAGCGCGGCCGGCCAGGGTTCGACCTTCTGGTTCCGCCTGCCGCTGCCCGTGGCCGAACCGTGCGAGCCGGTCCGCGCCCAGGCGGAGCATGCACAGTCCCGGCGCGCGCGGCGCCTCCTTCTCGTCGAGGACGTGGCACTCAACCGGGAGCTGGCGCTCGCCGTGCTGCGCGATGCCGGCCACCGGGTCGATGCCGTGTCGAGCGGTCCCGAGGCGATCGCGGCGGTCCAGGCTGAGACCTACGACCTCGTCCTGATGGACGTGCAGATGCCCGGCATGGACGGCCTCGCGGCGACGCGGGCGATCCGCGCGCTCGCCCAGCCGTGCGCCGCGGTGCCGATCGTTGCCATGACGGCGAGCGTCCTGCCGCAGCAGGTGGTCGCGTTCCGCGAGGCCGGCATGAACGACCATATCGGCAAGCCCTTCAAGCGCGCGGCCCTCTACGCGATGATCGACCGTTGGACCCCCCGGGACCTGCCCGCGCCGGCCGTGACCGGAACCCTCGATCTCGGCACCTATCGCGAGGTCGCCGCCGTGGTCGGGCCCGAGCGCATGCGCCAGCTCCTCGCCACCCTCGCCAAGGAACTCACCGAGCGGTTCGGGACCGAGGGCGCCCTGCCCGACCGCGAGCAGCTCGCCCACGACGCCCACGCGATGATCTCCGCGAGCGGCGTGCTGGGCTTCACGGAGTTCGCCGTGCTCTGCCGCGAGGTCGAGCTGGCCTGCGAGGAGCGTCGCAGCTACGCGGCGATCCTCGCCCGCCTGCACGTCATGCGCCGGGCGGTGATCGACGAGATCGCGCAGCTGCGCGCGGCCTGAGGCGGCGTGGCGACCCCGCGCCCCGCCGCGTCCTCGCGGCCCGCGGCCGTCCCGGCAGCCGGCCCGCTCGTGCCCCGTCCGCATCAGGCGGAGGCGGCCCGCGCCATCCTGGCGGCCCGGGCGGCCGGGCGGCCCGGCTTCCTGCTCGGCGACATGACCGGCCTCGGCAAGACCCTCTCGGTCTGGGCGGCGCTCGCGGCGATGCCGGAGGCGTCCGTGCTCGTGGTCTGCCCCAAGGGAGCGATGCCGCAATGGCGCCGCACGATCCGCGATGCGGGGCTGGCGCCCAAGGAGGTGACGCTCGTGAACTACGAGCGCACCAAGGCGCTGATGGCGCCCCCGGAGGCGATCCGCCGCCGCTCGACCCGGGCGCGGAACAACGCGCTCGCCAAGCACGGCAGCCTGAAGCGGGCCTGGCCGCTGGTGGTGTTCGACGAGAGCCACAGGCTCCGCAACCCCTACGCCCAGCAGACCCTCGTCTGCCGCCAGCTCGCGGACGCCGCGACGTTCACGGTCTACATGAGCGCGACCGCCGGACAGGCGCCGCACGAACTCGGCTATCTCGGGCGCCTGCTCGGCCACGCGGTCGGCAGCCCGACCGAGACGCTCGCCGATTTCCGCGCCCTGATGCAGCGGCTCGGCATCGGGCGCGCCAAGGGGCGCTGGGTGAACTGGTCGTGGAGCGCCAACGCCCGCGACTGCGCGGTGATGGCCGAGCTTCTCTACACGGGCGCCGACGCGATCGGCCTGCGCCGCCGCCCGGCCGACATCGCGGGCTGGCCTGAGGTGCAGCGGGAACTGGCCCCGACCGCTCTGAAGCCCGACGAGCGCCGCCTCTACGACGCGACCTGGCGGGAATTCCGCCGGGAGTTCGGCTTGGCCGGCGGCAGCACCCGCCGGCCCGCCGGCTGGGCCGCCGACCTGCGCTTCCGTCAGAAGGCGAGCCTGCTGCGGGTCGCCGGTACCAGTGACTTCGCCGAGATCCTTCTGGAGGCCGGCGAGCAGGTCGCACTCTCGGTGGCCTTCCTGGAGACCGGCGCGGCGCTCGCCGAGACCCTGCGCGGGCGTGGCTGGCGGGTGGACGCGATCGACGGCACGCGCACGAGCGAGGCTAACGAGGCCGCCCGCCTCGCCTTCCAGACGGGCGCGCTCGATGCCGTCGTCTTCACGGTCACTGAATCGATCTCGCTGCACCGGAACGAACTGCCGGGCGGCGAGCGGACCCGGGCGCTCGTCGTCCACGACATGCGCCACAGCGCGATCCAGCTCGCCCAGATCGAGGGCCGCTGCCACCGCGACGGCGAGGCCGCGGTGATCCACTACGCCTACGCGGAGGATACCGTGGAGGAGGCGATCGCCGCGACCGTGCTGCGCCGCATGGCGGCGATGGACGCGATGGCGGGCGAGGATGCGGGCCTGCTCGAGGCGATCGCGGACTGCATCGCCCGGGCGGACTAGCGCGGCAGCATCGGGCGTCCGCGGACGGACGCCTCAGCCCCCCGCGAGGCGCACCAGCAGCAGCATGACCACCGCTCCGGCGACGGCCAGTCCCAGCAGCGTGACGCTGGAGAGCTGATCCACCTCGTTGACGTCCTCGCCGACGCGGTGGGTGGGGGTGTTGGCCGCGGTCCGGCCGTACTCGGTCTGCTGCATGGGGTTCCTCCGTCTCCGGCCGGGGGAACGCGCCGCCGCCGCGTCCGTTCACGCTGCCGGGTGCGGCGCTTGGCCCGCGCGCCGGATCAGGCCGCCACGCGTGCCCGCGCCGCCGACGCGCCGAGTTCGGGGCCCTGCACCGTGACCGGTCCGCCGCGGCGCGCTCGCAGGGTCCCACCCTTCGGCACCACGGTCCAGCCCTCGCGGCAGCCGTCGATCGGCTCCGAGACCACCACCAGTCCCGTCTCGGTCTCGCGGTAGTACAGGCTCGGCGGGCGCCCGTCGCAGGCCCAGCGATAGGCCGTCAGGGTCTCGCCGTCCGTGAGGAGCGCGGTGAAGCGCAGGGGCTCGCAGACGCCCGCGCCCTGCATCAGGCCGCGCACCTGGGCCAGCGTCTCCGCCATCGCGCCGACGGGGTCGTCGGCCAGCCCGTTGGCGAGCGCCAGCAGGAAGATCGCCTCGGAATCCGTGCTGCCGCGGCGTCGGTCGTAGAGCGCGTCCGGGATCAGCGCCTCCAGGCGCCGCTTGATCCGGTGATAGCCGCCGATCTGGCCGTTGTGCATGAACAGGTAGGGGCCGTGCGCGAAGGGGTGGCAATTCGCCCGCGCGGTGGCGGTGCCGGTGGCGGCGCGCACATGGGCGAAGAAGGTCCGGGCGCGGACCTGCCCGCAGAGGTTCACGAGGTTCTCGTCCGACCAGGCCGGGGAGATGTCCCGGTAGACGCCGGGTTCGGCCCGCTCGCCGTACCAGCCGATGCCGAAGCCGTCCCCGTTGGTCTCGGTCTTCCCCTCGTCGGCGTGCAGCGACTGGTGCACCAGGGAATGCGCGGGCGCGCAGACCAGCTCGGACAGGAAGACCGGCTCACCGCTGTAGGCGAGAAAGCGGCACATGGCTGACGCACACCCCCAATTCGCGCGATCCGTGATGGAGCACGCCGTTCGCGCCCACCGCGTGACGCGGGTGCGGCGCAATCGAGACGCCCATTCGGCCCGCGGCTCCGTTCCGAGCCCATCCGACACGCAAGGGGCGTACCGTCACGGCACCCGCCGTCATGGAACGGTCATTTACGGCCCGACAGGGTGAACAGGTTCTTAACGCGGCGCAACAGGTGCCGGCCTGGTGCGTTGCCGGCACAGCGGGCAACCCGCACGCACGGTCGAACGCGCCGACCAGTCCCGCCTCCGGCGCATCGGCCGCGCACGACTCTTGTTCCTGCGTTCCAGGCGGCGCACCATCGCCGAATCGGGGAATCAGCGGCCCAGCAACGAGGCCGCACCGTGGAGGCTACCGACAGGCATCTCGAAGATCGAAGGAGACCCCATGGGTCAAGCACTGCCAGACTGTCCCGTCGCCCTCGTGGTGGAGGACGACGACGCGGTCCGCAACCTCGCCGCCGCGGTCCTGGAGGAGACCGACCTCGACGTCATCGCGTGCGCGAGCGCGGAGGACGCGATCTCCATCCTGGAGCGCAGCGACGTCAACGTCGCCCTGCTCTTCGCCGACGTCCGCCTGCCGGGCGCGATGGATGGCATCTCGCTCGCCCGCACGGTCGAGGACCGCTGGCCGGACGTCCGGGTCGTCGTGACGTCGGGCGAGGATGCGCGCGGCGACGCTCGGATGCCCAAGGAGGCGGTCTTCATCCAGAAGCCCTGGGGCGCCCTCGACGTGCTGGTGCAGGCCGAGCACGCGACGCTGGCTGCTGCGCGGGCGGCCTGAGCGGAGGGCGACCGCCCCGGTCCGGCTTCCCCGCCGTCATCCCAGGTTCGCCTTCGGCGCCCTGGGATGACGGCGGCAAGGATGGCCCGCACTGCCCTCGACGGACAGCGCACCGACGCGCCGGCTCAGGCCGCGGCCTGGGCCAGCGACATCGATTCCTTCTTGATCAACTCGCGGTAGAAGCCGTCGAGATGCGTGAGCTTCTCGGGCGAGCCGTCCTGGATGATCCGGCCGCCCTCCAGCACGACGATCCGGTCGAAGTCCTTCAGCGTCGAGAGGCGGTGGGCGATCGCGATCACGGTGCGGCCCTCCATCAGGTTGGCGAGCGCGTGGCGGATCGCCTCCTCGGACTCGGCGTCGAGCGCGGAGGTCGCCTCGTCAAGGAGCAGGATCGGCGAGTTCTTCAGGATGGCGCGCGCGATGGCGATGCGCTGGCGCTGGCCTCCCGAGAGCTTCACGCCGCGGTCGCCCACGATCGTGTCGAAGCCCTCCGGCAGGGCCTTGATGAAGTCGGTGCAGTGCGCGGCCTCGGCCGCCTTCCAGACCTCCTCGTCGGTCGCGTCGGGCCGGCCGTAGCGGATGTTCTCGCGCAGGGAGCGGTGGAACATCGACACGTCCTGCGGCACCACCGTGATCGCCTCGCGCAGCGATTCCTGGGTCACGCGGTCGATGTTCTGGTCGTTGATCAGGATCTGCCCGCCCTTCACGTCGTAGAAGCGCTGGATCAGCGAGAACAGGGTCGACTTGCCCCCGCCCGACTTGCCGACGAGGCCGACCTTCTGGCCCGGCTCGATGCCGAGGTCGAAATCGGTGAACACCGAGCGGCCGTCCGGGTAATCGAAGGCGACGTGGTTGAAGGTGATCCGGGCTCCCTGTCCGGTGAGCGCCTTGGCTTCCGGGTGATCGACGAGATCGTGCGGCTGCAGCAGGGTGTGCAGGGCCTCGGACAGGCGGGCGGTGTGCTGGGTGGCATCGACCAGGGCGACCGCGAGGTCGCGGGTCGCGGCCAGGATGCGGATGCCGAGCGTGCAGACCAGCACGACCTGGCCGTTCGTGGCCTGGCCGATCTGCCACATCGAGATCGCCCAGTAGAGCAGGCCGAAGATCGCCAGCACGGTGAGCACCGCGTGCACGATGCGCAGCTTCTCGAGATAGAGCAGCGACGAGCGGCGCGCGCTCATCTCGGTCTTGATCGTTCCCTCGAAGCGGATTCCCTCGCGCTTGAAGGCCGAGAAGGCGCGCACGAGCGGCATGTTGCCGACGAGATCGACCATCTCGCCGTCCACGCTCGCGGCCTTGGCGGCAAAGTCGTGGTGCAGCGGCTTGCCGGCGGACGCCATCTTGAACATCAGCACGACGACGGAGGCGAAGACCGCGGCGAGCACCGCCGCCATCGTGACGTTGACGGTGCTGATGTAGATGAGTGAGCCGACGGCCGCGACGCAGGGCGGCATCACGTTGAACACGAACATATTCTCGACCGTGAAGATCGCGTTCGAGGTCGCCGTGATGCGGGACGCCAGCGTGCCCGGCTGCCGGTCGGAGAAGAAGGTCGGCGAGTGGCCGGTCATGTGCCGGAACAGGTCGCGGCGGATGTCGCCGGTCACCCCCACGAACGTGAAGGCGCCTACCAGCGCGGCCACGCGCCAGAGCAGGTTGTCGGCGGCGATGAAGGCGATGAGGACGGCGAGTGCCCCCCAGACGAGGTTGGCCTCCGGCCCCTTGCCGAGCGCGTCGACCACGCCCTTCAGCGCGTAATCCGTGCTCACCGAGAAGCCGACGGCGCCCAGCACCGAGACCAGGATCACCAGATGCGGCAGCCAGCGGCGCCGGAGGTAGCGCCCCACGAAGGCGAACGGCCTGTCGGCGTATTGGCAGAGGTCTTCCATCGCGATGAGATCTCGATTTCGAACGACGCTGATGCGCGGCGGACAGGGTGTTGCGGTGCGGATGATCACGGGCGAGGGCGGGCCGGCACGAGGCGGCAACGCGACAGCGTTACCATATGTTGCACGCGGCCGCGGCGAGCAGGCCCCCTACCCCGTTTTAACCGCGGAATCTGAACGGCGCTTGACCGATATGCGATTCCGGTGCCGCGCCGCGCTCACGCCGGCTCCGGACCGCGCCGGGTCTCCGGCATGGCGAGGGCGACGAGCAGGAAGGCGGCCAGCCCGACGACGGCGAGGCCCAGGAACGCGGTCTGGCTGCCGAGCCGGTCGGCCATGACGCCGGCCAGCGACGTGGACAGCGCCGCGCCGATGCCCATGGCGGTGCCGACCGCCCCGAGGGCGAGGTTGAACCGTCCGGTGCCGCGGGTGAGGTCCGAGACGACGAGCGGCACCATCACGCCGAGCACCGAGGCCGAGACGCCGTCGAGGACCTGGATCGCGACCAGCAGGTAGGGGTCGGTGGTGTAGGCGAAGAGCAGGCCGCGCACGGGCAGGGCCGCGAAGCCGACGAGCAGCACCGGATAGCGCCCGTAGCGCTCGGCGGCGCGCCCGACCGCCGGCGCGCAGACCGCCAGCACAGCCTGCGGGACCATGATGCAGGCGGCGACCAGCGCGGTCGCGGTCTCGCTGGCGCGCAGCGTCAGGGCGCTGCCGACGAGCGGCAGCATCGCGGCGTTGGCCAGGAAGAACAGCGTCATGCAGGCCGCGAAGGCGAGGAGCCCGCGGTTGGTGAGCAGCGCGCGCAGGCCGCCGCTCTCGGCGGGCGCCGCGGCACCTTGCGTGCGCACGTTCGCGTCGATCTCGTCGGCGCGGATGAAGGAGAGCGCGATGATCGTCGGCAGGACCAGCGCGGCGGTGAGGTAGAAGACGGCGCCGTTCGACAGGTAGTAGCCGCAGGCGCCCATCACGGCGGCCGCGCAGGCGTTGCCCATCGCCTGGAAGCTGGCGTTGCGGCCGAGGCGCTCGCCCGCGCGGGCATGGCCGACGAGGCCGATGCTGATCGCCGCGATGGCGGGGGTGAGGATGCAGCTCGCCGCCGAGTGCGCCGCCATGGCCAGCAGCACGATGAGGAAGCTCGGCCAGACCACGAGGGCGAGCGCGCTCGCCGAGATCGCCACCACCGAGACGCCGGCCGCGAAGCGCTTGGAGCGCACCGCGTCCACGAAGGCGCCGCCGGGCACCTGCCCCAACAGGCTGACGAGGCTGCCGACCGTGAGGGCGAAGCCGATGTCGGACTGCGTCCACTGCGCCTGCGAGAAGTAGACGGCGAGGAAGGGGCCGAAGCCCGTCTGGAGGTTCGCGACGAAGAACGCGAAGGCATCGAGTCCGCGCCGGCTTCCGCGGGAGACCGCGCCGGGTGCGGGGGCGGGCTCCGGCATCGCGGACGGCGCCGGCTCGGCCGCGGCGTCCTTGAGGCGGACGGCTCGCGCACGGACCTCGTGGCGCGGCGCCTCGCGCTCGCGGTGGGGGATCACCCGCCGGTTCTTCGTCCGGACCGCCGTCACTTATCGGGCGCCTTCTCGGGCGCTGAGGGCGGCGTCTGGACGGCGGGCGCCGGCGCGGGCTGCGCCGCGGCGGAGGGCTGGGTTTGCGATTGCGGCTGCGGTTGGGCTGCCGGCTCGCCCTCTGCGGTGGCGGGACTGGCAGGGCCGAGCACCACGATCGGCTCGCCGGCCTTGTACTCGGGCGAGACGCGGACCTGGTTGCGGCTTAGCTGGAGCGAGATGCGGCCCGGCTTGCCGTCGGTGTTGAAGCGCAGCGCCCGCCAGTCGACGGCGATCTTGCGCGAGCCGACGCCGAGGAAGCCGCCGAAATCGATGATCGCGGCGCGGGGCCGGCCGTCCTTGTCGATGACGACGTCGATGATCCGGCCGAACTCGTCGCCGTTGGCGCCGCGCACGCCCTTGCCGAGCAGGCTCTCGTAGTCCTGCGTGTCGAGCACGGTGGCGGGGGTGCCCTGCTGCTGGGCCTGGGGCTGGGGGCCGGCCGGAGCCGGCACGGCCGGCGGATTCTGCGCCGCGGGCGCCATCGGCGCTGCCGGCGGCGGGATGGCGGGCGCCTGTGCCCCGGGCGCCTGTGAGCCGGGCGCCTGCGTGGCCGGTCCCTCGCCGCCGGGGGGCGTCTGCGCCGCGGCGACGGCCGCCCAGAGGGTGATCGTGGCGGTCGCGATCATCCGGTCGAGTCTGAACACGCGGAGGCCTCGGAGTCTCGGGGTCGTTCGGGTTGCCGGCACAACCGCGGCCGTTCCGGCGGGTTCCGGTCCGCCGGCGGTCTCGCTCTGCACGCCGACCAAGGCGAAGTTATGGATCGGCCGCCCGGAGCGGGGAGGACGCGGTCCCGACGCGGTCCGGACGCAGGATCCGGGCCCGGCCGCAACGCCGGGCATCAAAATGCGCAGGACGATGGCGACAGATGTCCCAGGATGTCTTGGTTTTCGCGCAATCTCGGTCATAGACAGGCCGAAGCAACGATGCGGCCGCGACGACCTCGGTGCGGCCGTGATCCCGAGGATCTGCCATGTCACCGTCGCCCGTTTCCCAGGCGCAGCCGTCCCGTCTCACGCCGACGCGCGCCGCGCTGCTGGCGGCCTGCCTCGCCGCGCTCGGGGGCTGCCAGGCGCTCAGCGGCAGCGGCGGCGTGATGCCGGCCGGCGATGTCGGCCCGCCGCCCTCGCTCCGCAGCAGCCTGCCGAACCGGCCGGTGCGCAGCGCCAACATCGACGAGGACGGCCGTCCGCTCCAGACCGCGCCGACCCGCTCCCTCGACCTGCCCAAGAACGCGCGCGGCGAGGCGCGCGCCTCCGCGCAGGCGGAGCGGCGCATCCGCCGCGAGGACATCGAGGGCGGCAACGCCGCGGGCGGATCCGGCTCCGGCTCCGTCGGTCCCGCCCTGACGCCGGGCGGCGGCGTCGGCGTCGGCGGCCGCTTCTAGGGCTCCGGCCCATCCTCCGGCCGCGGCCCGGCCATTGCCGGTGGACAGCCTCCGGAACCGGCCGCGGGCCCCGTTTCGCAACCCTTGCCTCCGCCGCGAGCCCTCTTGTAGGGTTCGGTGGTCGGCGCAGGCGAGCCGCCTTCGCCGACCATGACCACCGGCGTGCGTAGAGGTTTTCCGCACCGGTTCCGCGGGCCCGCTCGGGGCGTGCGGGCCGGAAGACGCGGCCCTTCGCGCGCTCACCCATGCCGACCGTCCCTACGGGCGGCACGCATGCGCGCAGGGCTGGGAGGGGGACGATGGAAGCGGGCCTGAGCTGGACCGATGAGCGCGTGGCGCTGCTTCGCCGCCTCTGGGAGGACGGACAGAGCGCGAGCAAGATCGCGGCCCAGCTCGGCGGCGTCACCCGCAACGCCGTGATCGGCAAGGTGCACCGGCTCGGCCTCGCCGGACGGGCCAAGCCCGGCGAGGAGGCGCAGAGCGCCGCCCGCGCGGCGCGCCCGCCCGTCGCCGAGATCGAGACCGCGATCGCCGTGGTGGAGGCCGAGGCGCCCGAGCCCGTCGCCATCGTGTCGCATCGCCCCGCGCCGGACTTCCCGCTGCCCCTGCCCACACCCGCCGCGGCCCCTGTGGCGCTCGCCGTCTCGCAGCGCGTCACGATCATGGACCTGCGGGATTCGATGTGCCGCTGGCCGCTCGGCGATCCGACCACGCCCGATTTCCGCTTCTGCGGCGCGCGCTCGATCACCGGCCTGCCCTACTGCACGCACCACGCCGAGATCGCCTACCAGCCCGCCGCCGAGCGCAAGCGCGAGCGCCGGGTCGCGGGCTTCCGCTGAGGCGGGGCGGCCCGGGATCGCGCGCGGCTCTCCCCGGCCCCGCGCCGGCCCCGCCACGCCCGGGCCGGGACCGCTCGACGGCCGGCGGAACGGCACGCCCTCGGCCGTTCTGATCCGGCCCGTCGGCGACGCGTCCGCCGATCGGGGCGCCTTGTCGCGGGGATTGTCTGGGCGCCGACCGGCCACACCTCCCGGTCTCCGACGAGGAGACCCGCCATGGCAGAACAGGACCGCTCCGCCCCCTCGGCCGACCCCGCGCTGCTCGGACGCGCCCATGTCCGCCTCGACGGCGCCGAGAAGGTCACGGGCGCCGCGCTCTACGCCTCGGACCGCCGCTTCCCGAACCGCGCGCACGCCGCCCTGGTGACCAGCGCGATCGCGCGGGGGCGCATCTCCGGGATCGACGCCGCCGTCGCGGCCGCGCGTCCGGGCGTGCTCGGCATCTTCACGCACCGGGATTTCGCCGGCGCGGTCCGGCCGGTGAAGCACCTGATGGCCGGCGGCTACGCCAACAGCTCGCACCTGCCGCTGGGCTCCGACCGGATCGCCTATGCGGGCCAGATCGTGGCCCTCGTCGTGGCCGAGACGGTCGAGGCGGCGCGGGCCGCCGCTTCCCTGGTCGCGGTGACCTGCGAGCCGGAGGCCTACGCGGCGAGCCTCGACGCGCCCGGCGCCGAGACCGTTCGGCTCGCCGACCTCAAGGCCAAGCACACCGACCCGCGCCGGGGCGATGCCGACGCGGCGCTCTTCGCGGCCGCCCACCGTGTCACGGCGCTCTACCGGACCCCCGTGCAGCACCACAACCCGATGGAGCTGTTCACCACCACCTGCGTCTGGGAGGGCGAGCGCCTCGTCGTCCACGAGCCGACCCGCTACGTCGGCGCCCTGCGGCACGGGCTCGCCGAGCAGCTCGGGCTCGACCCGGGCAACGTGCGGGTGGTGTCGGGGCCGATCGGCGGGCATTTCGGCTCGAAGCTCGCGCTGTCGCAGCACACGGCGCTGGTCGCGCTCGCCGCCCGCCGGCTCGGGCGACCGGTCTCGCTGGTGCCGACGCGGCGGCAGTGCTTCACCATCGCCAACCACCGCCCCGAGACGCGCCACGAGATCCATCTGGGGGCGGACCGGGCCGGCCGCTTCACCGCGCTCGTGCACGAGGCCGAGATGGGCGCCTCGCGCTTCGATCCCTTCGCCATGGAGGGCACGGACGTCACCGCGAGCCTCTACGCCTGCCCGGCGATCCGCACGGAGGAGCGCGCGGTGCGCCTCGACCGCAACACGCCGGGGCCGATGCGGGCGCCGCCGGAGGTGCCCTACCTGTTCGCGCTGGAGAGCGCGGTCGATGAGATGGCCGGCCTTCTCGGGCTCGATCCGATCGAGCTGCGGCGGCGCAACGACACCGCGACCGATCCGGTCTCGGGCAAGCCCTTCACGACGCGCCCGCTCATCCGCTGCTTCG
>Ga0316228_1001823_pt1 | contig 20407 bp, 19 predicted proteins | sample TBH18021metaG_FD_206005 | JGI IMG/M metagenome (GOLD analysis project Ga0316228, IMG submission 206005) | Freshwater microbial communities from Trout Bog Lake, Wisconsin, USA - TBH18021 | ecosystem: Environmental > Aquatic > Freshwater > Lake > Hypolimnion/Profundal zone | place: USA: Wisconsin... | reverse complement strand
AGTGCGCTGCCGATGAGTTGGCCAGTAAAGGTAACTCCTCCAACACCCCCCAAGGCTTTTGCGCCAAATATGCCAGCTGCCAAACCACCCCACAAACCGCACAATCCATGCAAAGGCCAAACACCCAAAACATCATCGATCTTCCAGCGGTTTTGCACCAAGGTAAACATATAAACAAATAGACCGCCTGCCACTAAACCAACTATTAATGCGCCAAGTGGGTGCATTAAATCAGAGCCGGCACATACCGCCACTAAGCCAGCAAGCGGTCCGTTATAGGTAAAACCAGGATCATTACGACCCACAACCCATGCGGCTAAAGTGCCCCCAACCATCGCCATTAGAGAATTCAATGCAACAAGGCCACTAATCTTATCGATGGTCTGAGCACTCATGACATTAAATCCAAACCAACCTACCGCCAATATCCACGCCCCCAATGCCAAGAAAGGAATGCTTGAAGGTGGGTGCGCAGAGATTGCACCATCCTTGTTGTAGCGGCCACGACGAGCCCCAAGCAAGAGTACAGCCGGTAAAGCAATCCAGCCGCCAACCGCATGAACTACTACCGAGCCAGCAAAATCGTGAAACTCTTCACCCGTGAATGTTTTGATCCATGCCTGAATGCCATAGTGTTGATTCCAAGCAATGCCTTCAAAGAAAGGATAGACGAAACCTACCAATACAAAAGTTGCTATCAATTGAGGGTTGAACTTTGCGCGCTCCGCGATGCCACCAGAAATAATCGCAGGAATCGCCGCAGCGAAAGTGAGTAGGAAGAAAAACTTTACCAGCTCGTAACCATTTTTCTCGGCCAAGACTTCAGCGCCCGAAAAGAAGTTCACCCCATAAGCAATGCTGTAACCAATAAAGAAATAAGCAATAGTGGAGACTGCAAAATCCACCAAAATTTTTACCAACGCGTTGACTTGATTCTTTTTACGAACAGTACCGAGCTCCAAAAAGGCGAAGCCCGCATGCATTGCCAAAACCATAATGGCGCCAAGCAAAATAAATAAAGCATCACTACCTGATTTCAAAGTTTCCATCAAAGTTTCCTCTTTAGTTTTTTGCCTCATTATGGGGATTAGGGAAACCTATTTCGGTGCAATTTGCACCTAATTAGTGCAAATAATGAGGTAATTTATGGTTTATGATTGTTTTACATACACCCAAAGGAGAACCCATGAAGAAAATCCTAGCTGTTTTAATCGCAATTAGCGCATTTTCTAGCCTTGTTCAGGCTGAAGAAAAAATTAAGGTGCTTAGCACCCAAGAACTCGTCGATGTCTGCAAACTACCAGCAAGCCCAGAGTCTCGTAGTTTCTGTATTGGCTACACAACAGCTATTTATGACACCTATTTGGCTACACGTCATCCGCAGCGCGCTAAACCATTTATTTGCATCAAGCAACCTGCTCCGCTACGCGATGAAGTAATTGGTGATTTCGTTAAGTTCGCACAAACAGCTCCACAACTTGGCAACGAGCCAGCTTCTGGTACTGTTTTAGGCTTCTTAGCAATGCGTTTTCCTTGCGCCAAAAAATAACTCAAGCCATTTAGCTAACTCAACAAATACACAAGGACAGTTGATATGAAAAAAATTATCGCTATCACAGTAGCAACCCTGGCCATTGCTGGTTGCTCAAACATGAACAACACTGAGCAACGTACATTATCTGGCGCTGGCATTGGCGCGGCAGCTGGAGCAGTTGGCACAGCCATATTCCACGGTAATCCTATTTGGGGCGCCGTTGGTGGCGCGGCAGTTGGCGCGGCATCTGGCTACGTATACGATGCCTACAAAAAAGAACAGGCTTCCGAGTACAACTCTGGCTACAAGGCTGGAAAAAACAATCAGGCAAATCAGGCTCCTAACTAAGCAGCCTTTAGCAACAGCCTAACGCTGAGCCCAGCTTGTATTAATTTACAAGCTGGGTTTTTATTTGGATCTCTCCCGCGAGCGCTTTATGAATAGGGCACTTGGTCGCAATATCGAGCAAACGCTCCTTTTGTTCTCCATTAAGATCGCCTATCAACTGAATATCACGAGACAATATTTCAACATCATTGATGCGTTCAATATCAACCGTCACAATCGCGTTGTCCAATTTCCAAGCTTTACGCTCCGAGTACATCTTTAAGGTCATACTTGTACAGCCCGCTAAAGCTGCTGCAAGATATTCATGAGGCGAAGGGCCGGTTCCATTCCCGCCGCGGCCGACTTCAGCATCAGCCAGAAAATGTAAATCCCCAACGGATAATTTTTGTTGCAAGACGCCCACACCAAATTGGGACTGAACTTTCCTCATATCTACCTTTACCAGTTATTTAATTAACAACCCATTTATATAGAATGCATACAATAAATTTTAAGTAGATTAAGACTTATGTGGCTTTAATGCCAGCGGCAAGCCCGCCTTCTTCCAGGCGGTAAATCCACCTTCCAGATGACAAACCCCTGGTACACCCATTCTTTGCAAGGTCTCTGTCGCCAATGCAGAGCGCCATGCTGAGGCGCAATATAAAATGAGGCGCTTCCCCTCACCAAAGACTGGTTTGAAATAAGGGCTATCTGGATCCACCCAAAATTCAAGCATCCCGCGTGGTGCATGCAAAGCATTAGGAATCATGCCTTCGCGCTCAAGTTCCCGCACATCACGAATATCCACAAAAACTGTATTGGAATCTTTAAGAAACCCCTCAGCCTGAGCGAGGGGTACCGTTTCAATCTGCTGCATTGCTTGCGCAATCAATTCTTGATAGCCAATTTTTAATTTCATCAAAATCCCCTAAAGTACCAAACGCATATTTGCTTTAAACAACTGATAACATTTAATAATGAACTTTACCCCTACCGAACTTGGCGCAAGCATTATTTTTGCAGTCGCAGTTCTACATACTTTTTGCACGTCTTATTTTGAAGCTTTGGCTGAAAAATCACCTAAACATGCTGGTCTATGGCACCTCTTAGGCGAGGTTGAAATCGTCTTTGGATTTTGGGCTGCCATTCTCATCGTCTTTATGTGGCTCGCAAATGATTTAGAGACTGCAAAAACCTATGCCAATCAACGGAATTTCACTGAGGCTTTATTTGTATTTGCCATCATGGTGGTTGCTGGCAGCAAACCTATTCTAGATTTTGCCACTCAAATATTACATAGCTTTGGTAAGGTAGTTCAGGCTCTGTTGCGTACCAAAGCAACGCCTACTCTCTACTTTTTAACCCTGAGCATTACGCCACTGCTTGGTTCGCTCATCACGGAACCAGCAGCTATGACTCTGGCTGCATTTTTATTACGCGACTTGGTGTATCGCCACAAATGTTCCAATGTCCTGCTCTTTGGCACATTGGGCGTGTTGTTCGTGAATATCTCTATTGGTGGAACGCTCACTAATTTTGCCGCACCACCAGTCCTAATGGTTGCAACAACTTGGGGCTGGAGCAGCAGTTTCATGTTTGCCAATTTCGGTCTTGAATCCTGCATCGCCATTTTCATCAATGCTCTGGCAACAACCTTGATATTTCATCGGCAACTCATTAAGCCTAACTCCAAGATTGCTCAAAGCAAAATGCCAGTCACAACCACCTTAGTTCACCTCTTGTTCTTGGCTGGCATCGTAGGCTTCGCACATGATCCTGTGATCTTTATGTGGTTGCTACTCTTTTTTATTGGCTATACAACTGCTTACCCAAAACACCAAAGTCCACTCATTTTGCGCGAAGCATTATTGGTGGGCTTCTTCTTGGCTGGCCTAGCTCTCACAGCTATTACTGATAATGCAGCGCTTACCTATTTAGGATCAATTGTCAGTGGCACCTCTCCAGAATTTAAGCTCGCCCTAGTTGGCGGCGCCGTTGCTGGCGGAGGGCTTACCGTCATCGCCAACGCGCCCAACCCCGCTGGAATTGCGATTTTGCGGACCTACTTCCCAAATGCAGCTGTATCTGCAGGCTACCTGCTGATAGCTGCTTTACCGCCTACATTGGTAACGATTCTGGTCTATCGCCTACTGTAAGAGTGTTGATATCGTAAAATCCAAGCTTCGCCCCCAGCTATAAACCTGAGAACGGCACATGAAAAAGCTTTATATCAAAACCTTTGGCTGTCAGATGAACGAGTATGACTCGGACAAGATGGCAGATATCCTCCACGCCAATGAAGGCATGGAGATAACGGATACCCCGGAAGATGCGGATGTTGTTCTACTGAACACCTGCTCCATTCGAGAAAAAGCAGAAGACAAAGTGTTTTCTGATCTTGGGCGTTTACGTGAAATCAAAAAACGCAGGCCTGATTTATTAATCGGCGTTGGTGGATGCGTTGCTAGTCAAGAAGGCCAGCAAATCATTAGTCGCGCGCCCTATGTAGATGTAGTGTTTGGCCCGCAGACTTTGCATCGTCTCTCAGACCTCATTAGCAAACGTCGTGAAACTGGCATTTCTCAGGTAGATATTTCTTTTCCAGAAATTGAAAAGTTTGACCATCTTCCCGTCTCTCGTCAAACACGTGGCTCTGCTTACGTCTCGATCATGGAAGGTTGCTCAAAATACTGCAGTTATTGTGTTGTGCCATATACCCGCGGCGAAGAAGTATCTCGCCCCTTTGATGATGTGCTAACGGAAGTTGCTACTCTTGCCTCGCAAGGCGTTAAAGAGATCGTCTTGTTAGGACAGAACGTCAATGCTTATCTGGGCAAAATGGGAAACTCCGAAGAGATTGCTGACTTTGCCCTTTTAATTGAATACGTTGCTGAAATCCCGGGGGTAGAACGGATTCGCTTCACCACTAGTCATCCGAAAGAATTTACCCAACGCCTCATTGATGTGTATGCAAAAGTTCCCAAGCTAGTAAGCCATCTACACTTACCAGTCCAACATGCTTCTGATTCGGTACTCTCTGCCATGAAACGCGGCTACACCGCGCTTGAATACAAAAGCATCATCCGCAAGATGCGCGCAGTAAGGCCTGACCTTACGCTCTCAAGCGACTTTATTGTTGGCTTCCCTGGTGAGACTGATGTCGATTTTGAGAAGCTGCTCAAGATGGTAAAGGAGTTGCAATTTGATAATAGTTTCTGTTTTATCTTTAGCCCACGTCCAGGCACCCCTGCGGCCAATCTTATTGATGGCACACCCTATGAGGTAAAACTCAAGCGCCTGCAGATCTTGCTGGCACTGGTTGAATCGCAAGCCAGTGAAATTAGCCGGAAGATGTTGGGCAATGTTGAGCGGGTTTTAATTGAAGGCTTAGCAAAAGACGGCATCAATCTTCAGGGTCGCTCCGCCAATAATCGCGTGATCCATGTCCCTATGCCAGACCAGCCGATAGATCAATGGATTGGCAAGATGGTAGACATTGAAATTACTGAAGTCCTTAATTACACTCTACGCGGAGAATTACTTCAGACTCATGCCAGTTCAATCTAAGCCAATGCGAAAACTGACCATTGATATTCAATATGCGAGCCCAGCAGTTGAAAAATCACTAAGTACCATCGCCTCTACCGCCCTCATTAAACAGTGGGTTAAAGAAGCCACCAAGCACAGTGGCTTACTCACCCTGCGATTTGTCAATCAATCAGAAGGTAAAAAACTGAATCTGGCTTTCAGGGGCAAAGATAAGTCGACTAATGTGCTCACCTTTCCATATGAACTGACCAAGCAGTCCATTGCTGCAGATATTATTTTTTGCCTACCTGTACTGCAAAAAGAAGCAAGCGAACAAGGGAAAACACTAAAAGCACATTTGGCTCACTTAATTATTCATGGCTGTCTACATGCGCAGGGCCACAATCATGAAATAGATATAGAAGCAAAGAAAATGGAAGCTCTAGAAATAAAAATCTTAAAAAATCTAGGATTTACCAACCCCTACATTGAGCGGTAAACCCCATTTCCGTATCTATCGCTGAAATTACTTATTTCTAAGTTATTCTTGCAAGATGTCCGGCCCCGCCAAATCCCTTCTAGAACGATTAGCTGATTTTTTAGCCCCTCAGCCAATCGGCGTCGCTGAACGCCGTCAAGAACTGATTAACACACTCAGAGAAGCCCAGAGCGAAGGTTTGATCGATGCGGATGCCCTATCCATGATTGAGGGGGTATTTCAAGTGGGACAACTTTGCGCGCGCGATATTTTGGTTCCCCGCGCCCAAATTGACTGGATTGACATCAACCTATCTCTTTCTGAAATTATTAAGAGCGTCATTACTGCTGCGCACTCCCGCTTTCCAGTGTTTGAAAGCAGCAAAGACAATGTAATCGGCATCCTGTTGGCTAAAGATCTGCTGCGTCACTCAACAGAAGCTGATTTTCAAGTTCGCGACTGGTTACGTCCTGCCGTCTTTATTCCTGAATCTAAGCGCTTAAGTGTTTTACTCCGCGACTTTAAAGACAACCGCAACCATCTTGCTATCGTCGTAGATGAATACTCTGGTATTGCCGGGATCATCACCATTGAAGATGTGCTTGAACAAATTGTCGGTGATATTGAGGATGAGCACGATATCGATGAGGAGGCTGACAACATCATTCCTCTTGATAACGAAGACATTCGAGTGAAAGGTATTACCGAGCTCGATCAACTCAACGACACTCTAGGCACTCATTTTTCAGATGAGGATATTGAAACGGTGGCAGGCTTAGTAATCCAACATCTCGGCAGAGTGCCGAAGATGGGTGAACTAGTTCAAATTGATGGTGTTGAATTCGAAGTGCAACGCGCTGATCCTCGACAGATACACATTCTCCTCGCGCGCCAGACCCCCAAAAAAACCGATTGAGAGCGGCTTTGATTGATTATCAATTGCCGAAAGTTTGTAATCGCATGCAACTACTCGCGCTTTTTATTCTGGGTGCTTTATTAGCTGGCGCGGCCGAACTGCCTTTTGGTGGTTGGATTCAAATCCCTATTCTCAGCCTGATTTGGTGGCAACTTAATCGAACCAATCAGCCATCCCTTAAGAATGGCTTTGTAGGCGGCATGTCTTTTGGATTGGGTTATTTCATTGTTGGACTGTGGTGGATCTATATCAGCTTGCACGATGTGGGTGGCATGCACTGGACACTGTCAACAACTGCGGTTTTCTTACTCGCGGCTTACATGGCTTTGTATTTTTCAATCGCAAGCTTGACGATACAAATCTTTAAGAATGGTCGCCTCTCAGGTCTACTCTTAGCAGCCAGCTGGGTAGTAATGGAGTATCTCCGAGGCAAAATATTCACGGGCTTTCCGTGGATGGGGCTTGCTGAGGCGCAATTTAACGGCCCTTTTGCGCCTATTGCGCCCTTACTGGGTGGGCTTGCATGCACTTTCTTGACCGTCTGGATTTCATGGGAAGTTTTGCACGCAAGAAAACGCTTGCTTCTTTCTTCAATCAGCATTGCATGTGTTCTCATCTTTTCCCAAGCTTTCAGCTTTTTGAGCTTCACCAAGCCAAGCGGTCAACCCATTAGCGTTCGTTTGATTCAAGGAAATTTTGAGCAAAGCCTGAAATTCAATCCGCAGGCTATTGGTGAGCAGATTGCTTTTTACTCGGCAGCAATTCAATCCACGCCAGCAGATCTGATTGTGATTCCAGAAACCGCCTTTCCTTGGCCTCAAGGTAATTTACCGAGTGGGCTACTAAGCTCTCTTCAAAGCTTCTCCAATGCTAGCTCTAGCAATTTATTGATTGGCCTGATCGGCGACATTCCAAGCGCCAAGGGGATGCAATACACCAATCGAGCTCTTGGCGTATCACCTCATACAACCTTTTATGCATACGACAAATCGCATTTGGTGCCGTTTGGGGAATTCATACCCGCAGGCTTTTATTGGTTTGTAAATGCCTTCAATGTACCCATGAGCGACCTGACCGGCGGATCGCTGAATCAAGCCCTATTTCCTATTATTCGCAAAGATCAAAAAAATCTCGCGGCAGCCATCACGATTTGCTATGAGGATGTTTTTGGTGATGAACTGGCATCACGCTTACGCGATAGCAACGAGCCAGCTAATTTACTCATCAACATGACTAATTTGGCCTGGTTTGGTAGATCTCAAGCACCCACTCAGCAATTGCGCCTTTCGCAATTACGCTCCCTGGAAACCGGGCTTCCTGCCTTGCGTGCTACCAACACTGGGATTACTGCCGTATTAGGGCCGGATGGCAAAATACTTGCGCAGCTCCCTGAGTTTGCTCCAGATACATTGAGCGCCAAGGTACAAGCCTATTCCGGGAAAACGCCCTATGTCATTTGGGGAAATGTGCCAATTTTGAGTATTTCTTGTCTTCTGCTAATCCTAGGCTTCATCCGCCGGAAACAGTTTTAGCAGTTAGCTGGCAACGCCATGTAAAATCAATGGCTTAGCTAGGTTAATCATGCTTACTTTTCAGCAAATCATTCTCAAACTCCAAGATTACTGGGATCAACAAGGTTGCGCCCTATTGCAGCCTATCGACCTTGAAGTTGGTGCGGGCACATCCCATACGGCCACCTTCTTGCGAGCTATCGGCCCAGAGCCTTGGAAGGCGGCCTATGTGCAGCCCTCACGCAGACCTAAAGATGGTCGTTATGGCGAGAACCCAAACCGTCTTCAGCACTACTATCAATACCAAGTGGTCTTAAAGCCCGCTCCAGAAAATATTCTTGAGCTCTACTTAGGCTCTCTTGCAGCCCTTGGTCTAGATCTGACAAAAAATGATGTGCGCTTTGTAGAGGATGACTGGGAAAACCCAACCTTAGGCGCATGGGGGCTTGGCTGGGAAGTTTGGCTCAATGGCATGGAAGTTACACAGTTCACCTATTTCCAACAAGTGGGGGGCTTAGACTGCAAACCTGTACTCGGTGAAATTACTTACGGTATTGAGCGTTTGGCGATGTATATCCAAAACTGCTCCAATGTATATGACCTCGTTTGGGCGGATGGCATTTCTTATGGCGACGTTTATCATCAGAATGAAGTCGAGCAGTCTTGCTATAACTTTGAGCACTCCAATACTGATTTATTGTTTGCAAACTTTAGCAACTTCGAGAGCGAAGCAAAACGTTTAATGGAAGTACCGCTTGCATTACCGGCTTACGAAATGGTTCTAAAAGCTGCCCACACCTTCAACTTACTAGATGCGCGTGGCGCAATCTCGGTTACTGAGCGCGCCGCCTATATTGGCCGTATCCGCAACCTCTCTCGCGCCGTTGCACAAGCTTACTTTGAGTCTCGAGAAAAGCTGGGCTTCCCAATGTGCCAACGTCAAGCTAAAGCATAAGTACCGCAATCTATTTATGAGTACATCAAATACCCCCACCCAATCAGCAGACTTGTTGATTGAATTATTTACGGAAGAACTTCCTCCCAAGTCGCTTCGTCGACTCGGTGATGCATTTAGTGATGGTATTTTCAATGCCTTAAAAACCGCAGCCCTGTTGAGTGACGACTCTACAGTAGCTGGCTATGCAACACCACGCCGCCTTGCGGTTTATGTGACGAACGTAGCAACTCAGGCTCCCGACTATCCAGTACGGGAAAAGTTACTGCCTACGAGTATTGCATTTGACGCGGAAGGCAAAGCTACCGCGCCATTACTAAAGAAATTAGGCACACTAGGTTACATAGACATTGATCTCTCTACCCTTGAGAAGGCCGGTGAAGGTAAAAATGAAGCACTGTATTTAAACGTGATTGCCAAAGGCGCGGCATTAGAGTCAACAGCTCAAGCTGCGCTTGTGGGTACATTGAGTAAGCTGCCGATTGCCAAGATGATGCATTACCAAGTCATGCAAAAGGATGGTCAATTAGCAGATGTTGAGTTTGCACGTCCCGCTCATAAGATCATTGCATTGCATGGTACGACGCCTTTAGCCATTAGCGCACTAGGTATTCATGCGGGCAAGCAAACGGACGGTCACCGTTTTTTAGCGCCTGGTGTTGTTGCAATTACATCAGCAGACCAATACGAAACCACCCTACAAAACCAAGCAAAGGTGATACCTAGTTTCAATAAGCGTCGTGAATATATTAAAGCGGCCCTATTAAAAGCAGCGGGCGCTGATTTGGTATTGATGCCAGATAGTCTTCTGGACGAAGTAACTGCTTTAGTTGAATGGCCGGCAATTTATGAATGTCATTTTGATCAAGAGTTCTTAGAAGTACCTCAAGAGTGCTTGATTCTGACAATGCAAACCAATCAAAAATATTTTGCGCTGACTGATAAGCAAGGTAAATTGCGCAATCGCTTTCTAATTGTTTCCAATATTGAAACCGATAAGCCCGAAGCCATCATCTCAGGCAATGAGCGCGTTGTTCGCCCCCGCCTCTCTGATGCACGTTTCTTCTTCCAACAAGATCAAAAGCGCGCCCTAGCATCACGGGTCGCCGACCTCGGCAAGGTGGTTTATCACAACCAATTAGGAAACCAGCTCGAGCGCACTCAGCGCGTTGCTGCAATTGCAACCGGCATTGCTACAGCCTTAAAAAATAAAGGTATCGAAGCAAACATGGAGCTTGCTGGACGTGCTGCAGAAATTGCCAAGACCGACTTGCTCACCGATATGGTTGGCGAGTTTCCGGAATTGCAAGGCATCATGGGTCGCTATTATGCGACGCATGATGGCGAAAATATAGAGGTGGCTGCAGCGTGTAGTGAGCATTACATGCCCCGTTTTGCTGGTGATGCGTTACCACAAACACAAACTGGCACCATCCTGGCCATTGCCGATAAATTGGAAACTCTTGTAGGAATTTGGGGGGTTGGCCTTGCCCCGACTGGCGATAAAGACCCTTATGCCTTACGCCGTCATGCTTTAGGTCTCTGCCGTCTGCTTTTAGAAAAGAATCTTCCTTTAAGCCTGCCTGATTTGATTGCGCTAGCTCGCTCCCAATTTACCCAAAAAGATGTTCAAGAAAAAGCGAAGGCTGAGGATATTTACGCCTTTGTTCTGGATCGTCTTAAAGCCTATCTTCGCGATCAATCAGTTGCCGGCAAACCCTTCACAACAGAAGAAATTGATGCCATCCTCAGCCAATCTCCTACGCAACTGAATGACCTCATTGAGCGTCTAGCTGCTCTGCGTGAGTTCAATGCGCTTGAGCAAGCGCCCCAGCTCGCTGCCGCCAATAAGCGCATCAACAATATTCTCAAGAAAACAACGACAGCAATTCCGGCGACTTGCTCTGCAAAGCTATTGCAAATTCCCGCTGAGTCGGCGCTATTCCAGGCCTTGGAAAGCGTCACCCCGACGCTCAATGCCGCATACGAACAGCGTCAATTTGTTGAGCTCTTAAAAGCGCTTGTGGCTTTGAGTCAACCGATTGATCAATTCTTTGCTGATGTCATGGTGATGGATCCAAATCATGCATTACGCGATAACCGCTTAGCTCTTTTGCAACAACTTCACCAGAAAATGAATCTCATTGCCGATCTCGGCAAATTAGCATGAGCACCAGCTCTTCTAAATTAATCATTCTCGATCGCGATGGTGTGATCAACGAAGATAGAGATGACTATGTAAAGTCAAGCGAAGAGTGGGTTCCATTACCAGGTAGCCTGGAAGCTATTGCCTTACTGAATCAAGCGGGCTACCAAATTGCGATTGCAACCAATCAATCCGGCCTAGCCAGAGGCTACTTCAATATCAATGATCTGCATGCAATGCATAGCAAGATGGATGCATTACTCAAACCATTGGGCGGTCGCATTGACAGCATTTTCTTTTGTCCCCATGTTGACGCCAATGGCTGCGATTGCCGCAAACCATTACCAGGCCTCATGAAAGAGATTGCCCTACGCTATAAGAGAAATAACAGCAACCAACCACTTCAAGGCGTACCTATCGTCGGCGACTCTTTGAGAGATTTGCAGGCTGGCGTGGTTCTAGGCGCATCACCCCATTTAGTGTTGACTGGCAAAGGTCAGAAAACCTTGGCAAAAGGCAAATTGCCTGAGGGCACTGAAATTCATGAAGATTTACTTGCATTTGCCACCAGCCTTTTAAAAGAGAAGGTTTAGAAAAATGGTCTTTTTACGCTCAACCCTCTTCGCCCTATTCTTATTAATTTTTACCCCTATCTGGTCGGTTCTTTGTCTCCTAACCTTTCCATTTTTGAATCCCGAGAATCGCTATCGCTTCATTGGCCTATGGAACAAAGTTGTTATCTGGATCTTGCAACCTCTCTGTGGTATTCGTTATGAAATCCGCGGTATGGAGAACATGCAAGCTGTGCTTGATCAGCCAGTTGTTGTGCTAAGCAAGCACCAGTCCGCTTACGAAACAATTGCCTATATCGCCCTCTTGCCAAAACAACTGTGCTTTGTATTTAAACGCGAACTGCTTTGGATTCCTTTTTTTGGCTGGGCTTTAGCGTTATTAAAAATGATTCACATCAATCGTTCCAGCAAAGAAACTGCCGCCCTATCGGTAGCAAGCCAAGGTCGCAAGCGACTTGCTGAGGGCAAATGGATTATGTTGTTTCCAGAAGGTACGAGAATGCCTACAGGATCTTACAAGCCTTACAGTAAAGGTGGCGCTAGACTAGCTAGCGCTACGGAGGCAATTGTTATCCCCATTGCCCATAACGCTGGTCGTTGCTGGCCAAAGAATAGCTTTCTAAAGCAACCTGGAACGGTAATTTTTTCAATTGGCCCAGCCATTGCATCAGCTGGTAAAACAGGGGGTCAACTTCACCAAGAGGTTGAAAAGTGGATTGAGGCCGAAATGCGCATCATTGATCCAGACGCCTATAAATCCTAAACAAGACTTAAAGTGGTTGGTTTATTTGGTCAATACTTTAGCCCACTCGATATATCGATCAACAGAAACCTCTTGAGCTCGAGCTTTAAGCTCGGCTTCCGATAAATTCAGCCTGTCAGCAAACATCTGCAAATTAGTGCGCAGCATTTTTCGTCTTTGGGAAAAAGCGGCGGCAACAACTTGTTCTAAAGATGCCCACTGCGCATCACTTAAATTGAAATCCTCTCTAGGAATCATTCTCACCACGGCAGAATTTACTTTCGGCCGTGGATCAAAAGCTTCGGGCGGGACTTCGAGCACTTGCTCCATATGGTAACGAGCCTGGAGCATCACCGATAAACGACTAAAGTCAGAGCTACCCGCTGGAGCAACCATACGCTCTACTACCTCAGCTTGCAACATAAACACCTGCTCATCTATTACCGTTGCGGCTGACACCAAATGAAACAATAGCGGTGATGAAATGTTATAAGGCAAGTTACCAACCACTTTACATAGACCACCATTTTTAGGTCGACTCTTAGCCCACGCAAAAAAGTCAAACTTCAGGGCATCGCCTTCAATCACGGTCAAGCCCTTAAGGTTCTGTTGATTCCAGTACGCCACCAGATCACGATCAATCTCCAGGAGATCAAGATGCTCGAGCTTGCTTAACAAGGGACGTGTGAGCGCCCCTAGCCCAGGACCAATTTCAATAACTCGTGAACCTGCGCCAGGATTAATGAGCGCTACGATTGAATAAATGACGCCAGCATCTTGCAGAAAGTTTTGGCCAAAACGTTTGCGTGCACGATGCATCATGATGCTATATTTAATTTTTTATTGACTGCTAGTTGATAAGCCAAACGCAATGCTTCAACCATGCTTCCTGAATTCGCGATCTCTTTTCCAGCAATGTCCAGCGCAGTACCGTGATCAACCGATGTGCGAATGATTGGCAAACCCAAGGTTACGTTAACACCGCCACCAAAAGTGACAAACTTAAATGGCGCCAAACCTTGATCGTGATACATCGCAATGTAAGCATCGATACGCTCTAAGCTCTTTGCGTCAAACATGGTGTCCCCTGGGTAGGGGCCAGAAACCCCAATGCCTTGCTGCTTGGCCAACTCAATTGCAGGCAAAATAATCTCAATCTCTTCGCGCCCAAGATAGCCAGATTCACCAGCATGAGGATTAAGCCCCGCCACTCTAATGACAGGATTAGAAATCCCAAATTTGTCGCGTAGATCTTGATGCACGATCTGGATCACATTCAAAATATGGTCTCGAGTTAATGCAGCAGGGACGTCCTTTAAAGGGAGATGGGTAGTCGCTAGGGCCACTCTCAAATCCCGAGACTGCTGAAGACCCAAGAAGCCAGATGGCAATGGTGCGCACAACATCATCACCACGTGATCCGCCTTACACGCTTGAGCTAAGTACTCAGTATGACCAGTAAAGTTTACGCCAGCATCATTAATCACACTCTTTTGCAGAGGCGCGGTAATCATGGCATCAAAACGCCCAGACTGACAACCTTTAATAGCTGCACTTAAGATATTTAAAACATATTGGGCATTTGCAGGATTAGACTTGCCCAGAACCACTGGCTCAAAGAGTGCAATCGACTCAAGCTTGAGCCGCCCTAGAACGCTTAAAGGAATATCACCAGGTGTCGGCAGTAGAGATTTGTCGCCAAGCACCGTAATGCAAGCATTCGGCTGCTCTTTTAAGAAAGCTATGCTTCCGTTAAGGCTAATCTCCGGGCCAATACCAGCGGGCTCACCCGAACCAATAACTAGATTAACGAGGGGTACTTGCAGCATCATCTACGTTAATAATCTTCACCGTTGCCGTATCGCGCAACTGGCGAATCCAATCTTGATAGGCCTGCTCAAACTTTTTCTCATGAATAGCAGCCCGAGCAAACTCGCGCTGTTTCTCAACGGTTAATTGCGCCTCACGACGCTCTAGAACTTGAATGAGATGCCAACCGAATTCGGTTTTAACGGGGTTGCTTATTTCGCCGATTTGCAAGCGATTCATAGCCTGCTCAAACTCGGGGACTAAATCACCAGGCCCCATCCAACCCAAATTACCGCCATTAGCTGCCGAACCATCTTCAGAATATTTCTTTGCCAACTCACCAAAATCTGCCGTTTTAGCGCGCACTTGATCGCGATATCCAGCTAAACGCCTCTCGGCATCTTGATCAGTTAAGCCAGGACGATTACGTAACAAAATATGACGTGACATGGTCTGGGTGATCGTAATGCTTTGTGGCGCGCTTGGAGCCGACTCTTGTGGCGCAACCTGCTGAGGTGCGCCAGTGACTAGCGCACGACGATCAAGCACCTTAAGGACATGATACCCAGCCGGACTTTTAACTACTGAATTTGCTACCTGTCCACCGCCAGTGTTTCTAACAGCGTCGTAAAACAATTGGGGCAAGCGATCTGGCGTGCGATAGCCCAACTCTTGGAACTTGATCTTCGGATTATCTTTTGCAGCCATGGCACCCAACTGCAAGAAATCAACGTCGCCACGAGCATCGCGCAATAAAGCCTCAGCAGTCTTCTTTGCCTCTGCCTGGGCTCCAGCCCCAGCGCCTGAGTCAATTGGAACAAAAATTTGGGCAATATCAATTTCTTCTGGAGAGCCTGGAGTGGCGGGGATAGAGCGGGCAGCCCCTCCTCCAGCAATAGCGCGCATGCGGTCGGCAATGTAATTATCAATCTCCGCGTCTGAGATTTTAATCTTGGCCTCAACCTCACGCTCCCGAAAACGCGAAATGACAACATCATCTCGCAGCATCTGTCTATAACGCTCAAAGGTACTGCCAGTTGCGACTACTTTTTGCTTAAACTCTGCAACCGACATTTTATTTTTGGCTGCTATATCAGCAATGATTTTGTCTAGTTCTTTATCGCTAACCACAACCCCATTTTGATCAGCTTCTTGTAATTGAATTTTTTCAATAATGAGTCGCTCCATTACTGTCTTGCGCAGGACGGAAGCCTCTGGAAGCTTTGCTCCCTGCTTCTGTAATGCGACAATCCGATCATCGATTTCTTTACGAGTCACATAGCCAGTATTAACAACTGCGGCAACACCATCAATATTGCGAATTTTGCTATCAGAACTTGAATATGTTGCATCTTGCGCAACAGCAAAACCAGCCCCCAAAGCTGTAGTCAAAATTAAAATATGAACAAAAATCTGTTTAAAGCTACTCAGACAAGGTGTCATTGATAGTTCTCGTATGTTGAAGGCGGTATAGGCTTGGAAGTAGGCATATATCCAGGAACATTTAACTTCATGATATCAACTGGATTGCTGCCTGCGGTACCAAAACCCCTAAATTCTATTTGGAAGAGAATTTGGGTGGTGGTAATTTGAGAGGTATTGAGCATCTGGGAATAAGCCGCACGGAATGTCCAGCAGTCATGCATCCACTCCAAGGCTGCCAAGGTATTCAATGTTTTAGTCGATAAAGCATCATATCCCCAGCGCCCTAAAACAGAAATCTCACGGGTGAGTGGCCACTGCCCGGAAATATTGTATTGATCCGTAGTGGTCGCCGCTAAAGTGGCTGGTGTTGGGCCAATTGCCTGGGTTGGTGGACTCCACACATTGCGATAGCCAAAATTTAGGCTTCTGCCCGGGGTGGGTCGCCAGCTCGCTCCAACCGTGGTTTGCACAAAACGATCCAATTGGGTGTTGTATTGACCAAAGGCATCTAGGCTGAAATTACCCAGCAAGCGCACAGACCCAGAACCAAGCGTGTCTGAATACGTGGTCGGGTTGGCAATCGTCCCATTCAGCCCCACACGCTGACCCGTGAAGTCTTGCCTTTGAGCAAGCGTCACTGAGGCGCGCTCAGCTCCAGAGCTGGCCTCCAGCATGCGACTCGTAATGCCGCCAGTAAGCTTATTGTTATCTGCAATACGGTCATTACCCACAAAATTATTTTCACTAAAGATCTGGGTCACGCCAAAACCACCATCGGCGGTATCAAACAAAGGAGTATTGGTTTGATTTTGATAAGGGGTATATACATAAAAAGCCCTTGGCTCCATGGTCACCAACATATCCCGCCCAAAGAAGTCGTGTAATTCTGCGGCGTCTCGCTCAAACGCGAGGCCAGAATCTAGACTAAATGTAGGAATTACAAATCCTTGAGCGGGAGGTGCCCCAGGTGTATAAGCTGTCGCGGCATAGTTATTTGCCTGAAAACTCAGCTTTGGCGTGAGGTAATAACCTGGGGTTACTTCAGGCAAAGCCACAGCGCCCTTAATTACAGTTCTATCGGCCTGACTATATAAATTGCCAGGTGGGGCAGCAAGGGGGTTGCTGTTGACGTTATATGAAAAGCGGGTGTAATCCGTTGAAAAACTTGTTTTTGGGCCGGTTGGCAACTCCAAGTACCTCCCGGTAATGTCCGCAACCGCCGGAGTAATTTGATTGTTATAAGTAGCGGTCAAATTAGGCAGAATGTTGTATGGCGACTGAACGATGCTTGTTGGATCGGGCTGTAAGGTCTGAAAGGTCATCGCCTTCGCTGACACATTCCAATTGCTCAAACTATCGGTCAACTGCTTATTCGTACCCACTTCCTGGCGAAATTGAGTGGTAATAGCCCCAGCCATGCTCTGAGAAAAATCGGTGGGATACATGTTGTCAGAAACGCGGGCAATATTGGCATACCCAGTCCATGCGCCAGGGGCTGGCAAACCATTGGGCGCCAAGTCCCCACTAAAGCTCTGTCTTTGTTGCCAGTCATACCGCCAGCGATCGGTACCCGTTTTTTTATCGTAAGGTAAATAATCTCCACCTAATGTACCAGCGTCCTGCTTATCCATAAAACGATATAAAGCACCTAACTGCGTACCACGCTGATTCATATAACGAGGCAGTAACAGCAAATCTCGATTAGGGGCGATATTCACGTAATAGGGAACTGTGGTATCCCAACCATTATTCGAGTTGTACCCGGTGACGGGCGCAAGAATTCCTGAACGACGCTGATTAGAGGTGGGCACACTGAAATAAGGCACATAGGCAATAGGCACATCGAAGAAGCGCATCACACCATTAGTACCAACCATTTCTTTCCGCTCGTTATCAATCTCAATTTTGCTGGCTGTGAAATACCAATCTAAATTTTCTGGGGTACAAGTGGTGTAAGTGGCTTGATCAAAAACAAAAATATCTGGAGTTTCAATCGTTAGTTTTTTAGCGGTTCCACTTGCGCGGTTATCACGAAGCTCATAAGCGGGCGAATCCATCTCACCTTCACGAGCATCTACTTTGAAATGGGCTGTCGGTCCCTTGAAGGATGCATTGCCCTTACTTAACTCAGCATTACCGACCAAATCTGCAACATCGGTATCTGGATCATATTTGATTTCATCCGCTTTTATCACTGCGCCATTGCGACGCATTTGGGCGCGGCCCTTCAAATGCATGTCACGCTCCACTACGCCATCAATCGAATCACTCGATGTAAACGTCAGTGCCTTACCATCAGAAATAGGTTGACCCACCCGCAATTGATCGTCTAATTTAAGCACGGTAACCGCGCCACGATCCGGGATCAAAATTGCATTTGCAGAGTTACTTAATGACTGTGAAGTTTGGCCCAAGGCGGCTGGCGCTTGAGCGCTCGCTAGCATCGCAAATTGCGACAATGCCACCCCCATCAATACACGTAGGGTTAGGGCTAAAAAAAGAGGGGCGCGAAGGCCAGCGCGAAGGCGATAATGACTCATAGGTACAGACCCGCACTATTATACGAATCGACCATGACTGACTCTCGCTTAAACGCCCTCCACAACTGGCTAAAAGGCCTCAAACCTAGCTGGCAATTAGATCTCTCTACTTTGGCGCCCGCATCCGCTGATGCCAGCTTTCGACGGTATTTCCGAATTGAGAGCAAAAACCCAGAATTTGGCACCCTCATAGCAATGGATGCCCCACCTCAACATGAGCCATTGGATGCCTTCATTCAGGTGGATTTTTTGCTTTCTCAGGCCGGTCTAAACGCACCCCAAATTCTTGAAAAAAATACTGTGGAAGGCTTCTTATTGCTGAATGACTTGGGCAACGATACCTACCTATCCGCACTCAATGAAAACAATGCAGATCGCCTATATCAAGATGCAATCCGAGCGCTAGTAAAAATGCAATTGGCGAGCAAGCCTGATGTGCTACCAAATTACGATGCAGCTCTATTGCAACGTGAACTCGATTTATTTCCAGAATGGTATCTAAAGAAACATCTCCAAATTGAATTAAATGAAACCCAAGATGCACAACTAAAAAAAGCTTTTGCGCTCATTATTCAAAATAATTTAGCCCAAGCAAAAGTATATGTGCACCGCGACTACCATTCACGCAATCTGATGGTGACCCAAAAAAATAATCCAGGTGTTTTAGATTTTCAGGATGCGGTTTACGGGCCAATCACTTATGACGCCGCCTCGCTATGGCGCGATGCCTATATCGCATGGCCAGAAGAAAGGGTGATCGACTGGGTTATTAAATTTTGGGAGGAAGGTCGCAAAGCTGAGCTTCCGATGCCAATGGATTTTGGTCAGTTCTATCGAGACTTTGAGTGGATGGGTTTACAACGCCATCTGAAAGTGCTCGGCATCTTTGCAAGACTATTTCATCGAGATGGCAAAGACGGCTATCTAAAGGATATCCCCTTGGTTTTGCAATATGCCATTGCTACCGCGAATCGGTATATTGAATTAAAACCGTTAGCGCGCATTTTAGAATCTACTCGCATCAATCAAGATGACTAAGTTACAAGCCCCCTGCTTACTTCTTGCCGCTGGCAGAGGTGAGCGCATGCGTCCACTAACAGATGATCTCCCCAAGCCGCTTCTCAAGATCAACAATAAGTCCTTGTTGCAATGGCACCTAGAGGCGCTTTCTGTGGCAGGCGTTAAAGATATTGTCATTAACCATGCGTGGTTAGGCCGGAAGATTGAAGATGCCCTGGCTGATGGCTCCCAATTTAACGTGCGCATTCGATACTCACCTGAAGGCACGGCACTAGAGACAGCTGGTGGAATCCGTAAAGCATTGCCACTGCTTCAGCCTAGCGATTACTTTTTGGTTATCAATGGCGATGTTTTCTGCCCCGGCTTTCCCATTGAGCGACTAATGGGAGCGCTCGCCACTATGAAAAACGCCCAAAATGCACCACTTGCCCACTTGGTGATGGTGCCAAATCCAACCCAACATCCCGACGGGGACTTCTATCTGCGTCATTCAGAGGTAAGTGAAATTCATTCTTCAGAGGCTGAAAAGCTGACTTTTTCAGGAATCGGCATTTATCACAAGGCTCTATTCCAAGATCTAGAGCTGGGATCCCCGGCGAAGCTTGCCCCTATGCTTCGAACGGCAATGAGAGACAATAAAGTGTCGGGTGAAAAATATCTCGGACCATGGCACGATGTAGGAACACCCCAACGTTTACAAGAGCTCAATGCGGCTTATGAATAAAGCTGAGATTTATCAAACCCGTAGATCCGAACTAGCCAAACACATCCGCGCTAACAGTGGTAGTGGTGTAGCTGTTATTGCAACTGCGCCTGAGCTATCCCGAAATCGCGATAGTGAATTTCCCTATCGCCATGACAGCGATTTTTTCTATCTCACAGGATTTGAAGAAGCTGGGGC
>Ga0316228_1001821_pt1 | contig 20414 bp, 14 predicted proteins | sample TBH18021metaG_FD_206005 | JGI IMG/M metagenome (GOLD analysis project Ga0316228, IMG submission 206005) | Freshwater microbial communities from Trout Bog Lake, Wisconsin, USA - TBH18021 | ecosystem: Environmental > Aquatic > Freshwater > Lake > Hypolimnion/Profundal zone | place: USA: Wisconsin... | reverse complement strand
TCGGTAGCCTGGTGCAGATCATGATGCTTCGCCGGCTGCAGCAAGCGGGGCATCGGCCGATCGTGCTGATGGGCGGGGGCACGACCAAGGTCGGCGACCCGTCGGGCAAGGACGAGAGCCGGCAGCTGCTCACCGACGAGAAGATCGGCGACAATATTGCGAGCATTCGCAAGGTGTTCGAGCGCTTTCTTCAGTTCGGAGATGGACCAACGGACGCGGTGCTGGTCGACAATGCCGAGTGGCTCGACAAGCTCCAGTACGTGCCGTTCCTGCGTGAGGTGGGGCGGCACTTCACGATCAACCGGATGCTGACCTTCGACAGCGTCAAGCTGCGGCTCGAGCGCGAGCAGCCGCTGACCTTCCTCGAGTTCAACTACATGATCCTGCAGGCTTACGATTTCCTCGAGCTGTCGCGGCGGCTGGGATGCCGGCTGCAGCTGGGCGGGTCGGACCAGTGGGGCAATATCGTCAACGGGATCGAACTGACCCGGCGGATCGACGGCACTGAGCTGTTCGGGGTGACGACGCCGCTGATCACCACCGCCGACGGCGCCAAGATGGGCAAGACGGCGAGCGGGGCGGTGTGGCTGAACGCCGATGGACCTGAGGGATACCGGCTGCCGGCCTACGATTACTGGCAGTTCTGGCGGAACACCGCGGATGCCGACGTCGGCAGGTTCCTGAAGCTGTTCACCGACGTTGGCCTGGACGAGATCGCGCGGCTCGAGTCGCTGCCGGGGGCCGAGATCAACCAGGCGAAGGTGGTGCTGGCGACCGAGGCAACCGCGCTGCTGCACGGGCGCGAGGCGGCGGAAGCGGCGGCGCGGACCGCGGCGGAGACGTTCGCGGGCGGACGCTCGGGCGAGGCGCTGCCGCGGCTGGCGACAAACGGCGAGATCGGGGTGCTGGCGGCGCTGGTGGGGCTGGGCTTCTGCGGGTCGAACGGCGAGGCGAAGCGCAAGGTGGCCGAGGGAGCGGTGCGGGTGGATGATAGCCAGGTGAGCGATGTTTCGCTGGTGATTTCTGTGGGTTCCGAGGTGAAGCTGAGTCTGGGAAAGAAGAAGCACGGGTTGCTCCTGCCCTGACGTCATCCCGGGCTTGACCCGGGATCCACCTTCTTCCGGCGCTTGGAGAAGGCAGGTGGACCCCGGATCAAGTCCGGGGTGACGGTTACGCGTGCTCACCCACTCCTGAGCAAATCCACCGCCTGATCGCGTTCGAAGAGGTACATGCAGAGGCGCGCGGCTTCGCCTCGGGGGCCGGCAAGGCCGCCGTCGCGGTCGAGGAGGAGACGGGCATCGTCGGCGGCGGCGGGGGCGAGCTCCTGGACTTGTTCTGGCGAAGCCAAGCGGAAGGCGGCGTCGCCCGACTGGCGGGTCCCGAGGATCTCGCCGGGGCCGCGCAGCTTCAGATCCTCCTCGGCGATGCGGAAGCCGTCGCTGGTCTCGCGCATCAGGGCGAGGCGCGCGCGGCCGGTTTCGCTCAGGGTCTGGCCGCGGACGAGAAGGCAGGTGGACTTGCCCTGCCCTCGCCCGACCCGGCCGCGCAGCTGGTGCAGCTGAGCGAGGCCGAAGCGCTCGGCGCCCTCAATGATCATCAGGGTCGAGTTGGGGACGTCGACCCCGACCTCGATCACCGTGGTGGCAACCAGTATCTTGAGCTGGTCGGCGGCGAAGGCAGCCATGACCGCGTCCTTTTCGGGGCCCTTCATGCGGCCGTGGACGAGCCCAACCTGGCCGGGGAAGCGCTCGGCCAGGATGGCCGCGCGGTCCTCGGCAGCGGCGGCGTCGCTGGTCTCGCTCTCCTCGACCAGCGGGCAGACCCAATAAGCCTGGCCACCCGCGGCGAGATGGCGGCCGAGGCCGTCGATGACCTCGGGCAGTTTCTCGTCGCTGATGACGCGGGTCTCGACCGGCGAGCGGCCGGGGGGCATCTCGTCGATCTGGCTGACGTCCATCTCTCCATATTGTGTGAGGGTCAGGGTCCGCGGGATGGGTGTGGCGGTCATGACGAGCAGGTGCGGCGGGCGCTCGGCCTTGGCGGAGAGGAGGAGGCGCTGGGAGACCCCGAAGCGGTGCTGCTCGTCGATTACCGCGAGGCCGAGGTTCTTGTAGGCGACCTTCTCCTGAAAGATGGCGTGGGTGCCGACGAGGATGTGGATGCTGCCGTCGGCGAGGCCCATCAGCACGCTGTCGCGCGCACGGCCCTTCTCGCGCCCGGTGAGGATCGCGACCCGGACGCCGATCGGGTCGAGCTGCTTGAGCAGGGTCGCGTGATGCTGCCGGGCGAGGATCTCGGTCGGGGCGAGCAAGGCGGCCTGCGCCCCCGCCTCGACGGCGTTCAACATCGCGAGCAACGCGACCAGCGTCTTGCCCGAACCGACGTCGCCCTGGAGCAGGCGGAGCATCGGCGTCGCCTGCGCCATGTCGCCGCGGATCTCCTCGGTGACGCGGCGTTGGGCGCCGGTCAGGTCGTAGGGCAGCCGCAGCTTCGCGATCAGGCTGCCGTCACCCGCGAGCGGAAGGCCGCGCTTGCGGCGGCTCACCTGGCGGAGGAGCTGGAGCGCAAGCTGGTTGGCGAAGATCTCGTCATAAGCGAGGCGGCTGCGCGCGGCGCTGTCGAGATGGTTAGCGTGAGCGAGCGCCAGGGCCTGGCGCCAGGCGGGCCAGTTCTTGCCGGCGAGCAGTGACGGTTCGATCCATTCGGGGAGGCTGGGGGCGCGTTCGAGTGCGGCAACCGCGAGCTCTCGCAGCTTACGGCTGGTGAGGCCTTCAGTCAGCGGATAGATGCTTTCCTTGAGCGGTGGCTCAGGCTTTCCGGGCTCGAGCACCTCGGGATGGACCATCTGCCACTGGTCGCCGTAAGCCTCGAGCCGGCCTGAGACGATGCGGGTCTCTCCGAGCGGAAGCTGTTTCTTCGCCCAGCCCCCATGATTGAAAAAGGCGAGCGTGATGACGTTGCCGTCATTGTCGCTGGCGTAGATGCGGGTCGGGCCGCGGCCGGCGCTCTGGCGGGTGTCGAAGGGGGTGATCTCGAGCACGACAAGGCTGCCGAGCATCGCGGTCGAGGCAGCGGGGGCGCGGATTCGCTCGACGCTGCCGGTGGGGAGGTGAAAGAGCAGGTCGACGAGGCGCGCGAGTTCGAGCCGGTGAAGCAGGCGCGTCAGCTGCGGGCCGACGCCCTTTAGCGTCTCGACTTCGGCGAACAGCGGATTGAGCAAGTCGGGGCGCATTGTTCTGGTTCTGTCATCCCGGACTTGATCCGGGATCCACCTTCCTTGGTCGGGGCGCAAATGCAAGGTGGATGCCGGGTCAAGCCCGGCATGACGGCTACACTCGCAAGTTGGCGATTTTGCCCCTATCTCCCGCTCATGCAACCGGACGATTTTGAACTGAAGCGCTTGCACTGGCGCGCGCATCATCGCGGGGTGAAGGAAGCGGACCAGATGGTCGGCGGCTTCTTCGACCGGCATTGCGAGAGCTGGGGGCCCGACGATCGCGCGCTGTTCACCGCGCTGCTTGAGGAGCAAGACGTCGACATCATGGCCTGGGCGATCGGAACCCAGCCGGTGCCGGCGCGCTTCCAGGGTGAGCTGATGCAGGCGATGCAGCGGCTCGACTATCTGCCCTTCGCCCGCTGAGCCCCTAGTGCCTGACCTGAACCGCATCCTCTCGGCGCCTGCGCCGCTGACCCTCGCCGGCGTGCCCGCGGGGTTCCTGCCGTGGCTGGCCGCCGACCTGGCGCGGGCGGCGAACGGCACCGGCAAGGGCGGGCGCGCGGTGGTGATCGTGCCCGACGAGGCCGCCTTGCGCTCGCTGGCCGAGACGGCGCCGGTGTTCGCGCCCGAGCTGCAGGTGATCACGGTGCCCGCTTGGGACTGCCTGCCCTACGATCGCGCCTCGCCCTCCTTGCGGGTCATGGCCGAGCGACTGGCAGGGCTGCAGGCATTACAGGCGGTGCGCAGCGGCCCGCAGCTGCTGATCGCCACCGCCAATGCCGCGACCCAGCGGACGCTGACCCCCTTCCGGATCCGCCAGCTGACCAAGCGGCTCGCGCCCGGTGAGCGGATCGACCGTGAGAAACTGATCACCTTGCTGCTCGCCAATGGCTACCAGCGGGCCGATTCGGTGGCCGATGCTGGCGACTTCGCGGTGCGCGGCGGGCTGATCGATCTGTTCCCGGCGGGCCAGCCCCATGCGATCCGGCTCGACTTCTTCGGCGACGAGATTGAGACCATGCGGGCGTTCGATCCCGCCGACCAGCGCACCACCGGCCCGGCCGAGGCGTTCACCCTGATGCCGGCGAGCGAGGCGCTGCTCGACGAGGAGAGCATCAAGCGCTTTCGCGCGGGCTACCGCGAGAAATTCGGCGCGACCGCAACCGGCGACCCCATCTACCAGGCGATCAGCGACGGGCGACGGCTGGCGGGGATGGAGCATTGGCTTCCCTTGTTCGAGGAGAAGCTGGCGACGCTGTTTGACCATCTTGGCGATAACGACATCATCGTCCGCGACGGCGGGACCGACGGCGCGGTCGAGAGCCGCTACGAGTCGATCCAGGACTATTTCAGCAACCGCGAACGAGCGATGGTCGCCGAGCCGGGCAGCTATCGCCCCCTGCCCCCGTCCGCGCTCTACCTTGCCCGCAAGGAATGGGACGGACTGCTCGAGGGCCGTCCGGTCCACCGCACTTCGCCCTTCCCCGAGCCCGAGACAGCCACCATCCTCGATTTCGGGGTGACCCCTGCGCGCGACTTCGCGCCCGAGCGGGCACAGAACGAGAATGTCTACGAGGCGGTGGTCGCTCATGCCAAGGCCCTTCGCCGCAGCGGCCACAAAGTGGTGATGGCGAGCTACACCGGCGGCGCGCGCGAGCGGCTGGCGGGGTTGCTCAAGGACCATGGGCTGAGCGGACTGAAGGGCGCACCCGGGTGGCAGGAAGCCTTGGGCGGCAGCCGGGACGCGACGCTGATCGTGTTGCCCCTCGACCACGGCTTCACCACGCCCGAAGTGGCGGTGCTGACCGAGCAGGACATGCTCGGCGACCGGCTGGTGCGCCGGCGCAAGCGCAAGAAGAGCGCGGATGCCTTCCTGAGCGAGCTAGCGACGCTGACGCCGGGCGACCTCGTCGTCCACATGGAGCATGGGATCGGTCGCTACGAGGGGCTGACGCGAATCCCGGTCGGGACGAGCCCGCACGACTGCGTCGCGCTGGAATATGCCGGCGGCAACAAGCTCTACGTGCCGGTCGAGAATATCGACGTGCTGTCGCGCTACGGCTCGGAGAGCGAGGGCGTGACGCTCGACCGCCTCGGCGGCGAGGCCTGGCAGCGGCGCAAGGCGCGGATGAAGGAGCGCATTCGCGAGATCGCGGGCGACCTCATCAAGGTGGCGGCGCTGCGCGCGACCCGCCAGGGCGTGGTGGCTGAGCCCGACAGTGCCTACCCGGCCTTCGTCGATCGCTTCCCCTATGAGGAAACCGAGGACCAAGACCGGGCGATCGGCGATGTGATCGACGATCTGGGCGCGGGCCGGCCGATGGATCGGCTGGTGTGCGGCGATGTCGGCTTTGGCAAGACCGAGGTGGCACTGCGCGCGGCGTTCGTCGCGGCGATGGCCGGACAGCAGGTGGCGCTGGTCTGCCCGACCACCCTGCTCGCCCGCCAGCATTACACCAACTTCGTCGAGCGCTTCCAAGGCTTTCCGATCGAGATCGGGCGGCTCTCCCGGCTGGTGCCCGCGGCCGAGGCCAAGAAGACCAAGGAAGGCATCGAGGCCGGGACGGTGGACATCGTCATCGGCACTCATGCGATCCTCGCCAAGGGGATCAAATTCAAGAAGCTCGGCCTGGTCATCGTCGACGAGGAGCAGCGCTTCGGCGTCACCCACAAGGAGCGGCTTAAGGAGCTGCGCGCCGACGTCCATGTGCTGACGCTGACCGCGACGCCGATCCCACGTACCTTGCAGATGGCGATGAGCGGACTGCGCGAGCTGTCGGTCATCCAGACGCCGCCGGTGGATCGGCTCGCGGTCAGGACCTACGTCACTCCGTGGGACCCGATCGTAGTTCGAGAGGCGCTGCTGCGCGAGCATTATCGCGGCGGGCAGAGCTATTTCGTGGTGCCCCGGATCGCGGACCTGCCCGACATCGAGGACTGGCTGCGCGAGGAAGTGCCCGAGGTGAAGGCGGTGACCGCCCACGGGCAGATGAGCCCGACCGAGGTCGAGGAAAAGATGAGCGCCTTCTACGACCGCAAGTATGACGTGCTGCTATCGACCACGATCGTCGAGAGCGGGCTCGACATTCCGAGCGCCAACACGCTCATCATCCACCGTGCCGACCGGTTTGGCCTTGCCCAGCTCTACCAGCTGCGCGGGCGCGTGGGGCGGTCGAAGACCCGGGCTTACGCTTACTTCACAACGCCGCCCGATCGGCAGATCACCGAAACCGCTGAGAAGCGCCTGCAGGTTCTCGCCAATCTCGACAGCCTCGGCGCGGGATTCCAGCTCGCCAGCCACGATCTCGACATCCGCGGTGCGGGCAACCTGCTTGGCGACGAGCAGTCGGGGCACATCAAGGAAGTCGGATTCGAACTCTACCAGTCGATGCTGGAGGAGGCGATCCTTGAGGTGAAGAGCGGCGCGACAGAGCGGCGCGAGGATTTCAGCCCTCAGATCAACGTCGAGGGCGCGGCGATCATGATTCCCGAACTCTATGTTCCCGACCTCGATCTGCGCATGGGGCTCTATCGCCGTTTGGGCGAACTCGATGACAGCCGCGAGGTGGAGGCGTTCGCCGCCGAGATGATCGACCGCTTCGGGCCGCTGCCTGAGGAGACCGGCAATTTGCTCCAGGTGGTCGAGACCAAGATCAACTGCCGCAAGGCGTGCATCGCCAAGCTGGATGTCGGGGCGCGCGGCGCGGTGGTGACGTTCGCTTCAAGCGGCTTCCCCGACCTTCCGGGGCTGCTGGGTTATGTCGAGCGACTGAAAGGTCAAGCCAAACTCCGGCCCGACAGCAAGCTGCTGGTCAGCCGGGACTGGGCGAGTTCGTCCGCTCGGCTGAATGGAGCGCTGCAGTTGAGCCGCGGACTGGCGCGGGTCGCGGCGGCCGGCGACAAGGCGCCGTCGGCGGCAAAGGCCAGGGTGCCCGCCTGAAAGCATCCGCGCTGTATTGCGCAGGCAATACAGCAGCAGTAGGATGCCAGGATGATCCATTGGCCCTCTGTGCCGGTCCATCCGGCGTCCGTTTTTCTACTCTGGCTTTCGCTGCCCTTCTGGGCGTGGGTGCTGAGTGCGCGCTGGCGACGGCGCGAGGACGAGCCCACGGCGGGCGTGGCGCGGGAATCGTGGGGCGGGATCGTGCTTCAATCGCTTGCCATCACGCTGGCCGGCGTTGGGCCGGTGCGGCGGGCCGCATGGGGGGATCCGCTTGCCTGGCTGCTGCTGGCAGTGTCGGCGGCGGCGCTGACCGGGATGGCGGTGCTGTTCCTCGTCGCGCGACGCGAACTCGGCCGCAACTGGAGCATCGTCGCCCGTACGAGGACCGACCACAGCCTCGTCACCAGCGGCCCCTACTCCTACGTCCGTCATCCGATCTATTCGGCGCTGCTGCTGTGCATGGTGGCAGTCGGCACCGCCACGGGCCACCCGCTGCAGTTGCTAGTCGCGTTGCCGCTGTTCATCTGGGGAACACTGATCCGGGTACGCGCCGAGGAGCGGCTGCTTGGGGAACAGTTCGGGCCGGCACACCGCGACTATGTGGCGCGGGTCAAGGCATTCGTCCCGGGATTGATCTGAGGGCGCGGCCTTCCTCATCCGCCGTCCGCGCATCGCGCTGGTCTCTTGACCCTCGACATTGAGAGCAGGCTAAGCGCCTGCGTCCCAGGGTAGAGAATCTGGAGATATCAACAGCAAAGGGCGCCATTCTCCGGAATGACGCCCTCGCAATTACACTTAGTATGCCGACGCAGTTTTACGCCGCCGCGTCGTCCTTCTTCTTCTCGGCATAGACGCGGACCGGGTCCTTGCGCCCTTCGACCACGTCCTTGTCGACATGCACCTCATCGACCCCGTCCATCGTCGGTAGGTCGAACATGGTGTCGAGCAGAATGCCTTCGAGGATCGAGCGGAGGCCGCGCGCGCCGGTCTTGCGGTCGATCGCCTTGCGGGCAACCGCGTGGAGCGCGTCGTCGGTGAACTCGAGCTCAACATCTTCCATGTCGAACAGCTTGCCGTACTGCTTCACCAGCGCGTTCTTGGGCTCGACCAGGATCTTGACCAGCGCGGTCTCGTCGAGGTCCTCGAGCGTGGCGATCACCGGCAGACGACCGATGAACTCGGGGATGAGGCCGAACTTGAGCAGATCCTCGGGCTCGGTCGACTTGAGCACCTCGCCCGTGCGCCGCTCCTCCGGAGCAGCCACATGAGCGCCGAAGCCGATCGACTTGCCTTGCAGGCGATCAGCAATGATCTTGTCGAGCCCGGCAAAGGCACCGCCGCAGATGAACAGGATGTTGGTCGTGTCGACCTGCAGGAACTCCTGCTGCGGATGCTTGCGCCCACCCTGCGGCGGAACGGAGGCGGTCGTCCCTTCCATCAGCTTCAGCAAAGCCTGCTGAACGCCCTCACCCGACACATCGCGGGTAATGGAAGGATTGTCAGACTTGCGGCTGATCTTGTCGATCTCGTCGATGTAGACGATCCCGCGCTGCGCCTTCTCGACGTTGTAGTCGGAGGCCTGGAGCAGCTTGAGGATGATGTTCTCGACATCCTCGCCGACATAGCCCGCCTCGGTCAGCGTCGTCGCATCGGCCATGGTGAAGGGCACGTCGAGGATCCGGGCGAGGGTCTGCGCCAGCAAGGTCTTGCCGCAGCCGGTCGGGCCGATCAGCAGGATATTGGACTTGGCGAGCTCGACGTCCTGGCCGCCCTTGGCGCCGTGGTTGAGGCGCTTGTAGTGATTATGCACCGCGACTGAGAGCACGCGCTTGGCGCGATTTTGCCCGATCACATAGTCGTCGAGGACCTTGCAGATCTCTGCCGGGCTCGGAACCCCATCGCGGGTCTTGACCAGCGCGGACTTGGATTCCTCGCGGATGATGTCGTTGCACAGCTCAACGCACTCATCGCAGATGAACACGGTCGGTCCGGCGATCAGCTTCCGCACCTCATGCTGCGACTTGCCGCAGAAGGAGCAGTAGAGCGTGCTCTTGCTGTCGCCGCCGGAAAGCTTAGTCATATCGTTCCTTGTCTGTGGATCGTCCGAAGACGTCCGCTCACGGGCGATGCTAGCCCGCTTTCTACTATTATCAAACTCTCAAGAGGCTTAACGCGTTTCGCCCCCCGAAATCTTCTATTCCGATATGGGCGGCAGGACACACCCCCGCAAGGCCAAGTCGTTGAGAACGCTGGGACGACTGCTTTGGTCGAGAGCAAGGCGCCGAAAACGCCTGCGCCAATTTCTTAGAACAGGGTCGTCAGCCCGTAGATGAGGGCGGCCACTCCAGCGCTGGCGGGAATGGTGATGAGCCAGGCCATGACGACGTTCTGCGCGACACCCCAGCGGACCGCGCTGGCGCGGCGAGACACCCCCGCGCCGATGATCGATCCGGTGATCGTGTGTGTGGTCGACACCGGAATTCCCAGCCAGCTTGCCCCGAACAGCAGGATCGAGCCTCCGGTCGAAGCGGCGAAGCCTTGGTGCTGATCGAGCTTGGTGATCCGGCTGCCCATCGTTTCGATGATCTTCCACCCGCCGGTCAGCGTGCCGAGGCCGATTGCGATATAGCAGCTGATCGCCACCCAGTGCGGGACCGCGAAGTCCCCGGTCAGGTAGCCGGTCGAGAACAGCAGGACGGTGATGATGCCCATCGTCTTCTGCGCGTCGTTGAGGCCGTGGCCGAGCGAGTAGGCCGCCGCCGAGACGAGGTGCAGGGTGCGGAAGGCGCGATCGGCGCCGCGGACCGACGCGCGGCGCGCAGCCCAGCTGGAAATCAGCATGACGATCATCGCGATTGCCATCCCGAGCAGCGGCGCCAGGGGAATGAAGGCAAGCGTCCTGGACACCCCGCTCCACTGGATGGTGCCGAGGCCCGCCGAGGCGAGGCCCGCGCCGACCAGGCCGCCGACGAGGGCATGGCTGGAGGAGGAGGGAATGCCCTTGAGCCAGGTGACGACGTTCCAGAACATCGCCCCGATCAGCGCCGAGAAAACCACCGATGGAGTGACGAGGTTCTTGTCGATCAGCCCCTTGCCGACTGTGTCCGCGACCTTGTGCAGCGCCGGATAGGCAAGCGTCAGAAAGTAGGCCGCAAAGTTGAAGAAGGCGGCGAAGACGACCGCCTGGACAGGGCCGAGCAGCCTGGTCGCGACCACCGTGGCAATCGAGTTGGCGGCATCGTGAAGGCCATTGAGATAGTCGAACGCGAGCGCGACGACGATCAGGCCGACGAGCAACGGAAGGGCGAGCTGGTGCATGAGGGCCGTCCTCAGCTCAGGCGTTGTCGATGACGATGCCGTCGATTTCGTTGGCGACATCCTCGAACGCGTCGACGATCCGCTCGAGATGCTTGTAGATCTCGCGGCGGACGGTGAACTGCATGACGCTGTCGGGCGCGCTGCCGTAGCGCTGGAAGGCGCTCTTGAGGCCGGCGCGGTGGATCTCGTCGGCATGACCCTCCATCCGAACGAGGCGCTCGGTCAGTTCGTGGAGGCGAGCCCCGTTGGCACCGACGTCGCGCAGCAGCGGCAACGCCTCGGCCATCAGCCGGCCGCAGTCGATGATGATCGCCACCATGTCGCGCATCTCGGGCTCGAAGGTCGAGAAATCGTAGAGGTCAACCGCGTTGGCGGCGGCCTGCATCTCGTCGATCGCATCATCCATCGCGCCAATGAGCGAGGTGATCGCCCCGCGGTCGAACGGGGTCAGGAAGGTGCGGCGGACGGTGTGGAGCATCTCGCGGATGATGTTGTCCGCGTCATGTTCGCGCTCGCTGATCTCGCGGATATGCTCGGCGCGGTGGGCGCCGTCGTTAAATAGGCGACCAAGCGCATTGGCGGCGCCACAAACGCTTTGGGCATGCGCCTCGAATAGTTCGAAGAAGCCGCCCGTCTTGGGCAGCAGGCGCTGAAACCAGGCAAACATCGGTCCTACCTTCGATTTTTCGGCCATGATGGCGAGCAGCGACTTGCGCCGCGCCGCGGTGTTGAATTCGGCCGCGTTGAACGAGCGGATGAGGTCGGCGAGGTCGGGTTCCTCGACCATCCCCGCGGCCTCGGACAGGCTGAACCAGCGGCGGGTGCGCTCGTGCGCTTCCTTATAGTCGCTGAGTTCCTCGCTGACGCTCAAGGGGTAGACGTCGACGTCGAACCACAGGCTCGCGCCGGTCTTGCGGCGCTTGCGGTAGCGGTAGGAGCCGAGCGGGATCGGGCAGACCGCGCCGCGCACACCGGCTTCCTCCTCCGCCTCGGACGCGGCGGCGGCATGGGGCGTCAGGCCGGCGCCGAGATTGCCCTTGGGCACGACCCAGCGGCGGCTTTCACGGCTGGTGACCAGCAGGACGCTGACCGGCGCATCGAGCCCGGTCCCGCCGGTGCGATACGGCAAGGCTGCAATCTGCCGAATGATCCCCTCCCCATCCGCGTGGCGATGCATGACGCCAAGGTGACGGCCCCATGACAGAACGGGCGGGAAGCACAAGCCTCCCGCCCGTTCGGCGCCACTGATGTGTCGCTTCGATTAGGCGGGCGTGTCGCCGCCGCCGTTCGGGGCGGGGGTGAGCCCGGCGCCTTCAAAGTCGCCGCTCTCGGGGCGCTTGTCGAACACCGCGTCGATCAGGCCGAATTCCTTGGCCTCGTCAGCCTCGAGGAACTTGTCCCGATCCATCGCCGCTTCGATCTCCTCGATCGGCTTGCCGGTGTATTTGGCGTAGAGCGAGTTGAGGCGCGTGCGCATGCGCAGGATTTCGCGCGCCTGAATCTCGATGTCGCTGGCCATGCCCTGCGCCCCGCCCGAGGGCTGGTGGATCATGATCCGGCTGTTGGTTAACGCGACGCGCATCCCCGGCTCACCCGCGGCGAGGAGAAAGCTGCCCATCGAGGCGGCCTGGCCGATGCAGACGGTGCCGACGCGCGGGCGGATGTATTGCATGGTGTCGTGGATCGCGAGGCCCGCCGTCACCACGCCGCCCGGTGAGTTGATGTACATGAAGATGTCCTTCTTCGGGTTCTCCGACTCGAGGAAGAGCAACTGGGCGGTGATCAGCGAGGACATGTGGTCCTCGACCGGACCGGTGACGAAGATGATCCGCTCGCGCAGCAGGCGCGAATAGATGTCGAAGCTGCGCTCGCCCCGGTTCGACTGCTCGATAACGATCGGCACGAGGGCCGAGGCGATGTCCTGATGATCCATGGGAAAAGTGCGATCCTGTCTTGTGGTGCCGCCTACATCGGGCGGTTGGCGAAGGAGTTCAAGCGGGGGTCGGTCCGGCCTGACAACGAAAAAGGCGGCCGGCTTGTCGCCGACCGCCCTTCCCCCTGTTCACGGACGAGGCCGCTTACATCTTGAACGACAATCGAACGTAGCCGAAGCGGCCGGGCACGTCGTAGGTCGTCGGATCGTAATTGTTGACGCTGCAAGTGAAGCAGGCCGGCGGGTCCTTGTCGAAGAGGTTGTTGACGCCGACGGTGAGGCCGAGGCGCCGATCGATCATGACCGGCAGGTAGGTCAGCTGGATGTCGGTGTAGAGCCGGCTGTTGAGCTTGTTTCCGGTCTCTTCGACCACCGAATGGATGTAGCGCCCCGTCAGCGCGACATCGAGATTGCCGAGCGTCCAGTCGAGCGTCGCATTGCCTTTCCACTTGGGATAGGCCTGGTCGGGGCTGCCCCGCTCGGTGCCTTTCCGATCGATCACCACGAAGCCATTCGAGGCCGAAAGCACATATTTGAGCAAGTGGCTGGCATTGGCGGAGATACCGACGCGGCCCCACGAGGTGGGTCCGGAGCGATAGTTCAGCGTCGCATCGATCGACTTGGTCCGGATCGAATCGAGATTACCGAGCGTGCCGTCAATCTCGTTGATGAAGCCGTTCGCCGTTCGACGAACGAGCGCGCAGCTCGCCGGGTCGCCGCGCAAGGCACAATTGTTGAGGGTGACGTTCGGATCCACCGCGCCGATGGCGTTGGTCAGCTTGATGTCCGAATAGTTGATCTCGGCGTTGAAGTTGCTGCCGCCACGCCGCGCCCAGGCTGGAGCGAAGACGATGCCCGCGGTGAAGTTCTTGGACTTCTCGGGACGAAGGTTGCGGTTGCCCTGTGTGATGACCGGCAGCTGGCCGCCTTGATCCTCGGCATAGCTACCGTTCGCCGGCACCCCGTTGCGGATGCAGTTGCCGCGGACCGTCGCATCGGTCGGGAACAGCCCGCCCGCCGCGCTGGTGCAAGGATCATTGGCCGGAAGATCGAAGCGCGAGCGGCCGCCGAACAATTCACCCAGGCTTGGCGCGCGGAAGCCCGTCGAATAAGCGCTGCGCAACAGCAGGTCGGGCACCGGCTTCCACAAGCCGGTCACGGTGTAGGTCGTCGCGCCGCCGCTGATCGAATAATCCGAATGGCGGATGGCACCGTTCAACTCGAGCGCGTATGCGAATGCCTGCTCCTTGAGGATCGGCACCCGCATTTCGCCGTAGATTTCGTCGACATTGTAATGACCCGACGCGGGCTGCGCCGGGATGTCGGCGCCAAGCCCGGCGGAGACGATCGGATCGGGCGTGAAGTAAGCGCTCTGGTAGCGATGCTCGACACCGAGCGCGACGCCGACCAGACCGGCCGGCAACTCGAACAGGTCGCCCGTCAGGTTGGCGCTGACTCCGGCCAGCTTCTGCTGACTGCGGTCATGCTCGGTGAACGCGATGTAGTTGAGCATTGCCGGAGTGATCGAGCCCGCTCCGCCGAAGAGGTTCAACGGGACGCAGCCTTGCGCCGCCGCGCAAGCCGCGACCGGACCGATCGCCAGCGCGACGCGGTCGGCGCGGACGTTGCCGGTGAACGACTGACGCGCCTTGTTGAGCCCATAGTTGGCGTTGATGTCCCAATACCAGTCGTGCCCGAACAGCGGGAGCTTCCCGTCAAGTGTGGCGGCGAGCGAGACGGTGTTGACCCGCTGGTTGAAGGTGCGTTGTCCCGCCTCCACCAGGCGCCGGGCGATGAAGCTGTAATTGGCGGTACGGCCGTTGGGAGTGCCGTTGGGATTGACCCCGCTCTCGAGCGTCACTCCGAACGGATTGTAGGGGTTGGAAGCGTCGAACGACAGCGTATCGAACAGACTGCCCGCGCCATTGCCCGCGTCGGGGCCGATGAACAAAGGCTCGAAGGCCGCCTGGTTCTGCGAGATGCGCCGGTTCCAGCTTCCCCGAACGCGCAGGTGAGTGCTGGCGCCAAGGTCGGTGCGCACGCTTGCCCACGCGCCGTAACGCTTGCTGGGCGTCAGGATGTACTGAAAGGGTGCGAAGTTGAACCGGTCGGCCGTGGTGAAGGGACGCAGCTCCGCGAGCGTGGGCGTGCTGTCGGGCGGATTGGAGATGGTCTGGCTGCCGAGGAAGGTCAGAAAGCGGCCGTTGACCGCCGCGCTGCTGCACCCGCCACCGCCGTTCGAGCAGCTGGTTTGCCCGGGATTGGGGAATTGCGAGATGGAACGGTTGGCCGAGCGCACCGCCTCCTGCTTCACGAAGGCGCCACCGACCGCGATCTGGATCGGGCCGTTTCCGCCATTGCCCCAGCTTGCCTGATAGTCCTGGGTCTTGCCGTCGCCGTATTTGAGAAACTGGCCATATTGCGCTGAGAGCTTGAGCCCGCGCTGCTTGGAGACGGTGATGACATTGACCACGCCCGCGATCGCGTCCGAGCCGTAGAGCGGGGACGCGCCCGCCTGCAGCACTTCGATCCGGTCGATCATGTTGGCGGGAATGGTGTTGAGGTCGACGGTTGCGGGAATGCCGCTCGCGCTGGTCGCGTTCACGAAGCGCAGACCGTCGACGAGCACCAACGTGCGCTTCGCTCCGAGGTACCTCAGGTCGATCTCGGCCGAACCCGCGCCAACGCCGCCGCCGTCGGGCGGATTGCCGAGATTGCCCGAGTTGTTCACCTTGGAGTTGAGCCCGCCCGCCGCGCTGGGGAGTCGCTGGAGGACATCGGCCACGGCGGAGAGACCGGTCTTGGCGAGCGATTCCTGATCGAGCGTGACGACCGGCGAGTCCTGGGCGAGCGGGTCGCGGCGAATGCGCGAACCAGTGACTACGACTTCCTGGCCAGGCGCGGGTGCGCTCGCCTCGGCCGCCGGACCCGGCGGGACAGTCGGCTGCGCCGCCGCGCCGAGCGCCGGGCTGGCCAGTGCCATGCTGGCGATGACGAAGGCCGCGCTGCTGGCGCGCAGATGAATGTCGTGTCGTGTCATGTCAGACCCCCCGGTTCGAGCGCCGGATGGCTCCGCCGCTGCCGGCGATTGTGACCCGGTGACGGTCCGCTTTACACCCGCCATCTGCAACTGATCGGCGGTCGCACGCCGATTGTTGCTTTTGCGTTACAGTGTGCCCGGAGCGGGCTGCGCGAGGTAAGCGAGGCGGCGCACCTCGCGCCGACCGCGCGTCACCGTATCGAGGATGAGGCCGGCGAAGAAGCAAAGGGTCGCGACGATGACCATGCCGGTGATGAGGATGGCTGTCGGAAAGCGCGGCACCAGGCCGGTCGTAAGGTAGGTCATCACCAAGGGAACAGCGAGCACCAGCGCCGCGATCAGCAGCACCGCTCCGATCGCGCCGAAGAACAGGGTCGGACGCTCGACCCGGTAGAGAGTGCCGATCGTTTTCAGGATTCGCCAGCCGTCACGATAGGTTGACAGCTTGGACGCCGACCCCTCGAGCCGGGCGCCATAGCGGGTGAGGACCTCACCCACCGGCATTCGCAATTCGAGCGCGTGCACGCTCATTTCGGTCTCAATCTCGAACCCGCCCGAGAGAACCGGGAAGCTTTTGACGAAGCGGCGCGAAAACACGCGATAGCCCGAGAAGATGTCGGTGAAGCTGCGCCCGAACAAGCCCGCGAGCAGCCCCGTGAACACCTTGTTGCCGAGGACGTGGCCACCGCGATAGGCGTCCTTAGCCTCGTGCTGGCGTGTCCCCACGACCATGTCGAGTTGCTCCGCCAGCAATTGCTCGACCATGGCTGGCGCCGACGTCGGATCGTAGGTGAGGTCGCCGTCGGCCATCACGTAGACGTCGGCATCGATGTCGGCGAACATCCGCCGCACGACATTGCCCTTACCCTGCTGACGCTCGGTCCGGACGATCGCGCCCGCGCTGCGCGCAACCTCAGCCGTGCGGTCCGCGCTGTTGTTGTCGTAAACGTAGACGGTGGCGTCGGGCAGCGCCGCGCGAAAGCCCGCGATCGTCTGCGCGATCGCGGCTTCCTCATTGAAGCAGGGCAGCAGGACGGCGACTCGCGCGCTTGCGGTCATGAACCCGTCCTGCCCCTTGCCGCCTTGACGCTTACGCCTCGGCTTTCTTGCTCTTCTTGGCGGCGAGCTTCTTGCCCGCGCCATCCTTCACCGGCTCGGCTGGCACCGGAGTGGCGGCTTCGGCCTCGACCGCACCCTTGACGGGCTTGGCCGGCTTGGCCTTCTTCTCGGCCGGCGTCACTTCGTTGGCCGTGACGACGTCATCGCTCGCGGCAGCGGTCTTCTTGGCCGCCGGCTTCTTGTCCTTCGCGGGCTTGCCCTCGCCGTGGTCGTGGCCGTGATCATGGCCGCAATTCGGACCGTGGACATGGCCCTCTTCGCTCTCGAGGTCGGCCTCGACCTCCGCGCGGGTCGCGGCGCGGTCGGTGATGTCGGCCTTGGAGAAGAGGAAGTCGACGACCTTATCCTCGTACAGCGGGGCGCGCAGCTGCGCGGCCGCCATGGGGTTCTGCTGGATGAACTGCACGAAGCGGTCGCGCTCGGCGGGCTGATACTGCTGCGCCGCCTGCATCATCAGGCGCTGCATTTCCTGCTGAGTCACGTCGACGCCGTTCGCCTGCCCGATTTCGCTCAACAGAAGTCCAAGGCGAACCCGCCGCTCGGCGATCTTCTTGTAATCGTCCTTGTCCTTCTCGAGCTCGGCCTTGGCCGCCTCGGGGTCGGCCTCGTGGCTGGCCTCATGCTCGAGCTGTTGCAGAATGTTCTGATATTCGGCTTCGACCATCGATGGCGGCACCTCGAAGCTGTGCGAATCCGCCAGCTGGTCGAGCAGGCGCCGCTTCATGTGGGTGCGGGTCAGCCCGTTGAGTTCCTGCGTCTGCTGATCGCGCAGCAGGCCCTTGAGCTGGTCGAGGTCCTGCAGACCCAGATTTTTGGCGAAGTCGTCGTTGATCTCCGCCTCGCTGCCGGTCTTCACTGCCTTGACGTTAACGTCGAACGTCGCCGCCTTCCCCGTAAGGTTCTCGGCCGGATAATCGTCCGGGAAGGTGACGTTGAGCGTCTTGCTGTCGCCAACCTTCACGCCGACGAGCTGATCCTCGAAACCGGGAATCAGCGTACCCGAACCAATCTCGACGGCCATGTCTTCGCCGGTGCCTCCGTCGAAGGCGACGCCATCGGCCTTACCGACAAAGTCGATCACGACCTGGTCGCCCTGAGCGGCCGCCTTGTTGGCGTCGGCGTCGGTCCAGCTCTTCTGCCCCGAGGCCAGCTGCTTAAGCTGGGCATCGACCTGGGTTTCATCAGCCTCGAGGGTCAAGCGCTCAAGCTTGAGCCCGTCGATTTGAGGCGCCGGCACCTGGGGCAGGGTCTCGAGCGTGACCGTGAGTTCGGCATCCTTGCCGGGCTCGTAGCCGTCCTCGAGCTTGACCTCGGGCTGCATCGCGGGTCGCAGCTGATTGTCGCTCAGGAGCTGCTGAACGCCTTCCTGAACGGCGGTTTCGAGCGCCTGACCCTGGAGCGCCTCACCATGCATCTTGCGGATGAGGTTCGGCGGGACCTTGCCGGGACGGAAGCCGGGCATCCGAATGGTCGGCGCCAACCGCTTGATCTCGCCATCGACCTTGGCGTCGATGTCCTTGGCGGTGATCGTCAGCTTGTACGCCCGCTTCAGGCCTTCGTTCAGGGTCTCAACGCTCTGCATGGTGACTGTGCTATCCTACTGAAATCTTGTGTGGGCTCGCAGAGGGCTCTGGCAACCGCTCCGCCCTCGACCGCCTGACGGCGCTCTCGGAACTTCGTCGGAAGAGCATCCCCCGGATGCACTTGCGACGAAGTTGGTGCGCGCGGAGGGACTCGAACCCCCACATCTTGCGACAACAGGACCTAAACCTGCCGCGTCTACCAATTCCGCCACGCGCGCATCGGACCCGTGAGGCGGGAGGCCTATAGCAAGGATGGGGCGAGGGGCAAGCGGAAGCGAATCCGATGGCAACCAGCCACGCCTCGCTTCGTTGGCTCCTAGGTAAGGAGTCTTCCATGCAGCAACTGCCGCCATTTCCCGACGACGCCCCCGAATATGAGCCCGGGACCCCCAACAACCCGCCGCCAGAGACCGAGCCTGCGCGTCCGACGCCTCCGGGGCAGCCGACCGAGGTGCCGGCGGAGACTCCAGGTGCGGAACCGCCGATCGACGTGCCGAGCCCCGGCGGACCCGACACCAGCCCATCGCCGACCCCGATTTCCCCCGTCGGCTAGAGACGCTCGGCGCGACTGACGAGCGAACCGATCAGCGTGGCGGCGATCCAGCCAATCGCCGCCCCCGCGACAACGTCCGTCACGAAGTGTTTGGAGCGGATCACCTGCGCCGCGGCCATCGTACCGGCGACCTGTAGCGCCGGAGAACGGGCACCGGGGTAATGCCGAGCGGCCGCCAGCGCGACCGCGAGAGCGCCCGCGGTGTGGCCGGACGGGAAACTGTTGAACTCACTTTCGAAGCGCTCCCCCTCCCCCACTTCATAGCGCCCGCGCCGCGCAGCGGCGTCGGGACGGGTGCGGTCGACCGACTGCTTGACCATTCCGCGAAGCGCAGTGGCGAGCAGGTGGGCGGCTAGCATCTCGAGCCCGGCCCGCACGGCGCGATCGTCGCGCATGAGGAGGCCCGTCACGGCGAAGCTGGTGGTTGCGGCATAGAGCGGCTCCTGATCGCTGAGGTCGCTCACCGCACCGATGGTGCGAACGATCCAGTGGTCGGAAGCGGGAACGAGCGGCCGCGCGACGGCGAGGTCGGCCTTCTCCACGGGATCGGAGGAATCGGTCGGCGGCAGTTCAGGGGCGGTCATGCTGACGTCAACAGGTGAGAGGTGTGACTAGCTCCCTTACTTCCGCCGTTGCGCGCTGGCGACCATCGCTTCGAAATCACGCAGCGACGCCGCATAATAATGCGAGCGGACCGCATCGAGCTGGATCAGGTAGAGCTTGCCGTCGATCACCGCGCCGACCGCCCGCCCCCGCCGCCACAGCTCGTCACCGTCAAGATGCTCGTAATCGAGCTGGAAACCGACGGCGCCGAGGAATGGGCGTGGCGCGAGATTTAGGTTGCGCCAGTCAACCGCGCCGCCCTCGATGCGGTAGAGGGATTCCAGCAACGCGGCGATCTCGGGGGGAGACATGCTGCTGCGGAAGCGTGGCACTTGGCGATCGGCCTTCCGTTCCTGCCTCATGATCCGCTTGTCGTTGGCGAGCCCCGACACGAAGCTGATGCTGTCGAGATAAGGTCCGTTGAGGGTCCAGTCCTCGACCGTGCTGATCGCAGTGAAACCTGAACGGCTGGCCCGGTTCCATTCATGCGGCGCAACGACCGTCATTCCTCCATTGCCGACCTCGATCGTGCGTCCGGCCTTTGTCAGAGAATAATAGCCAAAGCCGCCGAACCCGTCCGCTCCGCCGGCACAGCCCGCGACCGCCAAGCCTAAGGCAGCGACAAGGAGTCGACCGCTTCTGCGCATGTTCACGTCCCTAACTCGCCAGCATCTGGCGGACGAAGGGGGCATCGGGAGCAGTCGGTGCGAGCGCGAGATAGCGGCGTAGCGCCACGCGGCTCTCCTCGTGTCGCCCCGCCTTTGCCAGATAGATGCCGTGCCAGCGCCAGGCGTCAGCCGGCGCGTCGGCGAAACCGACCGCGGCGGCATAGCTCAAAGCGGCGCGGCCATCGTCGGCAGGCGTATTGCGCAGCCGCAACGACTCTCCCTCGTAGAAGCGGAGAAGGCCCGTCCAGCCATCCTTGGCCAGCGTTCCGATCACATATTGCGACGCACCCGCATCGTTGAGCTTGATCTGATCGTCCAGCAGCATCGGCCGCAGTGCGGCGATGGCGTCGAGGTAACGATCGCGGCCTCGGTCATATGCTTGGCCCGGTACCGTCAGCTCGGCCGCCGACGCCCGCAGGTCGAGCATCCGTTCACGC
>Ga0316228_1001820_pt1 | contig 20417 bp, 20 predicted proteins | sample TBH18021metaG_FD_206005 | JGI IMG/M metagenome (GOLD analysis project Ga0316228, IMG submission 206005) | Freshwater microbial communities from Trout Bog Lake, Wisconsin, USA - TBH18021 | ecosystem: Environmental > Aquatic > Freshwater > Lake > Hypolimnion/Profundal zone | place: USA: Wisconsin... | reverse complement strand
TGCTGCCCTTGATCGATGCCGCGACCCGTGAACTGCTCCTGGCCAACGGGCGCGAGCGCGAGTGCGACCATCACCCAGTGCTCAAGCTTTTCAATCCCGCAGGGCCGGCAACCTGGCTCATCTGCGCAATGGAACCCGATGGCGACACCCTGTTCGGGTTATGCGACCTCGGCGTCGGCGAACCCGAACTCGGCTATGTCAGCCTGGATGAGCTCAAGGAGGTCAGCGCGGGTCTCGTCATTGGGCTAGAGCGCGATCTCTCCTTCCGAGCCAGGCATCCCATCTCGGTTTATGCAAGGGCTGCAATGGCGGCGGGTAGGATCGTGGATCTGGGTGGCACTACAGATATGTACCCGCTGGGTTGAAGGGCCACAGGTTCTTCGGGCAGCGTAGCTGCCTCTCCTACATGTTCACGGCTTGGGCCATGCCCATTTCTTCGGTCGGGCCTTCCAGCAGTTGTCGTAGAAATCCCTACGCTCGAGCGTTTTGCTCTCGGGATCATCGGGGTGTTTCATGCGCAGCCCGTCACCCGCGTACATCTCCGCGATGCGCCTGTGAGCCTCGATCATTTTTCGGACGCGGTCCTTCGCGAAGTGGCTGTCACGCTCGTTGCTCAGCTCCTTGAGGTTTATGTTCCAGCATTTCATCACGGTGCAGCCCTGTTTGATAGCCTCCGTGGCGAACAGCGTGTCCTCGCCGTGCAGCAGATAGTTTGAATCGGGCAGCACCTGATGCCGGCGATCCTTGCGGAAGTTGCGCACCACAAACATGCTTCCCTTTAGATCGGGGTTGCGCTCGAACACGTGGTTGCCCGCGTACAGCGCTGGATCTTCGGCATACTTGGCATTGAAACCACCGCCGGCTTTGCCCGGATTGTTGGGGAAGAACACGTCCACTTCCCGGTAAGCAGCCAAGCCGTTCTTGGCCATCTCGGGGAATAGGTTCCACGCGCTGTTGTGCTGCGGCTTGCCGTACAGGATGGCATCATCATCCATCATGATGCCCCAGTCGTATTCGCTGGCGTAGAAGGCTTTCAGGCATTCGATGCGGTTGTGGATCAGCGGAGCAGCCGGTTCTAGGCTGTAGGATCCATCGAATTCCTCTACCTGTGCGAGCAGCCCTTGGTAGTCCGCTTCGAAGGCGGCTTCGTCCGCTTTGCTCCATCCGCTCAGTCGCAGGTGCAGGTGGATGTCAGCCCGTTCCATCCACTCGGTGAGTTGCCGGGCGAACACTGCGCGGCGCTTGCGCCACATGGCTTCGTCAGCTGGCCGGTGGCAGACGATATAGGCTCCAAACTGCCGGCTGACTTCATCCGCCATTTCTTCCTTGAGAGTGGGAGCCACAGGCGTGGCTGCACTCCGAGCGGTGACGGGGATTACCGCACCCGTGTTAGCTATGCGTGAGAGGTCGATGTCATCGAGGATGATGCGCCAATTTAGGTCGGCGCCCATCACAGTGGGATAAGCTGCTACCAGTTGCCCGGCCGGCAGGCTAAGTTCGCACACGAACGCGCCCTGATCCTCATCTGTGTTGGCGAAATAGAAGAGGGCATCCGTACCCTCATCGGCAAGCACGCCGAATAATTTTCGAGCATGTGTTTGGAGTAGCCGCCGGTCTTTCTCGATGTTCACCGGACCTGTTTTGGTGAACATGTCGTGCACATCGTATAGCATGGCATTGACGTTGTAACGCAGCTGGTTATCGTTGAGGCCCAACGTGATGTAATCGTGGTGCACGTTAAAATCCAGAGCCTTGGGGATCAGCGGCACACGAAGCGCATTGGCATTGACGGTGTAGAAGTAGCTGGCTCTGGCAGACTTATCATTCGGCGGGAGTGTGAGCTTGATTTTGTCCCACTGCCGGCGAGCAGCGAACCCTATACGCTCAAACCATACGCGATAGCCGGCAATTTGGTGCAGTTCCGCTTGCATGGGCGTGGTGATGCTGCGGAAGTGGTGGAGCACGCGCATGTGCTCATGCTGCTGACCGAGAGCCACCCCCGTGATCTTGATGCCGCTGGCACATTGGAAGGCCATGCCCTGATGATCCGCAGACACCATCCAGCCCCTCTGGTCTGGATAGAGGTCCACAAACCGCTGCGCATCTGTGTCCGTGAGCAGGTAGGCGATGCCCTGCAACTGTTCGATGGGACGTTCTAACGTCATGCGTGCGGCAGGCGCAGTGATGGTATCCTTTGGGAATGCCGTTTCGATGACGCCTTCGTACTCGCCATCCTCGTTGGTGCGATTGCGGAGTATGAAGGAACGGGAGTGCCTGACTTTGCCTGTAGCTGTTGCCTGTCCACGGTAGGTGATCAGCAACATCAGCCGCATAGCGTTGTAAACGTGATCTAGAAACGGAGCGGCAGCATCAATCGCCACAACTGCACTGCGGGCCGCCACTTTGCGTGCCTGCTTGATCTTGAGATATTTCTTATAGGTCTTCTGGAGGTTAGGACCTATGAACTCGGGAAGTTTGTGCGAGGGCGTGTTCTCTTCCCATGCATAGGCCATCACTTGGCTGTACTGTGAGCGATCCTCGTCCGTGCGATTGGGAAACATGTGCTTGACGATGGGTAGAAAGCGGTTTCTCTCCATCGAGCCGTGCCACGTTATATTATGCCGGTCGCAAAAGGGCTTGAGCAGATCGGTGCGATGCTCTTTGTCTTTCCACACATCGTAGATAGCTATAAGCGCAGCATTCTCGCTGATTTTCCAAGCGTCCAAATGACTCTGCGCTAAGGCTGCCGCTTGCTCGGCTGCCTTCATGTCTATGTCGATTTGATCGAGTTCTTGGTCCGGCGTAGGCCGACTGTTTGAGCCGGGCTGGGCGTTCGCTACGGGCGCGAGGGCTGACATTTTAGTCCGTACTAAAAACATTGGTCGCGCCATCGTTACCCAGGCAGGCGTTAGCACTACCTAAAGGCGTGCTGCCGCATCACAGGTGCATGCTCGACCGCCTGTTTCCCAGCGAGCCCAATCGCGCTCGCTACCTGCCGGCCATCAGTCACCAGTACTCCGTCTGGGCTACTGATCCGCTGTTTAGGTGCGCGCAGTTCACGGACGCTGACCTGGATTATCTCAGCCGCAGCAGCGTGTTCCGCTATCCCGCTGGGCTCAGCAGCGCGGGCCAAGCCATCTATAGGAGCGGCAAGGTCAAGCCGCACAACACGATGGTGGCTCAGCGCAACCGCGCAAACACCTTCCTCATCACGGACAGCGGCGGCTTCCAGATCCAGCAGGGCACTATCCGCTGGTATCCCCAGGGGCACAAACAGGACACTCTAGCGACGGTGCTGGGCTGGCAGGAGGCCCATGCCGACTACGTGATGGCCTTGGACTTCCCCACGGGCGGCATCAGCAACGGCAACATCCTGCCCCATCAGCGCGAGCTACAGAGCAGTGGCTTTCCCTTGCGCGCTTTGAGCGAGGCCAGTGGTCTCAGCCGGGGCTATCACACCTGCTTAGAGCACACGATCCGCAACACGGATCGCATGCTGTGCCTGCGCGCTCAAACTCCCAGCGGAAACGGCTTTCTATGTGTGCTGCAGGGGCGCAACGAGCAGGAGAGCCGGCACTGGTACAAGGCCATTCGGCATCAGATCGCACAGGCGGACGGCATTGCCTTCGCAGGTACCGGCAACCGCGATTTCCTCATCATCATGAACCGTCTTATGGACCTCAAGCAGGACAATCTGCTCGCCGGCATCCGGCACATCCACGTTCTCGGCACCAGCACGCTTATGGCGGGCGCGCTGCTTACCTGCGTACAACGCAACCTCCGAGCGCACACCGCAGCTCGGGATGTTCAGATCACCTACGACACGGCCACGCCCTTTCAGGAGGCCAATCGCTACTACGGGGCGTTCAGCCACTACCTACTGGACAAGCAGGCGTGGGTCATGCCGCCGGGCAGGCCGTTGGGCAGTGCGTCGGTGGACGAGCAGGATTTCACCCTAAACGACTGGTGCGCCTATCAGGAACGTGCGCTGTTTCATGCCATGCATCCCAGAGACGGGCTGCACCGGGCCCTGAGCAGCATCGGTGATCAGGCCAAAGTGGGCGACATCTTCTACACGCCGCAAAAACGGTTTGGTCCCGTTCGCAACTTCAAACCCACTTGGCGCGGGGCGCTGCTGCTCACGCTGCACAATGTGGAAGTTATGATCCGCGCGCACAGCGCAGCAATTAGCGCTTACCTCGACGGCAACCGCGACGTAATGGTGCCCGAAGTTCGCGACATCGCAGCCCTCGTGAATCATGTGTTTGATCCTGCGCCGAATGCATCACGTAAGGCAGCAATGAGCGGGCGCAGCTCATCTTTCGTAAAAACCTATGTGTCTTCATTCGATGTTCATAGCTACCTGAGCAAACGTGCGGGTGTACTGCAGGCTCTTGTGTGATGACTCGAACGAACAAGACCCTCTACGCGCCGCTGCTGTGCATTGCTTATCTTGGCGTGGCGCTGCTGATCAATTTTACGATCTCGTGGTGGCCGCCGCAGGACTTATTCGGCATTCAGATCCCGCCGGGCTTGCTGCTGGTGGGAGGCATCTTCGTAATGCGCGACTATGCTCAGCGAGCCGTCGGCAATTGGGTGGTTCCGCTCACACTGTTGGCTGCGGTGCTCACGTATTTCGCAGTGGATCACGTTGTGGCGCTAGCTAGCGGCACAGCCTTCGTCGTCAGCGAGACCATCGATTGGGCAATTTTCAAGATCACCAAGCGATCCATGAGCGATCGCATCCTCATCTCGTCGGCCGTTGCAGTGCCTTTCGATGGCCTGATCTTCCTCGGCGTGATGGGCTGGCTAACTACGCAACTGTTTTGGGTGCACTACACGGTCAAAATGGTGGCCAGTATCCTCATGTGGCTCTGGCTTAGCCAGCGTGCCGGCCGATCAAACCCACTGAAACCCGCTGAATAACGATGACCTCTGCTGCAATGATCGCTGCCGTAACTCCCAATCGCATGATCTGGGTAACTTTCCAAAAAGTAGGTTTCCACTGTTGGCCGGATGCTCCCGAGGAACGGAGCTACCTCTCCGACCGTCACCGCCACCTGTTCAAGTTCCGAGTGTGGATCCAGGTGTGGCACGGCGACCGCGAAATTGAGTTTCACACCTTTCTGGATTGGCTTGAGGGCTTGTACGCGGACAACATACTGGAACTCAGCGGCAAGAGCTGCGAGACGATCAGCGACGAGTTGCGTGCCCTCATCGCCGCTCGCTATCTTGACCGCGAGATCTGGATCGAGGTCAGTGAGGACGGCGAATGCGGGTCCTTCACGCGCTACGGCGCGGTGGAGCTGCGCAAGTGAAGAACGTCTGGCTGCTGCCCATCGAGGCGCACGAGCAGCGATACACTGAGCAGTGGCGGCGGCACCTGCCCGAGCAGCTGTGTCGCGCCGCTGAGGATCGCGACATCCGTGTGGATGTGCGCGTGATCAACGGCGAAATGCCTGATCAGACACCCACTGCCGGAGCGTTCCTCGACTTCGCCGGCACAAACGTCTTTAAGAGCACGCAGATCGCGGAGATCGCGCGTCGCTTTCAGCGCAACGAGGTGCAGAGGAATGACATCTTCCTCTTCACCGATGCCTGGCACCCCGGCGTGCATCAAGTCCGTTACATGAGCGCGCTGTGCGGAGTCCCCGTGCAGATCGTGGGCCTCTGGCACGCTGGGCATTACGATCCCAACGACTTCCTCGGCCGCATCGAGATGAAGGACGGACCTTGGGCACGCGCGATGGAGCGGGCGCTGTTCGAGGCCTATGACGTAAGTGCCTTCGCCACGCAGGCCCACATCGATCTCTTCTGCAAGGGCGTGGGCGTTCGTAAGGATGATACCCGACTGGCCAAGGTTGGCTGGCCCATGGAGTACCTAGGCAGCGAGCTAGAGGAGGCCCGCCGCACACCCAAGGAGAACATCGTTCTGTTCCCGCACCGCGTGGCACGTGAGAAGCAGGCTGACATGTTCCGCGATCTCGCTGGCGAGTTCCCGGATTGGCATTTCGAGGTGTGCCAAGATCGAGCGCTCACCAAGCTGGAGTACCACAGCCTACTGGGACGCAGCCGCGTGGTGTTCTCTTGCAGCCTGCAGGAGACCCTCGGTATCGGCTGCTATGAGGGCGTGCTCGCGGGGGCAGTGCCGGTGGTCCCGGATCGCCTCTCCTACCGGGAGATGTATCCCAAGGAGTTCCGCTACCGCAGCGCCTGGACTCTGCCGGACACGTACGAGCAGAACAAGCCTGCCTTGGTGGCCTACCTCCGCAAGGTGCTCTCTCGTGCTGCGGAGAATGGCTTCGATCTCGAGCCCTGTCGGCTGCAACTCGCATCCTTCTTCTCAGGTGAAGCGCTATACACTCGGATGTATGCGCATCTCTGATCACGAAACGTCCGTTTGACCAGCCAGCAAGAGCTACGATTGGAGATGTGCGCGTGAGATACCGCAGCACAAAAACCTACGGTCACGACATCGGACTGTCCTGCTGTTTCCGGCAGTGGCGATCAGCCTCTCACTGCCGGTTCCTCCATGGCTACGCGCTCGCCGTGCACCTGGAGTTCGAAGCCGACGATCTTGACGCCCGTAGCTGGGTCATGGACTTCGGCAGCCTGAAACCGGTTAGGCGGTGGCTGGAGCAAACCTTCGATCACAAGACGCTGGTGGCTGCGGACGATCCGCTGCTCTCCCAGATGCGAGCAATGGACGAGCTCGGTCTGATCCAGCTTGTCGTTCTTCCGCGCGTGAGCTGCGAGGCGTTCGCGGAGCATATTTTCGCTTGGGTCAGCGGTTGGCTGGCCGACCAGAGCCTCAGCCCTCGCATCCGCCTCGCCGAGGTTCATGTCCGCGAGCATGGCGCGAACGCTGCGAAGGCGCTGGCATAGAGGCCCGGGACCTACCGCAGCTGCCACCCGGCGCCCCAACCGGTCGTTGCAATCAGCATAGAAGCAGACCTTCCGGAATGCGCCCAATGCAGTCGCTCAGCCGGCTCTGGCGACATCTCCGAAGCAGACGTGACGGAGGTGTTCCATAGCTAGTGCAGTGACGCGGACAGAGGATTCACGCGTACGATGAGACGTGGGAGTCTGGGCTATGGCTCAGACGGTCTGTGTGCTTCTCGATGCGAGCGACGCGGGACGGTTGGCTACGATCGCCAGCGACCGCTCCCGCCCGCTTAAACATACCCAGCGCGCCCGCATCGTCCTGCTCTCGGCCGCGAGCGCCTGAGCGTCCAGGACGTCGCCCGGCGGGCGGGCGTCAGCCGCCCGGCCGTGTGGCGCTGGCAGCGGCGCTACGCCGAGGCGGGTGTCGAAGGTCTGCTGCGTGACAAGACGCGTCCGCCCGGCACGCCGCCCCATTCAACCGAGACGGTGGCCGAGGTACTGGCGCTGACCTGCTCGGAGCCGCCGAGCGAGGTCACCCACTGGACCGGCCGGGCCGTGGCCCGCGCGGTCGGGATCTCGTTGCGTGCCGTGCAGCGGATCTGGGAGGCTCACCGCCTCCAGCCGCATCGTCTGCGCACGTTCAAGCGCTCGCGCGACCCCGCTTTCGCCGCCAAGGTCGAAGATGTCGTCGGCCTCTACATGGCCCCACCCGCCCACGCGGTGGTGATGTCCATCGACGAGGCGAGCCAGATCCAAGCGCTGGAGCGGACCCGCCCCGACCGTCCGCCTGCCCCCGGCCACCCCGCCGCCCAGACCCACGACTATACCCGTCACGGCACCACGACGCTCTTTGCGGCCCTCGACGTCCTGGCGGGCACCGTGCTCGGCCGCTGCATGCAGCGCCACCGGACCGGGGAATTCATCCGGTTCCTCAACGCCGTCGAGGCCGCTGTCCCGTCCGGCAAGGCGATCCACGCGATCCTCGACAACGTCGCCACTCACAAACATCCGAAGGTGCGCACTTGGCTCGCCCGGCACCCGCGCTGGACGTTCCACTTCACCCCGACTTCGGCCTCGTGGCTCAACGCGGTCGAGGGCTTCTTCTCAGCGCTGACCCGTCGTCGGCTGCGGCGAGGCTCCTTCACTGGCGTCGTCGATCTGCAGGCGGCCATCAAACGCTACATCGCCGAGCACAACCAGCGCGCCAGACCTTTCGTCTGGACAAAGCCCGCCACCGACATCCTCGCAGCCGTCAGCCGATCTCCTGAACCTTCCGTCTGAGTCAGTGCACTAGCGTTTCGCAACATTACGGGAGCTTAGCCATCACAACGTGAGGTGACAGTACTTTCTCCGAAGGTGGCCCCTGACTAGCATTCGGGGTTGCTTTTTGAGATAGGAGAGCAGAGCCAGCCTGATTTTGTTCGCGTTCTCAAGACTTCGACCCTTTGTTGATTCTTGCTGGCGCAGCGCCCCACACGGTCGCCAGGAAGGTGGCGAAGGCTTCGAGGCTGGTGGATCGGGCCGGCTTCATCCAAGTGGCGTAGGTTGCGATCGTGTCAGGTACATCGTCCAGTGAGCGGATCACGATCCCGCGCCGCTGCACGTTGCGCACACAGCTGGCATAGGTGCTCACGCCGGTTCCCGCCGCGACGAGACCGAAGATACCCTCGCTCGACGAGGCCTCCTGGCTGATGGTCGGGTGAAAGCCGCGTCGATGGCAGATCGCGAAGAAGGCCTCGCGATAGGCGCTCCAGCTCCCGCCAGACCCCAGCACGAACGGCTCGCCAGCGAGATCCTTGAGGGTCAGGCTGCGCGCGTTCGAGAGTGGATGGGTTACCGGCAGCAGGGCCACATAGGAGTCGCGGTCGAACAGCAGGCTCTCGAAGTGCTCGTTCTCGACCGCGCTGAGTGTGAAGCCCACGTCGATGCGATCGTTTAGCAGGGCCTCGCGCTGGGATTGCGAGGGCACGTGCGATAGCTCCAGCCGGATCGCCGGTCGCACTTCGCTGAAGGCGCGGACCAGCTCCGGCAGACGGCCGTTGATCGCGAAATCCATGTAGCCGACGCGCAGGACGCCGGCCATGCCGGTCGCCGTGCGCCGCGCCAGCGTCACGGCCCGCTCCAGATGGTCGATCCCAATCTGGCACTCGGCCAGGAAGGCACGTCCGGCCTCCGTCACCTCGACCGTTCGGGTCGTACGGCGGAACAGCTTCACGCCGACCTCCGCCTCGAGGTCTGAGACGAGCCGGCTGAGACCCGGCTGCGTCGTCGCGAGGCGCTGTGCGGCCCGGCCGAAGTGAAGCGCCTGCGCGAGGACGAGGCAACTCGAGACGTGCCTGAGGTCAAACCGCATTGATGCCATATCTCGTATCAATCACGCCGGATTCATCATTTCACACCGCGGGCCATCTGCAACATCCTCGCCTCGATCCCGCTGCGGCGGGCTGGAACGAACGATGCAAGGGACTCGACAGATGGCCTTCAACACCGAACTCGACAGCGCTCTCGAAGCGGCGTTCGCGGAGGCGAGCGCGTTGTACAAGGAACGCGGTTTCCAGCGCCGCGTCGGGTTTGGACGGCGCCCCGCCCTGATCAACGTCGATCTCGCCAATGCCTGGACGCGGCCGGGGAATCCCTTCACCTGCGAGAACATCGACGACCAGATCATCCCCGGCGTCCAGGCGCTCCTGGCCGCCTGCCGGCGCAACAACCACCCGGTCGTGCACGTCACCACCTGCTATCAGGTTACCGACGTCGACAGCCCCAAGACCGACATGGGCCTGTGGCACCGCAAGATCCCGGTCGAGGTCGTGGATCAGAACAAGCCCGAGCTCTGGGCGATCGACAGCCGCATCGAGCCGGTACCGGGCGAGCAGGTCCTGGTGAAGAAGCGGGCGAGCGCCTTTCACGGAACCTACCTTGCCGGGTTCCTGCGCGCCAACAACGTCGACACGATCCTGGTCACGGGCGTGACCGCCTCGGCCTGCGTGCGCACCACGCTCTGCGACGGTCTCGCCGAGGGCTTCCGGACCATCGCGGTGCGCGAGTGCATCGGCGACCGCGTGCCGGGCGCCGTCGCCTGGAACCTCTTCGACATTGATGCGAAGTTCGCCGACGTCGAGCCGCTGGAGCGCTGCGTCGCCTACCTCGACGAGGTGGGCCTGCGCAACGCCGCCTGACGACCCGGGCCATCGCCCGACGCGATCCGATCCTTGACCCGCCGCCCATGCAGGAGTGTGAGCCGATGCGTGCTGACTTGTCTCTCGATCGATTCTCACCGACGCGCCGGCAGGCGCTCCTCGGCGGCGCGGCGGCCGTCCTCACGGCGGGGGCGGGACGCGAGGCGCGCGCGGCGCCCGGAACGGTCGTCGTCTCCAACTGGGGCGGCGACTGGAACCAGCGCACGGTGCGCTTCGTCGAGACGCCCCTGGTGGAGGCGCAGGGACTGACCGTCGTGCGCGATCTCGGCATGGAACCGGAGCGCAAGGCCAAGCTCCTCGCCGAGCGCCGCTTGCGCCGGGGCAGCATCGACGTGATCCATCTGAACGACTCGGACGGGTTCGAGATGATGAAGCAGGACGTGCTGGCCGACCTCGACCGGTCGCGTATCCCGAACTACGGCGACGTGGTACCGGCCCTGCGCAAGGATTATTTCGTGCCATGGCTCTACAGTGGCGTGGTGATTATCTATAACAAGGACAAGATCAAGGATCCGCCGAAATCTTACGCGGAGCTCTGGGACAAGAGATGGGCCGGCCGCCTCGGCCTGACCAATCAGCTCTACTTCAACTACATGATGATGTCCGGCCTGATCCAGGGCGGCAACATGACGAGCGTCGATACCGGCCGCGAGCGGCTCGTCGCGCTGAAGGAATTGGTCCAGCCCCGGCTCTACGCCGCGCATCAGCAGCTCGGCGCGGCGCTGGCCACCGGCGAGGTCGACATCGCCCTGAACTACAAGGCCCGCGGCCTGCAATGGATCGGCGAGGGCTCGCCGCTGGCCACTCAGTATCCGAAGGAGGGCGCGATCGCGATCACCTTCGGCGCCGGGATGCCGAAGCGCGCGCCGAACCCGGACGGAGCCTACGTCTATCTGAACGCGATGCTCGACCGGAAGGCGATGGCCGAACTCGCTGCGGCGAGCTTCTACGCGCCGGCCAACGGCGCGGCCGAGCTGAGCCCCGAGCTGCGCGCCCGGATCGACTTCTCCCCCGAGGAGCGCGAGCACCTCAACTTCCCGGATTATGCCTACGTCTCGAAGAACACCGCCGAGTGGCTCGAGTGGTGGAACAAAACGATGGCGCGCTGATCCGATGGCCACCCTCGCACGCTCGGAGGTCCTGGCGCCCGATCGCGCAGCGCGGGCCCGGCCGCGCATCCCCCCGGGGGTCGGCGTCCTGCCGGGCACGCTGCTGATCGTCCTGGCGCTTCTCGGGCCGCTCGCCCTGATGCTCCGCTACAGCTTCAACCGGTTCGTACCCGGTGAGCTGATGGTCGAGGGGCTCACCCTCGCCAACTACGCCAAGTTCCTGCACGACAGCTTCTATCGAGACGTCCTGCTGACGACCCTCTGGGTGGCGGCCCTCTCGACGCTGATCTGCCTCGTGCTCGGCTTCCCGGTCGCCTATGCCCTGGTTCGGCAGGTGGGGCCACGCTGGAAGTCGAAGCTTCTGATCCTCATCATCCTGCCGCTCCTCATGGGCAACGCGGTCCGCACCGCCGCCTGGATGGTCATTCTCGGCGACAAGGGCCTTCTCGCCGCCTTGCTTTCCGGGGTGGGGCTCACGCCGCCCCGGTTGATGTACACCCCCACCGCCGTGGTGATCGGCCTCGTCTCGGTGACGCTGCCCTTCATGATCGTGACGCTGCAGAGCGTGCTTGAGCGGATCGATCCGGTTCTTGAGGAGGCGGCCGAGAGTCTGGGCGCCGGGCACCTCACGATCCTGCGGCGGGTCGTGCTGCCCCTCGCGCTGCCCGGGCTGCTCGCCGGCACGATGCTGTGCTTCATCCTGTCGATGAACGCCTACGCCACGCCGGTGCTGATCGGCGGCCCGCAGTTCCACATGATGGCGCCCGAGGTCTACCAGCAAGTGGCCAAGGCCATGAACTGGCCGTTCGGTGCGGCCCTCGCCTTCGTGCTGATGTCGGTCACCCTCGTGCTGACCACCACCGCCAACGTCCTCGTACAGCGCCGCTACCGGCGCTGGTCGGAGTAGGGCCATGTCGCGCGCAGGCATCCGCTGGACCTACGGCACCATCTTGGGCGCGGTCCTCGCCTTCATCGTGCTGCCGCTGGTGGTCATCGTCTGGGTGTCGTTCTTCGCCAACCGCATCCTCGCCTTCCCGGCGAGCGGCTACACCCTCGACTGGTACGCGCGCGCCCTCGACACGGACGCCTTTCGCGACGGCTTCGTCACCAGTGTGGAGACGGCGCTGTTCGCCACGGCGGCGAGCCTCGCCCTCGGCGTGCCGGCGAGCCTCGGCCTGGTGCGCGGCCGCTTCCCCGGCCGCGACGCCGTGCAGGCCCTGCTGCTCGCACCGATGGTCGTGCCCGGCATAGTCGGCGGCGCCGCCCTGTTCATCGCCTTCATCGAGGTCGAGGCGCTGCTCGACATCCAGGTGGCCGGCACGCTCGGCGGCCTGCTCGTGGCGCACACGCTGATCGCGCTGCCCTGGACCGTCCGTCTGGTCAGCGCGTCCCTCGCGTCGGCCGATCGGGCGATCGAGGAGGCCGCGGCGAGCCTCGGAGCCGCCCCGCTCACCGTGCTGCGGCGCGTGACCCTTCCGGCGATCCGGCCCGCGATCGTCGCGGCGGCCCTGTTCTCCTTCGTGATCTCGTTCATCGATCTGGAGAAGTCGATCTTCCTCGTCGGGCCGGGCCGCACGACGCTGCAGATCGCTTTGGTCAACTACCTCGAATGGAACCTCGACGGGACGGTCGCGGCCGTCGCCGCCGTCCAGATCCTGATAGTCGGGACGGCGCTCCTCGTCAGCGACCGCTACGCGCGTCTCGTCCAAGCCTTTTGAGACGGCCGTCTGAGACTGCCACCTGACAGCCCGGAGATCGGACCATGTCGACGACGGTCGCCCTTCGCTCCCTGATCAAGCGCTACGGCAGCTTCACGGCCGTGGACGACATCTTCCTCGATGTGCCCGAGGGCCAGCTCGTCGCCCTGCTCGGCCCCTCGGGCTGCGGCAAGACCACGACGCTGCGGATGATCGGCGGATTCGTCGAGGCGGATGCCGGCAGCATCCTGATCGGCGGCCGCGACGTGACTCGTTTGCCGCCGGCCAAGCGCAACATCGGCTTCGGCTTCCAGAGCTACGCCCTGTTCCCGCACATGAGCATCGCCCAGAACGTCGCCTTCGGCCTGGAGATGCGTCGCCTTCCCCGGGCCGAGATCGCGTCGCGCGTGGCCCGGGCGCTCGACCGGGTGCGCTTGTCGGCGATGGCGGATCGGCTGCCCAAGCAGCTGTCCGGCGGCCAGCAGCAGCGGGTTTCGCTCGCCCGCGCCCTGGTGATCGAGCCCTCGGTGCTGCTCCTCGACGAGCCGCTCTCCAACCTCGACGCGCAGCTGCGCGGGGAGATGAAGCTCGAGATCCGCCAGATCCAGAAGGCGATGGGCATCACCACGATCTTCGTCACGCACGATCAGGACGAGGCGCTCTCGATCGCCGACCGTATTGTCGTGATGCGCGCCGGGCGGATCGAGCAGGACGGCAGCCCGGAGGCGGTGTTCGGTGCGCCACGCTCGCGTTTCGTGGCGGAATTCATGGGCGTGACGAACCTCCTGCCGGGGACGGTGGAGGGACCGGGCACGTTCCGGCTCGCCGACGGCAACGCGATCCGCGTCCCGGTCGCAGGCGCCGGCCGCGGGGCGATGGTCCTGGCGATCCGGCCCGAGCGCGTCCGGATCACGCCCTCCGGCGCAGACACCGCGCCCGACACGCTGGATGCCGAGATCGAGGCGGCGACCTACCGGGGTCTTTCCGTCGAGTACCGGCTGCGGACCCCGTCCGGCCTGTGCCTGACGGCTCGCCGGGCGACCCCTGCAACCGGCGGGCCGGCCATGCTCGAACCCGGTGCGCGCGTTCACGTCGCCGTCCCGCCGGACGCCTGCCACTTCGTCCCTGTCGAATTCTGAGAGGACGCGCCATGGCCATCCGGCACGACGACCTGATCGTGATCGACGGGCTGATCGTCTCCGACTTCGGGCCCGAGGTCTTCGCCGACATGCGCCGCGGCGGCGTCACCGCGGCCAACTGCACCTGCTCCGTCTGGGAGGATTTCGCCACGACCATGCGGACGATGGCCCGCTGGCGGCGCTGGTTCCGCGAGCACGCCGACCTGATCGCCCCAGTCCACAGCGTCGCCGACATCCACCGCGCGAAGGCGGAGCGCCGCACCGGCATCATCCACGGCTGGCAGAACACCAGCGCGATCGAGGATCGGATCGAGTACCTGGAGCTGTTCCACGGACTCGGCCTACGGATCGTCCAGCTGACCTACAACACCCAGAACCTCGTCGGCTCGGGCTGCTACGAGTCCCGCGACGGCGGGTTGTCCGATTTCGGCCGCGACGTGCTGGCCGAGATGAACCGCCTCGGCATCCTGTGCGACCTCTCGCATGTCGGACCGAAGACCAGCGAGGACGCGATCCGCGCCTCGCAGCGACGCGTCGCCTACTCCCACTGCCTGCCCGCCGCGTTGAAAGATCATCCGCGCAACAAGACGGACGCGCAGCTGCGCTTCATCGCCGAGCGGGGCGGCTTCGTGGGCGTGACCATGTTCCCGCCGTTCCTGGCCCGGGGCGCGGCCGCGACGATCGAGGACTATCTCGACGCCATCGCGTACGTGATCGATCTGGTTGGCGAAGAGAACACCGGCATCGGCACTGACTTCACCCAGGGCTACGGACAGGCCTTCTTCGACTACATCACCCACGACAAGGGTGACGGTCGCAAGCTCACGGATTTCGGTGAGGTCCTGAACCCCGAAGGCATCCGCATCATCGGTGACTTCCCGAACCTCACCGCGGCGATGGAGCGGCGCAGCTGGCCCGCCGCCCGCATCGAACGCGTCATGGGCGGCAACTGGCTCGCCCTGCTCGGCGACGTCTGGGCCTGAGCGCGTCTCGCGCAACTTCGGAGATCTCACGATGTCAGTGAACACCTACGACGTCATCGTGCTCGGCGTCGGCGGCATGGGATCGGCCGCCTGCTGGCATCTCGCCCGCCGGGGCGTCCGGGTTCTGGGCCTCGAGCGCTTCGACATCCCGCACGCCATGGGGTCCTCGCATGGCTTCAATCGGATCATCCGCCTCGCCTACTTCGAGGACCCCTCCTACGTGCCGCTGCTGCGCCGCGCCTACGAGAACTGGCGGGACCTGGAGGGACGCTTCGGCGAGCAACTCCTCTTCATCACCGGCTCGATCGATGCGGGGCCGGAGGGCAGCGCCATGGTCGAGGGCTCGCTCGCGGCCTGCCGGATGCACGACCTCCCGCACCGTCTGCTCGACGGCGCCGAGCTGCGGCGCGTGGCGCCGGGCTACAACCTGCCCGACACGCACCGGGCCGTCCTCCAGCCGGACGGTGGCTTCGTCTCGGCCGAGCGCGCGATCGTCGCGCACGTCACGCAGGCGCAGGCGGCCGGCGCCGAGATCCGGGCGCGGGAGCCGGCGCTGAGCTGGGAGCCGACAGCCTCGGGCGTGCGCGTCCGGACGGAGCGAGGCACCTACGAGGCGGGGCACCTGATCCTCTCGGCGGGTTCGTGGATGGGTGAGTTCGTGCCGCAGCTCAGGACGACCGCTGTGCCCGAGCGGCAGGTGCTCGGGTGGTTCCAGCCGCAGGACCCCGCCCTGTTCGTGCCCGACCGCTTCCCGGTGTTCAACATGGAAGTCGACGAGGGCAAGTTCTACGGCTTCCCGATGTGGCATGTGCCGGGCTTCAAGATCGGCCGCTGGCACCATCTGGGCGAGACGGGCAGCGCCGACGAGCTATCGCGCGAGTGCAGCGCCCGCGACGAGGAGGTTCTGCGCCCCTGTGTGAGCCGCTATTTCCCGCTCGCGAACGGTCCGACCATGGCGCTTCGCGCCTGTTTTTTCACAAACACACCCGACGAGCACTTCGTGATCGACACGCTGCCGGACCTGCCGCAGGTGGTCGTCGCTTCGCCCTGTTCAGGCCACGGCTACAAATTCTGCAGCGTCGTCGGCGAGGTTCTGGCCGATCTCGCCACGGGCGAGACGCCGGGCTTCGACCTCAGCCTGCACGCGCTCGGCCGATTCTGACCAAGGTTGCAGACGCGCACTGAGCGAAACTCTGTGCGGTCAGCGTAACGAGCTCAGACCTATACGATCCCGTTGCTCGAGAGGTGCGCGCTCCTGAATGCGGATTGGCGTCCGCTTGAACCTGACGCCCGTCTTCGCAAGGTGGGCTGCTCATGAGCGGACCATCGGCTCAGAGCGAGCATCTGTCGCCACTTAGGGACTCCTGAACGTCCCGGAAGGCTGGGCTCTTGCCGATCCGTTGTTGAGCGTCAAACCGGGAAAACAGTCGTTCCGCGTCACCGCGCTGACAGTTTCACTGCGGCACCCAGCAGCCACGCCAACCCGGGCTCATGGTCGCTCCCGTTACACGATTCAGCGTGCCTCAGCCCACATTTTAGTTCGTAAGCTAACGAATTGTCTGGCTTGCCGCGTCGTTTGGGGTTAGACGGGCTGGGACATCGACGTGCGGGAGAGAGCCGGCTTCGACCGGCCGCCGAAGGAGCAACCGCCCCGGAAACTCTCAGGCACCCGGACCGCCCGTCGTTCAACACTCTGGAAAGCGGAGCAGCAGCTCCCGCCGATGGTGTAAGTCGTGGCCTCTCTCGAGGCTGCGTCGATGCTCTCAGGCCGATGACAGAGGGGGCTCGCACGCACGACGCGTGCGGAGCAACCTCGGAGGCCTACACGATGACATCCCCATAGCCGACCACGCCGGGCCCTTTCGCTCGACACACCCCCTTTATCCGCACCGGCAGGCCCACGCCGTGGGCCGCAGCAACGACGCGCGCACGGCCTCTACCCTGCAGCGTGTCCGGTCCTGCGCAAGCTGGCGCTTCCGCCCCCATCATGGATGTCATCCGATGTTGGCCACCCGCCGCGCCTTCCTCGTCGCTACAGTCGTCCTTGCCCCGGCACGGGCACAGGCGTTCTTCTGGGACAGCGAGCCCGAACCGTCCCCGGTGCCGCAGCCCGTTGAGACACCTCGGACCCGCGATGCTTGGTATGTCGGCGAGATACCGGACGAGCCCTTCAACATCCCGAAAGTCGACCTCACTCTCGTCCCACCCGAGTTCCGCCGACAGCTCGTGGATTACGATGGGCCTGAACGCGGGGGCACAGTCGTCATCGACACCCACCAGCGCTTTCTCTTTCTGGTGCGCGAGGACCGCACCGCGATCCGCTACGGCATCGGCGTGGGCCGGGCCGGCTTCACGTGGTCGGGCACCGCGGTGGTCAGACGCAAGGCGAAGTGGCCGGGCTGGCGGCCGACAGCGGCCATGCTGAAGCGCCGGCCCGACATCCCTCGCTACGTTGAGCCGGGAGTCGACAACCCGCTCGGGTGCCGGGCCCTCTACCTCTATCAGGGCGATCGGGACACGCTGTACCGCATCCACGGCACCAACGAGCCCTGGACGGTTGGCGGCACCGACTCTTCCGGCTGCATCCGGCTCCTGAACGAGGACATCCTCGACCTCTACGGTCGTGTCCCGCTCGGAACCGTCGTCGTCGTGAAAATCGCGCAGACCGAGGTCATGGTGCAGCACGAATGGGACGGGCGACCTCGCTCGGATAACCAAGTCCTGCTCTTCAAATGAGAAGCCGGACCAAGCGTAACCATCCTGTGCGTTGACCGTTGATCGGCGCGGCCACGCGGCGCCGAGGTCCGTCTCAGCCAGAGGACATCGAGATGTGCTTGCTCTGTTCCGAGGGCTCGAATGGCTCGGACCTCGCACGGCGCGCCCACGTGCTGCAGCTCCTCACGCTCGTTGAGGCCCCCGACGCGCTCCCAGCGGACGCCGCGCTCCGGCTTGCCCGGGAAATCCTTGCTCTGACTCAGTCGGAGCCCTCCGGCTTCCGATGCGACGCGGTCCCACCGGGTGATCACCCGGCCATGCGAAACGAGAGAGGATGACCATGACGGACCATTCCGGCGCACATGATGCCAACGGCGCCTTTCCGCGTCCGGGCGACGAACTGCTCGCAGAGCTGGAGAAGGCGTACAAGGACATCCACGCCCACCCCGAGCTGTCGATGCAGGAGCACCGCACGGCGGGGATCGCCGCCGACTGGCTGCGGAAGCAGGGCTACGAGGTCACCGAGGGTGTGGGCGGTACCGGCGTCGTCGGGCTGCTGCGCAACGGCGACGGCCCGACGGTGCTGCTGCGCGCCGACATGGACGCATTGCCCATCGAGGAGAGCACGGGCCTCCCCTACGCCAGCGAGGCGACCGGCACCGACCGCTTCGGGCAGTCGACGGCCATCGCGCACTCCTGCGGCCACGACATGCACGTGGTTTGGCTGATGGGCGCGACCCGGATGCTGGCCGAGAACCGGGACGCGTGGAACGGGACGGTCATGGCCGTCTTCCAGCCCGGCGAGGAGACGGCCCAAGGCGCCCGGGCAATGATCGCCGACGGGATGGTCAAGCGCTTCCCGAAGCCGGACGTCACGCTGGGCCAGCACGTGATGCCGCTTAGCGCCGGCCAGATCGGCTGGCGTGTCGGGACCATGCTCTCGGCCGGCGACAGCTGGGAGGTGAAACTGTTCGGGCGCGGCGCCCACGGCTCGATGCCGCAGAAGAGCATCGACCCCGTGGTGATGGCCGCATCGGCCGTCATGCGCCTACAGGGCGTCGTATCGCGCGAGGTCGCGATGACCGACAGCGCCGTGGTTACGGTCGGCACGCTCCGCGCCGGGATGAGCGAGAACGTTATCCCGGACCAGGCGCTTCTGCGGCTGAACGTGCGCACGTTCAAGGATCAGGTGCGCGAGCGCGTCCTCGGGGCGGTCAAGCGCATCCTAGAGGCGGAGGCTACGGCCTCGGGGTCGCCGAAGCCGCCCGAGTTCAGCGTCCTCAGCGAATATCCGATCACCCGCAACGACGAAGCGGCGACGCACAAGGCGGTAGCGGCGCTGGAGGCCAGGTTCGGCGCGGACCGCGTGCAGGAGATCGAGCCCGCCACGGCGAGCGAGGATTTCGGGCTGTTCGGCGCGGCTTGGGACGTGCCGGTCGTGTTCTGGGTGATCGGCGGCATCGACCCGGACCGATTCGCGGAGGCGCAGAAATCCGGCAAGCTCGACGAGTTGCCTGCCAATCATGCGCCGAACTTCGCCCCGGTCATTCATCCCACCCTTCAGACCGGCGTGGAGGCGATGCTGACGGTTGCCGGGGCTTGGCTCGCCGCCGGCGCGAAGGCGTAAGTGTCATGGGGTCGGAGGTTCTGCTCGTCCGGGTCCTCGATCTCATCGGGACCTTCGTCTTTGCCGTCAGCGGGGCGGCGCTCGGCGTAGAGAAGGACCTCGATCTCTTCGGGGTTCTGGTTCTCGCCTTCGTCACGGCGGTGGTCGGGGGCATCACGCGGGACGTGCTGATCGGTGCCATCCCGCCCGACTCCGTCGCGAGTTGGCACAACCTCGCCCTGGCAATCTTGGCCGGCGTGCTGGTTTTTCGCCTGCCTCGGCTGTTCGACCGGCTGCACAATCCTGTCCTCGTCTTCGATGCGGTCGGGCTGGGGGTATTCGCTGTCGCCGGGACCCAGAAGGCCCTCGACCACGGCATCAACTGGCCGATGTCGGCGGTGCTCGGGATGCTCAGCGGCATCGGCGGCGGCATAGTGCGCGACAGCCTCACGGCGCAGGTACCGACCGTCCTGCGCTCGGAAATCTATGCCGTCGCGGCTCTCGCCGGAGGAGTGCTGGTGGTCGCCGGCACAGGGTTGGGGCTGCCCACGGTTCCCGTTGCCTTTGCCGGGATCGGCCTGTGCGTCTTCCTGCGCCTCATGGCGCTGTATCGCGGCTGGCGTCTGCCGGTGGCCTCATTCCGCTCGCAAGGCGGACGGGGCGGCGGCCCTGCTGCAAGCCCGTGAACGGCCGGTATTCTAGATCGAGCCAGGCGAGCGGCCGCTGTGAGTTGGGGCCCGCAAGTCGGTCGTGAGGCATTCGCACCAGGCCGCTCAAGGATGTTGCCGCACCAACGATGAAGCGCACGTCCGCTTCAGGGATCCGCACCGTCGCCTACAAACGACTGTGTTGGGTCGATAGACGACCGTCTGCTTTTCCTGTTTTCCTTCTCGGAAGCAGCCGTTCCGCTTACGGCCAGTTCCAGTCTCGTAAGCATGCGCCTCTAAATGACTGGGATGGGTGGTTTTCCGCCGGTCCGGTTTCGGGCACAGATCGGGAAAAGCGGACGCTCGGCCGCAGCAAATTCATACCGAAAGCGAAGTGGCACATTTCAATTCAAGTAATAATTTAGCAAAAGTTCGC
>Ga0316228_1001816_pt1 | contig 20442 bp, 16 predicted proteins | sample TBH18021metaG_FD_206005 | JGI IMG/M metagenome (GOLD analysis project Ga0316228, IMG submission 206005) | Freshwater microbial communities from Trout Bog Lake, Wisconsin, USA - TBH18021 | ecosystem: Environmental > Aquatic > Freshwater > Lake > Hypolimnion/Profundal zone | place: USA: Wisconsin... | reverse complement strand
AAGGAATTATATTCGCGCTAGAATCAGGAGGAACCTAATTGACTCACAGCGAAAAAAAGCTAATTTTGAGTATAATTGTAATGATATATTCAGTGATAGTGGCTGGCATTATGCAATCTATGTCGGTTCTATGTTTTCTGTTAGTCATGAATTTGCTGTTGTTTATTATGTTAAATAATGCGGATCAGGATATAGTTATCTATTATTATATAGCAATAATTTTTGGTATATCAATTATGTTGATGACCTATTATGCCCATGACATTAAATATGGTACCCCTTATTATACCGCTTATATGAATGACGATCAGGTTTTTGAGATGAAGGCCCTGGAAATGAATAAAAATAACGTATGGAATTTTATTGAATGGAAGACTACCAATATTTACCTGGAATATAATCTGCAATATTCGTTATATTTAGTCGTGATTTCAGCTTTATATTCATTTGGCAATTTTTTTGATGGATATCACACTATTCTTCCCCGATTGCTCAATATATATCTAATAGTCTATTCAATGAAATTGCTCGAGATAATAGTGAAACGAGAATATAACCTAAGTAAAATACCTAAAAAAATGCTATTTTCATTTATGGCATTATTTCCAAGTCTGTATTATATAGCAAGCTTTGTATTTCGAGATATACTGGCGATGTTTTTGATCATTGCATCTTTTTGTGCAGGTATTTGCTATTATAAATCAATCCGGACCATTTCTTCTATTTTCTATCTTGTTACATACGGATTTGCTAGTTGGTTGCTGTTTTATGTGCGCGAATTTGCCGCTTTTGTAGCCATAATAATCGGCCTCATATATGTAATGAAAAAACATATCAAAAAAGAAACCCATCAGACTGCGATATTAATATTGTTGTTCGGCTTATTACTCAGCTCTCAATTTATCTACTTTTATTTTGAAAAGGGTTTGGAGACATTTGAGTATTATAGTGAATATCGAATATCTAACGAAAGCTCACTACTATCAGTTTTTGTTAATGCTCCATTGTTGCCATTTGGGGTGATCCTACGTTGCATTTATGGGTTTATTACCCCTTTGCCGTCGGCTGGGGGACTACTATCGGGGGATAGTATATTCTACTCCTGCGTATACTCGCTACTGGGGCTGGGAACGGCAATATTATTAGTGATGTCTTTATTCGCCCTGAAAAGATTGAAGGATAGGTTAACAATTGTATTTATGATAGTATATACAATATTTTTTGTTTCGCTAACATTTAGACATCAAGTTTTGTACTATCCGTTTTTGTTTTTGTTAATAGCCAACGGGTGTGAATCCATACATTCTAATATCGCAAAGAAAAAACTTATTTTGCAAAGAATTCAGCTCGCTGTTTTACTTTTTGTTTTTTTGACAGGGGTAAATATGATAACTTATTGGTTCTTGAGGTGAGTGATTATGCGAATATTGTTTGTTGTAGGCCAGGACCTTAGGCAAAATACTTCTGCCAATATTAGCCATATCGCATATCTACAAGGATTGATAAGTAACGGATTTAAAGTAACCGTGATTATGGCTAAATCGAGATTAGAAAAAGGGAAATTGCTTAAATTGCCGGAAGAGCCAAAGTATTTTGAATATGCTGCCTATGACATTTTTTCGACTATGGTAGGATATGTTAATAGACACAAGGCTACTACCAGTCAAGCTAGACACACTCCTACACTAGGACCAGGTATGCAACTATATAATTTAATTACTAAACTCTGCCGGGGCGCATATCACAATTATTTAAACCTTATTTACCCCGACGGAATTAATTATATATGGTTAGGAAATGCTGGAAAATTCTTGGGCGAAAGTACTTATGATTATGTGGTTTCATTATTTTGGCCACCTGCTAGCCACATGTTAGTAAAACAGCTTATTAATCAGGGCAGAATACAAACTCGCAAATGGATTCAAATTTGGGAGGATCCATGGTGCTGCGACATTTACCATACTCCAAAAAGAAGCATACAAAAACAGGAAGAAAAATTATTGGCAGCTGCTGACACTGTAATTTATGTCAGCCCATTAACCTTAGAATATCAAAAAAAGCACTTTTCAAACCAAGCTCATAAAATGCACTGTGTAGTATTGCCATTTCTTGCCTCCAGAGAAAAAAGTGGAGTTGTTCATTGTAATAACTATGTATACGGTTATTTTGGACAATATCATACAATCGCAAGAAATATTTTACCGTTTTTTGAGGCAGCAAATATAATGGAATGCCGTACCTATATTTATGGTGACACTGATCTTGCTCTTGCTGGTAATGAACATATTAAGATAAACAATAGAGTTGGCTTGGAGGAACTTCGAAAAGTTGAAGACCAAACGGATATTCTGGTGCATTTATCTAATCTCAAGGGAGGGCAAATTCCAGGAAAAATCTATCAATACGCCGGAACAGGCAAACCAATACTTTTTATATTGGATGGTACAAATGAAGAACAACAAATAATAACGGATTTTTTTTCGCAATATAACCGATTTTTCTTCTGTAAGAACACGGTAAACAATATTGTTGAAACAATGAAGTTAATTAATGCTATGAAACCATCAGAATTAAATCAAACTATAATTTCAGAGTTTTCGCCTCAAATGATAATTGAAAAAATTATCAATCTAGCCAGATAAAATATAGTAGATAGAGGGGAGTTGCTGTTATTTGGAAATTTATATTTGCCAACTGGAACATTTAAACAATTACCCCCCAACTATTAGCCTAATTCATTATTTAGCTAATAGTGGACATCGGATAACATTGATAAGCTCTAATATACAAGAAGAAACAATTGCAAAGTTCCAAAAAATGAATGTGTATATAATTAATATTCCAATTAAATTACTTAAAAATACCAATTTATACGCAACATTAACAACTAAGATATATAACAAAAAACTTATTAGAAAGATAATTATAGAAAATTGTCCTCCGGGGAGTATTTTATGGACGACGACTGATAATACTGCAGCAGCAATTGGAAATATATTATATAGGTATATACATATAATGCAATTAATGGAGCTGATTGAAGATTTCCCCTTATCATATCGTTTTCCATTTATTAAGGCAAATTTAGCTCAATATGCTCAGAAAGCATGTTGTGTGGTTGTACCGGAGTATAATCGGGCCCATATCCAAAAGGCATGGTGGAAATTAAAAAAAGTTCCTTTCTTACTTCCTAACAAACCTAATTATCATCCAAGAAAAAAACAATTACCATTGGATAAAGATTTAAAAAAAGGAATCGATATAATAAAAAAAACAATGAATAAAAAGATAATTTTGTACCAAGGAGGATTCGGTCCAGATAGAAAACTGGATATTATTGCTGAGGCAGTTAAAATTCTCGGATCGGACTATAATCTGATATTGATGGGTAAATATTGCGATACAATTAAGAATTTAATGACTGAATATCAGAATATCTATCATATTGATTATATATTTCCACCTAAGCATTTAATTGTTACAAGCTATGCACATATTGGAGTATTATCCTATGTGACCGACGAACCTTGCTGCCATTATTCATTATTAAATGCTCTATTTTGTGCACCAAACAAAATTTACGAATATGCAGGGTTCGGACTGCCAATGGTCGGGAATGATATACCGGGGCTTAAAGCTATTCTGGAGGGAATTAATACAGGCGTATGCGCAAATGAAATGACAGTTCAGGCTTTCGTGGAGGCTTTTAAACAAGTCGAAAGTCAGTATGAAAAAATGAGTAACAACGCTACGGGATTTTTTGATTCTATAGATATGGAAAAATATATAAATAATATATTAACTTGCGTAACCCAGGAGGCAAATAATGCAAACTACAAATGAAAAAACTCTTACTGTAGGCCTTTTTGGCATATGGGGTGTTTATAATTACGGCTGTGAAGCTATTGTGCGAGGTACCGAAAAGATCCTACATCACTGGTGGCCTAATGCGAAAATAATCTACTATTCCAGAAACTTCCTCGACGACAGAAACCGCCTGAATAATTGCAATGTTGAAATACGCCCTTTATGCTCTTGGAAGGGTGTTTGCGGAATGATCGTAAAAGCCGTAAATTTTTTGGCCTGGCGTATTAATAGTCTATCTTATATTAGAATCCCAAATTATAATTTTTTTTGGTTGAAAGACGTAGATGTTGTCTTGTCTATAGGAGGAGATATTTACACCATTCCAGAGAGTTTTGTCGAGGACTCTAGTGAAAATTATTATAATGAAATGATCCAGTTTGGTAAACTGGTGAAATTATTTAGAAAAAAATTAGTTATATGGGGAGCGTCAATAGGTCCATTTGAAGCATCAGCAAAAGCAAAGTTGGCATTTTTTAATCATTTTAAAAAAGATGTGGATTTGATTACAGTTAGAGAAAAAAATACTTTTGATTATCTTAAAATAAATGGAATTCATAGAATAGTATTGTGTGGTGATCCAGCATTTGCTGTCTCGGGGATTAGGTCCACAAGAAATAATAGCAATCAGCTTAAAATTGCAATCAATCTTAGTCCGCTATCCTCCCGCTTCAGCCATACTGGTCAATTAATAGATTCAATTATTGATTTGCAAGCTAAAACAATTCGTCAAATTATAAGACATTACGATGCCGAAATAATACTGCTTCCGCACGTTGTAACCGACTACAGTGGGGACGATGATAAGAGATATCTTCAAAGTATTTATAATCAATTATTAGACTGCAGCGACAAAATAATAGTTATTAATGATGATTTAGGGTTTGAGCAAACCAAAAAGATATTGGTAGAATGTGACCTTGTAATTGCGGCAAGGATGCATTGTGCAATAAATGCAATCTGTTGTACCGTCCCGACAATATTGTTAAGTTACAGTAGCAAAGCTAAAGGTATGGCTGAATGTATCTATGGCAACAGAGCGTATGTTCAACCGTTAGAAACAATCTGTGACTTTGAACGTATTAAGCCTACTATTGATGCAATGCTAAATAAATATGAGTTGGTTTGCAAACATATTGGGGACAGAGTAATCCAGATAGAAAGTGACGCAATGGAAGCGGGAGAATCGCTTGTTAAACTGATGGGGAGGGTGCCTTTGCCCCCCCAAAAAAACTATATTTTAGGCACAAAATCTCGGAGCAGTAGCGATGTCTGTGGGAAATGAGGTTATGGATGACGAAATTAGTGGATTTAATAATTGCCAAATTATACCGGGACCAGAGTGCAAACAACTCATCAATAAATAGATTAATCGGGGCTATTGTCTGGAATGTGATGGGTCTGGTGGCGGGCCGGGGAATTACCATGATATCTGCTATACTTGTGGCGAGAATTTTAGGGGCAGGTGATTTCGGGCAGTTTGGAATGTTAAATAGTACGATAACCATGTTTGCTACATTTGCCGGGCTAGGGTTAGGTCTTACCTCAACTAAATTTGTTGCAGAATTCAAGGTGAGAGATAAAAAAAAAGCTGGCCGCGTATTGGGATTAACTAATGGAGTAGCGCTATTATCAGGCATCTTTATGACCATACTAATTTATTCAGTCTCAGATTGGTTGGCAATAAGTCAGCTGAATAATTATGATATGAGCAAATATTTGAAAATTGCTTCCGTGATGTTACTGTTCAACACCTTTAATGGGGTGCAACGTGGTGCATTGTCCGGGTATGAACAGTTTCCGACCCTAGCCAAATGTGATACAGTGATCGGGTTAATGTCATTTATTGGTAATCTTACAGGGACATATTACTATGGTTTACAGGGTTTAATTATCTCGAATACTGCAATAAGCTTTGCAGCTTGTCTAATATGTAGCAACTCGCTGACAAAAATTAATAACCGAAACAATATCGTTGTCGACTACTCAGGGATCAGGAAGGAAAGAAAAATATTATTTTCCGTATCCATTCCCTCTATGTTGAATGGAGTTATGGTGGGACCAGTCATTTGGGTATGCAATACCATGTTAATTAACTCGCAAAATGGCTATGCTGAATTAGGCTTGTTTAATGCTGCTGACCAATGGAGAACTTTATTACAGTTGTTGCCTCAAATTTTTAACAGTGCTATTTTACCTATTCTTATAGCCCAGAAAGAAGACATGCAATTGGGAAAGATTAATATATTAGCAAGTTGGATATTTGTAACCGCCTGTGCTTTTCCAATATTGATGCTGCCAGAGATGATCGCAAACCTTTATGGTGAAGGATATGACTTGCAGGAATTTAAAATAGTACTGGTTATTATGGTCTTTTCGTGCATTATCCTTGCATACAAAGAGGGTATAGCCAGAAATTTAGTAAGTCAAAATATGTTGTGGTGGAGTGTTCTAAGTAACCTTATATGGGCGTTGGCTATGGTTGGGGTTCAGATATACTTATACCAGTTTGGAGCGATAGGCTTAGCAGCAGCATACTTGTCAGCCTATTTTATTACCTTTGTAATATTTATTCCTTTCTATATTGGTAGAGGCGTTGTACCTAGAAACTTGATAGTATCGAAAGAAGTTCTTCTAATTTGGGTATTAATCTGTATTCAACTTTTTCTGAGTATTTTGGAGATTAATATATTTTTTAGAATATTAATTGGGGTAGTTGATGCTGTCGCTATTGGATTGCTAATACGAAATATTCTGATAGAAAAGGAAGTTTTTTATGAACTCGGTGATCTCAACAACTAGGGCTGATTTATGCATTGGGTGCGGTATCTGTGCTGGTATATGTCCTAAGCGAGCAATTACAATGGATTGGGATAGTTGGGGTGAACTGAAACCCCAGATTAATGTTGATAAATGTGTGGAATGTGGTCTTTGCCTTAAAACCTGTTCTCCAATACAAGATTCGAATGACATTGATAGTATTTCCGAAAATTTGAATAAGAACCAAGAGAATATCAAATATGAGACAGTATTGGGTTTTTATTTGGAAAACTATGTTGGTCATGTTAATGATGAAAGCAAAAGAATGACATCAGCATCTGGGGGAATAGCTACGTGGGTATTAAAAACTCTACTTGAGAAACAATTAGTAGATTATGTTATACTCGTTGGACCGGGACAGAAGGGAGACAGACTATTTGAATTTAAAATCTTAAAGTGTGCTGATGATGTGGAAAGTTGTGCAAGTTCGGTATATTATCCTGTCGAGATTTCACAAGCAATCGAAAAAATTTTGGAAAATGAAAAAGACGAGTTATATGCAATTATAGCATTGCCATGTGTTATTCAGGGCTTAAGATATGCACAAATACAATATCCGATATTAAAAAAGCGAATTAAATTCTTGTTTTCAATGGTTTGTGGGCAATTACAGAATGCTTTTTGCACAGAATATCTTTCTGTAGTTTCGGGGGTAGAAGTGGATCAAATAGGGAGTTTTCATTATAGAAGGAAAAATAGTTCCCAAGTAGCAGCGAATTTTTGTCAGGTACCAATAAAAAAAGATGGAAATGAAGGAAGGCTCCATTATAATCTGGATTTACCCTATAAATTATGGAAGAAAAAATATTTCACTTACCATACATGTGACTATTGTGACGATGTGTTTGCGGAGTTGGCAGACTGTGTATTTATGGATGCTTGGCTACCGAGTTATTCCGATGATTGGCGGGGGCACACCATAACAGTCATACGAAATAGCATATTGCTTCTTATAATCAAGGAAGGCATACAAAATAAAGAGTTATACTTGGAGAACATTATGCCTAGTCAGGTAATTGAGAGTCAGGCGGGGCGGGTAAATAATAAAAGAACGTTAATTCAGGGCCGATTATATTGGTTAAATAAAAAAGGCGTTAATATTAAGAGGAGAATTATTCCGTTAAAAAAACAATTTTTTTCTAATTATTGCACTATTCGACTAAATGATATTGTGCGATGTAATAGTAAAATAAAATGGAATTTATGTGAAAAGAATACTGAAAAATTTGAAGATTATATGTACAGAGAAAGAGTAGCGGGTAATATTTTAGATTTGGGAAGTGAATTTATTATGCAAGCCAAAAGAGCTTTAAAAAGGCTTAATATTAGACTATGAGGACAAAAAGATTTTTTAAAATTAGTTCATTGTTACTTTTATTGCTCGTTATGGCCGCTGCCAAGTGTAGTGTCGGTTTTAATTCGTCCAGCCAATCAGAAAAAACAATCACAGTAAACCTTGCTGAAACCCAAGAAGCATTTAAAAATCCGATAAAAGGCTTCAGGCCAACCCGTTACATTGGTGACTCTGGGTTTAAAGACTACGAGTATTCATCCCTCTATAAGCAGTATATCAAATATACCGACCTTGAATACAATGCAAGTGACACTGTCCAGAAAATTAAGGACTGGTCTAATAAAGCCTGGGATGGGCTTGAGAAGAAGAACCTTAAAGTGATTCCGCGGGTTGTAATTAAATATCCTAGTGGGCCGGCCGGCGGTGAATATTGGCCTGACGGAATACCGCATGGCAATGATATCGCCACTGAATGGACCTCTGACACATTGAGAGACCGCCTTATAGGTCTAGCCTTGAAATTAGGCGAAGCCTGGGATAATGATCCTCGTGTCGCAGCCGTGGAATTGGGCTTGTGGGGTAAGTGGGGTGAACACCATATTTACCCGGCCACGATCTCTAGTGGTAGTACTAATGGCCATATTCCAGCCTGGTTTCAACAGGCGTTGGGGGATACATTTACGACAGCATTCAAAAATAAAAAAGTTATGGTTCGCTATCCAGAAACCTTTTCCGGCTATGATTTCGGATATTACTGGGATTCATTCGCGTTGCCCGATGATGCTCGAAGTGGCACTGGTGAGATTGAAAATGACCGCTGGAAAACTCAAATGAACAGTGGGGAGGTGGCTTATGATTGGGGAGACCAATCTAAACTCGGTGGTAGTCCAAATGGAACATTAAGCAGTGATTCCAAAACGGATTACGTGATTAATTGGATCCAGAGAACACATACCTCTAGTCTGGGATGGATTGCTGAGTATAAAACAAGTGGGTCGAACAGCGACGCTATTAAGGTTAATTCTACCAGAATCCAGAAGGCTTTAGGCTATCGGTTTGTGATTGACCAAGTAACCTTTTCTTCCAGATCCAGCCAGGGTGGAGCGGTATATGTATCATTTAAGGTTTCCAACGTCGGTAATGCCCCTTTCTATTACATTTGGCCGGTTGAGATAAGCCTCCTGCAATGTGATCGGTCACCTGTATGGAAGGATACATTCCACACCAATATTACCCAATGGTTGCCCGGAGAATCGTATAATATTTCGGAAGTTTTTATCCTACCTAAAAATTTGGCCTGCGGAACTTATACATTGGCTTTGGCAGTGCTTGATCCGGCGGGTAATCAACCCAGCCTAAGATTTGCTAATACCAATTATTACAGAGGGGGAAGAACCCCGGTAGGCAAGATTGGGATTGGCCAAAACCCCATCGACCAGAAGCTCGGGAATTTTGACAGTTTAAAGCTTGACGATACTCTATCATACAGCATGAGTCCTGCTGATTGACTGGTGGTAGAGAAATCTCTCCAAGAATCGGACAGTCATAAAAGATTATACTGAAGAAACGGGAGTGCGCACTATGTTGCAAACACATAAAATACGTAAAGCCGTCATACCAGCAGCAGGCCTCGGGACACGTTTCTTACCAGCCACAAAAGCGCAGCCAAAAGAAATGCTGCCGATAGTGGACAAGCCGGCGATCCAGTATATAGTCGAGGAGGCTATCCAGTCAGGCATTGAAGACATCCTTATTATTACCGGCCGCAACAAGCGGGCCATCGAAGACCATTTTGATCGGGCGGTTGAACTTGAGCTTACACTCAGGGCACAAGGAAAATACGATATGCTAAGGTTGGTGGAAGAACTATCGCAGGTTACTATCCACTATGTTCGTCAGAAAGAGGCTAAAGGATTGGGGCATGCTGTTTTATGTGCCAGGAAGTTTATCGGCGATGAGCCTTTCGCCGTTTTACTTGGTGACGATATTATTGACGCTACCGTTCCGTGCCTGCAGCAAATGAAGAATGTGTACGAACGCTTTCCGGGTACTATCCTGGGTGTGCAGATAGTTCCACAGAATAAGGTTTCCAGTTACGGTATTGTCAAGCCTTTAGCTTTAGAAGAGAATATGTGGCAAGTTCAAGAGCTAATCGAAAAGCCTTCTGTCGAAGAAGCACCCTCGCAACTGGCTGTATTGGGACGATATATTATAGATCCTCAAATATTTGAATTGTTGGAGAATACGCTACCTGGTAGAGGGGGAGAAATCCAGCTGACAGATGCGCTAAGACAGCTAGCGACGATAAAACCGGTTTACGCTTATAACTTTGAGGGGCGTCGATATGATGTTGGAGATAAGCAAGGTTATTTGGAGGCTACGGTAGAGTACGCGCTAAAGCGGTCGGACCTGCGAGGCAATTTTCTAAACTACCTTATCAGCATAGTAAATTTAAATACCGCAGTCAAAGAAGCCGCAGCATCGAATACAGGCAATGCTGAAACGGATCGATGCGTATGAACGTACTTGTTACAGGCGGCGCGGGGTATATAGGATCACACACTGTTAAAGAACTTTTGCGACGGGGCTTTCACGTTACTGTGCTTGACAATCTTTCGAAAGGGCACCGTCAGGCAGTTCCGCAGTCTGCCTGTTTTATACAGGCGGATATAAGAGATCAGGATGTTGTAAAAAACGTATTGAATACGAATCGCATTGACGCCGTTGTACATTTTGCCTCCGACAGTTTAGTCGGTGAATCCATGGACAATCCGGTTAAGTATTATGAAAATAACGTTGCTGCAACGCTTAAGTTGCTAAGCACTATGCGAGATGTGGGCGTAACTAGGATCGTCTTTTCATCAACTGCTGCTGTCTATGGTGAGCCATCGGTATGGCCTATCACTGAAAATTCGTCGACGAATCCTTCAAATGTTTATGGAAGGACCAAGCTAGTCATCGAATGGATGCTAGCTGACTTCGCACGAGCGTATGATTTTCGATATGTTTCCCTTCGGTATTTTAATGCTGCAGGATCTGCAGCAGATGGGAGCCTTGGCGAAGACCATACGCCGGAGACACACCTTATTCCGCTTATTCTTAAGACCGTGCTTGGACAGCGTCCAGCAATAGGAATTTTCGGGATCGATTATCCAACAGAGGACGGCACTTGCATTCGTGATTACATTCATGTGACTGACTTGTCGGCTGCCCATGTTCTGGCGCTGGAACATCTGGCTCAGGGTGGGCCGTCCCGGATTTATAACCTGGGTTCGGAGACGGGGTTTAGTGTGCGCGATGTGGTTGACACAGCTAAAGTAGTCACCGGTATTAACTTTCTGGTACGCGAAGAGGCTCGACGGGCTGGTGACCCTGCGGTATTGGTAGCATCTTCAGCATGTATTCGCGCCGAGTTAGGCTGGAAGGCGATATGCAGCAAGCTCGACGATATTATCAGCAGTGCATGGAGGTGGCACAAAGCGCATCCGTACGGGTATAAGGACAGATAGACGGAATCAATATCGGCAATTTTGATTTCGGGGATTGACACATATTTAATCAGTGACATTATGTCGTGTCCGGAATGTAACACAGAAATGATTCGTATCTGGGAAAATATAAGTGCTCTGCTGTGATAGGACCATCTTCGTAGGCGGCTATATTGATTTCGAGGAGTGAACACCACATGTCCAAATTCCTTCCCTTCACCTTGCCGGATATCGGCGAGGATGAGATTAACGAAGTCGTCAATTCGCTTCGATCTGGCTGGCTTACAACCGGGCCCAAAGCTAGGCAGTTCGAACTGGATTTCGCCGAATTTCTCGGCGGCGGACTTGAGGCGGTGGCGGTGAATTCGGCGACTGCCGGGCTGCATTTAGCCCTGGAGGCCGTCGGGGTAGGCCCCGGCGACGAAGTTATTACGACCCCGTACACCTTCACGGCTACTGCCGAAGTGGTCCGTTACCTAGGTGCCCACCCGGTTTTTGTTGATATTGATCCTAACACATTTAATATCGACCCCGAAAAAATCGAGGGCGCAATTACTTCGCGGACAAAGGCGATCATGCCGGTGCATTTTGCCGGACTGTCCTGCGATATGGGGCCGATTCTGAATATTGCACAAAAGTATGGGCTGAAGGTGATAGAAGACGCGGCCCACGCCCTGCCGACCACCTGCAACGGTAAGCTGATAGGAACACTCGGAAGTGACGCCACGGTGTTTAGCTTTTATGCCACCAAGACGATCACAACCGGCGAAGGCGGCATGGTTGTGACCAGGGATTTGGATATTGCCCGCCGTTGCCGGACCATGCGCCTCCACGGCATCAACCGGGATGTGTTTGACCGCTATACGTCTACAAAGCCGTCCTGGCAGTATGAGGTTATCGCCCCAGGGTTCAAATACAACCTCACAGACATTGCTGCATCTATCGGCATTCACCAATTGAAAAAAGCCTGGAAGTTCCAGAATAAGCGTGAGTCGATGGCCGGACGATACAGCGAGGCTCTGAGCGGCTTGCCGCTTGTTCTGCCGACTGCTGCGCCCACAGGAGAGCTCCATGCCTGGCATCTGTACGTCATCCACCTGGCAGAAGGACTACGTATCAGCCGTGATGAGTTTATTAATCAGATGGCGGCGAAGGGCATAGGCTGCAGCGTGCATTTCATCCCTTTGCACCTTCATCCTTTCTGGCGGGATACATATAGCCTGCGGCCTCACTATTTTCCGCATGCCTTGGCCGCTTATAACCAAGCTGTTAGTTTACCGCTGTACACCAAGATGACGGAAGACGATCAGCTGCGCGTGATCGACGCAGTGAAAGAGATCTTAGGTAAGGGGATTTTGGCTAATGTTTCTTAAGCGCTGCTTTGACCTGTTTTTTACAGTGCCGGGTTTTATCCTTTTTCTACCATTGATTGTCGCTGCAGCCTGTACTGATAAAGCTCGATTCCCATGGACCGGTCTTTTTTCGTCAGACAAGGGTTGGCAGGTTCGGTCAGCCCTTCAGGATCTACAAGTTCCGGACCATGGTTGTGGATGCCGAGCTTTACGGTGCCCAGATTACCATTGGTCGTGATCCCCGAATAACCCGATTTGGCAAGTTTTTGCGTAAATATAAATTGGATGAGCTTCCTCAGCTGATTAACGTGCTGAAAGGTGAGATGAGCCTAGTGGGTCCGCGGCCGGAGGTGCCTCGATATGTGGCCGAATATCCGGCGAATATAAGGGAGACGGTCTTATCCGTTCCTCCGGGTATCACTGATTTGGCATCAATTGCTTTTAAGGATGAAAACCGTATTCTGGGAATGTCTGATGACCAGGAGACAGCAGATATCGCAGAGGTATTGCCTGTGAAATTAGCGCATTATGTAAGATATGTCAATGAACGTAGCCTCTGGTATGATTTTAGGCTCATTATCGTCACAATCTTCGCTCTATTCCCTAGCTTTGCAGGAAAGCAAAGCTGCTTGGGTCTGCCGCTTCTTAAATCTAACAAAAGAGTCCAGCCAGCAAATGGAAAGAGGGGACGAGGCTTATATGGTCAAGCATAGAGATATCCAAATGGCACGGGCGAAATTACTGTCGGAAGTATGGGTGTGCAGTCACTGTGGAGCCAAAGTGTATTGCGGTAAGCTTCCGGCTCCTCCACCCGAATGTTGCCCCTGTGGCAAAGGTTTCTGGCAGCATCAGCGGGTAAAGCCTGCGATTAATAGATTCTAGTTGAAGAATGCCTGTGCCAATTTCCACAGAGCTGGTAGCTGACTAGCAACGATCTTATTGGGAGGGGAGTTTCGCCATATGAACGTTTTAGTTACTGGTGGTGCGGGGTATATAGGGTCCCATACGGTTCAGGAATTGTTGCGATCTAAACATCATGTTGTGGTGTACGATAACTTTCTCCGTGGTCATGCCGAGGCCATCCCAAAAGACGTTCCAGCGGTGGGCGCCAGCATCCATAATAAGGACTTGCTGGCCATGACGATGCGCGCCTTTCAAATCGACGCGGTTGTCCACTTTGCGGCGGAGAGTATTGTTTCTGAGTCTATGATTCAGCCATCAAGTTGTTACCATACTAATGTCGCAGGCACGCTGGCACTTTTAGATGTAATGAAAGCCTGCGGGGTGTGTAAAATCGTTTTTTCATCCACCGCGGCGGTATACGGAGACCCGGCAGTTTGGCCGATTACGGAGGACATGGCTTTAGCGCCTACTAACGTTTACGGACAAACCAAATGGGTTGTGGAAAGAATGCTAGCCGATTTTTCCAGAGCATATCGGCACAAGTATGTATCGCTAAGGTATTTTAACGCTGCCGGGGCCAGTAAGGACGGGAGTATCGGTGAAGACCATAGACAGGAGACCCATCTCATACCGCTAGTCCTGCAGACTGCCCTGGGTGATCGCGAATTTATCGAAATATTTGGTGCCGACTATCCCACGCCGGACGGTACTTGCATTCGGGACTATATCCATGTGGATGATTTAGCTAGAGCCCATGTGCTGGCCCTGGACCATCTTGAAGCAGGCGGCAGTTCCAGAGCCTATAACCTTGGTTCTGAGAGCGGCTTTAGTGTTCGGGAAATAGTCCGAAAAGCAAAACAAATTACGAAGGTTGATTTTGATGTTCATGAATCGCCGCGGCGAGCCGGAGACCCGGCCGTGTTGATCGCTTCATCGACAAGAATCAAAGATGAACTGGGCTGGAAGCCCTTGTGCAGTGATTTGAACACCATTATCACTACCGCGTGGCGTTGGCATAAGAACCACCCGAACGGATTTGGCCAGAAACAGGAAGTATCGCAGCTGAGGGCTAGTAGTTAGTAGGGCAATTTATACGGGAAATCATGTGGAGGTAGCCATGATCTACGATTTACATAGTCACATACTGCCGGCGATGGACGACGGAGCCAAGGACGCTGCCACCAGTCAGGCCATGCTGGAGATGGCATTCCGGGAGGGAACCTGCGGTATGGTCGCCACACCGCACATTATTGAAATAAAGGACTTTGGCCTCTGGGCGAAAATCGTGTCGGCGTGTAAAAGCCTCAGCGAAATAGGCCGGAGAAGGGGCTGGAATATCGGCGTCTTCCCGGGAGCCGAGCTGGCGGTCAGCGCCGATCTTCTATCTGTTCTGAAGGCCCCAGGGCCGTTTTGCATCAATGGTACCGACTACCTATTGCTCGAGCTGCCTGCCCATCACATCCCCCATTACACTGATGAGCTTTTCTTCGAGCTCCAGGTTCGGGGGTTTGAGATTGTACTGGCGCATCCTGAGCGTCATCCCGAACTCATCAGTAAACCGGAAGTTTTATGGAAGTGGTTAGGCAAAGGAATCCTGGTTCAGCTAAACGGGACAAGCCTGACGGGGGTGATGGGGCCAGAGGTGATGCAGTTTGCGGAAACTCTTGTCGAGAGGGGAGCTGTGTATTGCATCGGATCTGATGCTCACGGGGTAGGCCGGCGGAATCCGGGTCTGCAACAAGCGGCCGAAAAGCTGGAGTCGATAGCGGGGCCCCAGAGGGCCCGGCAGATTCTGGTGGATCACCCGGCGAGGATGCTTGCCGGCAAAGCCAGCCTGGAGTACGAATTCCAGGCGTTGCCCGAGCCCCGGACGTTCTGGAGAGCCCCGCGCTTTCTCCTCGGTTCTCTATTTTGATAGAACAATCCGCCGCCGAGTGGCCTCACCTGAGATCAGGACAAAACTGAGAGGTGTTTGTTATGAAAGCAACAACGCAATTCATCTTGGTAATCATTGTCGCACTGTTCTGTTGTATGGCTGTCGGCATTATGTCCGACAAGTGTTTGGCTGCGGAGCATTATCTATCTGCGAACGTGCCACTGGATAGCTATGTTTATGACTATCTTGTCAAACTTCAGGGACTGGGTTATTTGGACACCATGTTGCCTGGCGCCAAGCCTTATACGCGTAGTCAGGTGGCCAGATGGACAGCCCAAATGAACAGCGTAATGGCAAAACAAAATGTACCGGACTATGCCAAAGCCATGCTGGAACAGCTGAAGCGTGAATTTGCTCCGGAGCTGGATCAGTTAAACGGCAAGGAAATCGATCAGGGGGTACTTTTGAAAGATTGGACAGCCGGGTTTAATTGGTACAAAGGTGCTACTTTACCCGAAGCTGGAACACGGGCATCATTTCAACCGTTAAATATTAATAACAATGGTTATAGGCTGGATACCGGCTTCAGTTTTATTCCAGCTATGCATTTTACCGGAAACTTTAACGACTTTATCATGGATGCCACTGTCAGAGCAAGCACCGCTTCCGGCAATACTTCGACCAGCCTTGAAGGCGGCTACGTTAAAACCAATTTTAACAATCTATCGGTAGAAGTCGGCAAAGATTCCTCCTGGTGGGGCGAGGGTGTTCGCGGCAGTCGCAGCTATACCAACAATGCGCTACCGATGACCAGTATTAAGCTTAGCAATGTTGACCCGCTGGTTTCCCATGGCTGGCTAAATGTTTTAGGGCCAACCAATATTACTGCTTTTTATACTGTATTGGAACAACATCGGTCCGATGTCCCCTATCCGTCATTCGGCGGCCTTCGCTTTGATTTCACTCCAACAAATAACTTTACTTTCGGGTTAAGCAACATGGCGATATTTGGCGGGCAGGGCCACAGTTTACAGGGATTGAGTGACTATCTTGGTTTAATCGGATATACCCCGGGGTCGAATGACAAGTCAAATTCGCAGGCCGGAGTTGATTTCAGGTTTCGGTTTCCCAATCTGAGCGGGATGCAATTTTATGGCGAATTCTATGGCGAGGATACGCCGCCAAAAGATAGTCATGAACTTTTCATCGCCGGAATTTCGCAATTATTTGGGCTCTATATTCCGAAATTATCAGCCAGTGGTGATTGGGATGCCAACGTTGAGTGGGCTCATACTTCACATGAGTGGTACGTCCATAATTATCAAAGATACGATACCAACGGTTGGACATACTGGGATAATATTATTGGCGATCCCATGGGCAACGATGCCCGCCGCTATTATGCGAAAATAACCAATTATATTGCTACAGATACCCAGCTATCCTTTAATGTTGAACGCCTGGTCCAATTATACGATACACCGGTGCCGCAAACAGTAAACTCCTACTGGATTTCCTGTCGCAAACAACTTGGCGATAGCATTTTTCTTACAGGCAATGTAGGGTTCGCTCAAGTGCAAAACAGTGGTTATAAGCTAGGTGTTTCGAGCCGCAATCATGTTTACAGTTTAGATATAACCAAATATTATTATTAACCCATACTCACCAACTTTTAAGATGCCAATTACCTTGAACACACCTAATCAGAGCAAGATTTTGTAATTTATCGCAGAACCGAACAAGCACGCAACTTGGCCTGTATGCCGGCATAGCGAACTCGAAATCAAGACTTTTGATTTCACTGGGCAAAATTATGTATTTAGTGCCGAAGTCACCCAACGCTACTAATCTGCACTGGAAATTTTAATTTCGTATGTGTCTATTTGGGTTGCTAATCAAAATTGGTGAATTTTATGGGGGGAAATGTAAAGCGTCGGGCCAAATACTAAAACAGATCCTTTTTTAGTTTGCCAACGTTCTTGTCTACTCTCTTTGCCATAGGCTGAAATAGCACTCGACAGACTCAAAACTGTTCGTTCCACGAACTCTGTGGCTCAGTGATGACCGATGGCGTAAAACGTCCGGGAGGACTGGACGGTAGACTGGCTTTCTAATTGACCACATTTTTGACCACGCGCTCAAGGAAACCTTGTATTCTATCGTTAAAGATGTTACAGTACGAACCAGGTGAAAAGCGTGTTTTTCCGCGATCTTGTTGCACATTGTTAACGATATTACAGCATGTAATGGTATGGGCGGCATGATGTAGGCTAATGCCTGCAAGCCCTGAATCCGTGAGCATGAAATCCATAAAGTCTACTGTTTTGCTACCGAAATAAGTCAAAAAAATTAGAGGTTGTCCATGAGTTGATTAAACTTGTGGGCGCCTCTTTTTTTGTCTCGGACTGTCCTTTTTTGCTCCAAACGGTACGGATAAAGAATGAGAGAATAAATTGCAAAGAAATTTCGGGATAATCAATAGGTGAAAGCCGCAATATTTCCGACCTGAAAAATAGAAAACAGTGAAAAAAGCTCTTTGAATAAAACACACATCTATACCTTCGCTGTCGTGGCCGAGGAGGTGCGGAAACTGGCCGAGCAGTCCCAAGAGGCCGCGAAGAAGATCGCCGAATTGATTGGGGAAATCCAGGTCGATACCGACAAGGCTGTCGCGACCATGAACGACGGTACGCGAGAAGTCAAGACAGGAGCCGAGGTGGTCAACGCCGCTGGCATTGCTTTCCGCGAAATTGCGGGTCTGGTGACTCTATCGGGTCAGGTAAAGGAGATTTCGGCGGCCATGCAGCAGATGGCCACAGGCAGCCACAAAATTGTCGACTCGGTTAAAAAAAGATTGACAACCTCAGCAAGAAGTCAGCAGGTGAGGCTCAGAGCGTTTCAGCCGCCACAGAAGAACAGCTGGCTTCCATGGAAGAAATCGCAGGCTCCAGCGAGGCGCTGTCGAAGCTGGCTCAGGATCTACAGGCGGCAGTGACCAAATTCCGCGTATAGCGCGGCGAGAGAGGCCTTTCATCAGTTTACTGAACTGATGGGAGGCCTTTTTTCATTTCTTTTGGAGATGTGAAGATATATCCTGCGGGTTGCTTTGTTATTCGAGTGTCCAAGGCAAGGCGTGGGAGCAGGTGATTGCTTGTGCAGAAGTATTTTGCTGCTAAGTTTTAAGGTGTTGGCAATACTACATTAGGGCCGTTCGTTTACTATATACCCCAGGCCCGCTTTCCGGGAGCCCCGGGGTCTCATTCCTTCTCCGGCAAAGTAGGTTAAAGCAGTATATATTGCTTTGACTCATTACGAATCGAAGCATTGGCGGTGATAGTAATGCCAAGTGAACAACTCTATCTTGCTCATGGTTTGGCAACCTCAGGCTGTATTGTGACAATGGCTCCGGCGATCTTAGTATTACTGACCGGAAATCACTCAGTGGCCTTTTCTTTAGGAGCGCCTGTCTGGCTGATTAAGGCCCGGCTTGATGCCTGAGGTATCAGTAGTTGAGCGGGTGGGGGCACGAATTGGGGAGGAGCGCGAAATGATAGCCGTGGGTGGCGCTCCTAACGTAAGAAGAACTTTACCCATAAATTACAGCTAATAATTAACGCCCAAAAAGGAAAGATTTGTAGTGTAACCTATTTCACAGCAAGCTATGGAAATAAATACCGATTGATGTTAAACTTCCAGTTTCTTCGGAGGAATATGCTTCTAAATACTGAACAACAACGACAAAAAGCTCATGAACTTGCGCTGACCCACGACCCATATGTGAGACGCTGGCCGTCAAAGCGCCTGTGGCGGGAGTTTTATGCCAACATCGAACTATTGCGCACATTTATACGCTCCCTGCAGGACGGCGATGCAAGCTGCTCGCAGCCTGCGGAAGAATGGCTTTTGGATCATGCCGAGTTCATCGAAGAACAGGTTTTGGTTATCCGGGAGCAGCTTTCCGGTGCCTTTTTGCGGGGGTTGCCTGATCTACGCAAGACCGGCAAGGCGAGGATACTGTCTATTTGTGTTGATTATCTCGAACATGTGGACGGGAACCTGGATGAGGATTCGCTGATTTCCTATATCAATTTTTACCAGGAAGTTTCGGTTCTGACAACTGCTGAGGCGTGGGCGGTTCCGCTTATCCTGCGCATCGCTTTGATCCAGTGCCTGGCCGATGTTATGGAACTGGTGCGGGAGAGGCGAGAGGTGTGTGTGTTGGTCGAACGGCTGCTGGCGCGCATCGATTCGTCGAAGTTAAGTCCGGAAGTTCTAAATGCTGCCCTGGAAGAGGCAGGCCAGGATATGCCGCTCTCCGGCCCGCTGATCGTCCACTTGGCCAGGCGCCTGCGCGAGTGGGCGGATGATTCGGCAACTGTACGGGAGTGGCTGATATGCAAGTTGGAAAATGGCCCCGACAGTCTTGATCAAATCATCTCTTACGAGTATCAGCTTCAGGCGGCCTATCAGGTGTCGACAGGCAACCTAATCGGAAGTCTGCGTAAGATTTCACGCCTGGACTGGCAAGAGCCGTTCGAGCAGATTTGCATGGTTGATCATACGCTGCGCGAAGAATGCGCAGGTGTATATCCGCTTCTTGATTTTTCCAGCCGCGACGTGCTGCGTAAGCGGGTTGAGCATTTAGCCCGCCGCCTGCGTGTGCCGGAAAACCTGGTGGCGCAGCAGGCCGTCGCGCTTGCGGCCAGGGAATTTGAGAAGGTGGGTATGAATCGGGAGAACGTAGATGAGGCAGCCGGCGGTCTGGCAGAGCAAGCAGAACTGCCGCGTCAGGTATTTGCTGAATACTACGTGCTTGAACCGGAGGGTGTTAAGGAACTGCGGCAT
>Ga0316228_1001804_pt1 | contig 20531 bp, 21 predicted proteins | sample TBH18021metaG_FD_206005 | JGI IMG/M metagenome (GOLD analysis project Ga0316228, IMG submission 206005) | Freshwater microbial communities from Trout Bog Lake, Wisconsin, USA - TBH18021 | ecosystem: Environmental > Aquatic > Freshwater > Lake > Hypolimnion/Profundal zone | place: USA: Wisconsin... | reverse complement strand
ATTAATAATGAGATAGTGAAAATTTTAATCAGATTTATTTTCATAGCAGGATCCCTATCGCTTCAATCCGGGGGTATGAATAACGCCACCGTTTGCATTAACGGCCATATACATAGACAAGGCAGTAAGAACCTCCGATCCATAGATAGGGAAAGGAAAACGCTGTTGACGATAGCAATCATTCAGACGTAAGCCCATGGTCCAAAATTGCCCATTAGAGACGCGGTAAGCGGGCCAATACCCCCAACCAGCTATAGCGCCTTCTGGGGTTGTGAGATTCGGCAAATCTTGCATCCGAATTCTTTTTCCAGTTGACCCATGGCAAGTTGCGCAAGAGAAATCCATGGGGCCACCCTCATAGAAAAAGGCCCTCTTACCCAATTCATAAGATTCTTTTTCCTTTGGGTGCTTTGTGCTTACGTTGACTTTGAGATCTTTTGAATAAGTAACAACATACGCAACAATGTCATCCATTGTTTTTTTATACCCCTGCTGAAAAGGGGCATCAATAATTTCCTGGGCGGAAATTCCCTGCAGGGTGGACATACATGTTATTAGGCGTGATTCAAGATCCTGAACTCGATTGGTATCCGGAAAATACCTAGGCAGCTGTGCGGCTGCCCCTTTGATGACGCCAGGTCCAAGACCCAGATTGCACTTCTCAAGCGTTGCATTTTTAGGGCCAGCTGGCTTTTTCCAAAGCTCCTCACCTGCTGCCTCATAAAGCTCTGCCGGGTTGCCATCGGCAATCATCTCGCGATATTTAGCGATTGCGTCCGCTGTAGATTGCGCATTCGCATGCATGACAAATAATCCAGTTGCAAGCAAAAGCGAGCACTTGGGAAGCAAATATAAAATCTTCAACATAAGTTTCTTATGAAACGCTAGCCTCATCAGAGCGTTTATCACCACGAGTGTCAACCCAACTCACAAGCAGCTTATCTCCCCTAGAACCCTTGTATTTGAAATTCAAAAAAGGGTCTTTGGAGATAGCGGTACCAAAATCCGCCGCAAAGACTTCTTTACCTTGTGCCTTTACTGAAACCATAGTAATAAACCATGCTGGAATCAATTTACCTGCCGCATCTTTGCGCTGACCAGTTTCCATATCGTGCTTCATTAAAATCTTTACCTCTACTATTCCATTGTTTTCGGCTGCCCGAATGCGCATTGGATCACCCATCGCGTTTCCTTTATTTTTTCTTGATATTCAAATTTGGCCAATTAGCCACCACAACCGCCTAAGGTAACTTTGATCTCTTTTGCAGCCATGCTCCATTTACCATCCGCCTTAACAAGGGCATACACATTAGATGTTTGAGCCATCTTGATGCGGGTTGTTACAAAGGGTTCTGTTCCGGTGGGAATAAAGAATTGTGCTACCAAGGCATTGGGATTTTTTTCCACCAGGATGGCTAGTTGCTGCGCTTTTAGAGTAGTGCTAATGCTCACTGGCACAACTGCACCGTTTTCAGCAATCTCAGGTACATTTAAAATCACGGCGCTAGACTTATCTGGGCTCCCGGCACCAAACACACTAAAAACATCCTCGATAGTTTTTCCTTCAAATGCCGCTTTATTCCACTCCTCAGCTTGGGCCGAAGAAATTAAGCCAGCCGAAGCCATCAAACCAAAGACCGCCGTATATTTCAATACCTCGCGACGCTGCAGATTCATAAACATCCCTTTTTATTAACCACCCGCCTAATGACCACTAAATCAGCGGTAATTCAGTACTTTATAGGGATTTTACAGATTCAACGGGTGATTGCTGAGCGGTGCTTTCACTCAACTCTTCAACATCGGGGAAAATAGACCCATTAATCCAGCCCAGAAACCAAAATATCCCCGTGCTTGATCTAGAAGCCGTCCTTTTATCCCTCAAACTAGCCCTATGTACGCTAGCTGCGCTTCTTCCCATGGGAATATGGATCGGACACTTTCTAGCGCGTGCTGGCGCACTCAAGGGCTGGATTGAAGGTCTTCTTGCCCTCCCTTTGGTTTTGCCGCCAACGGTTCTTGGGTATTACCTTTTGGTGAGCTTGGGAAGAGTCAGTCTTTTTGGTTTGCCTTTAGTCTTCTCTTTTACAGGCATCCTGATAGCCTCTCTGATCGTTAACCTTCCTTTTGCCATTCAACCGATTCAACGCGCATTTGAAGCTATTCAACCTGAAATTGTTGAGGCGGCACAAGTTAGCGGACTATCGCGTTGGCAAACTTTTAACCTCATTGAGCTACCCTTGGCATGGCGCGGAATTGTCAGCGCAGCAGTTCTTACATTCGCACACACTCTTGGAGAGTTTGGCGTTGTGCTTATGGTGGGTGGCGCAATACCGGGTGAGACTAAAACGGTTTCTATCGCCATTTTTGACAAAGTACAAAACTTTGATATTTCGGGTGCGGGTACGCTATCTTTGCTACTGCTGGGCATTTCTTTAGCCTCCATTGCATTTTCTTATGGCGTATTTGGCGCCACAAGAAATAAGAACTCCAATCGAGCTACCTGATGTTAAAAATCAATATCGCTCAAGACCATCCAATGCCACTGCAGGTAAGTCTGGAATGTATGCCAGGAGAATTGCATGCGCTTGTTGGTCCATCGGGAAGCGGAAAAACTAGTGTGTTGAGAACCATCGCAGGTCTTCGCAATCCCAATATCGGTCGCATCGAATATAACGATCAAATTTGGTTTGCGGGTGGCAATATCAAAGGCGTCGAAGTAATACTACCGCCATCGCAACGGCCTTGTGGATTTCTCTTCCAGCAATACGCACTCTTTCCCCATTTGACTGCAATTGAGAATGTATCAATTCCACTGCAAAACTCTGGATATACCGCGGCCAAACGAAAATCAATTGCTTTCAATTGGCTCAAGCGCATGGGTATCGCCGACCTGGCGTCAAGAATTCCCTCTCAATTATCAGGCGGACAACAACAACGGGTGGCTTTGGCCAGAGCAATGTCTAGAGAACCAAAAATTCTTTTGCTTGATGAACCCTTTTCCGCAGTCGATACTCCGACACGACAAAGTCTATACAAAACCTTAGCGGATCTGCGCAAAGATTTGAATATCCCCATTCTCTTGGTTACACATGATTTACGAGAGGCAAGTTTATTGGCAGATCGCATTACGGTGATAGACCAGGGTATTAGCTTACAAACAGCCTCTCCCAAAACTTTGTTTCAAAAACCCCGCAATTCAAGAGTTGCCCAGTTAGTCGGAATCAATAATATGTTCGAAGGTGTATTCACTGCTGGCAATCTTACTTGGAATGGCTGTGAACAAGCGTTTAATGTCATCGATAAAGGAAAGATTCCTCCTGGGACTCCGGTTGCTTGGGTTATCCCGCCTGATGGTCTTAGCCTTCATTCGGAGCAGACTCCCGCAAGTATTGAGGCTAACGTTGAACAAGTGAGCGCCTTGGGTCAAATAGCATTGATTCAACTTCGCATTAAAGGTGGTGAGAATAAAATCTCATGGGAAGCCTCGGCGGCTGAAGTAAGACGTCTTTCTCTTGAGGCGGGAAAATCCACTTACATTAAGTTAGATGAAGACAAGATACACATCATGCCCTTGCGCCCTATTAATGACCCGCGACGCCTTCTCGATTAAGCATGAAGATATTGGCCCAAATTTGATTAGGGTTTTTGTGCAACCAACCCCAGCAAGGCAGACATACCGCTGTGTCTTGCCCCCTCAGATAAGACCTTTTCATAACAATTGAGATCAAGGACTCTCAATTCTTTAGTTAAATCACGAATCCCCTCTTCTGTATAAAGGTGTTCGAGTAGAGAAGGACCGCCTGTTTTATATTCAATTTGCTTAGGCGTGTAGCCTTGCAAAATAAAAATTCCGCCTGGTTTTAATGCCAATTGAACTTGTTTAAAAATACGTTGTCTCATTTCCGAATCGGCAAACTGGATGAATATTGCAACGATGGCATCGTAAGAGTTTGACTCCCAAGTCCAACCATCTGTATCGCTCAGGGAATAATTAACTTTTACTGAATTATCTTGGGCAAACTGTTTTGCCTTAGCAAGTGCAATATCAGAAACGTCAAATGCGTCAACTTGCATACCTTGTTTCGCTAGCCATACTCCATTACGACCTTCGCCATCGGCGATGCATAAGATCTTAAGGCCCGGCTTCAAATGCGCCTTAGTTTGTTGGACGAGATATTCGTTTGGCTCTTTGCCAAAGATAAACTCCTCTTTGTTGAAGCGTTCATTCCAAAATTGATTTTGCTCGACAAAGCTCATATGAATTCAAGCTTCACTTCTTCAGGCCACCAACAAGATCATTTTTTAGGTCAATCACATTCTCAAGGCCAACCGCAATGCGCACCAAGCCATCAGAGATTCCGGCAGCCTTACGCGCTTCAGGCGTTACGCGGCAATGAGTGGTCGTTGCGGGATGGGTAATGGTCGTGCGTGTATCGCCAAGATTAGCGGTAATTGAGCAAAGCTTGGTTTGGTCGATGAGTTTGAAGGCGGCCTTTTTCCCACCCTTTAAGGTAAAAGACAAAATGGCGCCACCTGCTTTTTGCTGACGTTTAGCCAAATCATGTTGCGGGTGAGACTTTAATCCTGGATGGTAAACACGTTCAACAGCAGACTGCTTTTCAAGCCATTGAGCTAAGTCCAAGGCATTCTGGCTTTGTTGCTTCATTCGCAACTCAAGAGTTTCAAGCCCTTTTAGGAATACCCAAGCATTGAATGCTGAAAGCGTTGGTCCAGCAGTACGCACGTACGGAAATACTTTACCCATGACAAAATCATTACTGCCAACAATAGCGCCACCAACAACTCTCCCCTGGCCATCTAAATATTTGGTGGCAGAGTGAATTACAACATCAGCACCCAAGGCCAATGGCTTTTGTAAAGCAGGTGTGCAGAAACAATTGTCAACCGCAAAAAGGGCTTTAGCTTTCTTGGCAATCTTTGAGATGGCTTTAATATCGGCAACTTCAGTCAATGGGTTCGAAGGTGTTTCTAAATAAAAGAGTTTTGTATTCGCTTGTACAGCGTCTTGCCAAGACTTGGTATCAGCTAAATCGACATAGGTAGTCGTCACTCCAAATTTACCCATAATGTTGGTAAACAGTTGAATGGTGGCACCAAAAACGGAACGCGAACACACCACGTGATCTCCGGCTTGCAAATGAGCCATTGCCAATGTCAAGATAGCTGACATGCCTGATGCAGTTGCAATACAGGCCTCGCCACCCTCTAAAGCAGCAAGACGATCCTGGAACATGCTAACTGTTGGGTTTGTGAAACGAGAGTAAATAAAACCTTTGTCAGCATGAGCAAAGCCATCGGCTGCTAGCTCTGCGCTATCAAAGCAAAAGCTGGAAGTAAGGAACATCGCTTCGGAGTGCTCCTTGTATTCTTCAGTTCGACGAGTACCAGCACGAACCGCTAAAGTTTCGAGTGCTAATTTAGAAAAATCAGGTTTTTGGCGTTTAGTTTTACTAGTCATGGATCTATTTTGACACCAAATTACAGATTTACCCCTGAAGACATGGGGATCTGTCTCTTTTTAGTCTTCGGTGGCTAAATGCAAATGGAGTTGGGAACGAGCGAAATCGCTAGAGTCGCGCTGACGATCTGCTTGAGCCTCAGTAGTATTGCGCGCAGCCTCCAAGGCATCCAAATAGGATTCATTAATGTCGCCAGTGATGTAATTGCCATCAAAACAAGATGCCTCGAAATTCTGAATATTTGGGTTGATATCCCTGACGGCCTGCTTCATATCTTCTACACTTTGGTAAATTAACTGATCAGCACCAATCATTTTATTGATTTCAGCATCAGTACGGCCATAGGCAACCAGCTCACTACGGGTTGGCATATCAATGCCGTAGACATTAGGAAAGCGTACCGGAGGTGCAGCAGAGGCAAAGATCACTTTCTTCGCACCGGACTCACGAGCCATTTGCACGATCTCAAAAGATGTTGTGCCGCGGACGATAGAGTCATCAACAATCAAAACGGTCTTATCTTTAAATTCAACATGCATAGCGTTTAATTTCTGGCGAACAGACTTCTTGCGCACTGCTTGGCCGGGCATAATGAAAGTTCTGCCGATGTAACGATTTTTAAAGAAGCCCTCCCGATAGTCAACACCTAAACGCTTTGCCACCTGCATTGCAGCAGGACGGCTTGAATCTGGAATTGGCATCACGACATCGATTTCACCAGGAATAGTTTCCTTGCGAATCTTTTCTGCGAGGTAATCACCCATACGCATACGAACGTTGTAGACAGTCACCCCGTCAATGGTGGAGTCAGGACGAGCCATATAAACATATTCAAAAATACATGGGGTCAGGACAGCATTTGGAACGCATTGCCGCGAGGAGAAGTTACCATCTAAATCGATATAGATAGCCTCACCTGGATTTACGTCGCGCACAAATGTGAAGCCAAGGCCTTCAAGCGCCACTGACTCAGATGCAACCATCCACTCAGGACCTTTTGCAGTATCAATGCGGCCAATACACAAAGGACGAATTCCAAATGGATCACGGAAAGCCAGCAAACCATAACCCGCTATCAGGGAAACAACAGCATAAGAGCCTTTAACGCGCTTAGTCACGCCAGCTACAGCATTGAACATTGCGGCCTCATCCAAGGCTGCAGAATTGGTTTCTTTTTGTAATTCGTCAGCCAGTACGTTAAGCAACACTTCAGTGTCAGAACTGGTATTAATATGACGACGATCGCGATAAGCCATCTCAACGCGAAGGCTGGGCGCATTCGTTAAATTACCGTTATGAGCCAAGATTAGTCCGTATGGCGCACTTACATAGAATGGTTGAGCTTCTTCTTCACTACTTGCTGAACCAGCTGTTGGATAGCGGACTTGACCAATGCCAGCATTACCATACAGGCTACGCATATTACGGGTTCTAAAAACATCCCGCACCAAACCATTTGCTTTATGCATCGTGAATGAATTACCGTGCATCGTAGCAATGCCCGCGGCGTCTTGGCCGCGGTGTTGCAAAAGCAATAGAGCATCGTAAAGAAGCTGATTAACCGGAGAATGGGAAACTGTTCCAACAATGCCGCACATAGACCTAGATCCCTATTTTTAATGAAGGTGTAACTGTTGGTGAAATTTTGGGCACTGCTTTACCCAATTGATTTGCCCAGTCTTCAGGCAACCAACTTTTAATCAAACCAGTAGCCATATCGATGGCGGGCCGTGTAAGTGCTTTTTGCCAAGCCAGGCTTTGTGGAATTGGAGTCAACGCTGCCAAGGTTGCTAGAACAACAACAATCAAACCACCACGCAAGACCCCAAAAATTAACCCCAAAAAACGATCAGTAAGACTTAGTCCAGCCGAAAGAATGATCTTTTGAATAATGCCGCCCAATAATCCACAAGCAATAAGCGTTAAGACAAAAAGAATTAAAAAACTCACGCCCAAGCTTAAAAGCTCATCCAAGTGAAAGGTTGACAGCCACTCAGTAGATAAGTAATGGGTATAGCGATAAGCAACCCAAGCAGCAATAAACCATGAAGCCAAGGCAAGAACTTCCTTAAATAAGCCACGAGAAATCCCAACCAGTGCCGAAACCAATATCACTACTAGGGTGAAATAATCCACCGTAGTTAAATTCAGGGTGGACAGATGATCCATTAAGGTGAACCTACCTCAACCAGTCTGGGGGTTAAGCCCAGGGCCTTAATCTTTTTTTCAGCGGATTCTGCCGCATCCTTATCGCTATATGGGCCTGCGCGTAAAACAAATAGCTTTGTACCATCAGCGCTATTTTTATTTAAAACGTAATTAGGAATCTTTTGATCTTTCAATTTAACTATCCAACCTTTGGCGCGCTCCTCGGAAGCGAACGCTCCAATCTGAATCACGAACTTGCCAGAACCTGAAGCATTTGGCTTAACTAGAGCATCGGCCTTGGGTTGTTTTGCGGCCGAGCTTGCAACAACCTCTTCTCCGGCAGCCAAGCCTAATGCAGGAGTCTTAGTGGCGGACTGAGTGGATGTTGCCGCAGGGGCTACAACAGTCTTGGTTGAGGCTGGCTCTTTATCCTTAGAAGCGGGAACAACAGTAGCTTGAGTCTCCACCCTTTCAACCGATTTCACTTCAGGAGCCGAGGCGGTAACTGGCGCAGGCGATGTTGTGGGCATGGGGCTAGGAAAACTGGCGACTATATTGACGGCAATATCGTTGTTACTGGCCTTTGGCTTGCTATCCAGTATTCGAGGTAATCCAATTACGGCAATCAAAACTAAGGCTGCCGCACCAATTAGACGATGTCTAGCGCGTTGTTGTTCAGGATCTTCGGTAAGGGACTCTTCTTGCGACTCAAAAGCGCGCTGGAAAGCACGTGGACTAGTTTTTTTAGTGGTGCGTCTTGCCCCTGCTGAGCCTATTTCAAGGTCATCAGATTGCGAGTTCCGCTTAAAAAGCTTCGGTAAACGAATCATTAATCAATGCGCCTGGTTGGTTCTATATGCCATTACGCCGGCAACAGTATAGAAAGATCCGAAGGTCACAATTCTATCACCGTCTCCTGCCTTAGATAGCGCTTTTTGATACGCCGCAGCAGGATCTTGAAACACCTCGATTCCGCCATCTTCGCCATTCTTGACGGCAACTCCGAGCTTTTCTAGGGTAGAGGCCAAATCTTTTGCGCTAGCTGCTCGAGCAGTGGGTAAATCAGTGCAAAACCAGAAGTCGACGATATTTAGCATCGGTTTGATCACGCCCTCTATATCTTTATCGGCCATTGCCCCAAAAATGGCGAAGGTATATGGGTGATAGCCCATTCGATCGAGACCCTGAGCCAATGTAGCCGCAGCATGGGGATTATGCGCCACATCCAAGACCACGGTAGGTTGACCCGGCAGAACCTGAAAACGCCCCGGCAATTCAACCATAGCAAAACCATTGCGAATATCTTGGGCGTTCACTGGTAAACGCTGATGCAAGGCCATCAGGGCAGCAATCACAGCTGAAGCATTCAGAATTTGGTTTGCCCCGCGCAAAGCCGGATAGCCAAGTCCGCTAAAGCGTTTGTTGCGCCCTGCCCAACCCCACTGCTGTTTATCACCTTGAAAGTGGTAATCTCGGCCCTGCAACCACAAGTCGCACCCCAATGCCTCAGCATGATCGATTAATGTTTGCGGCGGCATAGGGTCACCGCAGATAGCAATATGTCCCGCGCGAAATATCCCGGCTTTCTCTAAAGCAATCGCTTCACGCGTTCCACCAAGAAAATCAGCGTGATCGACATCAATGCTTGTCACGATGGCGCAATCGGCATCGACAATATTGACCGCATCCAGACGACCACCCATGCCCACTTCTAAAACGACAGCATCTAGGTTTGCCTCTGCAAATAGATGCATGATGGCCAATGTGGTGAATTCAAAGTACGTTAACGTCGGCGGATCTACAAGGCTAACGCGCGCATTCTCTACCGCTATAAAGTGCGTCAGCAATAGCGAATCAGCAACCTCTTCACCATTGACTCTGGCCCGCTCATTAAACTTTAAGAGATGTGGTGACATATGGCAGCCAACACGATATCCGGATGAAATCAAAATACTTTCTAGATAAGCACAGGTTGATCCTTTGCCATTCGTACCGGCAACAGTAATGACGGAGCAGCCGAAATGAAGGTCAAGCGCAGCCTTAACTCGACCGATGCGACCCAGCCCCATATCAATGCCGACAGGATGTGCGGTTTCTAGGTGCCTAAGCCAAGCCTCAAGGCTGGTGAAAAGTATGGGGGCTTGATGTGCGGTAGACAAGAGCGTTAAACAGCCACGCTATGCCACAGCAGGTTCAGGCAATTTTTGCAGCAAGGCCAATAAGCGCGCAATTTCAGCGCGCATCTGACGTCGATCAACAATCATATCGATTCCGCCCTTTTGCATCAAAAACTCAGAACGTTGAAAACCTTCAGGCAATTTTTCACGCACAGTCTGCTCAATAACTCGAGGACCCGCAAAGCCAATCAACGCTTTTGGCTCGGCCATCACCACATCACCCATAAAAGCAAAACTAGCAGAAATACCGCCCATTGTCGGGTCCGTTAACACGCTGATGTAAGGCAGACCTTTCTTGGACAGCAGTGTCAACATCGAGTTTGTCTTTGCCATTTGAAATAGTGACAATAAGCTCTCTTGCATACGCGCACCGCCTGTCGCAGTAACGCAAATGAACGCGCATTTATTATCAATAGCCTCTTGAACGCCACGCGCAAAACGCTCGCCCACAACAGAGCCCATTGAGCCGCCCATGTATTGAAATTCAAAGCAGGCTGCGACCACTGAAATAGATTCAATCTTGCCGCCAAGAACAATCAAGGCTTCAGACTCGCCTGAAGCATCATTGGCCTCTTTTAGGCGGTCGGGATACTTTTTGGAATCCTTGAATTTGAGCGGGTCGATTGGATAGATGCCTGCCCCAATCTCATAGCGACCCTTTTCGTCGAGTAGGCCATCCAATCGCTGACGCGCACCAATGCGCATATGGTGACTGCATTTTGGACAAACGGATAAATTAGATTCGATATCGGTGCTGTACAAAACAGTTTCACAACCTGGGCACTTAACCCACAAACCCTCTGGAATCGACTTGCGATTAGCAGGGTCAGTGTGTTGAATTTGGGGTGGGAGTAGTTTGTCGATCCAGCTCATGTATTTTTAACTATCTAAGGCAACGCGGATTTCACGTATAAAGATTTCAAGTGATTGTACTGCTTGCCCTGGGGCCGCATCCTCCAAAATTCGGATAATTCGACTGCCAATGACCACCGCATCTGCCGAATTGGAGACAGCCTTTGCGCTGGCAGCGTCACTAATACCAAAGCCTACGGCAATGGGTGTATCCGTAGACTCCCGAATCTTGGGAATGATGCTGGCTACATCCTGTGCGTTAAGGTTAGAGGAGCCAGTCACACCGCGCATAGAAACGTAATAAATATAACCAGAGGCTATTTTAGCGACTTCTTTAATGCGTTCTGGTGATGATGTGGGGGCAAGTAAGAATATCGGATCAACACCAGCCACACGCATGTGCGCAGCAAAATCAACACACTCTTCTGGTGGGTAATCAACCACTAGAACACCATCAACACCAGCTACTTTCGCTTCAGTAGCGAAGCGCTCGGCACCCATCTGCTCAACAGGATTTGCATAGCCCATCAAAACGACTGGAGTTGCTGGATCGGCCTTACGAAATTCTTTGACCATTTCCAAGCAACTGCGCAAAGTTACGCCCTTGGCTAAAGCCCTTTCGGAGGATCTTTGAATTACGGGGCCATCAGCCATGGGATCGGAGAAAGGAACCCCCAACTCGATCACGTTTGCACCACCGCGTACTAATGCATGCATTAATTCGACAGTAATTTTTGGGTCTGGATCGCCAGCAGTAATAAAGGGAATAAGCCCCTTCTTTCCTGATGCTTTTAATTCTTTAAAGAGCGCACTAATTTTTGACATAAAAGATTTGTATTTTTCTCTATTTTCTTAACCTTCGGACCCAGTCGCTTGCGCAACCGTGTGCATATCTTTATCGCCGCGACCCGATAGATTGACCAAAATCGTTTTATCTTTTCCAAGTGTTGGCGCCATCTTACAGGCATATGCAATGGCATGCGAGGACTCAAGCGCGGGAATAATGCCTTCAATTCGACAGCAATCATGAAATGCCTTAAGCGCTTCTTCATCAGTAATCGCAACATAGTCGGCGCGACCAGAATCTTTTAACCATGCATGTTCAGGACCAACGCCAGGGTAATCCATGCCAGCAGAAACTGAATGGGTTTCAGAAATCTGGCCATTTTCATCTTGCAATAAATAAGTGCGGTTACCATGCAATACACCCGGCTTGCCAACACATAAAGCTGCGGAATGCGCACCACTATTAAGACCATGGCCAGCAGCCTCAACACCAATCAACTTGACATTAGGAAAATCGATATAAGGATAGAAGATGCCCATCGCATTGGAACCGCCACCAACGCATGCAAGCACATAGTCTGGTTGACGACCTGTCAACTCAGGCATTTGAACTTTACATTCTTCACCAATCACGCTTTGAAAATCCCTCACCATCATTGGATAGGGATGTGGTCCCGCAACAGTGCCGATGATGTAAAAAGTATTATCGATGTTAGTAACCCAATCCCGCATTGCTTCGTTAAGCGCATCTTTTAATGTTTTAGTTCCGGATTCAACCGGGATAACTTTCGCTCCAAGTAATTTCATGCGAAAGACATTCTGCGCCTGACGGGCAACATCGACCGACCCTTGGTATACGGTGCAATCCAAACCAAAGCGCGCACAAATCGTAGCAGTGGCAACACCATGTTGACCGGCACCAGTTTCGGCAATAATGCGCGGCTTACCCATGCGCTTAGCAAGCATCGCTTGACCAATCACATTATTAATCTTATGAGCACCAGTATGGTTCAGATCCTCGCGCTTCAGGTAAATTTGCGCTCCACCCAACATTTCACTCCAACGCTTGGCGTGATAAACCGGTGAAGGACGCCCAACGAAATGCTTTAATTCGTAATGAAACTCTTCCATGAACTCTGGATCATTTTGATATTTGGCATAGGCTTCTTTAAGTTCATCCAATGCGTACATCAGAGTTTCGGATACAAACACACCGCCATAGGGGCCGAAGTGTCCTCTTGCATCTGGCTTGTCGTACATAGCTACCTTTTTGAATTAGTTACAGCAACTTAATTAACTGGCTGACTGTGCATCTGCCGCTCGCACGGCTTTGATGAAGTCCGTCATCAACTCTGGGTCTTTAACACCCTTACTGCCTTCAACGCCACTGGAGACGTCAACGGCGCAAGGATGCAGGCGTGCAATCGCCTCGCCCACGTTGCGTGCGTTCAACCCACCACTCAAAACGACCCGATGCGCGTTTGCGCTTAGCCATGTCCGTGGAATTCCTTGCCAATCAAAAGGAACGCCTCCACCACCATAACCCTCAACCAGGGCATCGAGCAAAAAGGCGTTTGCTTGACTATATTGTAGGGAAAATTCATCAAAAGCGAAGCCTGATCCAACTCGGGCCGCTTTCATCCACGGCAGTCCTTCAGACAGCCTGACGCAATCCTCAGGGGTTTCATCACCATGAAACTGCCATAAGGTAATAGGTGCAATAGCTTTAATGGCCGCAAATTCGGCCTCTGAGGCATTGACAACCAAACCAACGGCATCAATCCCTACTGGAAGTCTGGATATCAACTGCGCTGCGATATTCGGTGTCACAGCCCTAGGACTGGGTGGGTAGAAAACAAAACCTACAGCGTCAACTCCAGCCTTTACAGCGGTATCTATATCAGCCGGGGTTGTTAAACCACAGATTTTGACCCTAGTTCGACCTGGAGAGGATGTTAATAAGCCCATAGGTAGATGATAAGGCTAAGCCCCTTTAGCCATCTTGCAAAAGAATGGGTGGTAGCCAAGAGTTCTCCAAGAATGGCTCTGGAATAGCGAATTCCGCTGGATATGCGACTTTGGCCAAGTACAGACCATCTGGAGCAAATGTGGGGGCGGCAATTCTTCTGTCTCGAGCAGCCAAGACTTCAGCCATCCAGCCTGGCGATTGTTTGCCTGTACCGATCACCAGAAAACTGCCCACTAAATTCCTCACCATGTGCTGCAAAAAGGCATTTCCACGTATCTTAAAATACAGCCAAGGGGCGGCAGAATGTATTTCGATCGAATATAGGGTTTTGATAGGTGTTTTGCTTTGACATTCAGAGGATCTAAATGAGGAGAAGTCATGTTCTCCTATTAAGCATTGTGCCGCCGCTTCCATCGCTGGAATATCAAACCATTTATCAGCCGGCATTATTAGATAGCCGGCTCTTGAAACCGCCATGGGTGAGCGGCATGGTCCAGCATGCATTGTATAGATATAGGTCCGCTCATGTGCAGAAAACCGAGCACTGAATTCATCTGGAACGGGTTTGGCCCAATTCACAACAATCGAATCCGGCAGAAAAGAGTTAACCCCCCTCACCCATGACCAATTGTCTCGGTTAACGTTCACATCAAAGTGGACAACTTGACCCAAGGCATGAACACCCGCATCAGTTCTGCCGGCGGTAATGACTCGCACTGGATGTGATTGAGCGGCATCGCCGCCAATGAAAGCCGCAATAGCAGCCTCCAATTTATCCTGGACTGTATTGAGGCTTAATTGCGATTGCCATCCAGAATAGGTGCTACCGTCATATTGAAGGCCAAGGGCAATACGCATGGACAGACTTAATGATTTCGATGTTGGAGCTCAGCCAGCAAGCCCTGGGCCTCAATAGTGATCGAGGGATCAACTGAATCACTAACAGCCAAAACTTCAGCAAGTGATTTTTTGGCAGCGGCAAAATCTTCGATAGTGATGTAGGCGCGCGCTAGATTGAGTTTTACACGTAGGGCATCTACTGCAAGGCTGCCCTGAGAACTCATGACCGCAGGTGCTGGTGTTGAGTTTGAATTTTTAGCTGGCGCGGAAAGATCTAAATCGATTCCCGCCAATAATGCTTTTGCCCTATCTGGAACGGGTGCACTAACAAGCGCATCAGCCTTGACAGGAAAATGAATTATTGGTTTGGGGTAATGATTTGACTCGGAGCGACGAGCATTACGAGCCAAAAACCACAATAAAAGACCGGTGGCAGCAATCAGCGTCAAAGCAACGGCGGCAGGAGCAAAACCACCTAAGCCCAAATTGACTTCCGCTGATTTGTTTTGTTTTGCTTTCTCAATGAGACCCTGTAGCTCGGCAATGTTCTTTTCCAGTTCCGCCACCTTGGCTCGAGTTTGCTCGAGCATTTTTTCCTGAGCAACCAGATCCTCGGTATAGCGACGCTGCTCAGCATTACCTTCAGCATTCGAGCCAATTTTCAATCGATCTTGCGCAGGAGAATCTTGTGGGCTAGCTTCACCCTTAGAGGTCTTAGAGGAAGCCGCTTTTTCAGACTGCTCGGTATGCCATTGTTGATTAGACTCAACAACAAAATGATTTGCTTCGGCCGGGCTAATAGAACGCAATAAGGCTTGACTTGGTTTTGATAGTTCAGCGCCAGCCAAGAGTTGGTTAATGCTACCACTCGCAAAAGCATCAGGGTTAGCTTTGAAAAGCGCAAGAATGGTCTGATCTATCGTAGCTCCATCGAGTTGTGGCGCGATTTGAGCGGCAATTTCAGAAAGCGTCTGGCCGGGCTTGACTGTAATTTTTTGAACATCACCCAAAAGCAAGGTAAATGTTTTGCTAATACTTCCTGATGACCAGTTCATATTCAACAATAGATCAAGAAATGGGTCATCGGATACGGGAACAGGCTCTACCGTCTCAATCAATACCATCAAGCGCTCTTGCTGATTGCGATAAACCATTGCCTGTGGATTTAAATCCAGTATCTTGGAAGATATTCCGAGACGAGAATAAGTCTCCCTATTTGGGATCAGAACATTGATAGTTGCTAAATCCACCTGATCTTCCGGGGTCAGTCGAATCGGAATTTCGACCCGAAGGGGGTCTGCTGGGTGTGATAATAATTGTGGTGAACCCAAAGAAAGCGCCATGACGGCACATGACCAACTTAGTAGAACCAAGCAAAGCGCTTTAGCAAAACTCAGTTGCAAAACTTTGGACATTAAGACTCGATCAGGATGCGAAGCATGCGACGCAATGGCTCTGCAGCGCCCCACAACAATTGATCGCCTACCGTGAAAGCACCAAGATATTCCGGACCCATGGCCAGCTTATGCAAACGACCAATGGGGACGGTCAATGTGCCACTAACGGCTGCTGGAGATAAATCACACTCCGTAGTTTCACGATCATTGGGAACAACTTTTACCCACTGATTGTCATTAGCTAGAATGGCTTCGATTTCCTGAATAGGAATATCCTTCTTCAGCTTGACAGTTAAACCTTGTGAGTGACAACGCATCGCACCAACACGCACACATAAACCGTCCACAGGAATGCTGCCTGCCATTCTAAAAACTGGGCGTCCCAAGATCTTATTAAATTCGGCGCCGCCCTTCCACTCCTCCTTAGTTTGTCCATTCTCAACAGGAACATCAATCCAAGGAATCAAGCTACCAGCTAAAGCGGTATTACGGAAATTCTTCTTCGGAAAATCAGCCGATCTTAAGGTCGCAGTGACTTTGCGATCAATGTCCAAAATCCAGGAAGAAGGATCAGCTAATTCGGTTGCCACGCTGTCTCGCAATGCACCCATCTGCAGAAGCAGTTCGCGCATATTCTGCGCGCCAGCACCAGAAGCAGCTTGATATGTCATAGCACTAATCCACTCAACCATATCAGCTTTCACCAAACCGCCCATAGCCATCATCATCAAGCTAACAGTACAGTTGCTTCCGATCCAGTTATTTCCGCCAGCAGCCAAAGCTTTATCGATCACAGAGCGGTTTACTGGATCCAGAATCAATACCGCATCTTCTTTCATGCGCAATGCACTAGCAGCGTCAATCCAGTGACCAGCCCAACCAGCTGCGCGCAACCTAGGGAATATGTCATTGGTGTAATCACCACCCTGGCAAGTCAAAATAATGTCGCAACGTGAGAGTGCTTTTATGTCGTTGGCGTCTTGAAGTACATCTTCATTTTTAGCAACTCTGAGCCCATTAAACAAAGGCACGACTCCACCAGCTTGGCTAGTACTAAAAAATACTGGCTCAATCAAATCAAAATCTTTTTCAACCAGCATCCTGTCCATCAAGACGCTGCCGACCATGCCGCGCCAGCCAACTAAGCCTACTAATGGGGTATTTGCATTTGCCATAATGATTAACTATTAATGTGTACGTTATATAACTTAAGTGAGTTCCGCAACTACCGCATCACCCATCTGAACTGTAGAAACCTTTTGGGTCCCTTCCGTATAAATATCCGCCGTACGTAAACCTTTTGCCAATACCTTTTGCACGGCAACTTCAATACGGTCGGCTTGTTCAGACATACCCAAGGAGTAACGCAACATCATGGCAGCCGACAAGATCGTTGCCAATGGATTTGCAACGCCTTTGCCGGCGATATCTGGAGCGGAACCATGGCTTGGCTCATACAACCCTTTATTATTTTTATCCAATGAAGCAGAGGGCAGCATGCCAATAGAACCAGTCAACATGGCTGCCTCATCGGACAAAATGTCACCAAAGAGATTTCCAGTAACGACAACATCAAATGCTTTAGGTGCTTTAACAAGTTGCATGGCTGCGTTATCCACATACATATGCGATAACTCGACATCAGGATAGTCTTTGGAAACCTGAATCATGACTTCACGCCACAGCTGAGAGGTCTCTAATACATTAGCTTTATCCACGCTACATACTTTTTTACCACGCTTGCGAGCAGCCTCGAACGCAACACGAGCAATACGTTCCACTTCTGGTTCGCTGTAATGCATCGTGTCATAACCTTCACGCGCGCCCTTGAACAGTGGCAACCCAGAACTACGTATGCCACGCGGCTGACCAAAATAGATATCGCCGTTCAATTCGCGGACGATCAAAATATCCAAGCCGCCAATAATTTCCGGCTTAAGACTTGATGCTGCTGTGAGTTCTGGGTAGCAAATGGCTGGTCTAAAGTTAGCGAACAGCTCTAAATGTTTACGCAATCCCAAAATAGCTTGTTCAGGACGCAATTCGCGCGCAAGCGTGTCGTATTTCCAGTCGCCTACCGCCCCAAACAAAATAGCATCCGCCTTTTTAGCCAACTCCAGAGTTGCAGGTGGCAATGGATGACCTGCCACATCATAGGCAGCACCACCAACTGGGGCTGTTTCTAGATCAAATTTTGGGCCGAGCGCATTTAAAACCTTTACGGCTTCAGCAACAATTTCCGGACCGATACCATCGCCCGGGAGGACTGCAATTTTCATGAAAGGCCTTTAACTCTATAAAACTACGGCAATTGTGTAGCAAGCCAAGGCATTTTAAGAATGCGTTCAGCTTCATAAGCCTTGATTTTATCTGCATGACACAGAGTTAAGCCAATATCGTCCAACCCATTGAGTAGGCAGAACTTTCTAAATGGAGCAACATCGAAGCTGTAGGCTGTGCCATTGGGCGCTATCACCTGTTGAGCCTCAAGGTCGATAGTAAGTTGATAACCGATAAATGCCAGGGTCTCATGAAAGAGGTGGTCAACCTGTAATTCAGTCAAAACAATCGGCAAAATACCATTTTTAAAGCAGTTATTAAAGAAAATATCCGCAAAACTAGGGGAAATCACCGCTCTAAATCCAAATTGATCTAAGGCCCAAGGCGCATGCTCACGAGAGCTTCCGCAACCAAAATTCTTGCGAGTTAATAGGATTCCAGCACCCTTATAGCGCGCTTGATTCAGCACAAAGTCGGGGTTAAGGGGTCTATGAGCGCAGTCTTGGCCAGGCTCGCCATGATCGAGATAACGCCACTCGTCAAATAAATTTTGGCCAAAGCCAGTTTTTTTGATCGATTTTAGAAATTGCTTCGGAATAATGGCGTCGGTATCCACATTCTCCCGATTTAAGGGAGCAACCAAACCTTTGTATACCGTAAATTTTTCCATAGTAATTTATTAAATGCTTATTGAACAGGTGTCACAACAACATCTTTCCCTTTTGTTTGGGATTGACTGTTACCTTGCGATGAATTTGAGCCACCCATAGAATTTCCCAGGGTCTGTAAATCTTTGCCAACGCCCTCCATCGTATTGGCGCAAGCTGAAAGAGCAATCCCGACCACTCCAACGATGCAGAGCTTTTTAATCATAGTGAATGACGGCTTAGACAATTTTCTTTCCTTAAGATATTTTTCGAATATCAACAAAATGACCCTCAATCGCAGCGGCAGCGGCCATAGCCGGACTCACTAAATGCGTTCTTCCGCCATTGCCCTGACGACCTTCGAAATTACGGTTCGAGGTTGAAGCGCAACGTTCACCAGGTTCAAGGCGGTCAGCATTCATGGCTAAACACATCGAGCAGCCAGGCTCACGCCACTCAAAGCCTGCGGCCTTGAATACACGATCCAAACCTTCACGCTCCGCTTGAGCCTTAACCAAGCCTGAGCCAGGCACAACGATAGCCAATTTCACATTGGCTGCAACTTTCTTGCCAAGACGATCCACAACCTTAGCCGCGGCACGCATATCTTCAATACGACTATTTGTGCAAGAGCCAATGAATACTTTATCGATAGAGATATTGCTAATCAGGGTATTTGGTATGAGATTCATATACTCCAACGCACGTTCCATTGCAGATCGCTTGTTAGGATCTCGCTCTTTTTCTGGATCGGGAATGCGATCACTCACGTCAAGAACCATCTCGGGAGATGTGCCCCAAGTCACTTGAGGTGCGATTTCTTCTGCACGCAACTCAACTACTGCATCAAATTTGGCATCAGCATCTGAATGCAGAGTACGCCAATATTGCATTGCATGACGTAAAGTTTCGCCTTTTGGCGAATAAGGGCGTCCTTGAATATACTCAATCGTAGTTTCATCCACAGCAACCAAGCCAGCACGTGCGCCCGCTTCAATTGCCATGTTGCAAACAGTCATACGACCTTCCATCGACAAATTGCGAATGGCTTCACCCGAAAATTCGATAGTGTAACCAGTGCCGCCAGCAGTTCCAATTTTCCCAATGACTGCGAGAACAATGTCTTTTGCGGTGCTGCCAGGCTGCAAGCGGCCGTCGATGCGCACCAGCATATTTTTGCTCTTTTTCATAAGCAATGTTTGGGTCGCCAAAACGTGTTCGACTTCTGATGTGCCAATGCCAAATGCAAGAGCGCCAAAAGCACCATGGGTACTCGTATGTGAATCACCGCAAACGACAGTCATGCCAGGCAGAGTTGCGCCCTGCTCCGGCCCAATCACATGCACAATCCCCTGACGAAGATCATTCATTTTGAACTGGGTAATTCCAAAAGCATCACAGTTCTGATCTAAGGTATCCACCTGCAACTTGGAGATCGGATCGGTAATACCCTCCGATCGGTCTGTTGTTGGAACATTGTGATCAGAAACGGCGAGATTGGCCGAAATGCGCCACACTGGTCGACCAGCTAGATTGAGACCCTCGAAAGCTTGAGGGCTGGTAACTTCATGGAGCAGCTGACGGTCTATGTAGATCGTCGCCGTACCATCTTCTTCCGAGTAAACAACGTGGTCATCCCACAATTTGTCATAAAGCGTACGAGACATAGATTTCTTTTTTAAACTTTATTTACGCACAGCGATATTCGGGACCTTACGTGTTGTATCACCAACATACAACTGACGCGGACGACCAATCTTGTATTCAGGATCCGTAATCATTTCTTCCCACTGAGCAATCCAACCTACCGTTCTTGCTAAGGCAAAAATACAGGTGAACATTTCCGTTGGAATACCAAGCGCACGCTGAACAATACCTGAGTAAAAATCAACGTTTGGATAGAGCTTACGGCTTACAAAATACTCATCTTCTAAAGCAATCTTCTCAAGCGT
>Ga0316228_1001802_pt1 | contig 20547 bp, 16 predicted proteins | sample TBH18021metaG_FD_206005 | JGI IMG/M metagenome (GOLD analysis project Ga0316228, IMG submission 206005) | Freshwater microbial communities from Trout Bog Lake, Wisconsin, USA - TBH18021 | ecosystem: Environmental > Aquatic > Freshwater > Lake > Hypolimnion/Profundal zone | place: USA: Wisconsin... | reverse complement strand
GGCATCACCCGCGACCCGGTAGACATGACCCACCCCTCGGATGGGGCTTGGTATTATCAACAGATTGACCTAGGACTTAACTATCGGATGACCGAGTTGCAGGCGGCGCTAGGTAGTAGTCAACTCGAGCGGCTTGATCAATACGTGGCGCGGCGTAATCATCTAGCGAATCGTTATGACAAATTATTAGAGGGTTTGCCACTCGAGCTTCCTGGTCGAGCTAGTTATGCCTTTTCGGCGTTCCACCTCTATATAGTCCGCATGGCTGGGCAAGAATGTCGCGATCGTCGTGTTGTTTTTAATGCCTTAAGAGAACAAGGCATTGGGGTCAACGTGCACTATATCCCTGTTCACACCCAGCCCTACTATTTGGAACTTGGTCGAGAAACAGGCTACGACAGATCGAGTTTCCCAAACTCTAACGATTATTACGAGCGAGCGATCACTTTGCCTCTTTACGCCACTTTGACAGAAGCCCATCAGGATGAGGTGATAGGTTCGATTAGGAAGATCTTGGCATGATAATGAAGAGATTTTCTCAGCTGCGTAATTACGTGGCGAGGCTCCCCGTAGATGACCGTCTTAGGCAACTTAAGACGCTGCTGCCGACGATTGGTGAAAAAGCTAAATCACATGCAAAACTAGTTCTCGTACAAGCTGTCGCAGATCCGTATTACCTGTCACTTTTTTCAGCAATACTTTGCGAGATGGAAAAGGAGTCTGAAATAACTCCGGAGCTTCTTGTATTTAGATCAATCGAATCAGAGATGGGCTACGGAATCAGGGCAGCTCTAAAAAGATCTTTCCCATATATCTGGTTGACATCAAGACAGTGGATCAGGATGTACGAAGGAGTAAGTTCGGTCGTTGGATACCGTAGCGTTTCTTGGGCATATCCGGTCGAGGATACCCTCGCGTATTTTAAGGCGCATAGTATTTGGAGGTCTTTAGCGACCTTGAAATGCCTAGAGCAACTAGTTATTTCCAATATCAAGTGCGGGGATCTGATCCTCGATACGTATTTGCGATTTAAACCTGCGGCAACAGTAAACCTTAAGGATCCATTCCTACGTTATCTCATATGGCAGGCGCTACGAGATGTATTTCGTGCCAAGCGGTACTTTGAACGTAAAAGGCCTCAAATATTTTTGAGTTCGTTTTCCGGTTACATTCAACATGGCGTGGCTGCTCGGGTGGCGTTGGCATACGGAGTCAAGGTGGTGACCTTCGGGAATCATCTGCAGCTAGGTAAAACCCTTGGTCCGACAGATTTTTTTCATACTAAAAATGCGGAAAATTACAAAAGAGACTTTTTGCAATGCGAAGAAAGAGAGCAACTATTACGCGAAGCGCAAGTCCAGTTAGAGTCGCGCCTTTCGGGTGGTGTAGACGATGCGACGTCTTACATGGCGGCGTCAGCTTACGCTGATAGCGGCGTACCTTGCCCAAATGTGCGAGGTGCTGTCATTGTTTATTTACATGATTTTTTTGATAGCCCACACATATACCCAGATTTAGTCTTTCCGGATTTTTGGACTTGGATTTGCTTCACGATAGAGACGTTGAAGTCAGCTGAAATCCCCTTCTTTATTAAGCGTCACCCAAACCAAATCACCCTGAGTGAGGATGTTGTTGTTGACCTTTCAAACAAATATAAAAATCTTTTGTTCGTGCCGAATGGTGTGACGACTCGGCAGTTGGCTTTAGCGGGAATGGCATGCGCCGTGACAATGTACGGAACAATCGTGCACGAAGCGGCATATCTGGGCGTTCCGTCGATAGCGTGCGCCCGTCACCCCCATGCAGACTATGACTTTTGTCATACGGCAAAAACTTTGGCCGAGTATGAGTCTTTGTTAAGAAAAGCGAATGCGCTTGTGTTAGCGGATTTACAATTAGTGAAACAAGAAGTACTTGAGTTCTATGTCATGCATAACCTCAATTTGCCATCAGGTCAATTTAAGGCTAAAGCTCATTTAATTAATCTTTGGGGGGTCGCGAACTCAGCCCAATCGAGTGCGCAAGAAATCGCAGATGTGACATTTGCGTTGGCAGGTGATTCTGGGTTTAAGTACTTCGTTAGAGGATTGCTTGAGTAAATCTTCGTTGATTTTGCTTCCTGCTGAATCCTGATGAAAAAACTTTGACACGAAATGGCAGCGTAAATGGAAAAACTTTCAGAGGAAATGAGCCGCAATTATGTATCGCATCCGGCGTTCAAATTTGATGAGGTCAGTTTGTCTTTCTCTTCTAAGGAGATTGAGCAATTCAATTATAGATATCTCGGGGCTAAAGCGATTGGGGTCACGGTAAAGGCAAATACGTGGGCTCGTCTTTGCCAAGAATTGTTAGATGCGTTGAGCCGTGTATTTTTCTCAGGACTAAGCCAGTGCCAAAATGAGTCTGAGAGCGCGTTTATCAATGAATTGGCCGGGGAATGCAGTCGAGCCTTGGAGGACGAGCTGCAATGGTATCGAAAACCGCGTGCTCGTAACCTTCTGGATTTCGCGGATGCGGAGGCCCGTAAAGATGCTGTTGAGTTTCAATCCATACGACACTTCTTTGGAACGCTCTCGCCTAATGGGCTTAAGGAGCTAAATTATCTGGCTGAACGTGAGTTGAGCAAACTAAGGGCCAACGTAGACGCCGGGAGATTGAAGCGCGAAGACCTTTCGATTAATTCCGGGGTAACTCAGAACGCTATCCGTAAGGCGTTAAATCGAGAGTTTAAAACGACGGGGGTCTTGGATCTATTGGGGTCATATACAGGTCGTCAAATGTTAGTAACGGGAGTCGCCCTGGAATTGAGCGTGCCTCAGTCTGGCTGGTGGAAAAATGCGATTGTAGGCTTTAATCGGCCGCCGGATACCCTTTATGCCCATCTCGACGAGTCAGTTCAACATCCCAAGGCAATAATTTATCTTTCAGACGTGAGTGAGAAGAATGGTCCTACTAGTTGCTACCCTGCCGTGTATGAAGCGTTGCAACTTACCCCCTTGCAGGAATTAATCGGAAGAGTCGTCGGCAATGTCGGTAACAGCGCAGAATCGCCATTAAAAAACGCATACGCTAAAAAATATCATCAAGCTATGAGTTCGGAGTTGTTTCGACGTCACTTTATGCGTTTGCCGACGAGCCTGCGGTTTAATTCTCATTTTGGATGGGATGTTATCCCTGATGGGGATCTTGAGGCGTCGTTGCTTAAATCAGAGCGAAAGATGATTGGTCCAGCGGGCACCTTTATCGCATTTGACGGTGGCAAACTGCTACATCGTGGTGGGTTGATGGAGGAGGGTGAGAGAGTCGCGCTACAAGTTATTTTTAGCGATGTCAGCACGATAGATCGTGCAAAGGCGATCGCAAAGAGGATATTTACATGAATTTACGCAGAGTCATTTATTTGCTTTTGCCCAATTGGCTAAGGCAGTTGCTTCGTAAACGAAAAGTTTCATGGCGCTTGGCAACGGCACTTAGCGCGGGCTTGCCACAAACACTTTGCGTTGACGTTGGTGCATCTTATTATCCTCACATAAAGTGGCTTGTTTTTCTCAATTCGCCTAAGACTCAATGGCTTGTAGTCGAGCCCAATACGGAGAACATGGGCTACGTAAAGTCGTGGACTTGGCCGTGTCAGATTGATCAATGTGCGACAGGGTTGAGTCGTGATGGCGGTAAACAGACTCTTTACGTGACCAATATTGATAGCGGCTCTAGCTTGCTACCGCCTGAAATTCCTCCGTCAATGCAGTACCGTGTGTCAAATCTCAATTATTTTTTTCCTGTAAAGCCTCGCGAGATTGAAACAATAACCTTGCCTCAGGCGGTAGCACAGTATCCGACTGACGTCCCGATCATCATTAAGTTAGATACGCAAGGTACAGAGCTGTCTATATTGATGGGCGCACATAGCCTCTTTGAAAATCAGCGGATTATCGGTATAGAAATGGAGTCTACTCTTTTAGCTACGCCGCTAATGAAGGGTTCTGGTAGGTTTTGGCAAGCATGTGAATTTTTGGAGTCACAAGGTTTTGAACTCCTACAAATAAAACCCTTTACAGCAAGTGCGCGAACTGGACGGGTTAAGCCCGGTACAAATACTTACTTGACCGAATGTGATGCCGTGTTCGCATTGCGTCCAGATGTTGCTGCGCTGCAGCCGGTACAGAACAGAGTGTCCTTGCTCGGCTTTTATTTGACATACCAGTTCTATGAAGAAGGTTTGTCGTTGTTAGATAGAGACACGGACGTCAGCGATTACCTCCAGACACGTGGCGTTAGTCCAAATGTATTAAAGGGTATTCTTGAGGCTGCTTTATGATGCTCGGCGAAAGCCTACTAGCTCTAAGGCAAATGGCAACTCAAATCATCCGATTTGTGACGTATGTAGCCAAACGATTCTGGGTATTTTATGTTGTTATCGGGCTGACTGTGGTTGTGCTGTCTCTAGAGTATTTAGCCACAAGCCTAATGATCCCACTGGCGACAGGATCTACAGGATCTAGTTTAGCGATTACGCGCTTTTGGATATCAGCCGCAGAGAGCTTAGATCTCAAGCCTGGGCCGCGAACCTGGGTTTGGTTTTTTTTGATTATCTTGATCGGGCGACTTGCGTTGGGCTACGTCTTATCGGTGTTAACGACTTCGCTAGGAAAGAGTGTGCACGAGTCACTGAGTGGAAAGATTTTTGCTCACATTCTATTGGCTGAGCCACTAGAACGCGTGTACGCTCGTACCGTTGGACACTACATCACCATAGCCGGAGATGACACGTTTAAGTCTGGCACGATCATCAGCAGTCTTTTACAAGCTGTTGTCGCATTTTGCACGGCGGTAGTCGGAATGTTGGTACTAGTGCAGTTTTCTCTTGATGCCTTTTTTGGTTGTATTCTTTTTTTGCTTTTTGCTGGAGCACTGATCGCGGTGATTCTTAGGCAGGTGTTACGCACTAACGCCTATGCTGTAAATTTATCTAAAGACCTCGGCACAACATTCGTCGAGGCATTAAATGGGCTTCGGTCCATACGTACTTTGCATGCCGAGAGATTTGTCACGCGCACCTACGCAGGCCAAATCCATTTATACGTTCGAATGCTTGTAAAAATTGAAGCGCTAAGACAAGGGTCAAGGGTCTTGCCGGCAATTATATTGTTGCTATTAGCGATCGTTTTCTTACGGCCTGAATCATCTGTAAGTATGTCTGACGTGGCAATATTCTCGGGCACCATAATCATGATGCGCATTTTTACATCGCTTGGCCAGTTGGTTGCTGCAGGCTCGCAGGTGATGACAGAAATGCGTTCAGTTAAAGATATCGACGCCATGGTTCAGATCTCACAAGAAAAGATTGATGAAAATGAATTTATGGATTCTTTGTCGGTGCATTCCCTTGAGTTGCGGCATATTTCCTTTGGTTACGACACCAGGGGACTCGTGTTTCAAGACGTTAACTTTCATTTTGAGGCCGGCTCTACTTACGCGATTATTGGCCCGTCGGGCTCTGGCAAGTCGACGTTGGCCGACATTATGTTGGGGCTAAGTCAGCCGAGTCACGGTTGTGTCCGAATTAATGACTCAGATCTCAAGCAATCGGCAGTGCGTAAAAAATTTGCTCTTGTTGAGCAACAGCCTAAAATATTTTCAACAACAATTCGCGAAAATCTTCTTCTAGGGCAACATGCGACCGACGAAGAGGTGCTTCTAGTTTTACGTCTGGTGAGCTTGGAAAGTTTAGTCTTGTCTCTACCGCATGGGTTAGATACTCGCCTTAGTTATTTAGGCGAGAATTTTTCTGGCGGGCAGCGGCAACGCCTAGGAATTGCGCGGGCTTTGCTGCGCCAGCCAGACGTACTGATTCTGGATGAGGCGACCAGTGCACTCGATCCTGTTACTCGAGTAAGCGTTGTTGCCAATGTACGAAGCCACCTAAAAAATGGAATTGTCATTTTCATTACTCACGATTTAGAACTTGCCTCGTTAGTCGATCAGGTTCTTCGAATTGGCTCCGAATAGTGCTCGAATGTCTCTACTTCTAAAATCAACCGAAATTAATTATTGATTAGCGACATACAAGGAACAACAACGGACGTCGACACACGGCAAGCAATTAAGCCAATGCAATTCGAAGCATCCGCTGAAAAGGAATTCTTATATTTTAGGTCGAGCGCGGCGCGATTGGCTGTAAAGCCATGAAACGTGTAGCGTTCTTGCTATATACAAGGCACCGAGAGCGCGGCATTGAAGGAGTGGGCTGAGATTCACAAAATCAAAGAGTTGTATGACAACGGCAACGGGCTGTCGCTGCGTATCATTAGTCGGGACTTTCTGATCCACCAGCTAAAGCGTTCTCCCAGAAAACAATCGGCTTACTCATCCTAAAGCCCGTCATTTAATAGCCATTAACCTGTTAGTGATTGATTTTAATTACAGTAGGCCTATTTATTTTTTTTACCGCTGCATACCAAGGGCTTAATTTATAACGTATCCATGATGTCCAAGTTTGCTTTTTTACCTGAGAACTAATTTTTACACCTTGGCGCATTAGGACATCAACGACTTGTTTTAAGTCTTTTATATACGCTTGGTAAACATAATTGAGTGTCGTTTCTGGCAGTGCGTATTCACTCCGCCGCACGCGGAAATATTGTTCATCCACTATTAAGCGCAATCCTTGAAAATGCCATATTACAGAATTTCCATAAGGGAATCTGGACGCATTCCATGGGGCGAGTATTAATTCTTTGTTTATTAATACATGTACTTTTGTATCGAACCTAATAGGCCAATCATCTAAATATTTCTGATCGCCGAATTTGCCATCCTCAACTCGAGCGAAACACCATTCGATACAGCGATCCTCCCACCACTTGCGCACCAACTCACCACCCTCGCGCTCGAAGGTCATAAACTGTACACAATATTGCCCTGAGTTTTCTGATTGGTCATGTTCTGGAGAATAGGCATGATCTGTGATTAGTACATGCTTGCCTGAATGATCAAATTCTTTGAATATGGAGTCTGGAGATTTTCTGAACCATAAATCCGAATCTAAATATGTAACGCGTTTAATAGCCTCATCGGCCTCAAACACAAATTTCAGAGAAAATGGAGTCAACGTCCAGCAATACTCCCCTTTAGTCCGAGCTGGTTTTATACTCAATAATGAAGGCGTTTCTAACTTGCTTAACTGCAAGAGCTCAACGTTCGGTAGCTGTAATTTAGTCAGAACAGTGTGCGCATCATCATCGACACATAAAATCCATAGCTTATAATTTTCAATGTGCCTTTCCATAGACACATGTAAAGCAAGTCCTTGTGGTAAAAAAAGACTATCAAATAACGTAACGTAGTGTTCCATTAGTTGGCTTTAAAGGAATTAACAGTATGAACAACCTGCGCAACATCGGCATCTGACATTTGTGGGTGACAGGGCAGAGAAAGGCACTCAGCAGCATGCTTTTCACTGGCAGACAAGCCTTGTACATCACGTTTTATCTGATGGCAGGATTCTTGGTGCTGTACAGGAATCGGGTAGTGAATTAATGCTTGTATCTGATTGTTTTGCAGGTGTAATTGCAGCGTATCTCTATGCGTACAAGTCACTACAAAAAGATGATACGCATGGGCACTCAGCTCTTCCGGCGGAGCAAGATGCTTGATCAATGGATGCACGATTTCTTTACGGTAGGCAGCTGCGATATTTCGGCGACGTTCAGTAAAGCCTTCTAACCATAAAAGTTTTTCTGCCAGCATCGCAGCGTGAAGTTCGTCTAACCGACTATTCATACCGATTTCGGGATGATGATAGCGTACGCTTTGCCCATAGTTACGTAATTGACAAGCTCGTTCAGCCACTAGTTGATTCGCTGTTATTAACATACCCGCATCACCTAGGGCACCTAGATTTTTTGTAGGATAAAAACTATATGCGCCAGCTACTCCAAAACTTCCCGCAACCTTTCCGTCTGCAGTTGCAAGGTGGGCTTGCGCGCAATCTTCAATTAAATGAATATTTCTGTTTTGGCAAAAATTTTGCCAACTTGACATATGGCGAATCTGGCCATAAAGATGCACTAATAATATCGCTTTAGTCTTTTTAGTTATACAACGGACTACACTGTCCATTGACAACAACGCAGTTTCAGCATCAATATCGGCCAACACAGGCGTTGCTCCAGCTCGTAAAACTGCCAGTACCGTTGCGAAAGCAGTCATTGGAGTAGTAATTACTTCATCGCCAGGGCCTACATCTAAAGCTCTAAGAGCAATTTCAATAGCGTCCATTCCATTACCAACGCCGATACCGTATGGAACTCCACAGATATCGGCCCATTGCTTTTCAAATTTTTCGAGCTCGGTACCAAGTACATACCAGCCAGACTCAATCACACGCTCCGCTGCTTCCAACATGGCTAAGCGCAACTGTGCGGGTTCCGCTTTAAAGTCGTTCATCAATATCATATTGACCTCACCCTGAATCGGGACAGCAAGGTGCCCTGTGAATCATTCAAATTAATCAGACCAATAATGCTCATGATGTTCTTTGTAGTAAGTCATTGTCTTTTTTAAACCACTCAATAAATCAACTTTCGGCGTCCAACCCAGTTCCTTAGCTATCAAACTAAAGTCACTGTAATAATCACCAATATCTATGGCTTTTCGTTCTGAAGGGAAAGGAACCAATTCGCACACACCACCATATCCCAGGCTCAACATCATTTCACCTAAGATATTTAAATTGACGATTTCAGCACTACCTAGATTGAAAACTTTACCATTTACGGCGTCAGAGGCACCGGCAAGTAAAAAAGCCTCGACACAATCGTCAACATAATTAAAGTCTCGCAGCTGCAAGCCATCTCCGAATATCTGAATCGGTTTTCCTTCAAGCAACAAGCGCACCCACACCCCCAAGAAGGTTTGCCGTGCATCCTTTACGCGCATTCCTGGGCCATAGGTGTTAGTTAAACGTAGGGCACAGGTTCGAATGCCATACACATCGTTATATAACAAGTGATACCCCTCACCTGCCAACTTATTAATGCCATTCACATCTACCGGCCGTATTGGATGTTTTTCATCCACCGGTAGGTAAATAGGCTTTCCATACATTTGTCGAGTACTAGCAAAGACAATTTTTATGCTTGGGTTGGTTTGACGACAGGCTTCGAGTATGGCTAGTTGGGCCGTGGCATTAATATCCAAGTCTGTTTGTGGGTCGATCATTGAATCGACATGACTTGTTTGACCTGCCAAATTGAACAGATAATCTTTGCCTTGCAACAAATATTTCATCGCAAAACGATCGCGCACATCGCAGACATTAACCGTCACTTTATCGCGAATGTCATTGATATTAAAGGTGTTGCCGCCGTACTGGGGAATCAGGCTGTCGACCAATGTAACTTGAGCATCTTGTGCCACTAATGCGCGCGCAAGATTCGATCCGATGAAGCCAAGTCCGCCTGTAATTAGTACATGCTTTCTAGCGTAATAAAGCATATTATCGTCCGACTATTAATCGAGCCGCTCGCTTGATCGCTATCTTGGCAAGACGCATGTAACCCTTTGATAAAGCGTCTCTTGAAAAAACCATCAATTCTTCAAATAAGGGATCGGAGAATTTGGAGGCACCAATTCTCGCTAGGCGAAGAGCAAAACCATTTTCTCCCATAATACTCGAAAAAATCCATCCCAAAAGATATTCGCGCAGCCCCATACCCTCAGCGTCAAAACTATTTAGATAAGATATTTCACACCAACCAGGTGCAGGTTTTAGAAATGAATTAATTCCTTTGCGCTGGAGAGAGTTAAGTAAATTGAAGTCCTGTTGATCTATGCGTTGGGATCCTTTAATAACCATGCTTGAAACCCAGAAAGGATTCTGATCCATGAAAGCCATTAAAGCGTGGAGCTTATCTTCACCCATATAAGCGTCAATAATGCCGGGTTCAAATTCAGCAACAATAGCTTTAAAGGCAATATCTTGTGGCAAGGCTTTAAATATTCGCAGATCAGTACCTTGTGAGTCTGACTTATACCAATCAATATAATCAACTCCGCAAGACGCAATTGCACTACGTAAATCAACAGCAGACATCTGTACAGTTGACTCTACATCGAAGAGTCGACGAAGAGCCCATGGCTCAACTGCTTTATTGTTTGGCCGCAATGAACTTGAGCAATGTGGCGAATGGGTCAAATAGAAATCAACCAAACTGGATGACTTTTCTGTAACGAGTCTGTTCAGCGAGTAAAGCTGCTTATAACCTTTGTTGGTCGACTCACACACAGTAAAGTCTCTAGTATCCGCGTCAAAGGCAATACCAATTGAGTAAGGGGCAATTAATTTCCATTTTTCAGGCAAAGCGCCCGACGCACCGATATCTAGAAGCACTGGCGGCCGCTGGATAAGAGACTGATGCTGAAAAACCCTATGAATAATTTTCTTCATGCCTTGACTTTTCTAAAAATGTATCCATTAAAATCTGAGTTGATTGTGGATAGAGCGGGGAAATTGAGGCTAGGGAACTTACACTCGAGCTTATAGTCGGAACTAAATGCCCTCATAAAATTTTCCTCAGATAATGATCGGCAAGGGTAAGTTGCCGCATAAATAGAAGGCGGAACTGTTTGGATATATATTTTGTCAATTGGAGATTGACTTGTGATTGTCCTGTCGACAATTATTGTAGTTGCCCCAATAGAACAAATTTTCTCAATTATTTTTGTTGGCTCAGCTAAATACTGTAATACCGCCGAGAGCAGTATAACGTTTGGGGATCTCACGGCAAGGCAGTCTTCCACTGAATCATAAAAGTGCAACCGCTCGTCAGAGATCTGATCATTCCCCGCCACGACATAATGAGACTGCTCAACCACCCCCCAGTGCACTTTTGGGAGCGACGATAAAAAACTCTGATTTTCAAAATAGCTACTTCCTAATGATCCGCCAAAATCGAGCACGTCCAACTCGCCTCTGTCTTGAGCTGCGGCCCACATTAATCCTGCTGTGACTGGCCAAGCATGTTCAATCTCGTCAAAAACGACGGAGTCTCGTTCGTACGCCGCCTCACCTCGCTTAACTTTTAAAGTCGACTCTAAGACCTTGCGAAAGATTAACTCAGAATCGTACCCAAGACATTCAGCTGAGGCCTCCTCCCATGTTCGATAATCTCCTTTAAATTGGATGCCCCGATCAAAAAAATATTTTACTAGTCGACTAATAATCGGTGGTGTCCAGTCTTTCATTCGCATCTTGATACCTCTCATGCAATTGCCTTTGGTAACAATTGCTTAATGCGTGCGCTTACCTTTTTAAGAAAAGTAAGCTTTGATTTTCTAAAAAAAGATTCAAACGCAGTTGCTCCAATGACTGATGGCAACACATCAACCGTACTAATATTGATAGGTGTTGAACTCAATCCGACGTCATACAACGACGCATTGCCGCAGTGTGTCCCACTACCGTCATTACCAGAGTTACTCACTAAACTACGGCCAGGGTAAAGAGTCAATTTGTCCTCAAGAAAAGCCGAGGCATGCCAGCGTACAGCCCATGAGTCATTTGCACCAATTATTTGCTCTTTGAGCATTTTGGAATAACTATGAGTACCGTTAAAGTCAAAGTCGTTAAGCAGCCTTTTTCGAGTAAGTTGGTCTAGAAGCATTTGACCGTCAGGGTTAAACAATTCCCAGCCTCGACGCCATGTTGCCCAGCCCCAGCAATCTGCACCGCGTAAAAAAAATGCTTCTGGTAGTTCTTGTTCAACTGGGTATACGTAGCCATGAATACTAATGACTCGCTCATCGTTTACAAAACGGTCTAGTGACGCGTTCATATAATTTAGAAAATGCGGCGAGGTTATAAGGTCGTCCTCCAACACGATGATTCGGTCGTGAGTGGATAATACTTGTGTCACTCCCTCAATAATAGATTTAGCCAAGCCAAAGTTACATGATCGATGATGGATAGTGACTGAGCGAAAACCAGTGATCGTTGATAAAAAAGAGCGGACCTGATCAACTGCAATATTCTGTTCGGACGTCCGTGCTGCATCTGAAAATATAATCAGATCGTGATTTTCTGCAGAATAGTTTCGGAGTAAGGCTTCAACTGTATGCCGCGTGTGGGCTAAGCGGGAATATGTGAAAAGGGCAATTGGCGCATTACTCACTATTTAGTATCTCGAAAAATAATTATCTGGTAACTTTTTAGCGGCCATCTCATACCCTCGTTGGCATATAAACTCAGTTATGGTGTGAGAAAAGCCCCTTTTAGGGCGGTTTCAAGTACATTTGTAATATGTAAGAAGAACTAAGAAGATAATAATAATTTAATTTTAATACAGAAAAATCTATTACATCAGTATTCAAAAACAAGAAAATCGAAATACGTAATTGATACTAAATAGCGAGTGAATATATCGTTTGTGTCAACTGGAGAAATAACTTTTTTACTCTAAAGGTTATAAGGCGTATTCTTTAACCTCGATACAACTACATTATTATCAAAAGTATTGAGGCAGGAAGTATTAACAAAATAATATCCAAGAGCTCACTCACAGCTACTCGGCTTTGCAAATTCGTATCCCCTATCCCACGACTAATATATTTTTTCAATGTTTTATTTAACACAGTGCTAGGACCACACTTATTAATACCTTTTAGCTCTTAGGATTGCTCTCTTTTTGACTATTCACTTTGTAAAGCTTCCAGCCATTTATATCCTCTAAGATTAATTCTGAGCCGTTTTGTAGGCAATTAATAATTGCAAACGCTGTTTGCAAATTTTTTTGACCTAAGCGCTCTTTGTCTAATTCTTTTAATTCTGGACGCACAACGTAATATTTGATATCAGTTTTACTACTGAATTCATGACAGTTAATAAGGTCAGCGGGATTATTGCCAATGTTTATAAACCAATCCCCATCTAGACCACCGTTATAAACTTGTACATACGTGCTGATGCCATCTTGAAAGGGTTGAAATACCCCATGCAAGTCGTTGTCTATCACATATCGAATAATTGAATAGCCATCTCTGGTCTTAGACAGGTATTTATCTACTCCGCCTGGTGTAAATACTGCAAAAACAGGCTCTGCAGCGCGCATGAATGTCCATCGCGTTGCTGTTTTTGTTGAGTTAGGTGCAACTATACTGATAAGTAAAATTAATAATCCAAAAAAAGTACCTAATAAAATCAAGGTTCCTAGTTTATATTTCTTCCAGAATGTCTTAATTAGCTTAATACTTTTTTGTTTTTGTTTTTGTTGAGTACTGATAATTTCATAAGTAATTAATAATACAAAGCAGGTTGTAATAAACAACAGCATAATCGCAGGCTTAGCCCAACGGATATGATTAAACAGTACGACATACCAATAAGTAAAAAGAAAAAGAGTAATTGCAAACATTGGTGCAATTAATTTTCTATATTTTAAAGCACCTATTGCAGTGATAATAAGACAGAGTTTAGCCATGGGGTTTTCTTGAAAAAACCAGGACCAAAATACAGTTAGGAAATCTACCCACCCTTGTGCTGTAAAAAGATTTCTCACAAAGTGCCTATGAGCAGGGTCAAAGGCTAGCGTCATTTCTAATAGGTAATCCTTCATCCAGGCATCACTTAAACCGGGATGTCCAAATAAAAATGGATATATTGGATTATGTAAAAGAACTAAATTCTTTAAATACCAGAAAGATGCAATGATAATAACTAGAGCGCTACACTTTATTATTAAAAATCTTCCTTCTTTTGTTCTGATGTTTGGTAAAAGGGCAAGACCCATAATACTCAGCGAAATGAGCTCAGTATATTTTGTGGCTATTGCTGCACCAATACAAATTGCTGCTAGACCCGAGTAGTAAGCGACTCCTCTTGCGTAGCCTAAAGCCAGAAAGCTAAATCCTAATACTGAGAAACATGTCCGAGTCATATCGGTTAATAGTGTTGGTACACCCGTAACCAAATTAAAATTTAAGCCAACTACGATTATAAGTATGCATAATGCAAGCCTAGTATTTTTCCAGACCGCAGCTAAAGCTACAAAGGTGAATAAATAAATGAGTACGTTTACTGCGCTCGCAATAGCGAAATGGTTATGAACCAAAAGCGCTTCAGCAAAAAGAACGCTAACAAAGGAGGGCTGATTAGCATAATGAATATGGTCAATAATTGGATAAATAAATCCAGAGTTTTTGACAATACTTAATGCTATTGGAAAATGAAAAACCCAACCGTCTGGATTTTGATTGGGTATATAGCAAAGCGCGATTAGGATTGTTGTAAAGGAGACTACTAAAATTGTAGTGCCAATAGTTAATAAATTAAACTTACAGAGACTTTCTCGCCAATCGACAAGCGTTTGCTTTGTTGTTAGAAATGTTGCTAGCAGATCTGAACGTAGAAAAAACAGCAACAATATAAATATTGCTGCAAAACTATACAGATTAAATATTTTTAATAAAGATAAGTATGTACCAATAGTGCCGTTTATTATTATTGAGGCTAACAGCCCGTGAAGTAAGATTTCTTGTTCTGAAATATCCTTACTTGCAGAAAAAATCCTTCTTGCAATCCAATGATGTACAACTACTCCACCGGTAAATGAAATAATTAAGCAAAGCAATTTAAATAAAAACATTTTGAATTTTTGTTTTTAAGATGGTTGCCAGCCCATTTCAATATCTAACGCTGCATGGAGTAACGTTAGATGGCCTAACTCAACAAAACCGTAGTTGCTGTCTGCTAAGTAAAAGTTTAATTGGCCTAGCAATCGCAATGGATTAGTAGAGTCAAACCCCGAAAGAGTAATAATGTTCATTTTTTGGGTTTTTGCTTGTTGAACGGCCTCTAAAATATTTAGTGATTTCCCCGAGCTACTGATGGCAACCAATAAATCTCCAGGCTGGCCATGAAATTCGACTTGTTTCGTAAAAACACTTTGGTAACCGAAGTCATTGCCTAGGCAAGTTAAAAATGCACCATCATTAAAAGCGAGTGCACGCATTCCACCATTTTTGGAATAATCAATGGCCATATGACTGCAGATTGCTGCACTGCCACCGTTGCCTATAAAAATAATTTTATTTCCTACGGCGTGAGTTTTTTTAGCTAGTTTTCCTAACTGTAAAATCCCTGAATCGAGTGAAATCTCTTCGCCACTTTCATGCGTTACCAAGCAATTAGAGACGCGAGCTGCTAGATGATCAACATAGTTCTTTAACATTTGTAAAAGTCACAACCTATGAGTGGATAGAACTAATTTTTAAAGGTATGGCTTTTGAGAGCAATAAAAAGGTAAATGTTTGAGCGCTTGCTAGAGCCAACCAGAGTCCCGCGACAGCACGGTAAACCGTGATATGAGTAGTACTTGGGAGCGTATAGCCGTTTTGAATATAGAAAAATACTAACGGCAAAGTTAAAGCGATAGCTGTTAGAAATATCAGGCAGATTATTAGCATTGTTCGATCGAAGGGGAACCAGTAGTCTAGTAATCGTTGTTGCTTTGAAGAGTAATCAAATAACAAACGGGCGATTGCCCCTGCATAGCTACAACTCAGACCCATCGTGGCAAGTGTTGTACCTAACAACATCCAGGTCAGGGACAGCTGAATGGAGTCGATCCGTATAGGACCAAAGCTTAGTAACACGACTAGTAAGGCGCCAAGTACAAACAAAAACAATCCGGGTTTAACTAGAAAAAAATCTGCTCCATATGTAAACATTGCGCGCAGGTTCTGCCAGCCAGCACGCCACGGTTCTATCCAGCCACCACGTTTCATGTGGCTTAAACGCCCATCCTGATCTTTGTAGAAATTGATAGGTACCTCTGTAGTTTTGAGGTCCATATGGACCGATTTCAAAACCATTTCAGAGGCGTATTCCCATGATTGAGATTGAAGTTGCATCCGATTAAGAGCATTGCATGAAATACCCCTCATTCCGCAGTGGATATCCGTGAATGTACTGCCAAACATCAGATTCAAGATGCTAGTTGTAGCGGGTGTGCCAAAGTAACGGTGCAATTTAGGCATCGCACCCTCCTCGATCGATCCCTTAAAGCGCGATCCCATTACAAATTCAAATCCGTTGCGCATTTGTTCTAAAAAAAGACCGATTTGTCTAAAATCGTATGTGCAATCAGCATCACCCATGACAATATATTTGCCACGAACAAATGGAATGGCATCAATATATGCCCTGCCAAGCCCTCGTTTGGGTGTCTTGAGGACTCTAGCTCCAGCAGCGAGAGCGATTTGGGCAGTATTGTCCGTTGAACTGTCGACAATTAAAATTTCTGCTTGGCAGCCAGCCAGTTTTATGCCTTCATGACACCATTGTAAGAATTGTCCAATGGTTAGTTGCTCATTCATCGCAGGAACCAAAATAGTCAACTCTGGAGAGTCCACGTCAACAAGAGGAATCAAAAGTTCAGTATCTTGCTCAGACTGCGGTGGTGCTGAAAGAATCATTTTGTTTTGTCAAAATTTTTGAAAATTGTAGCGCTTATGGTGCAATGCTAATATTAATCGGTTTTTGCAGCGAATTGAAAAATGAAAATACTTGTAACGGGTGGTGCTGGATTTATTGGCAGTCATCTCTGTGATGCTTTATTGGGTTTAAATCACGAGGTGCACTGTTTAGATAACTTTTGGCTAGGTAAAGAAAAAAATATCGCTCACCTTATAAACAACCCCAAATTTTGCTTAACTAGATTGGATTTATTAGATCGAGCAGGTTTGGATGCATTGTTTTTGGCTTCAGGCTTAGAAGCTGTATTCCATTTAGCTGCAAATTCCGATATTCGAGCTGGTACCGATGATACTAGGCTAGATGAGCGGCTGAATTTTCAAACAACGGTTGAAGTGCTTGATGCAATGCGTAAACATCATGTTCCGCGTCTTTTTTTTGCGAGTACTTCAGCAGTTTTTGGTGAAAATGAAGCCAGACTGAGTGAGACTGATGGTCCTTTGCGACCCATTTCCTTTTATGGTGCAAGTAAATTGGCAGCAGAAGCCTATATTTCTGTATATGCCCATACGCTCGGGATTCAATCGACAATCTTACGATTTCCCAACGTTGTTGGTGAGCGCGCCACGCACGGTGCAATTTATGACTTTATTGCCAAACTTAACGCCACTCCTGAACGTTTAGAGGTGCTTGGGGATGGCACGCAGTCAAAACCCTATGTCTACGTAGGAGACTTAGTACGAGCAATCTTAATTGCCTTTAACGCACAGACAAGTAATTTTGATGTGTTTCATGTTGCAGGTGATGGATTTACAACTGTTCGTGAAATGGCAGAAATTGTTGTTGCGCGTTCGTCGAATTCGAGAGCAAAGATCGAATTTACAGGTGGTGACCGAGGATGGCCGGGAGATGTACCTAGATTTAATTACGATACCTCACGCATTAGAGCGCTGGGATGGGCACCAGAGTTGAATTCAACTCAAGCTGTTACGCATGCGGTTGAACGTATCAGACAAAATGGCTTTTGAGGCTGTCGCTATTATCGTAGCAGGGGGATTGGGTACCCGAGCGCGCGAAATGACCGGTGATGACCTCCCCAAGGCCTTAATGCCGGTTGCTGGGGTCCCCATCATTGAGAGACAAATATTAGCGTTGGTAGAACAAGGCTTTTCAAAAATTGTCATATTGGCTGGCCACCTTGGACATTTAATTCAAGCGTTCGTAAGTGCAAAATTAATTTTAGAAAACGTTGAAATTATTGTTCATATCGAGTCCAGTGCACTTGGAACTGCAGGTGCGGTGATTTCTGCGAAGCATCTATATGATGCATATGAACAATTAGTTATAGTTTTTGGGGATTTACTCTTTGATTTGGATTTCTCAAACCTATTAAGCAAGCAAAAGGAAAGTAAGGCTGCAGCTGCAATCGTTTGTCGTCCAAATGATCACCCTAAGGAGTCTGATGTAGTGCAAATAGATGATGATTCATTCATCACAAACTTATTATCCAAAAAAAATCGAACGGCAGGAGAATATCGGAATTTAGTACCAACAGGTATTTATTCTGTTTCTAGATCGGAAATTGATGCGTATCAGACCAACGAGAAATTAGACTTTTTCCAAGATTTGTTCCCTGCATTGTTAAAACAAGGTAAGAGGCTTGTTGCAGTGACGACAGCACCCTATATCTGTGATGTGGGGACCGTGAGTGGAAGAAATGCAGCTGAGCAGGATTTGGCATCTGGAAGAGTACAGCGAATGCACACCGGGATATTACGTCCGACAGTTTTTTTTGATGTTGATGGTGTTCTAAACGAAGAAATCCCCGGCGTTGGAATTACATCCGCGAGTGAAGTTCGAATGATTCCAGGTGCTGGCGCTGCACTGCGCAGGTTAAATGAGATTGGTGTTTTAGCTGTGGGTATTACTAATCGACCGCAGCTAGCCAAGGGGCAAGTAACGAGGGAGGGACTTGAACAAATATTCTCAAGACTGGAAATGCGCCTGGCAGAAGAAAAAGGCTATTTAGATAAAATTTATTTTTGTCCACATCATCCTGAGGCTGGGCATGAAGGTGAGATAACTGCTTTAAAGGTTAGGTGCAATTGCCGTAAACCAGATATTGGCCTGTTAACCCGTGCCATGCAAGAGTTGCCGGTTGATCCAAAGCATTCGTCTATGATTGGCGACAGTTGGCGCGATATCTCTGTAGCGAAGAAAAAAGGTATTTATGCCTATGGCGTGCGAACAGGTTTCGGTTGTAGGGAATTGCCAATAGACGTAAGACCTGATTTGATGTTTGACTCGGTCTCTGATTCTGTTATTTTTTGTTTAAATTATAAAAATATAGCTGAATCAGTTTTGAAGCATGTCGATCTAAATCGATTGAACAAGGGTCGATTATTGATAGGAATTGCAGGTGCTTCACAATCTGGAAAGAGTTGTGTGGCGCACGCGATAGAGCGTTATTGTAAGGATCAAGGCTTGCCTGCACTAAGAGTGACGCTTGATGACTGGATACTACCTATCAATAAACGTTTTGGTGCGAAAGTATATGAGCGTACTCAGGCAGCAAGTTTTGGGAGTATTTACAAAGCGCTAAAGAATGGTCAAACCGTTTCAACTGAAAGGTATGATCCATTTACGCGCGGCTCAGGACCAGTCATTTCCTATACGGCACCTGAAAATGCATTAATAATTATTGATGGCGTCCTTGCCTGCAGTGTCCCCGGACTAGATGAGCTTGATCTCTCTGTCTTTATTGACATACCGGAAGAAATTGCATCACATAGGCAGCGATGCTTGTTAAAGTGGAAAAACTTAAGTGATGGTCAGATTGAAATGCTTATGAAAGAAAGACAAGGGGATGAGCTTTCAACTGTTTTATTGCAAAAGAGTAATGCTGATGTCATCCTAAACTATGAGAGCTTTAAAATATGATCGTTTCCTGCGCCCCATTCCGCGTAAGTTTTGCTGGCGGTGGTTCTGATATTGCGGCCTTTTATAAGCGATCACCAGGTGCGGTGTTGTCATGCGCCATTACTCAATACAGTTTTATTATTATTCACAAGTATTTTACTGGTGACCAGTTTCACTTGAAATATGCAAAAACTGAACTTGTTAATAATGTCAGCGATATTCAACATCCTATTCTTAGGGAGGGTTTATCCCTCACAGAGGTAAGCGAGGGTCTTGAAGTCGCCTCGATTGCCGACATACCTGGTGGAACAGGGCTCGGTTCATCCAGCGCATTTTCAGTTGCGCTGCTACAAGGCTTGTATGCCTATAAAAATAGATTTGTTAATAAAGAAAAGCTTGCTCAAGAGGCCTGTCACATTGAGATTGAGCGCTTAGGCGAGCCGATTGGTAAACAGGATCAGTATGCCTCTGCCTATGGAGGTCTAAATCTGATCGAGTTCAATAGGAATGGCAGCGTTGTCGTACATCCTGTCAATCTTTCGAAAAAACTGCTGGCTGAGTTTGAATCTAGCATTATGCTGTTCTACACCGGCGCACAGCGTGAAGCGCGTTCTGTTTTGATGGATCAAAATAAGAACATCGCATCAGATATTGATAAATTCGTTACACAAAAAAAGATGGTTGAACTTGCGTACGAACTGCACGCTGAATTAGTAGCTGGAAATTTATCTGGCTTTGCACAGGGACTGCATCGTGGATGGCTAATGAAGCAATCCTTATCCACACAGATTTCAACCTCGACAACAGACACTATGTACACCCTGGCAATCGAAGCTGGTGCTGAGGGCGGAAAACTAGCAGGTGCCGGTGGCGGTGGATTTTTAGTACTTTTTTGTTCACCTGATAAGCAACCTGCGGTACGAAAGGCACTATTAGCTTATAAAGAATTGCCATTCAGCATCGATTGGGCTGGCGCTAGGATTACTTCAGCTATCTAACGAGTACTTTGGTTATTTGGTTAGGACTGTCAGTTGCTCCAAAAGTCGGAGCCTCACCTCGAGCCCCGTTGGCCACTTCAAACTCCCCCACCTTTGGCCGGTCAAACTCCCCCAGGCAGGATTAGTTAATTATCAATCAACAGTGCCATCGCGCGCAAG
>Ga0316228_1001791_pt1 | contig 20652 bp, 15 predicted proteins | sample TBH18021metaG_FD_206005 | JGI IMG/M metagenome (GOLD analysis project Ga0316228, IMG submission 206005) | Freshwater microbial communities from Trout Bog Lake, Wisconsin, USA - TBH18021 | ecosystem: Environmental > Aquatic > Freshwater > Lake > Hypolimnion/Profundal zone | place: USA: Wisconsin... | reverse complement strand
CAACACAGAAAAATAAGGCTGCCAACAGGGCATTTGAAAATGCATAAAAATTGAGCATTTCTCCTGAAAAAACCAAGGGAGCAAAAACAAAGCCATTTTTAACCCACTGCTTTGGGCGTATCAACTTTAAAAGGCCAAGAAGACGATCCTGCGGGCTATAAGCGGTCTTGGTATTCATATATTAGGATAATTCACTTCAAAATCAAAACTATTAAGATTGGTGGACAATAGTATTTTCGCATTAATTAAAATAACAATATACTTTTAGCGCTTAATATACGGTAAATAACTCAAATCTAGTAAGCGCTTTTTTTCAAACAACAACTTCATACCAAATGAGTCAATATATCTTTTTCTCTCGAATGCTGAAAAACACTCCCGCAATCTCATGAAATCAATTTCCTCTTGGGGTCGTTTAAGCCAGGAAATGCATCATGTAACCCCCTTAAATGATCGAAATAAAGTTAGGGATAGCATTCGACACAAGAATAACCATGGGCTCGGGTTAGCGCATGGAATGGGGCGTAGCTATGGCGACATAGCCTTGAATCCAAATGGAACTTTGTGGCTGACTACCGGCCTTAATCATTTAATTGATTTTGATGTACATTCGGGACTCTTACGATGCGAGGCGGGAGTACTACTAAGGGATATCCAAAGACTCTTTATCCCGAAAGGATGGGCATTGCCAGTCACGCCTGGGTCGCAACTGGTTACCGTAGGAGGGGCAATTGCAAATGATGTGCATGGCAAAAATCACCACCTACTCGGAACATTTGGGGATCATATCCAAAGCCTTAAATTGGCGCGTACTGACGGCACGGAATTAGAGTGTGGGCCAACTCATAATCCCGAATGGTTTTTTGCCACCGTGGGTGGATTGGGTCTGACAGGTTTCATAGTTGCAGCAGAAATTCAACTTCGCCCTATTTCTGGGCCATGGCTCGACACTGAAACCATACCCTACTCGAATTTATCCGAATTTTTTGAACTAGCAGATTCCTCAGAAAATGATTGGGAGCATACAGTCTCCTGGATTGATTGCATGTCTAACAAAGGCCAAGGCATCTTCATGCGAGCCAATTCAAATCAAGAGCTAGAAGATGCGCCAAAAATGAAGGCGGAGAAAAAAATGCCTTTTGTGCCGCCTATTTCCCTAGTGAACACGCTGACCTTGCGCCCTTTTAACTTCGTTTATTACAACCTAAAAAAGTATAAAGCTGGTTCAGGCATTACACATTACGAACCTTTCTTCTATCCGCTGGATAAGTTATTGGAATGGAATCGAATGTACGGTCCCAAAGGATTCTTTCAATACCAAAGTGTTATTCCTAGAAACGTGGGGCAAGATGCGACCCAGGCAATGCTAAGAGAGATCGAAAAGTCTGGGGAGGGATCATTTCTCGCAGTCCTGAAGACCTTTGGCAACAGAGAGCCCCTCGGCTTGCTAAGCTTCCCAGAGCCAGGCGTGACTTTGGCGTTGGATTTTCCCAATCATCAGTCTAGTACACACAAGCTCCTAGCTCGTTTGGATGCTATTGTCAAAGAGGCCAAGGGTCGAATTTACCCAGCCAAAGATGCACGCATGCCTCGTGAATTATTTGAGGCAGGATATCCTAAATTAAATGAATTTTTAAAATATCGTGATGCAGGCATTAGCTCATCACTATCGCGTCGCTTACTAGGAAGTTAAATTGAAGACCACAAAAAGAATTGCCATTATTGGTGCCACATCATCTATAGCTGAGCAGTGCGCAAGAATATGGGCGCAACAATGTTCAGCCGAATTGATTTTGGTTGGCAGGGATCAAAAGAAGTTAGAGATAGTAAGTGCTGACTTGTTGGTCCGCTCACCAAGCACCAAAATAGAATTAGTAGAGACTGATTTTATCGACCCAACTACTATCGGAAAAATGGTTGGTTCCCTTTTTGCAGTCAGCCCAATCGATATTGCCTTAATTGCACATGGAACTCTTCCAGAGCAACAAGATTGCCAGAATGATTTGAACCTCAATTACGATACTCTAGAAATTAATGGGATTTCACCCGTGCTTTATGCAGAAGCCTTTGCACAGCATATGGCAATATTGAACAGAGGCTCTATTGCCGTCATTGGATCTGTTGCGGGTGATCGTGGACGAAAATCCAACTATGTTTATGGAGCTGCCAAAGGTTTGGTAACGCGATATATGCAAGGATTACAACACCGCTTTGCAGGTACAAGTGTTATGGTTACACTCATTAAACCGGGACCTACAAATACGAAAATGACTGCCGCGATGAAAGATAGCGAGAAGTTTGCCTCCCCAGAAGAAGTCGCAAAAATGATTACCTCTGGAATTGAATCTAAGAAGGCGGTAATCTATGCACCTGCCAAATGGCAACTTATCATGATGGTAATACGACATCTTCCAAGCTTTATCTTTAACAAGATGAATATCTAGAAAGAGGATAAGCAAGGCTAAGATCAGATACTAGGATTGTCTAGCTTTGATTTCCACGTCTCCAAAATTCCCAAGCAAATAAAGCCAGTCAGCACCGCAAACCAAATTGTTGCAAAACGAATTCCAATTGCTGCGATCATGGCGATGCTGGCCGTTACACCATAGATTCCTAAAAGTAACACAATAGTCAACTCTGTTGAGCCCAATCCGCCTGGGAGCATCGATGCTGCACCTGCTAACATAGCCAGGGGGTATATCGTAAATGCCTGTAATGATGGGATTGACAGCCCCAGGTCACTCAATAGCCACATAAACCCATAAGAAGTTAAGGCCCAAGCGAATACGCCATAACCTATGGAGACAATCAAATCCAAGGGGTTACACCAAAATCGACACGAGGAAAGTCCATCGCGCACAACTAAAAACAATCTTGCCAATCTAACCCAAGAATAACGACCGAGAAATGTACTTAACTTGGTTAGGAGCCCTGGGTTCAGTGCAAGAGTAACCAATAAACCAATAAAAATTACTACAAAACTAAGTGCAAGTATTAGCATGTCAGGACGACTAATCACCAACGAAGCCAATAGCAATACAACAATCAAATCAAGGGCTCTCTCATAAATAAAAGCACCGAAAGAAATGCTAGCTGGCACACCTACCTGAGAGAAGTATCGAATCCGAATTAATTCTCCGACCTTACCTGGGGTTGCAGTGAACGCAAACCCCGAAAGATAAGCAATAAATCCGTACCCCCAATCCACCGAGCATCCAGAGCGAGATAAAAGCCAGCGCCAACGAAGATAACGCGATAAGTAGGAGAGAAGCGATACACTCAAAAGAAATGGAATAGCATGAAGAAGCAAATGAATCTGGGTTAAGACATGATTTTTTTTATCAACCCACAGCAAAAGCCCCAAATAGATACATGTGAGGAAGATAAATCCAATCGCCGCCTTACTGATTTTCATAAGTAGCTATTTAAACGACCAATGTTTATGACCAAGGTAGCTAGTGAAAACTGGAAATGCTATCCCAATGGCACTCGCAATATCTGCAATATGTTGCTCAACCCCAAGAATAGGCAAGACATAAAAATTGAGCCCCATACTAATTAGCCAAGTCTGAGCTGCTGCCAACAAATTAACTAGAGCAAATATTATTGCAGAACGTTTAACTGATTGCTCGCTCGACTTAAAGACAAATATCTTGGCCAAGACAAAGGCAGTAACCATGCCTGTAAGGTAGGCAAAAAGAACTGACGTAGAAAAACTGCAATACTGGTTATAAAAAATTCTTGATAAAAAATTTACAGTCGCAGCAATGCCGCCAGTAATTAAAAACCCGATAAATTGCTTAGAATAAAAATGGTGGATCAACTTACTGCATCCTTGGCCATTTTTCGACCAAAATCAATACTTTCAGAAATGCCTCGATCTTCAGGGTAGTAATAGGAAGTATCGGCGACCCATAAACCATCAATTGGTAACTTAGCATTGGGAATGGTTTCCAAATAACCGGGAACTCCAATCGGCTGTGCAAAGCGATATCGACTTGCGCGAATATCTAAGAAATCCTCATCTTTCAGATTTGGATTAATCTTTTTGAAATATTTACATACCTTCTCAAGAAAAGCCTCATCGGGCTCAGCAAACTTTGGGTGTTCGCCTGGCATATAGAATGGCACGTAAACAATGGAATTCTCTAGTGGACGCAAATTAGAGTACTCAACTATCCCTGGGATATCCATCTCAGGATCATTAGTATTGAGCCAAAAGTTCTCTGTTAATGGTTTGCGTAGCTTTACGATTACACAAACAACGGCGATATTTATTACTGACTTAAATTGAGTCAAAATTGCACTTGGCAGATCTGGAATTACCTTGGGAATATATGGAAGCGGGATGGTGCTGATGACAGTATCAAAGCTTTCAATACCATTAGCAGTCTCAATACCTCTTACAGCACCATGTTCAATGATGACTTTTGTAACGGGTGTTTGGAGTCGAATTTCTCCGCCATGCTTTTGAATGTCTGCATGCATTCCCTGCAAAAGGGTATCAGAACCACCTTCAAGATAACCAAGCTTTTCTTTAAACAGGTTGTAGCGGGAGCGTCCGATTCGACGAATACGACTCCATATCCATGCAGCGGATAAGTTAGACGTATAGTCATAAAACTTGTAATCGAATAAACGACGCCACAAAACCTCATAAGCTTCTGGGCCTACCCAGCTCTGAATCCAGCGCACTGCATCAACCTTATCCAACGGCTTCCAATCATCACGCTTAGTTGATAAAAAAGCATGTAAGCCATAACGAAACTTTGCGATAAAACTAAGGCCGCGAAATTTTAGTAATGCAATGGGGTTGCCCCAAGCCTGTAGCTGATTAAGGTACCAATATCCCATTTTCGTAGGCACCCAATGCATCTTGTCAGACAGGCTCAATTCATCCAACACGTGCAAAAAGGCATGATCTGAGATGCAATGAAAATGGTAGTAACGCTCAATCTTTAAGCCAGAGAAATCAAAAGCCGCCGTCATTCCACCAATGCGGTCGTCGGCCTCAAAGACAATGGGATGATGACCATCTCTGGCCAATTGATAGGCAACCGCCAACCCCATAGGGCCGGCCCCTAATACAGCCACCTTCTTTCCCACGCTAATCTCCTCTTAAAATTCTAGCGCTACCTTGCTATAGACCGGGTGATTGAAAGTTTCCTCAATCGCTTCTTCAAAAGGGGTATATGGAACACCAAAGATTTGAGGCCAATCAGTGACTTCGAATTCATCCTTGGCCACCAAAGCCTTCAACTGTTGGGTAGTAAAGGGTGGATTTTTATCAAATAATGCCCAGACCCAAAGCAATGCGTAAAACAGGCTATATGGGATCTTCAAGATAACAGTATTCGCTCCAATAGCATTTTTTATTAATCGAATCATATCTATGTAATCAATTTTTTCATGGCCAGAGATATTGAAAATACCTGCAGGAATTCTATTTTCTATGCAACTGATAATGACGCCACAAAAGTCACCAACATAAAGTGGCTGGCGCATAAATTTACCATTCCCAGGAACGGGGAAAATTGGAATCTTTTGCATTAAACGAGCAAGCCAACCTAAATGCTTGCGATCAAACCACCCAAACATCAGTGTTGGACGCAAGATCGGGCAAGAAATGCCACTTTCAATAACAATTTTCTCTTGTTCAATTTTACTGCGAGTATAAAAATCATCTGCAACAGACTCCACTACAGATGAACTAATGTGGACTAGGCGTGGAATATTATTAGTTTTAACTAAATCTAAAATAAGAGAGGTAGAGGAAATATTGTTATCTACAAACTCTTGATAGAACAATCCACCAATTTGAGCCTGCAACATAACAACTACATCAGCCCCTATAAAATAGCGTTGCCAAACACCACACTCAGAAATATCTGCATATTCAGCAATGATTTCCGGATGCATGCCCTTAAGGACTTCGAGATTCGCTTTATGCTTATCAATGACAATAATATTGGAATAGCCTTTAGCAATTAAGCGAGTAACTAAATTTTGGCCAACTAGACCCGCTCCACCGGGAAGGATGATTTTTTGTTTTGTAATTATCAATTTGCTATAAAGTTAATGAATAAAAATAAAGAGTTGAAAATATTAAATTTAATATTATTTGAATCCAGATAACATTAAAGTAAATAGAGCAGCATTTTTTAAAATAAAATACTATAGAAATTATAGTCAAACCAATTAATGACTGCCAACCATGCAGAATAGGCACAGCAGGGATACTAAAAACCATCGTCAATAAAAGAGAGCAGAGAAAAAAATATATTATTATTTTTTTTAAGAAAATACCTTCTTTTGTATCGTCAAAAATTCTTATATTGGATATAAGAAACTTTATTATAAAAAAAATCGCTAAAAAGGAACCTATAGAGCCTATAAAGTTTCTTGATCCAGTCCAATATACAGCATTAAAACTAGAATCAGAATTTAAAAGATGAATTGGTAATACATTAGTTAATATATTAGAAATTCTAATAAAAGTAAAGTTGTACAAATTTAAAAACTTAAAATTTTGATCAATAAGATCAGAATTAATTCCAAGTATAAATTTACTCCAAAATAACCATGGAGAAATTGTAAAAATAAAACCCGCAATAAATATACCTAAATTTTTAATTTTTGAATAATAAAAAATCAATGGACAACTTACAATAAAAAATGCAATTGAATATGGATGCGCTAAATAGGCTAACCCAATGCAAATACCAGAAAGTAGAATATTTTTATTTATATAATATATATAAAATCCACTTATTAAAAAGAATCCAGCCATTAGTTTTGGCCAAGTAAAAATAGTCTCAAAAATAAAATATGAGCTAGAAAAAAATATCAATAAAACTGCCAAGGTATATTTTTTATTTCCCTGGAATAGATAGTTTGAAATAAGGCAAAGAGCAAGAGCGAAACACGAATTCAAAAAAATTGCAGCACCAAGGAATATGGCAAATATCTTTTCGTCTTGAACCAAAATCTTAAAATTTGGCCACTCAATATTGAGATAAGTAAACTTAGGAAGCTCCCTTATTCGGCTAAAACCCCCAAGGGCAAGCCTGATTGGCAAAATGCATAACGCCATTAAAATTGGCCTATTGGTAACCTGTTGCCCAGGAAGGATTGGTGCATTTGTTTTAAAATCTATATCACCCGCTAAGTATTCTTCAACAACAAATGGAACCTGATTATCCGCAGGTAATCCACCAGTAATATATTGAATTGTAACTGCCGTTGTCTTATCTTTATTAACATAAGGGCCATCTATAAGAATATCGGGGAGTTTATAAGTTAAATTTGACACCATTAATAAAATGGCGCAGAAAATAATTAGCAGAAATGTATAATTAATACTATTTTTACCAATTATTTTTAAATAACTTTTTGGATTTAACATCAATATCCAAGTACCGCACAAGATAGGAAGCGCTAGTAAAGCAATTGCAGTCACCTGCTTATGTGTAACGGGAATAAGAGATAAAAATATCCCCAAAATTCCGAGATACAAGACACCAATTATCAATGAATAAACAATTGACTCTATTCCAGAAAATTTATTTTTTGAAGTATTTTCTAAATAATTGATTGTTATTGGAAGAGATCCAAAAAATACAAAAATGGAAATGCAAAGCAAAGAACATAAGGACCAAATAAGATTGTAGTAATGCATAGTAAAAAATTTCTATATTAACTATCACAACCACTTGGATTTATGGGTGTTGGTAAAATAGATCTTATTGTAGAGTCGTCTAAAAAAAATAGCAATCTCTTTGAATCTGGGTAAGATATTTCAACACCATTTTTTTTATAAATCTGATCTTTATCACCGAAACATATATATTTTTTTAAGTTATTAATTTGCCATTCCCCCTGGGCACTCTTGGATCGAACCTGAGTCCAGATTTCATCTTCTTTAACAAAAAATCCATAACTTATAAAAGTTAAATAGAATAAGATAAATATCTTATAAGATATTTTTTTATGCTTATTTAACAAATAAATCATAACACCGCTATTTATTATAATTAACATAGCGTATACGTCCAGATACCTTGGCGTATCTATGGCAATTGCTCTACCATAAGACATTAGGCAAACCTGAAGATAGAGCCAGCTATATGTTCCAATTAAAAAAATTGAGAAGTTTTTCTCGTGCTCATTAGTCTTGGTGAGACTTAAAATGAAAAATATAAGAGGCATATTAACTAAAAATGAAAATATAAAATTTTTCTTATGAGGCCATGACAAGGCCGTTAGAAGGGCATTAATAAATTCGTTAATATTATGTGCATTACCATTTTCATGAGCAACTATGTGAGGTGTATATAACAGGGATAGAAAAATCAATATTAACAATATTAAAATGGGAATAACTACCTGTTTAAATTTATTTTTAACTAAAAGTATAAAAATACAACTAATCATTGCTATAAAACCACCAGCCATTGTTAATGGTGATAAACAGAGAATTAAAAAAGATAAGTACCATTTAATACTAAATAAATCGAAATTTGCAATTCCATATATTGCTATTATTCCAAATAATATAAAAATATAAAATTGAGATTGAAATCCAGCAAGTATGTTTTCCCAGCCGAATGGTATTGAAATAATAAATAGCACTAAAATTAAATATATTAATTTTTGATATAAATATTTAAATTTACATATAAAAATTAAGACTAGAGTAGTAATCGAAAATATACTAATGAAGCCATTTACAAACATCTCTAATATAGGGCTCCATATTTTAGAATTTAATTCAAAAAGCGCTATAGCAAGTATTCTTGTAAAAAATATATGGTGTTCATTGTGAGCTGAAACCAATACGGGGAATTGAAAATTTCCTTCTATAATCGGTTTATATAACAGATATGCTTCTGCATCCCATTGATCCCAATAGGGTACATTCATACCGTATTTATTTATTACATAAAATCTAAATAGAATTGCTAGTAATAAAAATAAAGAAACCAGCATTAAATTAATATCAAAAAATTTATTCAAATATTTGGCATTATTCATTAAATACCTTTTTAATTATTTTCTCAGCCCTATTTTTATAGGTGTGGAATTCTAAAGTTCTTTTTTGGGACCTAACTGCAATATCTCTGCGAATATTTGGATTATTTTTCATTTTTTGTAATTGCTGAATCAAATCCGATGCCGTGTCAAAAACGAGAATTTCGCTGTCAATTTCATAATACTCACTAATTTCTGGCGTAAGATATTGAATAGTTTGCACGGCACCTGACATAGCAGCTTCAAAGGTTCTAGGCCCAGGCGTAGTTGGGTCAAGCATATAACGTCTATTTGCTAAATTAAATACCCTTCCTACATTAAGGGTAATTAATGACTTTTGATATAAGTTAGAAATTTCTAAATTCTTAATTCTCTTATTTTTACAGAAATTTATATCGTTTGGCCACATATCACCGAATACTTCGACATTATATGCCTTCAATGAATCACTGTAATCGCGCAATAATTGAATTCTATTGTCAAATCCAACGCCACAGAAAAAAAGATCCCTCTCCATTGTGCTGCTAATTTCTCTAAAGTGAATTTTTGGGTCCGCGGCTAGTGGCAAATGAAATACTTTTGGATGGGCGATATGTGTAGTTGCCCATTTATCATTTGAAAAAATAAAATCAGCATATTTATAGATTTTCGGATTGAAATCAAACTCGTATGGATCATCATGCAACCAAAATACTAAGGCTGAGCTCGATCTACTGCAGTACCCCCTTAATTCTAAAAAGTTACTACTTTCAGGCATGCAGGAGCCAAAAACAACAATTAAATCTGGGTGAAAAATTTTGGCCATATTAACTACGATATCCAAAGAAGTACTTAAAACTGAATTACGATCTAAAAGCTCCTCAAAGCCTCTAGCCAAGTAATTTCGCAATGAACTATTATGATTCAAAGAATCCAGCGATGCTCCACAAACAAGAACCTTCATTTGACAATCCTTTTTATTACGAAACGCCTAATATCAATTAGGGTTGGCAATAGGCCATTCGCCTGATAGTACAAAACTAATTTTTTTAGCAAATTCGCAGGACCAACATCATTATTTACGTAACCTGTGACATTAAATTGAGCCCAATTCTTATACATAATTCCATCAATCAACTCCAGATTAAATGGCTCTGTATTTTCATTAAATTTGGATAAATTTTTAACTTTATAAATTTTCTTAATACTTTCACCATGCTCTTGATAGGTAGTTAAATTAATATTTTCTATATTTTTTTGAATTTCTCTTAGTAAATTAGGTGACTGCATTAGCTTCAATATGGCCTCAATGAGCTGCCCATCAGAATCAACGTCAATTTTTATACCATTCTGACCACTAATTACCCTCTCCCCTAGGGCGCCTATATCTGAAACAATAGGTATCAATCCGTATTCCCAGGCCTCAGATAAGGTCAGGCTATAAGTTTCAGGCCACAATGAAACATGCAATGAAGTGTGACAAAAATTCAACTCAAGTGGAATTGCATTAGGGGTATATCCACCGTAAATATGCACGTATGGAAAAAGCTCAGGATTTTTTAGATCGACATAACTAATAGGGTCAACATCACCAAATATATGAAACTCAACCTTAGGATTATTTGCAAAAAAACCAATCACTCTTGCAATTAAGTCGGATCCCTTATGCGGAATAAAATTCCCCAGTATTGCAACCTTTAGCGGTAGATTTAAACCTTTTTTTGCTATTCGCCTGCCCTCTCCCGTCAATTCAATTGGAACCGGCAATATATGTTTTTTCTTATGCAGCTCAACACTCGGATAAATAGCGGATAGCAAGTCTTCTGAGCCCTTCGTATTAAATACCAACTCATCAGCATTGGATATTAATCCATCCCAAAATACACGCCTTGCTGATTGACTTCCCTGCTTGATGTTATGTAATTGAGATAAACATACATCACAATCCATGGTAGAAATATTATCCGGGCGGCAATATCTGCCCTTGAACGATAGAAGCATAAAGTTATCACAAATTGCGTAGTAATCATGAACTGTGAAAACGGTTTTTACGCCAATAGCTTTAGCAATTGCCACGAGACTAGGCACATGGCCGATTAAGTGGTGAAAATGAACAACTGATATATTGTTTTCGATTAGGGTCTTAGAAAATGCCTCTTCACGCTCTTTGCACGTCAGACTCCAACGCATTTGAGAATTTGGGATTGAAAAGTAATTCTGAGATATTTTTTCGCCACTTCCATTTAAAAGCGAAACTGTATTTGGATTTTCATTACTTGGAACATAGTAGTAAAAATCGAAGTCTCCACAAAGAGTTTTTTCCAATGCCTGAGCGTAGACCTCAACCCCTCCAAATTTTCCAAAGTTAACTACATTATGAAGAACACTTAAAACTCTAGGTTTATTGGGAGCAACATTTAGCTCGAAATTATTTTTCTTTTGAAATTCAGGGAATGAGAGTAATTCCTCAAAGATAGTGGCAACCCTGTTTTCATAGCAATGGTATGACAATGCTTTTTTTTGTGCATTGCGAGCTATGTCAAATCTAAGTATCGAATTTTTACTAAATTCAATGATTAATTCTCTTAGTTCTTTTATATCCTCGAAATAAAAAAAGTCGACTTCATTTTCGAAATATTCTACAGCCTCGACTATATTTCTTTGAACTAGCTGAACCGTTCCAGCTAGCGCAGCCTCAAAAAGGCGAGGTGGCGGTGTTTCCGCAAAATCCCCCCCACCTGATGCAGAAAATATTCTCGGTAAAACTAACGTTGTACAACTCATATTTGCATACTTAGCAAAATCTGTTGGTGCAATACGCCAATTAAATTCACTCTTTGGTAATTCAAGGCTAAATGCAGGCAAATGTTTGTTTGTTGGCAGGGCAATCTTAGACCTAAAGGGGGGAGCCAATCCTTTATTTTCCGCTAATAAATCCTTTATTAGCTCAACTCTATTAGGCCAAGCAGTTCCAGCAAAGAAATAGTCATACCTTAGTTTGTTTTCATTCAAAATCGGTAAGCAATGGATATTTTTTGCAGCAGCCAATGCCAAATGACGCCCCTTTTTTCCATAGGCATTTACAGAACCAGAATCATTAGTAAAAATAATATCGAATAAATCGGAATTTCTTACATTTATTGAGATTTCATAAGGATCTTCAGTAACCCACATTACCGATAGTCCGCATATTTCTGATAATTTCTTACAAATAAGCCTATTTAACTGCTCCCCATCAAAAGCAATGAAAAGATTACATTTATTTTTATTAGCCTCAACTATCGCATTATGCAACTCCGCCTTTATGACTACCTTTACATAAGGTGAGCTTGTGAGCGCTTGGAATAGTGCTAAACATATATAATGATTTGGATTTTCCCGCTTGGTATCCAAAAGTAATATGCGAAAATTTTTAAAATCCTCCATGTCACCATTCCAACTTTTGAATCAAAATACTTACATCAAAGATATTTCGACTCATTGGGTAAATTTATTGAGTGCAGTAAGATGAATGTATTCCTTTTCCCAAGGACTATCACCAACAAAAAAGGAGTAATCCTCATGATCTTTAGTTAAATTTGGATTATAAAAAGGGTCAGCCACTAATTTATTCCCCCACCGACCCTTCATAAACTGAAGCTCTTTTTTAAATCGATTTTGCTTATCTATCGTATCTTCATGCCCTCTAGTTGCTGATTCGTGATGATAAAGAACTGCATATGGTGTATATATATTTCTAAGTCCAGCCTCATTTAACTTAAGGCAGAAATCAACATCATTGCAGGCAATCGCCAAATCCTTCTCATTAAGTCCCCCTACTGAAAGAAAAACATCCTTTCTTACCAAAAGACAGGCGCCCGTAACGGCACTTACGCTGGAAGTAAAATTTAGAGAATTATGGTATCCAACTGAGTCAAAGGGTGAAAATTTGCTTGCATGCCCAGCCCAGCCCGCAATACCTAATATAATACCGGCATGCTGAATTGTATTATTGGGATACAAAAGTTTTGCTCCAACAGCACCTATCTCTGGTTGAATAGCATAACTCACCATTTCTTCCAACCATTCTGGCGCAATAACTTCTACGTCATTATTTAACAATCCAAGCACTTCTCCGTGCGCAAAGTTGACTGCTGAATTATTTAATGCAGAGTAATTAAAATCCCTAAAATCATTTATTACCCTTACCTTTGAATTTAACTCCAAAGTCTTGAAATATTCTAGGGCCTCAAGCTCATCTGAATTATTGTTAATGACTAATATCTCGTAATTAGGGTAAAGAGTCTTTTCAAGAATGCTATTAATGCATTTTTTGAGTAGTCCAGCACCGTTTCTAGTTGGGATAATTAAACTTACCAAAGGCTTTGGAGTTGGAATCTCATACTGAATTCTCAGTCCGCAAGATTCAACTATAGCCTTAGCCTTTATTCCAGCATCAAGAAAATATTCATTTAGTGAAAATGCCCGACTTTCAATTTCCCTAGCATTTCTATTCGTATTAATCTCGTTACCACCAAGAGAATGGCACAAAATTTTAGGAATATGATAAATATGATTATCACTTAGATGCTTCAAAAATTGAAGTGTTAATTCAAACAAAGGTGCAGACTCAAACCGGTTGTCAATCAGGATATTAAGTCCTTTGAGCGCAGTATTCTTGTAAAAAATGGGGCTTCCAAGGTAATTGGAAGAATAGAATAGATCTTTGTTCCATCCAGGCTTAAAGTAAGGACCGTATCTAACCCCACCTAAAGTTATCCTATCTTCATCGCCATAAATACATGAGATATCCTGATGCTTGAAAATCACCTCGGCAGTCCACAATAATGCCTCTTTGGATAGTAAATTATCGGCATCCAGAATAGTCAGCCACGTTCCAGGCATCAACTTTAAAAGCCTATTTAGCCCCTGAACAATATTTAATTTTTCCTCTTGAGGAACAAGAATTATTCTTCCGTCTTTGGATTGATATTCTTGCAAAGCATCAATGAAGCTGGAATTCAAAGAGCTATCATAAACAATATACAACTCCCAAAAAGGGTAGGTTTGACCTATAACTGATTCGATAGCCGGTATCATTTTTTTAATGCTTGGATCAACTAAAACCATACCAATTGAAATTAAAGAAGTACGATTTCCCGTAAAAATTTTCTTTTTTATTTGCGACAAAAATTCAGCTGACGGTGAATCATATCGATCAATCCATGCTTGATAGCTCATATGCAAATCTTCTCTTACCTCATCTTTTTTAAAGTTAGAGTTTTTAATTGATCCCCAGCATGAATATATGCAGTTGGAAAGCCATCTCAAGGGAGCGGTTAACTTCCAACTTTTAGAATTCAATAAACTCTCAATGTGATGACTTTGATATTCGAGATCTGCTTTTAACTCTGTATTTTCTACTTTTAATTTTTCGTTAGAGCTATGCAAACTTTTGATATCAAGAATATCTTCAGGATAAAAATTCTCATTAAATGGCATTGAAGGCATATCGCAATAAGCATTTGAGTATTCGTCAATCCCATGCAATATTCTCCTTTCATATTCCGCTGAATACTCGGAATTCTTTAGGAAGATGGCTACAAAGTCATTCCATTGCCCCTCATCACCTGCTAATTTATTTTTATTGGCAACAAATGATTCGAGCAGCATTGATGTGTAACCTTCCCTATTGGCCCAAGCAACCAACGAAAGAGCTGCATCCGGATAAAATCTCCAACAATCAACAGGATAACGATGTATATACCCATTAGATGGCACATTCAAGTAAAGCAATCCACTGGGTTTTAGAACTCTCATAATTTCTAAGAATAAAATCCAGAAAAACTGAGAGTGCTCAAAAACTGAACTGCATACTACAATATCCAAACTCCCATCCTCAAATGGGAGTTTATAAGGATCCTCCAGTATTACATCAACATTTCTACCATCAACAAAATCAACTCCGATGTACTTTACTCCATCCGGAGCAACATCCCTAAGTGAGCCATTAACATCTTGCGCCCCAATATCAACAATAACTATATTTTCTCTATTTTTACAATAATTATCAAAAAATAAAGCGCCATACTTCATTGCAGACGTGTGCATTCAAATTCCTTAAAAATTTATTTCTATTTTATTCATCTCTATATTAAGCATCGGAATGCCAATTAAGCCAGTAGACACACTGTCTGATTCCGACTTAAAAATCAGAGCATCATGTATCCAATGAAGCTGAACATGCTCAGTCTGCGTTCCGTTAGCTATCGCAACATTAATGCTGTAACTGCCAACAGGAAAGATTGGCATATAAAAAATAAACTCAGCATTTAATGCTTGCCCTTCAAACAAGGGGATTGGTTTTTCTTGGTAATTCAAGAATGTGTTATCTCCAAACAATGTTTGGCCGAGCCGATCTTTTATGAAAAATCCAACTATTGGCTGGTCAATGTTATTCATTGCAGATACAGTGATTCGTAGCATCACTTTTTCTCCGCCCACTACCCAAGACAGTATATTTTCGTTTTCATCCAAAAGAACAACTTGGGAAATTTTTGCATCGCCGGTACCAAAGGATTCTGCGTCTGGATTAAACCTAAAAATCTGTAGATCGTTTCGTAAATTACTGGTGTTAAGAAAATCAATACGCTGATCTTTCTCCCCAGAGATGATTTTTGAAATGTTTGCACTTCTCAGCTTTGTAGTGCTACTTTTTCCCTGCTGAGCCTCATAAAATGCCTCTAAGTATGACTCACAAACATCCTTGGGTGTGCCGGATTGATGGGTTTTACCCCTTTCAATCCATAAAGCGCCATTACAAAAACTTCGAATAGTTGCAGTATCGTGACTTACAAATAATATCGAACCAGTCTTCATGAATGTACGCAGGAATCGCATGCACTTTTGGGTAAAGAAGGCATCTCCTACTGCCAAAGCTTCATCTATAACCAAGATATCCGCATCTACGTGGGCGATCACGGCAAATGCTAGGCGGACCATCATTCCACTCGAATATGTTTTTGTTGGCTGATCTATAAAGTCGCCAATATCAGCAAACCTAACAATGTCATCAAAGCGGTCATCCGTTTCCTCTTTGCTTAAACCAAGAACAGAAGCATTGAGATATACGTTTTCTCTCCCAGTAAATTCAGGATTAAAACCAGAGCCAAGCTCCAAGAGGGCAGCAATACGCCCACTTGTTCTGACCATACCATTGGTGGGTGTTAAGGTGCCACAAATAATTTGCAGCAGAGTTGATTTACCGGAGCCATTACGGCCAATAATGCCTACAGTATCACCTTTTCTCACTTCAAACGAAATGTCTTTTAGTGCCCAGAATTCACGAAAGTACTGCTTTGGCTTCATGCCAAAAAGACTACGTATGCGAGGCAATAGAAACTGCTTTAATCGATCCCCAGGGCGATCATAGATTTCGAATCGCTTTCCAAGCGCTTCAACTTTAATTGCTATTTCATTAGAGGACATCCGCAAAACCTTTCCTTGTCTTTTGGAACCAGACATATCCAAGCCACATAACCAGGAGGGCAATTAAAGTATAAAGAACTAACCCGTACCAACTCGGTGTTTGGCCGCTAATCAAAACTGTCCGACCCTGTTCAATAATGAAAGTTAGGGGATTTAACATCATTAGGGTCTGGAATTTTGGAGGTAATGCACTTACAGGATAAAAAACAGGCGACATAAACATAAGCACTGTAGTCAAAATGCTAATAGTCTGCCCAACATCACGCATAAAAACACCTAAAGAAGCTAGCATCCAAGTAATCCCAAGCGTGAAGATAACCATAGGCGCAAAAACAAGGGGTATGAAAATAATTGTCCAATTGAGGTAGTGATTAATAGCTAAAAATGCCAAAATCAATGCTGATAAGCTAATAACTGCATGAAAAAGAGCTGCCCCCAAACTAATTATGGGCAAAAGCTCTATAGGAAACACAACTTTTTTTACATAATTTACATTTCCCACCACAAGCCCGGGCGCCCGATTTAAGGCCTCGGTAAAAAACCCCAAAACAATCATGCCCACAAATGCAAGAAATGCGAATTCTGTTTTGCTATCACTACCGCCGTCACCCCAGCGCGCCTTAAAAATGACTGAAAAGACAAAGGTATAAATGGTTAACATCAAAATAGGGTTCAAAAAAGACCAAGCCAAACCAAAAGTAGAGCCCTTATAACGACCTACCACCTCACGTTTTATCATCTCCTTAATTAATTGACGGTGAGAGACAATACTTCGAATCAAAGACTTAAATGAAGTGGGTTGAGGTTGATGGGGGTTCTGGAAATGCATAGGGGAATAATTAGCCTATTTTTAAAGTACAAAGTGAAACAACGATAGATGGAGGCCTTAAATAAACGCCGCATAAAAAAGTAAGCGCCTGGTTATCAATATTATAGATGTCACCACCAACAACTAGGCAGACTAATCAGAAAAAGTTATCTCTCACCTAAACCAAGTTAATTCTATAAAAACCCAATTAATTTTCGATCTATATTTTTTTATTGCTTTAATAGCGATCATCATTTCGTTTTATGAGTGACTTACAAAAACTCTAGGTTAAGAATTTCCTAATTCTCTAGGAGGCGAAGCGTATGAGAAGTCCTCGCTTTGTAAGGTTAAATTGTGGCTATAAGCAGGATCATCATTAATCCATTTACCCCATTTACTCTGCATATATTCGGCTTCATAACTAAACCTTGCTAATTTTTTTGGGCTATCCTCCAACCCCCTTGTTGCTGATTCATTGTGGTATAGCAGTGCATAAGGAGTCCAAACATTGCGATACCCAGCCTCTTTCAATCTGAGGCAAAAGTCCACATCATTAAATGCCACTTTGAGCTCATTTTCATTTAGACCGCCCACCTCCATATACGCTGACTTTTTTACTACCAAGCAGGCTGCAGTTACTGCTGAATAGGAACAAATGAGCTGAGCTCTAGAAAAATAACCGCCGTCCTTCTTATCAATACCCTTCATAGCATGGCCAGCCACTCCACCCACCCCCAAAATAACCCCACCATGCTGCAATGTGCCATTAGGATAAAGTAATTTTGCCCCCACTGCCCCAATGCCTTCTTGGCAAACGAGGGAGGCCATTTCAGATAACCACTCAGGAGCAATAACTTCAACATCGTTGTTAATCAGCCCGATGATTTCGCCCCGAGCTTGCTGTACTGCAAAATTATTAATAGCAGAATAATTAAATTCTTGCGGATACTTGATTAAGCGTACTATACCTTCCCTTGTTAACCTAGAAAAATACTCAAGAGATTCTACTTCGTCTGAGTTATTGTCAATAAGAAGGATTTCATAATTTGGGTAAGTAGTTTTCTCCACAATACTCTCAATACATTGGCGCACCAATGCATGAGCATTTTTGGTGGGAATAATCAAACTTACCAAAGGGGGCTTGACAGGCAAATCGTAATGAGCACGATACCCCGCAGGGACAGCCTCTACATGACCCTTGATGCCAATTCTTTCGAAGTGTTCATTGAGTGCACGCGTACCCGCATCAATTGCATAGTGCTTCGCCCCCAAACTTTGCGCGGTACTTTTTACATGGCTACGCCAGTGATACAAGACCCTAGGAATATGGCGAATTCCTCGAGGAGCAATTTTTTCGATGCACCGCAATATCAAATCATAGTCTTGCGCGCCCTCGAAACCAATCCGAAAGCCACCAATCTCATCAATTAATTTTTTTCGATAAACTCCCAAGTGGCAAAAATAATTATGAGAATAAAATAAATCCTTATTCCAGTCAGGCTTAAAATACGGGTCAAGTCTCTTTCTAGAATGATTAATCTTATCTTCGTCTGAATAAATGATTTTAATGCCTTGATCTTGATTGATGGCATCAACCACCCAAAATAAGGCAGTAGGAGAAAGTAAATCATCGTGATCGAGCAATGCAACCCAATCGCCATTAGCAATCTGCAAAGCCGTATTTGATGCCGCAGAAATATGTCCATTTTCTTTTCGAAAAGCGACTTTAATTCTATTATCTTGCGCTTGATAATGTTTTAATATTTCGATAACTTGGTGATCGGTAGAAGCATCATCAGCAATGCACATCTCCCAATTGGGATAAATTTGATTCACCACAGATTCAATTGCTGCCGATAAATAAATAGGGTCGCTATTGTAAGTTGGCATGATGATGGAGATAAGGGGTTGGGTACCCCATACAGCCATATGCGCTTTCATTTTTATAATGTCGTCAGGCTTTAAACGATCATAGAGTTTGATCCATCGATCGTAACTCTCATAACGTATTGTTCTTCTGAGCAATGCAGCAGTATTTCTTTTTAAATAGCTAAACCCAGCATCAACCCCATCCCGCCTAAATACGTCAACTATTTTTTGCAGCAAAAAAAGGGCGCCAATCTCCCGAATTCTTTTAACGGTTCGGCCAAATCCCTTCACTAAATCATTTAAAGTAAGAAGGGCACTCATCAAAATTAAATAGCATCAGGCTTCGTAGCCCACTATGCCTTTTTAAACAGAATAGCCAGAAAAAGACTTAACGTTCCACGGCGCGTCTGACGATATAAGCCGCAAATTTCCATTAAACGAAAACGATCTATCAAGGTCGCAGTTCTGAGAGTTTCAAATATCTTCAAAATCTCTTGGTGGTTTTTCACCAGTAAATGCTTTACTTCTTTCAAGGCAGTAATGTTTTGAGTATTCCAATTCTGAAAACGTCCCTGCCACAACATCATCACTCGCTCAACCTTGGCTGAAAAGGAATTATTTCCTCCCACTAAAGCTCCATCATGCTGGCGATATAAAAGATACGGCAGTGGATCATAATATACATCGCCTTCAGCACCTGAAATCAATTGATATATCCACCAATCATGTGAGGGTACATTTAAGGGCCCTGCTTTTTCAATCAGCAACTTCGCAGCTAAGTTAAAGACCATCGTATTACCGCCCGCAATACTCTGCACTAAAGCATTACGAAAACTGGGCGGAAACACAAATAAAGGTGAGATTCCACAAGGCTTTAATTGATCGGTAACGTAGGTCGTGCGTCCACAATAGACAAAGGGCACGTAAATATTTTGATTGGCAATGATAATTTTTAGGGCAACCATTAACTTTTCTGGCAGCCATACATCATCTTGATCTGAGAATGCGTAATAGCTCGCTTGAATATCTGGATCACATGCCAATGATAAAAAGTTCTGGCAAAAACCTTTTTGAGGGCCATTGCGGATAATCATCCTGCCCTGCGGCCATTTAGCTTGATATTGTTGCAAGATTTGGAGCGTGCTATCAGTTGAGCCATCATCACTGACAATCAACACCCAGTTTTGATGAATCTGAGCCTCATAGGAATCGAGCTGCTCAGCTAAAAATTTCTCACCGTTGTAGGTGCAGAGCAAAATGGCCACTAAAGGCGCTGAAGCTACAGGGGCAAATTCTATATTAGATGACCCAAGGGAACCTGAAACTCCTTGGTTTAGAACGTCTATATTGGAACTATTTTCAATTAAATCAGTCATTTACAAAAATTTTCCTGTAAGTTGCGACCAACCATTAAAAATCAAAATAACCCCTGAATGAATGACCCTATTATTGACAAAGATTATAACGAATTCAGGGGTTAAAACCCACAAAAACCGACT
>Ga0316228_1001790_pt1 | contig 20665 bp, 21 predicted proteins | sample TBH18021metaG_FD_206005 | JGI IMG/M metagenome (GOLD analysis project Ga0316228, IMG submission 206005) | Freshwater microbial communities from Trout Bog Lake, Wisconsin, USA - TBH18021 | ecosystem: Environmental > Aquatic > Freshwater > Lake > Hypolimnion/Profundal zone | place: USA: Wisconsin... | reverse complement strand
GAGCCCCCGAAGGACGCCCCAGGATCGCTCCCGCGGCGCCGTGGGCAGGTGCGGCTAGGAAGCACAAAATAGGAACATTGTCAAGGTGCGGGCGGCGCGACGCGCGCTGTGGCCCGCCGCTTCCCGCCGTCATCGCGGGGCCGCGCCGCGTCTCCGAGATCCCGCACCATCGTCGCCTCTGGATTGCGGGCTCGCCTGCCGCACTCCGGGATGACGGGGCGGAGGGACCGGACCACCGGTCCGACCCCGGAAAACCCGGACTCCGTGCCCGGTCACTCCGCGCGCCGGAGGCGGCTCGCGAAAAAGCCGTCGAGGCCGCCGCGGGCGCCGGGGATCTCCGGCAGGTGGCACGGCAGCGTGCGCAGGTCTCCGTTGCCGTCGATCAGCGCCTCGGCGCCGCCGACCTCTTCGGGCCGGACCGCCACCCGCGTGAACCGGGTGTCGCGGGCCAGGAAGGATCCGACCTGTGCCTCGCCCTCCTCCGGCTCCAGCGAGCAGGTGCAGTAGACGAGCAGCCCACCCGGCCGCACCAGGCCGGCCGCGTGATCGAGGAGCTTGGCCTGAAGCGCGGCGAGCCGCCCGATATCGGCCTCCACCTTGGTCCAGGCCACGTCGGGATGGCGCCGGATCGTCCCGGTGGCCGAGCACGGCGCGTCGAGCAGAACCGCGTCGTGGTCCTGCGGCGCCAGGGCGAGGGCGTCGGCGACCACGATTTCGACCGGGAAACCGAGCCGCGCGACGTTCTCGCGCAGGCGCTCCAGCCGCGGCGCGGATCGGTCGACGGCGGTGACCTGGGCGCCGGTGGCGGCGAGCTGCAGGGTCTTGCCGCCGGGCGCCGCGCAGAGGTCGAGTACGCGGGCGCCGGCCTGCGGCGCCAGGAGCCTGGCCGGCAGCGCCGCGGCGGCGTCCTGGACCCACCACGCGCCCTCCTGGAATCCGGGGAGGTCAGGGATGGCCGGGCCGTTCTCCGGCAGCCGCAGGGAGCCGGTCGGCAGCGTCACGGCGCCGAGCCGCGCGGCCCAGTCCGCGGCGTCGCCCCGCGGCGTCAGGTCGATGGCCGCCCCCGCGAGATGGGCGCGGGCGATCGCCGCCGCGCGCTCTGGCCCGTAGGCCGCGATCCAGCGGCGGGCGAGCCAGTCCGGCGTGTTGATCGCCAGCGCGTCGGCGTCGGCGGCCAGGATGGCGTCGCGCTCCCGGGCGACCCGGCGCAGCACCGCGTTGACGAGCCCGGCGAGATGGACCGTGCGGGAATCCGCCTTGGCGAGCCGCACGGCGAGGTCGACGGCGGCATGGTCGGGAACGGCGAGGTCGAGGATCTGGGCGGTCGCGGTGGCCAGCAGGGCCGTGAGCTGCGGCTTGGCCGCGGGAAGCCCGCGCTCAAGCCGCGCGGCCAGGGCGGCGCGGATCAGCCCGTAACGCCGGAAGGTCGCCACCGCGATGGCCCGCGCCAGACCGGCATCGGCCGGCGCCAGCGCCTCGGCGCGGATTGCCTGGGCGAGAACGTCGTCGAGAGCGGGGGGACGCTCCTGGCCGATCAGGGCCGCGACCGCCTGCATCGCCGCCCGGCGCGCGCCCAATCCCGCAATGTCCGGACCGGTGCCGCCCGGTGCCGCTGCGTTCCGCGTGTTGCGGCCTGTGTCCCGCGATGCCACTTCTGCTCCAGATCCGACGTCCTTCGGACCCACGCCCTCACACCCGAGCGAGCGCGATGCAAGAGCCGACCGCACAAGAGCCGCACAGACAGGATCCGAACGGCCCGGAGGCCGGCGACGGCACGTCCCCGCCCCGCGCCCTCAGCCCGGCGGCGCAGCGCGCGCTCGCCGAGGCCGCGGAGCGCCGCGCGGCCATCGACGCCCGCGCCGCCGAGATCAGCGCCACGCCCGAACGCCTGGGGCGCGGCGGCCTGGAGCCGGTCCGCTACGACGACTGGGAGGTGAAGGGCCTCGCGGTCGACTTCTGAGGGGCTTGTCCGCGGGGCGCCCGGTCCCGGACGGCCGCGATCCTCGCTCTCATCCGGAGGTGCCGCGGAGCGGCCTCGCAGGCGGGCTCCAGGGATCGCGCGGCCGGCCGGAGGCCTCCTTCGAGGCCTGCGCTGCGCTCCGGCGCCTCAGGATGGGGGTCAATGGAACGGGCCGCCGGCCGGGTTCTGCCGCGCCCCTATTCGGCCGGGACCGCCAGCGGCGTCCCGACCTCGGCCTCGGTCCGGGCCTCCGCGAGACCCGCCCCGAAGCGCCGGTACCAGAGCCCGGTCAGGATCGGCACCAGGATCGAGGTGACGATGATGCAGATCGTCACCAGCACGGTGGCGGTCTGCGCCGACGGGGCGAATTGCGGGGCGACGGCGGCGATCGCCAGCGGGTTGGCGGCGGCGGCCCCGGCGGTGGAGGAGGCCGCAAGCCCCGCCGTGCCGGTCCCGCCGCCGATCGCCCGGTCGGCCAGGATCAGCGGGATGCCGGTCAGGACGATGACCGCCAGCGCCAGCACGATGCCGAGCCCCGCGAGCGGCGAGAGCAGGTTGTTGAGATCGACCGTGTTCCCGAGCGCGAAGGCGAAGAACGGGATCATCAGCTGGCCGCCCGGCGCGAACAGGGCCCGCAGCTTCGGATCGAGGTTGCCGAGGGCGAATCCGACCAGGAAGGGCAGCACCGCGCCCAGGAAGATCTGCGGCTCGAAATGCGCCGCCCCGGAGGCGCCGAGGATGATCATGCTCATCAGCGGGCCGGATTCGATCGAGGTCAGGATGAAGGCGCCCGCCTCCTCGCGGCTGCCGTAGGTCTGCATCAGCGAGGCGTAGAGGCCGCCATTGGTCATATCCATGGCGCAGACGATCGCCAGGATCGACAGGCCGGCGAAGAAGCCGGTCTGGATCCCCTCGGGCGGGATGAACAGCGCGGCCACCAGCACGATCGCCCAGGCGGCGATGAGCTTGGTCGCCACCAGCGTGCCGGACTTGCGCAGGACCGTCCCGGTCGCCTTCAGGCTGACCGAGGCGCCCATGCAGAAGAACCAGACCGCCAGGATCGGGATCACGCCGGTCATGATCCCCTGCGTGAAGCCCTTGAAATAGGCCGGCGCCCCCGGCGCGAAGGTCTTGCACAGGGCCCCGAGCAGGAGCGGCACCAGCATCAGGCCGCCGGGAATCCTGTCGATCGCCGCCTTGATCTGCATGGCGCGTACCCTCCCGATCCGGGTCGTCCGCCGACGCGTCGGACCCGGGCGGGGTCGCGGGCGCCGTGCCGGCCCGCGCCTCTGTCGGGCGTCTCTCGGACCGGTGCGTCATCCTGTCGGGGCGCCGCGCGGGCCGTCAAGCGGCGCGCTTGCGCGGGGCTTGCCGAATGCGCCGCGCTGTCGGGCGCGGAACGTCGAACGCCCGCGCCCGTTGGCGAGGTTCACCGGAGGAGGCGAGCATGGCGACGACGATATCGGCACGGAGCGCGGTCGCGGGACCGCACGGCGAGATCAACCTCGCCCGCGGCGCGCGGCTCGGCATGCGGATGTGGCGGGCCGAGGAGCCCAACGCCGACAAGCCCATGACCACCGCGGCGCACGAGACGGTCGGCTACGTCATCAGCGGCCGGGCCGAGCTCGTCCTGGACGGCGAGACCGTGCCGCTCGCCCCGGGCGATTCCTACTGCGTGCCGGCCGGCGCCGCGCACACCTACCGGATCCTGGAGACCTTCACGGCCGTCGAGGCGACCGCGCCGCCGGCCGCGTGAGGCCCGCGGGCCTCAGTGGGTCATGTAGACCTGCGTCCCGACATCGACCCGCGCGTAGAGGTCGACCACGTCCTGGTTGTACATCCGGATGCAGCCATAGGACGCGTAGGTCCCCACCGAACTGGGCCGGTTGGTGCCGTGGATCGCGTACTCGCCGCCCGCGAGCGTCATCGCCGCCGCGCCCATGGGGTTGTGCGGCGAGCCGCCCGCGATGAGGTTCGGCAGGCGCGGGTTGTCGCGCTTCACCTCCGCCGGAGGGGACCAGGCCGGGGCGACGTATTTGCCGTCGATCGGCTTGGTGCCGAACCACTGCTTCCCGGGCCGCCCCACCGCCACGGGGTAGCGGATCGCCGTGCCGTCGCCGTTGACGAGATAGAGCTTGCGCTGCGACACGCTGATCACGACCGAGCCTGGCGCGACGCCGTTCTCGAAGGGCACGATCTCGCGCGCCTGCGCCGTCTGGAAACAACCGGCCAGCATCGCACCGGCCAAACCGAATAGAGCCGCTACCCGACCCGACATTACCGCGATCCTCGACAAGCAAGAGTTGACGCGGGCAAGTAATCCCCGGCCCGGCTTACCGTTCCGAGAAAAGCTATGGTTGATGCGCCGTCATGGCTCGGTTCTGCCGGGCACGGTAAAAGAGCAACCACGATTGACGGTGTACGGGCCGTTGCCGGGGCTGCCTCGATGGCCGCTCAGCGCTCGTAGAGTTCGCTGCCGCGCCGGTCCTCCGGCTGCCAGCCGTGGCGCTCCAGCTCCGGGTCGAGGTGCTCCTCCACCGGGTAGCCGACGCAGAGATAGGCCACGAGCCGCCACGTCCCCGGGACGGCCAGGATCGCCGTGACCGCGTCGGGCTCCAGGATCGAGACCCAGCCGACGCCGAGGCCGCGGGCCCGGGCGGCGAGCCAGAAGCACTGAACCGCCCCCACCACCGAGTAGGCCAGGGTCTCCGGCATGCTGGCCCGCCCGAGGCCGAGGCCGGTCTCGGTGGCGGCGTCGCAGAAGGCCGCCAGATGCACCGGCGCCTCCCGCAGGCCGGCGAGCTTCAGCCCGCGATACTGCGCGGCGCGGGCCGCCTCGTAGCCCGCGGCCGCGGCGTCGTTGCAGCCGGCAAAATTCTCCGCGACCGCGCGGCGCCGTGCCGGATCCGCGACGCGCACGAACCGCCAGGGCCGGCTGTTGCCGACCGAGGGGGCCCGGTGGGCCGCCGCGAGGCAGGCGCGCAGAGCGGCCTCGTCGACCGGATCCGTCCTGAAGCGGCGCACGTCGCGGCGCCACGCGAACAGCGTGTCGAGGTCGTGCAGGAAGGCGGCGTCGAAGGCGGGCGGGCCCATGATGCCGGTGGCATAGCCGCTTCCCCGGCCGAACGGGAAACAGAAAAAAGGCCGCCCGGAGGGGCGGCCTGAAGTCTTGGGTCTCGAAACCTCGGAGTGCCGGATCCTGGGATCCCGAACGGCGGCCGATGGCTGGGGAGCTGGGTGTCGGGCGCCGGCCGGGCAGAACCCGGCGAGGTTCGACATCTGTTGTCGCGCTGCAACGCGGCCTGCAAAAGGCGTGAATTGGGCCAAATCGTGTTTTTTGTCGCTTGGCCGTGTCTCGTGCGACACGGTGATGGTCACCCTTGCGGGCCGCTCCGGCGAAGCCCATCATCCGGCAAAGGGACGATGCGCGGGAGCGATGATGACCGAGAGGACGAGCGCCGGGCCGAGGCCCGACGAGGCGGCAGGCCATGTCATCCCCTTCCCTGCCCGCGCGGCCCCTCCGCAGATCGCCTTCAACCGGGACGAGCTGCGCACGATCTTCAATCTCTACGGCCGGCAGGTCGCAGCGGGCGAATGGCGCGACTACGCCCTCGATTTCCGCCGCGACAAGGCGGTGTTCTCGATCTACCGCCGCGCCTCCGAGATGCCGCTCTACCGGATCGAGAAGGATCCGAAGCTCGCCCGCCGGCAGGGCGCCTACGCGGTCATCGCGGCGAGCGGCCAGATCCTGAAGCGCGGTTCGGAACTCGCCCGGGTGATCGCCGTGCTGGAGCCGGCGCCGAAGGCGGTCTGACCGGGGCGCCCCGTAGGGCGGATCGGAGCGCCGGGCTTCAGCCGATTCCCCGCAGATCGTTCGCACTGGTCATCGAGCGGCGCCGCGACCATGCCTTCGGCGTTTTCCCGAGGTCTCGGCCGGAGGCGCGATCCCTCGCCCGTGTGCGGGGGGAAAGCAAACGCAGGTGCGGTTGCCGAACGGAGAGCCAAGTCCCGCTCGGTGTGCCCGAGGACGATGCCCAGGATCGAGCCAGAGGCTCCGCCGCACGACAGGCGCTCGCCCAGCCGCATCCCGAGGTGGATGATTGGTACCCGTCAGGATAGACAGGCGAATCAATCGTCTGTCCTCACGTCTAAATGCCACTGCAATGCTGCCTGACTTGCCGTTCGAAACGGAAACTTATTTCGCCAAGCTCGAGGCGAAGCGCAACGCGTTCATGGAAGTCGGCCGCGATGTGGAGACGATCATAATCGGATCGTCGCATGGAGAGTACGGCATAGATCCGGCCTTCATCGATGGATCGTTCAATCTCTGCACGATCAGCCAGGACCTGTCACAGAGCGCGATGATGTACGCGTGGGCTGCGCGGCGCAATCGAAACCTTAAGAAGGTTGTCGTTCTGTACTCACTGTTTTCCTACGGCTTCAATTGTCTGAAAACTTCCGAGAAGGGGCGCGCGGTATTCTTGCGCCGGGCGTTCGGATTCAAGTGGCCCAATCATCTGGACGACGTACTCTGGACCATGGACCTCCATATCCCTTGGCCGGACTCGTCCGACGTTCCGCCGCACATGTTCAACGGCTTCACGAGATCGAACGATGTGTTCTTCTTCGCGCAAGATGCGGACCAGTTCGCCCGCAGGCTTGCCCGGCACGTCGCACTGAGCGAGCAAAGATATGTGGGAGGCGAGCAGTTTGCGCGGCTGGGCGCCATCCTGGCTTACGCCAAGCGGCGCGGCGATCAGGTCTGCGTCGTGATCCCACCGGCCAGGGACGATTATCGCGCCGCTCTCCCCGCCGACCTGATGCCGTTCCGGAAGGTGCGCGCGCTCTGCGAGCGCCACGATGCGCAGCTGGTCGATGAGTTTTCGAATGATGATTATGCCCGCGACGTTTTTGGGGATCCGGATCATCTGCGCCCAGCCGGCGACGGTGCGCGCAAGCTTTCCGAGTGCGTCGGCCAGAGCCTGAGAGGGCGGCGCTCGACCCGGCTGGGCTGTCGACGGGCACTGTCTCGGATCCTGGCGCCCGTGGGTCCCTGACCGGTGCGACGGCTCCGACCAATTCCGGTCGGTGCAGCGGCATCTTTGCCCGATCGGTCCGGCATCGACGCCGAGGCGCGTGCCGCGGTTTCGCGGGGGCGGCCAACGCTGTCGTCTCTCGAATGAGCCTGCGACTTGCCCCGATTGGTCAGGTCCTTGGCGAATCGATCCGCGCCACCAACTCGGCGCACCGCTCGCGAGACCCGGGCTGGGGATCACCCCGAAGGCAGGCTGAAGCGCCTTGAGTGCGGTGAGATCCTGTCCCGGTGCTCCGGGGTCCCCGGGCCCGCGCCGCGCAGCCCCGGAATGACGGCCGCGAGGCGCTCGCTCAGGACAGGGACAGGCGCCGGACGGTCCCGGCGATCTCGGCCACCACCTCCGGCGCCAGCGGGCGGATCGGCCGCGGCGGCTCGGCGCGGCACAGGCCCATGAGATCGGCCAGGGCGTAGACCACCCGAAGGCTGGAATAAGTCCGGAACAGCGTCCAGAGGGGCTCCAGCTCCGCGTTGAGGGCGCGGGCCCGCTCCGTCTCGCCCGCCACGACGGCCCGGACGATCGCCAGGCAGGTCCGCGGAAACAAGCCGCCCGCAACGCTGAACCACGCCGCGCCGCCGGCGATCAGCGACTCGGTCACGTTCCAATCGCCGCTGAAGCCGATCGGGAACCCCGCCGGAACGGCCGCGCGCAGGGCCGCCACACCCGAGCCGGCGGCCGCCGGCTCCGGCGCGGCGCATTTGGCCGCCACGATCCCGGGATGGCGGGCGATCCGGCCGATCAGCGCCGGCGTGAAGCGGAAATGCGTGGTCGCGGGGTTGTCGTAGAGGACGAGCGGCAAGCCGCCCTCCTCCGCCACCACCGCGAAATGCGCCTCGACCTCGGCCTCGGTGAGCGGCGTGTAGGAGACGGGGGCGAGGAGCCCGGCATCCGCGCCGGCCGCCCGCGCGTCCTGCGCGAGGCGGACCGCCTCGTCGGTGCGCAGGGCGCCGATCCCGACGAGGAGCGGCACCCGCCCGCCCACGGCCTCGGCGGCGATCGCGACCGCCCGGCGCCTCTCGTCCCGGCTCAGATACGCGTAGGTTCCGGTGCTGCCGAGCAGGCCGATCGAATCGACCCCGGCGGCCGCGAGCGGCTCCAGCAACCGGCGCAGGCCATCGGAATCGACCCGGCCGTCGGCGTCGCTCGGGGTGATCGGGAAGGCGGAGAGACCGGAAATCGCGGGCATGGTCGCAGCCTAGCGAATCCGGCTGCCGCGGCCAGACAAAAAAACCCCGGCGGTTTCCCGCCGGGGTCTCCTCGGTCCCGGTTTTCAGGCTGGCTTAGCGGCGGTCGCCGATCAGGCTCAGCAGGAACTGGAACATGTTGATGAAGTCGAGATAGAGCGTCAGGGCGCCGTTCACCGACATCTTGGCCGCCATCTCGCCGTCGAAGCCGCCGTAGAGATACATCTCCTTGAGCTTCTGCGTGTCGTAGGCGGTCAGCCCCGCGAAGATCAGCACGCCCAGCACCGAGATGGCGAACTGGAGGGCCGACGAGGCGAAGAAGATGTTCACCAGCGACGCGAGGATGATGCCGATCAGGCCCATCATCAGGAACGAGCCCATGCCCGAGAGGCTGCGCCGGGTGGTGTAGCCCCAGAGGCTGAGCGAGCCGAAGGCCGCCGCCGTGATGAAGAACACCTGCACCACGCTGCCCCCGGTGAACACCAGGAGAAGCGAGGACATCGACGCGCCCATCACCGCCGCGAAGGCCCAGAACATCGTCCGCGCGGAGGAGGCCGACATCCGGTCCATCCGCATGGAGAAGACGAAGATGAACGCCAGCGGGGCGAGCATCAGGACCCACTTGAGCGGGCTGAGATAGAGGGTCTGACCGAAGGGGGTCAGGATCGGGCGGGTGCCCTGGTAGGCCGCCACGGAGGCCATGTTCAGGCCGAGCGCGACGAGACCGGAGATGCCGAGCCCGACGACCATGTTGTTGTAGACGCCGAGCATGAAGGTGCGCAGACCCTGGTCGACTTCGACCTGGGTGCCGGCGTAGCCGGTCGGCTGCTGGGCGCCGTACCGGAAGGGGCTATTCTCGAATGCCATGGGAGTTTCCTTGCGGAGGCTCTCTCAGCGTGGTGTTCGGGCGAGGCCCACGCAGGACCTCTGGCGCCAGGCTGGCGCCTCGGTCAGGAATATGTTGCGCCTGCCGCCCCGACACAAGTCCCCGGCCACGGTTGCAGCGCAGGTTTTGCATGTCCGGAGGATGTATTTTTGTCCATCCGGGCAGGGATTAAAATGCATTCCGCGCCGGGGGCGGGCCGTTCGACTGACGGTTGCCGGGATGCAGCCGCTTCGATGACCCCGCGCGAAGTCTTAACAGCTTCCTTATGCCCCGCGCGAACGCGCACCCGCCGCTTTTTCCCAGGTCGGGCCGGTCATGAGCGGCGGGCTCGTGCTTGTGCGAGGTGGGAAAAATCCTCTGACCTCGGGCGTCCGGCCCATGGGATCCCGGCCTTCCGCGACGGGGCGCGGCACGGGTGCGGCGGCTGAGCTGCGGCTGGCCGCTCAGTGGATGGTCCCACGCATCGCCCTGTGGGCGAGCGCGCGGCCCAGGCCCAGGAGCATCAGCTCGGCGGCGGCACGCACCTCCGCGGGCATGTCGTCGGTGATCGTCTCCTTGAGCGCGATCGCGAGGTCGGCCGCGCGCTCCAGGGGATCGCCGCCCGCCAGAGGCTTGCCGAGCACGTAGCGGTCGCCGCCGTCCCGGATCTCCGTGATGTCCATCAGGATGCCATGCGAGCGCAGCGGCTGGCCGTCTTGGTCCCGATGGGTCCGGCCGCGGCTCAGGAGCCAGCGCACGGCGCTGTCCGCCTTGAACACGCGGTACTCGGCCAGCACCAGACCGCCGGACCAGACGGCCCGCAGCATGTGGTCCATCAGCCACGTCATGTCGTCCGGATGCACCGCAGCCAGAGCCATCGGCCCGCTGATCGGACGGTCGGCGAGTTCAGGGTTGCCGGTCAGCAACCGGGCCGCGCCCGCATCGTAGACGACGACGCCACCGACATGATCCCACTCCCAGGCGCCGACAACGCAAGAGGCTTCGAGAGCCGCACGGAGACGGTCCACGTCCTCCGCGTAGCCATCGATGACGTTGATGCGCATGGCGGATGGTCCTCCTGGCTCGTCGAAAATTTGAATATCGTTCTCCGTACCGACATCGCGGCAGAATGACAAAGAGTTCACTTGCGAATAGCCGTGCAGGCACGCGCTCTTTGTCACGGCAGGGAAATTATCCTCCGGATCGAGAGGTTCGAGGAACCGACATCGATGAGACGGCGCTCGAATCTCTGCGCAGGATTGAGCGGTTGAGAGCTGACTCGTCATCTGCGCGCGAATTCAATGAATTGGCGGCGTCCCTCAGATCTGCCGCAGATACGGGGCGGGCTTCTGCCCCAGGATCCGCCACGTGCCGACGAGGCCCAGCAGGATCGCCAGGGCCACCGCGGCCACAGCCGCGACCAGCGCGCCCGACAGGTCGAGGCGGAAGTCGAGGTGCATGACCTTGGCGACGATCACCCAGCCGGCGAGCGATCCGGCGATGAGGCCGAACAGGGCCGTGGCGAGTCCCAGGGCAGCGTATTCGAGGGCGTAGGCGGTGAGCAGCCGCGCGCGGCTCGCGCCCAGGACCTTGAGCACCACGGCGTCGTAGAGCCGCGCCCGGTGGCCGGCCGCGATGGCGCCGGCCAGGACGAACAGGCTCGCCAGCACCGCAACCGCGCTCGCCCCGCGAATCGCCATGACAAGGCGACCGACGAGGTCGCCGATCGCGTCCAGCGCGTCCTTGACGCGCACGGCGCTCACCGACGGGAAGGTCTTCGCGACGTCGCGCAGGATGTGGTTCTCGGTGGCCGCGTCGGTGCCGCCGGGCAGCGTCAGCGTGGCGAGGTCGGAATGCGGCGCGCCCCGGAAGGTGCCGGGCGAGAACACCATCACGAAGTTGATGCCGAGATTGCGCCACTCGACCCGGCGCAGGTTGAAGATCGTCGCGGTGAGGTCGCGGCCGAGCACGTTCACCGTCACGGTGTCGCCGAGCTTGAGGCCGAGCTGGCGGGCGAGGTCCGCCTCGAAGGAGACCAGCGGCTTCGCGCCCTGCTCGGCGCTCCACCACGCGCCCTCGGTCAGGCTCGATCCGTCCGGAACCGTGTCGGCGTAGGTGATGCCCCGGTCGCCGTCGAGCACCCAGGCGGCGTCCTCCGGCGGCCGGATCTTGCTCGCCGGCACGCCGTTCAGGGCGACGATCCGGCCGCGCATCATCGGCACGTCCTCGACCTTCCCGTTCGGCGCGGAGCGCGCCAGGAAGTCCCGGAACGCACCCGCATCCCGGGACGGGATGTCGAGGAAGAACAGGTTCGGCGCCCGCGCCGGCAGGGTCGCGCTGATCGTGCGGCGGACATTGGCGTCGATCAGGCTGAGCGTCACGAGGAGCGTCACGCCGAGGCCGAGCGACAGGACGATGGCGGGGGTGAGCGCCCCGGGCCGGTGCAGGTTGGCGAGCGCCATCCGGGGCGCCGGCCAGCGCGGGTGCGGCAGCCGGCGGGCGAGCGCCATCAGGCCGAGCGCCACGCCATGCAGCAGGCCGAACGCGATGGCCGCGGCCGCGATGAAGATCAGCGCCACGCGCCGGTCGAAGGCGGTGGCCACCGACAGCCCGACCAGGGCCGCGAGGCTGACGGCGAGCCAGATCCGGTAGCGCCAGCGCGGGCTGACGCGGGCCGGGTCGACCGTGTCGCGGAACAGCCCGGAGACCGGCACGTCGTGGGCGCGGCCGAGCGGCGTGATCGCGAACGCGAAGGCGGTGATCAGCCCGTAGGCGGCGGCGAGCGCCAGCTCCCCCGGGGCGAGGGTCGGGTTCAGCGGCAGCGGCAGGTCGGCGGAGAACAGCGCGTCGAGGAGGAAGGGCAGGCTCGCGCCGATGACGAGGCCGATCAGGGTGCCCAGCCCGGCGATCAGCATCACCTGCGTCAGGTAGAGCGCGACCACCTGCGAGCCCGGCGCGCCGACGCTCTTGAGGGTCGCGATCGAGGGCCGCTTGCGCTCCACGAAGGCGTGGACGGCGTTGCCGACCCCGACGCCGCCGACGATCAGCGCGGTGAGTCCCACCAGGGTCAGGAACTGCGTGAAGCGCTCGATGCTCTTGGAAAAGCGCGGATCGGCATTGGTGCGCGAGCGGATCTCCCAGCCGGCCTCCGGAGTCGCGGCGTGGATCCGACCCTGCGCCGCGTCGAGATCGGCATCCGGCGCGCCGGGCGGCAGGATGAGGCGGTAGCTCCAGCGGTTGAGGCTTCCGGGCTGGACGAGGCCGGTGGCCCGGAGCGTCGGCTCGGCGATCATCAGCCGCGGCCCGAAGCCGATGCCGCCGGCGATCTTGTCGGGCTCCGACACGATCGTGCCGCGGAGCGCCACATCGTGCCCGGCAAGCGCGATCCGGTCGCCGACCTTGACGTCGAGGCGGGTGAGCAGAGCCGGATCGGCGAGTGCTCCCGGCACCCCGTCCCGCTCCGCCAGCAGATCGGCGAGGCGGCCCGGCGGGTCGGTGGCGATCTCGCCCGCGGCCGGGTAGGTGGCCGGGTCGACGGCCTTCAGCTCGACCAGGGCCGCATCGCCGCTCGGCGCCACCGCCATGGCCCGCAGGGAGGCGACGACGTCGAGGCGGCCTTCGCGCGCGAGGGCCTGCTTCTCCGCGTCGGTCGCCTCGCGGTTGATCAGGTTGTAGGCGAGGTCGCCCCCGAGGATCCGGCGGCCCTCGCGGCCGAGCCCGTCCGAGAGCGAGCGCGAGATCGACGCCACCCCCGCGATGGCCGTGACGCCCAACGCGATGCAGGCGAGGAACACCGCGAAGCCGGTGAGGCCGGCGCGCAGCTCACGCCAAGCGAGGCGCAGGGTGAGCGGGATGCGCCGGGGCGCGGGGTCGGGGCGGGTGAGCGTGCCGTGCATCAGGCGGTCACCGCCTCCTCGATCCGCCCGGAACGCAGGCGCACGGTGCGGTCGCACAGGCGCGCGAGGCCGTTATCGTGGGTCACGAGGACCAGTGTCGCGCCGCGGTCGCGCTTCAGCCGGAACAGCAGGTCGACGATCTGGCGGCCGGTGGCCTCGTCGAGGTTGCCGGTGGGCTCGTCGGCCACCAGGATCGCCGGATCGGGGGCGACCGCCCGGGCGATGGCGACGCGCTGCTGCTCGCCGCCGGAGAGCTGCGCCGGGTAATGGTGCAGCCGGTGCCCGAGGCCGACCGCCTCCAGCTCGACGCGGGCGCGCTCCAGGGCGCCGGGCCGGTCGGCGAGTTCGAGCGGCAGCGCCACGTTCTCCAGGGCCGTCATGGTCGGCACGAGGTGGAAGGCCTGGAACACGATGCCGATCCGCCGGCCCCGGAACCGCGCGAGCGCGTCCTCGTCGAGGCGGACGAGGTCGGTGTCCTCGATGACGACGCCGCCGGAATCGGGCCGCTCCAGCCCGGCCATGACCATCAGCAGCGTCGACTTGCCGGAGCCGGACGGGCCGACGAGGCCCACCGCCTCGCCGCGGCCGACACTCAGCGAGATGCCGCGCAGGACGTGGACTCGGGCGGCGCCGCGTCCGAGGCTGAGATCGATGTTCGACAGCGCGATCGCGGGCTCGCGCAGCACCTTGCCTTGGCTCACCGGCGAGCCGATCTGTGGGCGATGACGAGCATGGCGCGCGAGGTCCTCGGTTGGCTTCGATCTTGGCTGTACGGGCCGCGGGTGCACCGCGATATGGGTTTTGCATTGGGGCCGCGCCATGACGAAGGCGGTGTGTTCCGGCGCACGGCCCTGTTTGCCGCAGCGCTCGCGTTCCTGATGGTCCCTTTCATGACAGATGCGCAGGCCGCCTCGGGCGGCCCGATCAAGCTCGTCGCCCTCGGCGACAGCCTGACCGCCGGCTACCGCCTGCCGGCCGACGCGGCCTTGCCGTCCGTGCTTGAGCGCCTGCTCAAGGCCAAGGGCGCGGACGTGACGGTGGCCAATGCCGGCGTCTCCGGCGACACCGCCACCGGCGGCCTCGACCGGGTCGATTGGTCGGTGCCGGACGGGACCGCGGGCGTGATCCTCGAACTCGGCGCCAACGACATGCTGCGCGGCACCGACCCGAAGGTCACCGAGGGCGCGCTGTCGGCAATCATCGAGCGGCTGAAGGCCCGGGGCATCCCGATCCTGCTGGCCGGCATGCAGGCCGCCCCCAATCTCGGGCCGGACTACAAGGCCCGGTTCGACGCGATCTACCCGGCGCTGGCCGAGCGCTACGGCCTGACCCTCTACCCGTTCTTCCTCGACGGGATCATCGGCGACCGGGCGCAGCACCTCGATGACGGGCTGCATCCGAACCGACAGGGGGTGGAGACCATCGCGGCCCGGATGCTGCCGACCGTGGTGCGCTTCCTGGACGGGCTCCGCCAGGGCGCGACGCGATAATGCCGCGGCTGTTCACCGGGCTCGCCGTGCCGCAAGCGGTCGCCGATGCGCTCAGGGCCTGGCAGGGCGGCCTGCCGGGGGCCCGCTGGATCGAGCCCGGCGACTTCCACGTGACCCTGCGGTTCCTCGGCGACGTCGAGGCGACGGTGGCCGACGACGTCGTCGAGGCCCTGTCGGGGATGCGGGAGCGCCCCGCCCTGACCGTGACGCTCGACGGCCTCGGCATCTTCGGCGGCGACCGGCCGCGGGCGCTCTACGCCGCGGTGGTTCCCGAGGCGGAGCTGCTGGATCTCCAGGCCGAGCAGGAGCGGCTCGTGCGCCGCGCCGGGGTCGAGCCGGAACGGCGGAAATTCACCCCGCACGTGACCCTGGCCCGACTGCGGCGCGACGCCACGCCGGAGGCGACCGCGATGTACCTGTCGCAGGCGCCGGTCTTCGCGCCGCTGGCGTTCGCTGTGGACCGGGTGACGCTGTTCTCGGCGCGGGACTCCACCGGCGGCGGGCCGTATGTGGCGGAGGCGGAGTTCCCGTTCGCGTGATGCGCCTGGGCTCGATCGTTCACGTCCTTGCGAGCGAAGCGAAGCAATCCAGGGTCGGCGACATGCCCCCGAACGTCGCGCTGCCCTGGGTCACTTCGCTTCGCTCGTGATGACGGAGGTTCGGTCTTCATGCGAGCCGATCACGCGATCGTCTCGCATCGGTTCACAACCGCCGCAACGCCACGCTCTCGATCCGGTGGCTCGCGCCCTTGGTGAGGATCAGGCTCGCCCGTTGGCGAGTCGGGACGATGTTCTCGCGCAGGTTCGGCAGGTTGATCGTCGTCCAGAGCCGGTCGGCGATGTCGAGCGCCTCGGTCTCGGGAATCCCGGCATATTTCCGGAAGTAGGAGCGCGGGTCGCGGAATGCCGTCTGCCGCAGCTTCATGAAGCGCGTGACGTACCAGCGGTGCAGGTCGTCCTCGTGGCCGTCGAGATAGATCGAGAAGTCGAAGAAATCGGACACGAACGGAATCGCGGTGCCGTCGCGCGGCAGGCGGGCGGGCTGGAGCACGTTCAGGCCCTCGACGATCAGGATGTCGGGGCTCTCCACCACCCGCTCCTCTCCGGGCACCCGGTCGTAGACGAGGTGCGAGTAGAGCGGCGCGGTCACGCGCTTGTGTCCGGCCTTCACGTCGTGGAGGAAGCGCAGCAGCGCGGCGGTGTCGTAGCTCTCGGGAAACCCTTTCCGCTCCATCAGCCCGTTGGCGGCGAGCTCGGCGTTGGGCAGCAGGAAGCCGTCGGTGGTGACGAGGTCGACCTTCGGGGTGTTGGGCCAGCGCGCGAGCAGCGCCGTCAGGATGCGGGCCGTGGTGGACTTGCCCACCGCCACCGATCCGGCGAGCCCGATGATGTAGGGCGCCTTGGTCTCGCGCTCGGCCAGCAGGAAGCGCTGCGTCGCCTTGAACAGGCCCTGGGTCGCCGCGACGTAGAGGGCGAGCAGGCGCGACAGCGGCAGGTAGATCGCCTCGACCTCCTCGACCGAGATCGGGTCGTTGATCGATTGCAGCCGCTCGAGATCCTCCTGCTTGAGGGTGAGCGGCGTGTCGGCGCGGAGCTGCGCCCATTCCTCGCGGCTGAAGCGGCGATAGGGCGAGAGCCGGTCCGACGCTTCGAGGATCGCCTCGACCGAGCCCGGCAGCGCGGCCGCGTTCACGCGTGGCGCCTCGCGGCCTTCTCGGCGATGCCGCTCTGGGCAGTGCGGCGCTCCAGCTCGGCCATGACGGCGTCGAGCTCGACCCCGCCCGCCCGAAGCAGCACGATGAGATGGTAGAGCACGTCGGCGGCCTCGTTCCGCAGGCCGGTCTTGTCGCCCTGCACGGCCGCGATTGCGGCCTCCACCGCCTCCTCGCCGAGCTTCTTGGCCGCCTTGGCGGGGCCTTCGGACAGGAGCTTGGCCGTGTAGGAAGTGGCGGGATCGGTCCCAGCACGGCTCGCCACGAGGGCGGCGAGGTCGGCGAGCGTGTAGGCGGTCATGAAGCGATCTGCATGTTACGACGGCCCTTTATACGGATCAGGACCGGATTTCGGCAGGAAACTGCGCCACGGCCAGCCCGCGGGCAAGCGGTGCGGGTGAAGGCCGCCCGGCTTTGTCCGGGGCTCACCCGTTCGGCAGGTGCCGGGCCAGCGCCTCCAGCACGGCCATGCGCACGGCGACGCCCATCTCGACCTGCTCGCGGATCAGCGACTGCGCCCCGTCGGCGATGTCCGAGGCGATCTCGACGCCGCGGTTCATCGGCCCCGGATGCATCACCAGGGCGTCGGGCTTGGCCAGCACCAGCTTCTCGCCGTCGAGGCCGAAATAGCGGAAATACTCCTTCACGGAGGGTACGAACGAGCCGTTCATGCGCTCGCGCTGGAGGCGCAGCATCATCACGATGTCGCAGCCGGCGAGGCCCTTGCGCATGTCCGTGAAGGTCTCGACGCCGAAGCGCTCGATCCCGGCGGGCAGCAGCGTCGAGGGCGCGATCAGGCGCACCCGCGCGCCCATCGCCTGAAGCAGGATGATGTTGGAGCGCGCCACCCGCGAGTGCAGGACATCGCCGCAGATCGCCACCTGCAGGCCCTCGATCCGCCCCTTGTTGCGGCGGATGGTGAGCGCGTCGAGGAGCGCCTGGGTCGGGTGCTCGTGGGCCCCGTCGCCGGCATTGACCACCGCGCAATCGACCTTGCGGGCCAGCAGGTGCACCGCGCCGGCCGATTCGTGACGGACCACGATGATGTCGGGCCGCATGGCGTTGAGCGTCGCGGCGGTGTCGATCAGGGTCTCGCCCTTCTTCACCGAGGACGAGGCGACCGACATGTTCATCACGTCGGCGCCGAGCCGCTTGCCGGCGAGCTCGAAGGACGATTGCGTCCGCGTCGAGGGTTCGAAGAACAGGTTGATCTGCGTGCGGCCCCGCAGGGTCGTGCGCTTCTTCTCCACCTGCCGCGAGATGTCGACGGCGGATTCGGCGGCGTCGAGCAGAGCCTCGATGTCGGGCCGGGTCAGGCCCTCGATGCCGAGGAGGTGCCGGTGCGGGAAGGCCGGGGGCGCGGGGCTCGTCATGATGAGGCCCGGGTGTAGGTGCGGCGCGCCCTCCCGGCAAGGCGGGGGGGCGCCTGCGGCCATTTTTCCGGCGGATGGTAACCGGCGCGACCCGCGCCACGTATCTGCCCCAACGGTCGGGATTCGGACGATTCCCGGCGCCGCGCCGCATGACCGGGATCCCGACGCTTGGCCGCCTCCCCTGCCCTCGAAGCCCCCGAGACCGTCGACCGGCAGGGGCGCCGCTGGTTCTACCGCCACCCGCTGGTGATCCGGCTGGCGCACTGGATCAACGCCGCCGTGCTGCTGGTGCTGCTGATGAGCGGCCTGCAGATCTTCAACGCCCATCCGGCCCTCTACTGGGGCGCGGTCTCCACCTTCGACGATCCGGCGCTGGCCATCACCAGCGAGCAGGGCCGCGACGGCAGGAGCCGCGGGGTGGTGACGGTCGGCACGCACAGCCTCGACACGACCGGGGTGCTCGGCCTGTCCCGCGCCGAGGGCGGCACCGAGGTGGAGCGCGCCTTCCCGGCCTGGGCGACCCTGCCGGCCGATCAGGATCTCGCGACCGGGCGGCGCTGGCACTTCCTGTTCGCGTGGCTTCTGGTGATCAACGGGGCGGTCTACCTGCTGTACGGATTGTTCAGCGGACAGCTCCGCCGCCGGCTGATCCCGGACGGGGACCAGATCCGCGACTTCGGCGGCTCTGTGAAGGAGCACCTGCTCCTGCGCTTCCCCGAGGGCACGCAGGCCAAGCGCTACAACGTCATCCAGAAGCTGACCTACCTTGTCCTGGTCCTGGGTCTCCTGCCCGCGATGGTGCTCGCCGGCCTCGCCATGTCGCCCGGGATGGACGCCGCCTGGCCCTGGCTGACCGAACTGTTCGGAGGCCGGCAATCGGCGCGCAGCGTCCACTTCATCGCCGCCGGCCTGATCGTGCTGTTCGTGGTGGTCCACGTGCTGCTCGTGCTGGTCTCCGGCCTCGTCAACAACATGCGCGGCATGATCACCGGCTGGTTCAGCCTCGGCCGTGACCGGGAGCACGCCCGATGATCCTCCACCGCCGCAAGCTCCTCACCGGCGGCGCCGGCCTGATGGGCACCGCCCTGCTCGGCGGCTGCGACCGCTTCGCCGGGACCGAGACGGGCCGGCGCACCCTCCAGGTCGGCGAGGACGCCAACCTGTATGTCCAGCGCCTGCTGATGTCGCCCGCCACCCTGGCGCGGGAATTCCCGGCCGCGATGATCTCGCCGTGGTTCAAGCCGAACGGCACCATCGATCCGCCCGACCGCGCCTATCGGGCGCTCGCGGCGCAAAAATTCGCCGCCTTCAGGCTCACGGTCGACGGTCTGGTTGAGACCCCGCTGTCGCTCAGCCTCGCGGACCTGCGCGCCCTGCCGTCGCGGACGCAGATCACCCGTCACGATTGCGTGGAGGGCTGGAGCTGCATCGGGCAATGGGCCGGGGTGCCGCTCGCCGAGGTGCTGAAGCGGGCCGGGCTCAAGCCGCAGGCGCGCTACGTGGTGTTCCACTGTGCCGACACGCTCGAATATGCCGGCAGCCAGGACGGGGCCTTCCTGAGGCCCGGCCACCCGGGCGCGGTGCGCGAGGCCTACGTCCAGCTCGCCGCCGCCGAGGATTGGGGCGGCGCGCCCGCAGCCACCGACGCGCCCAAGGACGATTGGGGCCAGGGCAGCGCCGATTCGGAGGCCGAGGATAAGCGCACGCCGATCCGCTACTACGAGAGCATCGACCTCTACGACGCCGTCAACCCGCAGACGATCCTGGCCTACGACCTCAACGGCAAGCCGCTGCCGGTCTCCAACGGCGCGCCCCTGCGCCTGCGGGTCGAGCGCCAGCTCGGCTACAAGCAGGCCAAGTACGTGATGCGGGTCGAGCTGGTGGAGTCGCTCGCCGGGATCGGCCAGGGCGGCGGCGGCTACTGGGAGGATCGCGGCTACGAGTGGTATGCGGGGATCTGAGGCGCCGGCTCGGCCGAACACCCCCGCCATTTGACATCCCGCCGCCCGTGACCCACTTGTCCCCGGCGCGCGGCCCCGGCCCGACGGCGGGCATATGTCCCACGCGAATCTCGAACAGAATTCGTCCGTCGCGCCCAGGCTCCGTCAGGGGCAGAGGTCTGAATGAAAGTCGTCGTCGTCGAGTCGCCGGCCAAAGCCAAGACGATCAATAAGTATCTCGGCCGCGACTATGAGGTCATCGCCTCCTTCGGGCATATCCGCGACCTGCCGCCCAAGGACGGCTCGGTGGATCCCGAGCAGGACTTCCACATGGTCTGGGAGCTGGCCGACCGCGGGGCGAGCCGGGTCTCCGAGATCGCCAAGGCGGTCAAGGGCGCCGACAAGCTGATCCTCGCCACCGACCCGGATCGCGAGGGCGAGGCGATCTCCTGGCACGTCCTGGAGGCGCTCACCGCCCGCAAGGCGCTCAAGGGCATCCCGGTCGAGCGCGTCACCTTCAACGCCATCACCAAGTCCTCGGTCGAGGCGGCGATGCGCAAGCCCCGGGAGATCGACCAGGCGCTGGTCGACGCCTACCTGGCGCGCCGGGCGCTCGACTACCTCGTAGGCTTCAACCTCTCGCCGGTCCTGTGGCGCAAGCTGCCGGGCGCCCGCTCGGCCGGGCGCGTGCAGTCCGTGGCGCTCCGCCTCGTCGTCGAGCGCGAGATGGAGATCGAGCGGTTCAAGCCGCGCGAGTACTGGACGCTCATCGCCACGCTGACGACCGCCGACGGCGCGACCTTCGAGGCCCGCCTCGTCGGCGCCGACGGCAAGCGCATCCAGCGCCTCGACGTCGGCACCGGCGATGAGGCCGCGGCCTTCAGGCGCGACCTCGAACTCGCGACCTTCCAGGTGGCGAGCGTCGAGGCCAAGCCCGCCAAGCGCCACCCGCAGCCGCCCTTCACGACCTCGACGCTGCAGCAGGAGGCCTCGCGCAAGCTCGGCATGGCGCCGGCCCAGACCATGCGGGTCGCCCAGCGCCTCTACGAGGGCGTCGATATCGGCGGTGAGACCGTCGGCATCATCACCTACATGCGGACCGACGGCGTCGACATGGCGCCAGAGGCGATCCAGGACGCCCGCCGGGTGATCG
>Ga0316228_1001788_pt1 | contig 20674 bp, 16 predicted proteins | sample TBH18021metaG_FD_206005 | JGI IMG/M metagenome (GOLD analysis project Ga0316228, IMG submission 206005) | Freshwater microbial communities from Trout Bog Lake, Wisconsin, USA - TBH18021 | ecosystem: Environmental > Aquatic > Freshwater > Lake > Hypolimnion/Profundal zone | place: USA: Wisconsin... | reverse complement strand
CCTGGCGTTTATATCATCATTGTCTTACTGGAGTTTCTAGAGATGTCTAGTTCATTTCGGGAGCAGAATTCTTGGCCCGGTCCCGCAGGAAGAACATATAGGTAAGGATAATGACAAGCATGGTTCCAGTGGCGAATATAGAGGCGTTCACCGGTATTCCCGCTCCGACGGAAACGGTGTAGACGCCTACCCCGAGAAACATGAAGGTATTTTCGATAAAGTTTTGCACAGCGATGGTTTTCCCTGCCCCGATAGTTTTGTGTCCAACATGTTGCAAACAGGCGTTTAACGGGACGATATAAATACCTCCGGCGGCACCTAACGCAAAAAGAGCGGCAATCGTCACCGGTAAGGAATAGATCGCGGTGAACGCCAAAACAAGCAGCGCCAGGGCTATTCCGGCAAACAGGGTGCGCCGGTAAGTCTGAATGGTAATGAGCCATGGCGTAATCATCGCTCCTGCGACAAGGCCTATACCTGTTGCTGCAAAAATCAGGCTAATCTCGGTATTGCCAGTGATACCGAGTACAAGCGGGAGCCAGGCAAATACCGCGACCCGCAGAGTTGCTGATGCCAGCCAGAAAGAGCCGGTGCCCACAAGAGAGTAGTGGCTCTGTTGGATCGATGCCAGGGTGTCGATGTCCCGCGCAAAGGCCCGAATGGCATCTCGATAGTTAATTTTCCTGTCACCATGGTCTTTCGAAATTAACAAGTTAAATAATATCGATGCGCCATATAAACCAGCGGCAATGATAAGGGCACCGGTTATCGAGCGGTCAGAGAGGAAACCTCCTCCCACCGAGCCTGCCAAGATAGCCACAATGGTGAAACTTTCAAGGTAGGAGTTGGCCTTCAACAGCTCACCTTCGGAAGAGGTAAGAAGCGGCAAGATACCATATTTCGCGGGACTGTACACTACTGCTCCCATGCCGACCACAGCGTAACTGAGAGCCGGATCGCAATCCAGCAAGAAAAGGATGACCCCCAGACCCTTGATAAGGTTGCCGTGAATGAGTACCGAGGCCTTGGCATGTTTATCGGCATAGCGTCCGACCCAGGGCGAAAGAATAATAAATGAGAACAAAAAGGTCCCCTGCACCAGCGCCAAATAATACACCGGATAATTCCCTTTGGTGATTATGGCTTGAGCGATAAACAGCAACATGTTATCAACGAAAGCCGATAAAAACTGGGCGACGTACAGGGAGTTGAGGGATGACGGCTTAGGGAGCATGGTTTTCTTCCTCCTCCCCGGCTGCCTGGCTCTTCAGTCTGACATAGTCAATCTTGCCGCTGCCCAGCAGCGGCAGCTTGTCGACAATCACCAGTTCGCTCGGCAGAGCCAGCATGCTCTGCCTGGTCTGACTATAGTGGGCCCTTAGAGCCTCGCGACTGGCCGTTTTTTGCAGCGAGTAGAGGATGATCTTTTCCCCCTTCCTGCCGTCAGGCAGGCTGACTGCGGCGTTTTTATCACTGCCGAAGGCTTTTTCCGCCGCCCGTTCGACAGCGTCGAGGCTGATCATCTCCCCGGAGACTTTGGCGAACCGCTTCAGTCGTGATTTAATTGTGACAAATCCATCGCGATCCACTGTTATCACATCACCGCAGTTGTACCATTCTTCCGCCGGAACTAGTCCCTGACCGTGCAGCAGATACCCCTCCATGACGTTGGGACCTTTCACCAGCAGATTACCGCCTGTTTCGATCCCCGCCACCGCTTCCAGCCGCCACTCGATTCCCGGCAGAAACTTTCCCACTGTGCCTGTACGGTGAAAAAGCGGTGTGTTGAGGCAAAGGACCGGCGCGGTCTCTGTCGTGCCATAGCCCTCTAAGATACGGATACCGAACTTCTCCTCCCAGACGCTTTTTACCTCATCCTTCAGTCTTTCTCCCCCGGACAGACAATAGCGGAGGCTGAAAAAATCATAGGGATGGGCGTATTTGGCGTAAGCCATCAGAAAGGTGGGTGTGCCCAGCATCAGGGTGACGCTCTTGTCGTAGGCAATCTCGGGAATGACCTTGAAATGCAGCGGGCTGGGGTAGAGAAAAACTTCGATGCCTTCAAGGATGGGCAGCAGCGTGCCTGCCGTCAGGCCGAAGGAATGAAACATCGGCAGGGCGTTGAACATTTTGTCCTGCCGGGTATAGTCGATGATGCTCCCAGCCTGGTTGATATTTGCCAAGATGTTGGCCTGGCGAAGGACAACTCCCTTGGGCTTGCTCTCACTGCCGCTGGTAAACAGGATGATTTTGGCTGTCCCGGCGGCTCTTTTGCGAAGAAAATAGTTGATAAGGCCAATGAGTTTTACCGCCAGTCCCATCTGGGAACGCAGATCCTCCAGATACACGATACGGAACTCTTCGGCAAGCTTTTCGATATAGTCCTCAAACCCCGCCTTTTCCACGAACGCCCGCGAAGTCAGGATGGTCTTCAGCCCGGCGGTGTTCCCGCAGTCCAGGTTATTCTGCGCTCCGGCGCTGAGGTTGAAAATGGCGGGGGTTATATCAGCGAAAAGCAGAGCAAAAAAAGTAACCACATGGCCAATGGAATTGGGCAGCAGGATGCCGACCCGATTCTCGCCTGCCAGCACGGCCCGCAGCTTCCCGGCCAGCACATAACTGCTCCTGATCGCCCGTCGATAGGTGATCGTCCCGCCAATATCTTCGGCCATGATTTTCCCCATACCGAAGAATCGGCCGGCCGCCAGCAGCCTGTCAAACAGATTGCTCCCAGCCATCTGGTCCTGCCTGGTCTGAAACAGTGTACTTTGAAGAACGGTCAGTATTTTATCGCTGAACTCTTTTTTTTGCTTTTTGAAATTCTTGTTATCTTCCTCGGCTATCCGCAGCGGCGGCCCGGCGCAAATCGCAACTTGCGGCAACCAGGCGGATTTCACTTTGGCGGTGATTCGTGAAACCTTGGAATACTGCAAGCCGGAGAAAATCACCGGGTATAGGTCAGCGCCGGTTTTCATCGCCACAAACCCAATTCCACTGTAAATTTTCATCAGATTGCCGGTGGTGGTGATCCGGCCTTCGGGAAACAGCACCACCAGATGGCCTGCTTTTACCACAGTCACGATTTTTTTCAGCGAATAAGGATTGAAGGGATCGATGGTGATATGATTGATCCAGCGAAGAAAAATACTGATTTTGGCAGCGATTGCCGTGTTGATTACAAAACAGGCGCTGTCAGGCAGAAAAGCGTAGAGGAAAATGGGGTCCAAAAAGGACTGATGATTGGGCAGGATGATCGAAGGACCATGAAACCGAAGACTTTCCCAGCCTAGCAGCTTTACTCTGAACAACCGGCGCAGCAGAAACCGCAAGATACTTTTCACGGTTGTTTCCCTCCTTGCAAATAACATGCCTTCACAGTCCTTTGGGCGGCGCCCCGGCAGCCCAGGCATCCGCCGGATAGCCGCGCTCCTCCCAGTAACCGGTGTGGGGTGCGGCGATGAGTTCGACTCCCACCAGCCATTTCACCGATTTATAGGCGAACATCTGAGGCACCACCAGTTTGGCCGGACCGCCCAGGTCGGACGGGATGGGTTTTCCGTCCACCAGCATCGCCACCATCACGTCGCTCAGCCTGGCCTGGGCAAGGGTCAGGGAATCAGTATAGACGCCGTCGCCGGAGATAAACTTGACAAACCGGGCGCCGGCGCTGACTCCGGCCGCATCCAACAGCTGAGCCAGCGGTATTCCTTCATAGGTAACCCGCCGGACCGACCAACCCTCCACACAATGGAAATCACTGACCTGCACAGTGCGGGGCAACCGGACAAACTCCTCCCAGCGATAGTCAAGGGGTTTATCAACCAGCCCGCTGATATGAAAACTCCAGTTTTCGTTGGTTGCACAGGGTTTCTTGGTAACAGTATACGAGCGAAACCGCCCCTGGTAACCGCCTCCGGCAGGCGGCAGGGACTGGGCGGCCGGAGCGGGCGGCGGGGTCAGCTTGTTGCAGTCCTTGAACTCCCCGACCGCAGGGTCGGGTGCATCTCCCCCCGGACTCATCAGCTGCTGCCACCATTTGAGACCAGCACCGGTGCCGAGAAGGACGGACAGAGTCAACAGTTTTTTAATAAAAGAACGGCGTCCCTCGCTCTGATCCTCTGGCGATAAGGCGGCGTTGTCACCGGGCATTCCGGCGGATCGCTGCCAAACAAGATGAACTACGGTCAACAGCACCCCCAGTGCCGCCAAATAGCGATGGGCTTCGTTCATTGCGGTCGCCGACGACACCCAGCCCAACCAGAAGAGAGCCTGATAGCCGCCGCTGATGATCAGGCCCGCAGCGCTCAGCAGCAGCAGAGCCTTGAGCCACTGCCCGGTATTTCCGGCGGCGCTGGCGAGATGCTGCAGCAAAAACGGCCTGTTGGCCAGGAATAAACCTGTGAAGGCCAGACCCAGCAGGGTATGCACGTCGCGCAGCAGCCAGCGGGCATCAGCCAGAACGCCGCGCAGTGATGGAAGATATAACAGCCCGCCACTGAGCGCCAACAGCAGCAAAACCGCTCCCAGCGCGTGATGGCCTTGCCTCAGTTGCTTGTTCATCATTCGCCCTCCTGCAACTAGTATATTTTGTTATTTATTTGCTATTCTCACGACACGCAAACAGTTTTTTGATGACTCTGTACCTGGTCTGTCGGCTGACCTTATATTAATGCTTACTATTCGCTGGCGCTGGCGATGTTTTCCTCTATATCAGCAGTTGCCCTCCGCCTTCCGCAAAAATAAAACCTGGCCATTATGGCCAGGTCAGAGTATCCATGAATTGTTTTTTCAACGAAACCAAGGTTGTTCAAAAAGGCCGAGATGCTAGGCGACGCGAGGAAGCGCTCGAAGACAGTACGGTGGAGGTACGGCGAGAGCGCTCCCGCAGCGGCAACAACGCAGATTGGCCTTTTTCAACAGCCGCCTACGCGCGGCCGAAGGACTGCTCCGTCCGCTCAATTATCTCATCCTGCAGTTCCCTGCTGAGGTTGTGGAAATGGTCGCTGTAGCCGGCCACCCTGACGATCAGGTCCTTGTATTCGTCTGGCCGGTCCTGGGCCTTCAGCAGTGTCGCCCGATCGATGACATTGAACTGGATATGGTGGCCATCCAGACTGAAATAGGTCCGCACCAGCGCCGCCATGCTCTCCAGTCCGCTGTCGCCGGCCACCACCGCCGGACTGAATTTTTGATTCAGCAACGTTCCCCCGGTTTTCAGGTGATCCATCTTGGCCGCCGACTTGATAACCGCTGTGGGTCCCAGATTATCGGCGCCCTGGTGGGGAGAGATCCCCTCCGACAGCGGCTTGGCGGCCAGCCGTCCGTTGGGAGTCGCCCCGGTTACCGACCCGAAATAGACGTGGCAGGTGGTGGGCAGCATATCGATGCGGTAGCTGCCGCCGCGCATGTTCTTACGGCCGTTCACCGCGTCGTAAAAGATATTGAACGCCTCGATCATCAGGGTATCGGCATAATCGTCGTCGTTGCCGTACTTGGGGGTCTTATTAAGCACCAGGCTGCGCAGCCGTTCATGGCCCGTGAAATCGGCGGCCAGCGCCTGGATGAGTTCCTCCATGGTAAACCGCCGCTCATCAAATACATTGTACTTGATCGCCGCCAGGCAGTCGGCGAGGGTCCCGATCCCCACCCCCTGGATGTAGCTGGTGTTGTACCTGGCGCCGCCGGCGTTGTAATCCTTCCCGCTAGCGATACAGTCGCTGACCAGGACGGACAGGAACGGGCACGGCATCTGGCTGGCGTAGATTTTCTCGATTACATGATTGCCGGTGACTTTGATGGCGGCGAAATGCTCCACCTGCCGGCGGAAGGCGGCCAGCAGCTCCTCAAAGGAAGCGTAGTCGACGGCCTGCCCGGTAGTCAGGCCCAGCTGCTTGCCGGACACCTGGTCAAAGCCGTTATTCAGGGTGAGCTCCAGGATCTTGGTCAGGTTGAAATAGCCGGTGAGAATATAAGCCTCCTTGCCGAAGGCCCCGGTTTCCACGCAACCGCTACAGCCGCCCTCCCGGGCGTCGGCGATATCCTTGCCGGCCCCGAGCAGTTCCTGAATGATGGCGTCGGTGTTGTACATCGCCGGCTGGCCCCAGCCCTGGCGCGATATCTCGCAGGCCCGTTTGACGAACCGGCGGGGCGATTTTTTGCTGACCTGGACATTGGAACTGGGCTGCAGGAGCTGCATTTCATCCATGGTGTCAAGGATCAGGTAGGTCACGTCATTGACTCCGTCCGAGCCGTCGGCCTTGACGCCGCCGCTGTTGATGTTGGCGAAGTCGGTGTAAGTGGCGCTTTCCTTCAGGGTAATCCCGACCTTGGGCGGCGCCGGCTGATTGTTGAATTTGACCCACAGGCACTCCAGCAGTTCCTTGGCTTTTTCGGGGGTCAGTGTTCCGTCGGCCAGGCCCCGGCGATAAAAGGGATCAAGGTGCTGGTCCAGCCGCCCAGGGCTATAAGAGTCCCAGTTGTTCAGCTCACTGGTGACAGCGATATGGACAAACCAGTACATCTGGATGGCCTGGGCAAAGGTTTCAGGCTTATGGGCGGGAACCACCCCGCAGTTGGCGGCGATGTCCAGCAGCTCAGCCTGGCGCACAGCGTCTTTTTCGGCGGCAGCCAGTTCCCGGGCATACTCGGCGTAGCGGCGGCCAAAGGTGATGACAGCGTCGCAGCAGATGGCCATAGCTTCCAGCTGGACCTTGCGGTCATAGGCCGTCTGGTCGCCTGACCAGTCCAGGGCGGCGATAGCCTTGGCGATATCGGCCTTAAAATCCAGGAGGCCTTTCTGATACATCTTGCCGTCCGCCACGGTATGCCCCGGCGAACGCTGCTCCATGAATTCGGTAAACAGGCCGGCCTGGTAACAGTCCAGCCACTCGGGGGTCATGTTGGCCAGAAGCTTCGGCCGCAGCGAGCGCTCCGACCAGTAGGGGATGACCGTATCAGCCTGAAATTGTCTCGCCTCGTCGCTGACCGCAAAAGATATTCTCTCCCGGCTGGCCATGACCGCAAAATCCTCCAATGAATGGCAGCACAGCTCGGGAAATGTGGGGGCCGACTGCGGACCTTCGCCTTTTTCGCCGACAATCAGCTCCCCGTGGTTGATGCAAAGCCGTTTATTTTCCATGATGTGCTTGAAGGTCAGTGCTCTGAGGAGAGGCGCCTCCAAGGTTCCGGCGTATTTTTTATAGGCCTCGGTCACCAGTCTGGCCCGCTCGATGGAAATGCTGGGCTTAGTGCTCACGCTCTGCCGCCTGAGCTGGCGGATTCTCTCGTTCATTCCTCTTTCCATACCCGGTCACCCTCCCATTGTTACTGCAAAGCCATCTTGGGCAAACAAGCGTCTTATCTCCTCCAGCCGCCCGGTGGAGGGACTGGCCGCCAGCGGCGCCGGGTATTCCCGGCCCAGCCTCCGGTACTTGTCGCGGCCGATATCGTGGTAGGGCAGCAGCGCGACAGCCGTGATCCCCAGGGGTTTGGCCACAGCCATCATTCCGGCGATATTGGCGTCGTCGGCGTTGATGCCCTCAATCAGCGGCAGCCGCAGCTGCACCTTGGCGCCACTGGCGCTAAGCCGGGCAAGGTTGGCCAGAATCAGCGAGTTGTCCCGGCCGGTGTGCTGCTTATGCCGGCTGGCATCAGCCAGCTTGAGGTCATAGAGGAACAAGCCGGTGTCTTCCAGCACCCTAGCAAAACTCTCAAAGGGGAGCTGACCGCACGTGTCGATGGCCACATGAATCCCCTTCTGGCTGCAGGCCCGGACCAGCCGGGCCACGAAGTCGATCTGACAGAGGGCCTCGCCGCCGGACAGGGTCACCCCACCGCCTGACTGTTCATAAAAAGGCGCATCTTTTTCAATTTCGGCCAGCAATTCCTCAAGGCAATATTCCTTTCCGGCGACCATCCGGGCGCCGCCGGGGCAAAGGTCGGCGCAAAGCCCGCATACCGTGCACTTGCCGGCAATGCAGCCGTGCGCCGCCGCGGCCCCTTGGGGGCAGTGGCTTTGACACTGACCGCAGCTGCGGCATTTTTCGCGCTGAAATAAAAGCTCCCGGTCAAATTTCTGGCTCTCAGGGTTGTGACACCAACCGCAGCTCAGCGGGCAGCCCTTGAAAAACACCGTGGTCCGGATGCCTGGTCCGTCATGGACGCAGAATTTCTGGATGTTAAAAAGAAACGCCTTAGTCATGCCGGCCCCCCTGCTGCGGGATTGGGAATGCTGGTCACCAGCAGCCTGACAAGCTTATTGGTGTAATTAGCCCAGTTGTGGACGATTTTCGAATTGTAATGCGCCGTGTCCCCCGGGAACAGTTCGAAGCGTTCCTGGTTGATGAACAGCGTCAGCGTGCCCTCCAAAACATAGACGAATTCCTCCCCCTCATGGGGGTAGGAGCTTATGGTCTCCTGGCTGTTGATGGGCAGCAGTTCCACCAGCCGGGCCAGCAGTGTTTTATCCGCCGGAGCGCTGCTCAGGCGGTAATGAATGAACCGCGAACTCTCGATCCGCAGCACGTCGCGCTCGTAGCTTCTGAGAATATACTGGCCATCCACCGTTGGCTTGACGAAGAAGTACGCCAGTTCAACATCCAGCGCCTGGGCAATAGTGGCCAGCGAGTCGGTGGCGATGGCTGTGAGGCCGCGTTCCAACTGCGATAAAAAGCCGGTGGACAGGTTGGTCATTTCGCTCAAGGTTTTCAGGGTCAACCTGTTGTTGACCCGAAGTTCCTTGACCTTCTGGCCGATGTCTTTGTTCATACCGCTTCCGCCTCTCTTACTGCCTACCAATTTATTTTCACTATACCATCCACCCTCAGGAAAATCCATAGCCATTTTCATTATTATGAACAATTCTTCATAATAACGCCTTAATTCGCTACAAACACCAAAACAACCGCCGATTTCGTAAATACAAGTTCACATAATAGGCGGTTGTTTTCGAGCGAGTCAGCAGTCGGCCAGGAAATTGGTCAGGAGCTTAATCCCCCCCGGAGTCAGGATGGATTCTGGATGGAACTGAACCCCCTCAACCTTGTACTGCCTGTGTTTCAGGCCCATGATCAGCCCGTCCTCGCTTTTGGCTGTGACCTCCAGGCAATCAGGCAGCCCGGCGCTGTCGACCATCAGCGAGTGGTACCGGCCGGCGACAAAGGGCTGCGGCAGGTCGTGGTAAATGCCGCCTCCTTGGTGGTAAATCTGCGACACTTTACCGTGGACCGGCTGGGGCGCCCGCACTACCCGGCCGCCGAACACCTCTCCAATGGCCTGGTGTCCCAGACATATGCCAAAAATCGGAATCTCGCCAGCGAAGCGCGCTATTGTCTCCTTGGTGATCCCGGAGTCCTCTGGTGTGCCGGGCCCCGGCGATATGATGATGGCCTCGTAGCTGCCTGCCGCGATATCTGTCAGCGTGATCTGATCGTTGCGGGCAACCTGAACCGAATAACCCAGTGCAGCCACATACTGATACACATTGTAGGTAAAGGAGTCATAATTGTCGATCAAAAGAACCATAACCGTCACTCCCCTTTCAGTACCCTGAACATCGCGCCGGCCTTATGGAGTATTTCATTATACTCCGTCTCCGGTACCGAGTCGGCGACAATGCCCGCCCCGGTCTGGATGACCACTTCATCCCCCTCGGCCACCAGCGTCCGGATGGTGATGCATGTGTCCATGTTGCCGCGAAAATCGAAATAACCGACCGCGCCCCCATAAGCGCCCCGCGGCAGTGCTTCCAGTTCATTGATGATCTCCATCGCCCGGACTTTGGGCGCGCCGCTGAGGGTCCCGGCCGGAAAACAGGCTGCCAGCACTTCGGCCGACCGGTAACGGAGATCAAGGGTTCCGGTTACCTCGGATACAAGGTGCATAACATGGGAGAAGTTCTCCACTTCCATCATCCGGCTGACCTGAACGGTACCCGGCAGGCTGATCCGGCCAATGTCGTTCCGGCCAAGGTCCACCAGCATGGCGTGTTCGGCCCGTTCCTTGGGGTCGGCCAGCAGTTCGGCCGCCAGTCGCGCATCCTCGACGGCATCTTTGCCCCGCGGCCGGGTTCCGGCGATAGGGCAGGTGAATACTTTGTCACCCTGGAGCTTGACAAGCATTTCCGGCGACGCTCCGACCAACTGTCGCGGTCCGAAGTTGATATAAAACATATAGGGCGACGGATTGACCCGCCGCAGCCGGCGGTAGAGAGTAAACGGCTGTTCAGTGAGTTCACAGCGGAAGGGATGGGAAAGAACGGCCTGAAATATATCCCCTGCGGCAATATATTCTTTGGCCTTGACCACATTGGCCATATACCGTTCCCTGGCTTCGCCGTCTACAGTAGGCGTCTGCCCCCCGGCCCGGGAAACAGCTTTGTCCGCCTGGGGCAGCTCCACCGGCTGGCTCAAAAGTTCGCCCAGACCGGCGATCCGCCTGGCAGCCTGGTCGTATTCCGCCGCTGCCTGGGCGGCGTCTGCCACTTCGGCCAGATAGATCAGCTTGGCTGAGTGGGTCAGATGGTCCATGGCGATGACGATCTTGCAGAACATGAATTCGCCCAGCACCGTGTCCGGGGCGACCGTCAGGCCTCTCACCCGTTCCCAGGTTGCCACCGCCTCATAGGACAGGTAACCGACCGCTCCGCCGCTGAAGGGCGGCAGCTGCGGCATATCCGGAAAGGTAAAGCTGTCCAGGATGGTCTGCAGCGCAGCCAGCGGCGCCCCTGCGACCTGCCGGCGATCCTCACCGGCCACCGCCTCCAGCCCGTCGCGGCGAGCCGTGACAGTCAGCAGCGGATCGGTGCCGATAAAAGAATAGCGGCCAAAGGTCTTGCTGGTTTCAGCACTTTCCAGCATAAACCCGGGTTGATCGCCGACAATCTTGTAGTAGAGGGAAACCGGTGTCTCCATATCGACAGCCAGCTCGGTATAAACAGGAATGATATTATGGGTTTTTGCCAACAGGCAAAATTCTTCCCGGCTGAGGGACAACTTCATACTAGCCACACTCCTTGTCCAATCCCCGGCGGATCGACTGGACAAGCTCGCGGACTCCTTCGACGCCGCCCGATCCCAGCCGCTCGATCACCGCGCTGCCGACAATCACCGCGTCGGCATACTTTGCGGCCTCACAGGCCGCTTCCGGTCCGCCGATGCCGAAACCGATGGCCACCGGTACACCGGTGTTGTCCCGAACAGTGCGGATTGCGGCAGCGATGGACCGGTAATCCACCGCCCTGACGCCGGTGACCCCTGTGCTGGAAATGCAGTAAATGAACCCGCCTGCACGCTGGCAGATGGTCTTGATCCTATCAGGGGTGCTGGTGGGAGCAACAAACTTGATCAGATCGACGCCCGCCTCGTCGCAGCTGCCTTGCAGCAACCCGGCTTCCTCCGGCGGCAGGTCGGGAACGATGACGCCGTCAAGTCCGGCGGCCTTGAAATTCCGGACAAATTCCGCCGGACCATAGCTCAAAATGGTGTTGACATAGGTCATCACCGCCAGGGGAATGGTAGAGTGGCGACGGATTTTCCTGATGAGCTCCAGCGCCTTGGCGGTAGTGGCGCCGGCCTTGAGGGCCACTGTGGCTGCTTTCTGGATGACCGGCCCGTCGGCGATGGGGTCGGAAAATGGGATGCCGATTTCCACTATATCCGCTCCGGCCGCCTCCGCCGCCAGGACGGCTTCCAGCGTTGTATCCATGGCTGGATAACCGGCGGTCAGATAAACAATAAGTCCTTTGCGGCCCTGGGCTTGCAGCTGAGTTAGTCTGTCGTTCAGGCGTGACATGTAAACCCCTCCAGTACTTTTGCGACTTGCTGCACATCTTTATCCCCCCGGCCGGAAAGACACACCACCACCGCCTCATAAGGCTTGGTCCGGGGCATGAGCTCTTCCAGATAGGCCAGGGCGTGGGAGCTTTCCAGCGCCGGGATGATGCCTTCCAGCCGGGCCAGAAGCTGAAAGGCTGTCAGGGCCGCCTCATCGGTGACTGCGACATATTCGGCCACACCGCTGTCGCGAAAACAGGCGTGTTCAGGGCCAACCCCCGGGTAATCCAGGCCGGCTGAAATGGAATAGGCTGGTATAACCTGACCGTCGCCGTCCTGCAGGAGATAACTGAAAGCCCCGTGCAGCACCCCCGGCCTACCGCTGGTCAGCGACGCAGAGTGTTCGCCCGAGGTCAGCCCCCGACCTGCCGCCTCGACGCCGATTCTGTGTATTTCCTTGTCGTCTTTGAAGGGATAAAAAAGTCCCATGGCGTTACTGCCGCCGCCTACGCAGGCCACAAGATACTTTGGATCGACTCCGTCCAGCGCCGCGAGCTGGCGCTTGGTCTCTTGCCCGATCACCGCCTGGAAATCGCGAACAATCATCGGGTACGGGTGCGGCCCCACCACCGAGCCGATGATGTAATGGGTATCGCTGACATTGGTGACCCAGTAGCGGATGGCTTCACTGGTGGCATCCTTCAATGTGCCGCTGCCGCTGGTCACCGGAATGACCTCGGTTCCCAGAAGGTTCATCCGGAAGACATTCAGCGCCTGGCGCTCCATGTCTTCCTCCCCCATATACACCCGGCACTCCAGGCCGAAGAGCGCAGCCACCGTGGCGCAGGCCACTCCATGCTGCCCGGCCCCGGTCTCGGCGACGATCCGCTGTTTCCCCATCCGGCGGGCCAGGAGCGCCTGCCCGATGGCGTTGTTGATCTTGTGAGCCCCAGTGTGCAGCAGATCTTCCCGCTTCAGGTAGATTTTGCCCCGGCCGTAATGCTTGGTAAGGTTTTCCGCAAAGTAGAGCCGGGTGGGCCGCCCGGCGTATTCCGCCAGATAACGCTGCAACTCTTCCTGGAAAGAGGGATCCCGTTTCACTTGGGAATAAAAATCTTCCAGTTCTGCCAGCGCCGGCATCACCGTCTCAGGTACAAACCGGCCGCCGTATTTGCCAAATCGTCCATTATTGTCAGGCATGTCTAGTCCTCCTGCTTTGTATTTTCATTTACTGTCTCAACTGATTTGCGGCAAATTTTCCGGCCCCCCCCGGGCCAGGCCAAGCCAGTTCCCGGGTACGGCCGGCAATATCGGCGGCGGTCACAAGTCCTTCCCCGACCAGTATGCCCCGCACCCCGGTCTGCTTGAGCCTTCCGGCCTCCTGGCCGCTGTTGATGCCGCTCTCACTGATGATCAGTCGCCGGGAATCGCAGTAGGGCAAAAGGGCGAAGGTGGCGGCGATATCGGTGACAAAGGTTTGCAGGTTGCGGTTGTTGATTCCCACCAGCTCAGCCCCGGTTTGCTGAACCCGGTCAAGCTCCTGGGATGAGTGAACCTCCACCAGGCCGTCCATGCCGAGCCACTGCGCTATCGCCAGGAAACGACCCAGTTCATAATCAGTGAGAATGGCGGCAATCAGCAGCACGGCATCCGCGCCGGCCTGGCGCGCCTGATAGATCTGGTAGTCATCGATAATAAAATCCTTGCAGAGAATCGGCAGATCGCTCACCGCCCGCACTTTGGCGATATCCTCCAGCGAGCCGCAAAACTGCCTGCTGGTATGCACCGAGAGGGCTGTGGCGCCATTTTCCGTATAAAGCCGGGCCAGTTCAGGCACTGAGTGGCTGCTGCATAGCCGCCCTTTGACCGGCGAGGCCAGCTTGCATTCGGCGATAAGAGCCCAGTCTGAGCTCCGAATCGCCCTGGCGAAGGCAAAATTCCCGGATTGAAGGCTGTTTCCTATATCGCTGAGCGGGGTGCTTACCTTGCTGCTTGCCACTTCCTGACGTTTTTCCAGCACGATTTTGTTCAACATCGGACCTCACCCCTATTCTTGGCGATGCCAATAAACCGCCGGATCTTTTCTTCATCTTTCACCCCGTCTGTCTCCACGCCCCCGGATACGTCCACTCCGGCAGGCTGCAGAACCCGGATGGCTTCGGAAACATTGTCGGCAGTAAGGCCGCCGGCCACCAGAACCGGCTGTTTGAGCCTGGCAACAACCGCTTGAGCCTGCCGCCAGTCAAAAGTCTGTCCGGTCCCGCCCGGCTGGCCGGGAACATAGCTGTCCAGCAGCAGCCAGTCAGCCGGATAGTCTGTCATCTGGGCAGCCATGAGGCCTCCTCCGGCCCGAAAAGCCTTGATCACCGGCCGCCCCACCGCCTGGCAGTACTGTGCCGTCTCATCGCCGTGCAGCTGGACCATGTCCAGCCGGCAATATTCAACGATTTCCCGCACCTCGGCCAGCTGCTGATTGACGAATACCCCCACCTTGCAAACATCGCTTACTTGTCTGGCAATAGCCGCCGCCAGGTGAATGTCGATCTGTCTTCGGCTGGCGGCAAAGACAAGGCCGATCATATCGGCTCCATGCCGTTTTGCCGCCAGAGCGGCCTCTTCGGACATAATCCCGCAGATTTTTACGAGCATAACGCCGCACCCCTGTATTGCTGGCTGAATTCCCGCAGCGCTTCCAGCTTAGCCAGCGCAGCGCCGTTGTCAATGGTTGCGGCGCCCAGCGCCAACCCTTCGCGGATATCGGCCGCTTTGCCGGCCACCACCAGGGCGGCGGCGGCGTTGATCATTACAATGTCACGCCGGTCTCCCCGCCTGCCGCGCAGCACTCCCTCGATCATTGCGGCGTTTTCTTCCGGCGTCCCGCCCCTGTAAGCGTCTTGATCGCAGCAGCGGAATCCGTAATCAGCCGGATCGATAACATAGGATCTGATCTGTCCGTCCACAACCTCGGACACCTGAGTCGGAGCGGTTGTCGATATTTCGTCCAGGCCGTCCAGGCCATGCACCACCATGGCCCGCTGGGTGCCGAGCCGGAGCAGTACCTCTGCCAGTTTGGCGGTCAGCGCCTGGTCATATACCCCGATAAGTTGATGACTGGCGTTGGCAGGATTGGTCAACGGGCCCAGCAGGTTGAAGCTGGTGCGGAAGCCCAGTTCCCGGCGCGGTTTGCCGGCGTATTTCATCGCCGGATGAAAGGCCGGGGCATAAAGAAAGCCGATCTGAATTCTGGCGATCGCTTTGGCCACCGCCTGGGGCGGCAGATCCAGCCGGACGCCCAGGGCCTTTAAAACATCGGCGCTGCCGCAGCTGCTGGATATTCCGTGATTGCCGTGTTTGGCCACCGCGACGCCGGCCCCGGCCACGACGAAGGCCACCGCTGTGGAGATGTTGAAGGTTCCCTTGCGATCCCCGCCGGTGCCGCAAGTGTCGAGTACACCCTGGCCGTCGCAGTTGATCTTCACCGTATGGTTGCGCATGGCTTGGGCGAAGCCGGCAATTTCATCGCAGGTCTCACCCTTCATCCTGAGGGCGGTCAACAGTGAGCCGATCTGGGCCTCGCTGGCCTTGCCGGACATAATAGTCTCCATCGATCGCTGGGCTTCCTGCCGGGATAAATCCCGCCCGGACACCACCTTGCTCAAAACCTCTTTCAACATGCCTCTTCCTCCTTGCCAATATTTCACTGACCCTGTCTTAAAAATAAAAAAACCACTCCACCCTGTAGGGGCGAAATGGTTCGCGGTACCACCCTGATTTGGAAAGCGAGGCTTTCCCTTTGCTTTAGATACAGGAGCATACTCCGATATCCTAGCCTGTTAACGGTGGCGCCCGGCCCTTCCTACTTGCATATCGCGTTCGGGGGGCAGCTCCCAGGTCCATTCACTGCGCTTTCTAGGCCGGTCATCACACCTCCAGTTGCCTGGTCACCGGCTCGCTGTACTAGAACTTACTCAGCTACTCGTCCTGATCGTCGCTATTTACAATATGTACTGATAAAATATAAAACAAAAAAACCATTCCACCCTGTAGGGGCGAAATGGTTCGCGGTACCACCCTGATTCGGAAAGCATAGCTTTCCCTTTGTTTTAGATACGGGAGCATGCTCCGATATCCTAGCCTGTTAACGGTGGCGTCCGGCCCCTCCTACTTGCATATCGCTTTCGGGGGACAGCTCCCAGGTCCATTCACTGCGCTTTCTAGGCCGGTCATCACACCTCCAGTTGCCTGGTCACCGGCTCGCTGTACTAGAACTTACCCAGCTACTCGTCCTGATCATTGCTACTTGGCATTCTGTAATTAAAATCATTCTAAGTGAGATTACCAGTCGTGTCAAGTGTTTATTTTATAATCGGCATTACCCTCAAGCCGTCTGCCTGACCGCGTTTCGTCCGCCAGCCTTGGCCATGAACAGAGACTGGCGGGCTTTGGCCACAAAAGCCTCAGGCTGGGCATTCTGATCAGGAATAACGGTGGCTGTTCCGGCACTCACGGTAACATGGCCGCGAATACCGGCCGGAATGTGTTCAATATTTTGAATCGCCACTGCGACCCGGATTGCTTCAGCGATCACCAGCGCGCCAAGACTGTCGGTATTGGGCAGTACGATGATAAACTCCGCTCCGTCGTAGCGGGCGACGAAGTCTCCGCCCCGGCTGATGCTGGAGGATATAGTATGGGCGATGATCTTCAGGCACTCGTCCCCGGCGACGCGGCCATAAGTCTCATTATAGGCTTTAAAATAATCCACATCAAGGACAACCAGCGATAACCACTGGCCGACCCGGTCCATCCTGCGCCATTCCTCGGAAAACCGCTGATCAAAAAAGCTGCGGCTGCCAACCCCGGTCAGGCTGTCCCGCACCGCGAACCGGCTTAACTGGTCATCTTTGGCCATAAGCTCCCAACGCAGCCGTTCCAGAGAATGCTGGTAATCCAAAATGCGTTTTCCCAACGCCAAGCGGCTGTGCAATTCATCCGGGGAAAAGGGGGCTGTGAGATAATCGTCGGCCCCGGCGTTCAGGCCGGCGGCCACGTTGCTCCCGGCATTATCCTTGGTCAGCAGGATAATATACAAATGCTTTTTTTCCTCGCTTTGTTTTAGCTTCTGGCATAATTCCGCCCCGTTCAGGCCGGGCATCAGCCAATCCAGTATCAACACCATCGGCTCAGATTCGTCCTGCAACAGGTTCCAGGCCTCGAGGCCGTTGTTGACGGTTACCGACTGGTAACCCCACCCAGCCACCATCTGCTGCAACATGGCAGATTCCCCACCGGCAACTAATACTTTCATCACCATTCCGCCCTTACTCTATAATTACCCCTGAGACTCCGCCAAAGTTTTTCGTTTACCCATCTTTCGCTGCCGACAAAAAATATCCCTGCTATAATTCGACAAATATTTCAATATTGTTACAAAACCCACTGCCTGATCGGAGCGGGTTTCTTCAAAACTAGCTTTTCTTTCTCAGGTCAAAAACCCGCTGGGCCTTGCCTTCCGACCTGGCCAGGGTTTTGGGCTGCACCAGCCGAACATTGGCATCAATGGAAAGCACTACTTTAAGTTTGTGGCGGATTTTATCCTGGAGGCTGTCCAGTACGTGGAATTCATCCAGCAGCGTCTCGTCAGCCAGCTCCACCGCAATTTCGATTTCATCAAGATAACCTTTCTTGCGGACGAAGATGTTGTAGTGCGGTCCGATTTCCGGGATTCCGACAAGCACGCTTTCAATTTGCGACGGGAAGACGTTGACGCCGCGAATCTTGAGCATATCATCGGTACGGCCCTGCACCTTGGCCATCCGGATGAGGGTCCGGCCGCACTGGCACGGCTCAGGATTGAGACTGGTGATGTCCCGGGTGCGATAACGCAGCAGCGCGAAACCTTCTTTGGAAATGGTGGTAAGCACAAGTTCGCCGGTTTGGCCGTAGGGCAACGACTCCCCGGTGGCCGGGTCGACGATTTCCGGGAAAAAATGATCCTCATTGATATGCAAGCCTTGTTTCAGCTGGCATTCGCCGGAAACCCCCGGACCGATGATCTCACTCATGCCGTAATTCTCTAAAGCCACGATTCCCCAGATGCGTTCGATTTCCTGGCGCATCTCCTCGCTGCAGCCTTCGGCACCAAACAGCCCGAGGCGCAGGCTGAGGGTCTTGGGATCGATGCCCATGCTTTGCGCGGTTTCCGCCAGATACAAAGAATAAGAAGGCGTGCTCACAAGGACGGTGGTGCCAAAATCCTGCATCAGCATGATATGCCTTTCGGTATTGCCGGTGGATGCGGGTACAATGGTCGCCCCGGCCTTTTCCAGGCCATAATGCAGACCGAAGGCGCCGGTGAACAACCCGTAGCCGAAAGCCACCTGGGCGACATCTTCCGCTGTGGCTCCAGCGGCGACAACGATCCGAGCGACAACATCGGTCCACAGGTCAATATCCTGCTGGGTATAGCCTACTACCGTAGGCTTCCCGGTTGTGCCTGAAGAAGCGTGCAGCCGCACGATTTGTTTCAGAGGTACGCTGAACAGCCCATAAGGGTAGTGCTCGCGAATATCATCCTTGGTGGTGAACGGAAGCCGGCTGATATCACCCAGGACGCGAATGTCGTCCGGTTTCACGCCCCTGTCGTTCAGCGCCTGGCGGTAAAAGGGGACGTGCTCATATACTTTGCGTACCGTAGTGCGCAATCGCTCTAACTGAAGATTTTCCATCTGATCGCGGGTCATGCATTCGGCGTTTTGATCCCAAATCATTTTATCCTGTCCTTTCGGGTTTTTCCGGTTGTCATCAGCTTGTCGGCTAGCTGATCGCTTTGAGCATCATAACAATAAATAGGGCCGTTACCATCGTCAACAGCAGCGAAAACACAAAAGCGATCCGGATGACCTGGTTTTCCTGACCCAGTTTGTCAATCGACGCCGCGGCGTTTTGCAGTTTGGCCGGAGAAATCACACTCGCCAGTCCGCCGCCAAAGGCCAGGCCGGCGGTGACGATAATCAGGCCGAATAAATCCATGTTCAGGTTTTGCGCTGTTGTCATGGTGTATTTGGCGAACATGGCCACCGTCGAGGCCTCGCTGCCGGTGATAAACCCGCCGAACAGACCGATAAAGGCCACCGCCGCGCCATAATAGTCCCGAAAATACAGTGCTGAATAATCGGCCAGCACTTTGACCATGCTGGCAGTTTCAAATTTACCGGTGACCATGCTGTAGCCGGACATATTCATGATCTCGCCGATGGCGAAGAAGATCGCCGCCGAAAAGACCGGCCGCGGAGCCCGCTTCCACCAGGTGCGGAAGGTACCCTTCAGCTCGGTGGCTGTCGGACGGATAAAGGCCATCGATAATATGGTGCTCACCAGTATCCAGGTGTAAGCGTTCCACAAGGCCCGGGTGTCGATGTCCGCCCCATTGGCTGTCAAGCCGGAAATCGGCAATTTCAGGGTCCGATAGAGGTAATCAAACAGCTCTTTGGGAACATTCAGCGCCAGGATCAGGCCGACCAGCAACAGCCAGGGCGTCAGCGCCTTCCAAAGCGGATAACTTTGTTCATAGGCCCGTTCTTCATCTGTCAGCACACTCTTGTCGAATACTTTTTTATCTTTGATCAACAGGTAGGCCACCATGGTCGCGATAACGGCCAGCCCGCACAACACGCCGGTAAGAACCACCAGGTTGTCATAGTGGTTTGTGAAGTAAGAAACCACAGCAATCACCGCTCCGGTGATAAGGCAAGGAGGCCAGCCGTCTTTGATGGCCTGCCACTTGCCGACAATCCACAGCATCGAGAGACCGATCAGGGTGGAAACCAACGGCAAGAACCGGTAGAACGCCATTCCCGCCTGGGATAGCGTGATTTCGTGGCCTTTTCCCAAAAAGGCGTTGGCCATATCCACGAATACCACAATCGGTGCCCCCAGCAGGGCGTAGGTGCACAGTGAATCATAGCCGATGGATGGCAGAGCGATGGCCACATAAGTCGAATACCCCATCGCCACAAGGATCGGCGGCAATAGCGACACAGGCGTCGCCCCCACAGACACCATCAGGGTGCCGAAACCAATGTTGATCATCATGATCTGGATCGCCCGGTTCTCTGAGGCGATTGTCTTGATAAAAATAATGATCCGCTTCAGCGCCCCGGTATGTTCCATATAGGCCATTTGCAGCAGCGAAGTCGCCACAATCAGCGACACGGCGAACGACCGGATAAGCCCGGCGGCGGTGGAACGCAGGATGACCTCCAGGCTGGTCTGAAACACCAGATAGGCCACAACAGAAATGGCGACCCACCCCACAATGCCGCTGACATCGGCCGCCTGTTTCCAAACCATCAGCATAGCCAGAATAACAACAATCGGCAATAACGTGAACAGTAACGTATCGATCGAACTGACCTCCATCCTACAGAATCTCAATCTCCTACAGAAAAACTCTTGTTTACACCTTGCTACTATTTTACGTAAAACATTGTAATTTTGTTAAGTTTCGCCGGAAAACCTGACTATCCTTCCCGAAATAGCTTTCTTTTTTAGTCCCAGTTACATAAAAACCGGGGAATCCTTTTTTCAAGGATTCTCCGGCCAACGTGTACACAAAGTCTTGAAGCCGGAGGGGAATTCCTCCGCTACGGATAATATCCTACGCCGTTACCGGCAGCATAGCTGCCGACGGCTGGGGATATGAGTGAAACTGGGCTCGGGTAATTTACCCGGGCCCTTAGTTGAACTTATCCATGGTAATGGGCGAATCCCGCTGCGGAAATCCCCTCCGGCCTAATTCACGATTTATCCCAGGCTGTTCAAAAGGGTCGAGATGCCAGGCAGGGCGAGGTTTGCGCCGCACTCTGACAACGCAGACTGACCCTTATTAACAGCCTACTAGA
>Ga0316228_1001787_pt1 | contig 20674 bp, 20 predicted proteins | sample TBH18021metaG_FD_206005 | JGI IMG/M metagenome (GOLD analysis project Ga0316228, IMG submission 206005) | Freshwater microbial communities from Trout Bog Lake, Wisconsin, USA - TBH18021 | ecosystem: Environmental > Aquatic > Freshwater > Lake > Hypolimnion/Profundal zone | place: USA: Wisconsin... | reverse complement strand
TTCCGGGACAGCATGATTCAGGCGCAGACGCTGTCATCCGAACAACTGGCGGAGCAGGAGCGCCGGCAGGAGCGCGCCCGCTGGATGGAGGCAGTGACCCGCAGCTTCGATGCCGAGGCGAGCGAACTCCTGGCGCAGGTCGACGGCGCGGCCTCCGGAATGCGCGAGGCCTGCCGGGCGATGTCGGCCACCGCCGCGGAGGCGGCGCAGCAGGCCGGTTCGGCAGCCGGCGCCGCGCAGCAGGCCGCGACCAACGTGCAGACGGTGGCGGCGGCCACCGAGGAACTGTCGGTCTCGATCGGGGAGATCAGCGGGCAGGTCACCAAGTCGGCCGAGATCGCCCGTCAGGCCGTGACCGAGGCGGAGCGGACCGATCGACAGATCCGCGGGCTGGCAGGGGCGGCGGAGAAGATCGGGGAGGTCGTGCGGATCATCTCGGCGATCGCCGAGCAGACGAATCTCCTGGCGCTGAACGCGACGATCGAGGCGGCGCGGGCCGGCGCGTCGGGGCGCGGCTTCGCGGTGGTCGCCGCCGAGGTGAAGGGATTGGCCGGGCAGACCGCGAAAGCCACCGAGGAGATCACCGCCCAGATCGCCGCAATCCAGGGGGAGACCACACAGGCGGTTCACGCGGTCCGCACGATCGGCGGCACGGTCGACACGATGAACGCCATCGCTAGCGCCATCGCAGCGGCCGTCGAGCAGCAGCGGTTCGCCACGGGGCACATCGCGCAGAATATCGACGAGGCTGCCCGCGGAACCGATTCCGTGAGCCAGAACGTCGTCTCCACCTCGGCCGCCGCGGAGGCAACGCGCCGCGTGGCCGGCGAGGTCGGCGCAGCCGCCGGCGATGTCTGCCGCAGCGCCGAGGCCCTGCGCGCCGAAGTCATGCGCTTTCTCGCCGAGATGCGTGCCGCCTGAGACCGCCGTCGGCCCGGACGGCACCCGCCGTTGTGGGTGCTGTCCAGGCGGCGTGTCAGAACACCGGCATGGCACCGGCCACCGTGACGAGCGCGCCCGATGTGTAGCTGCTCTCCTCCGAGGCCAGCATCACGTAGGCCGAGGCGAGTTCGGCCGGTTGTCCGGGCCGGCCGAACGGCACCTGGCTGCCGAAGGATTTCACCGAATCCTGGCTCATCCCGGAGGGAATGAACGGGGTCCAGATGGGCCCGGGCAGCACGCCGTTCACGCGCACGCCTGTCTCGGCAAGCAGCTGGGCCAGACTCAGCACCATGTTGCTCAGGGCGCCCTTGGTGGCGCTGTAAGCCAGGAGCGACGGCATCGGATGCTTGGAATTCACCGACGAGGTGAAGATCACCGAGGCGCCGGGCTTCAGATGGGCGAGCGCCGCCTTGGTCACGTAGAACGGGCCGAACACGTTGGTGCGGAAATGGTCCTCGAACACGGTGTCGTCGATTCCGGCGAGGTCCGCGTTCGGCTGCTGGAACGCGCCGTTGTTGACCAGCACGTCCAGGCGGCCGAACGTCTCCACCGTGCGGGCGACGATCTGGCGTGCGTAGGCGGCGTCCTTGAGGTCGCCCGGCAGCAGCAGCGCGCGCCGTCCCGCCTTCTCGATCCATTGGGCGACCGCTTCCGCGTCGGCCTGCTCGTGCGGCAGGTAGGAGATGGCGACGTCCGCCCCCTCCCGCGCGAAGGCGATGGCGACCGCGCGGCCGATGCCGCTGTCGCCGCCGGTGATCAGCGCCGCCTGACCGGTCAGCTTGCCCGAGCCCTTGTAGCTCGCCTCGCCGTGGTCGGGTTCCGGCTCCATGCGCCCGGTCATGCCGGGGAAGCTCTGGGGCTGCGCCGCGAAGGGCGGGCGGGGATACTTGTGCAGCGGATCCGTGGTCACGCGTCGTCTCCGGTTGGGATGCCGGTCCAACTGAACGGTGACCAGGGTGTTCCGCTGCCCTGGCGCCGCGCCGCGGCCGATTCCCGTTCGGGCCGGCCCCTGCCGAGCGGAGACACGAACCCGTTTCCCGACGACGGGCCGACACAGGCCAGCAACAGGCCGTCGTCAGTCTGGCCTTGAGGAGACCGCGCTATGATCGACGTTCAGCCGGAGGGTCGGGCCGCCCGCGTGATCGATCGCGTCCTGCTCTGCGCAGCGATGCTCTCGCTCACCTTCGGACTGGCTACGGGCCTGTGGGGCCTGCTGCAGTGAGTCGGCCCCGGGACACGGATCCACGACAAGGACCCGGGGCGCGGATGATGACCCGTTCAGGTCGCACCACCATGCACCGGCCCGGACGCGATTACACCGCCGTGGCGTTGATCGGCGTGGGGCTCACGGTGCTCGTGCTCGCGCTGCTGCTGGTCGGGATGCCATGAGCGGGCGCCGGAGATGCTGCTGAACCGTGCGGTCGTCGCGGCGGTGATCGGGGCGGCCGCGGCGTTCCTGCTGTACCTGGCGGCCCTCGCCCGCGCGGCGCTGTCGCCGAACGAGCCCTACGCGGCCAGCATCGGCCTCACCCTCGACCAGTGCGTGGCCGTCCAGGACAGCCTGTCTGCCGAGGCGGCGAGCCTGTACTGCCGCAGGCCCGTGCCGAAGCGCCTGTGACCGGCGGCGATCGCGGTCTCCCGAGGCGTCGGCGCGTGAGTTTTCCGCACAGGCCGTGTGAAGACATGACGATTGTCGGGATCCTCGCTCGCACCTAGACCGTCGGGGGGCCTGTTGGACCGGTCGCTGAGCCGGATCCCAGGAAATCGCACGGGGGCACCAGCATCATGGCGGACGATGCGACGATCCGGACCGGACGGTGTCATTGCGGCGCCGTGCGCTTCGAGGCGGCCCTCAGCGACGATCTCGCGACGATCCGCCGATGCACCTGCTCGTATTGCCGCATGCGCGGCGCCGTCGTCGTCATGGCGCAGCCGGGCGGGGTGAGGATCCTGCAGGGTGCGGAGGCGCTGACGACCTACCGGTTCCATACCGGGGTGGCGCAGCACTTCTTCTGCTCCCGCTGCGGCGTCTACACGCATCATCAGCGGCGGTCGGACCCGAACGTCCACGCCGTCAACGTCGCCTGCCTGGACGGGGTCAGCCCCTTCGATTTCCCGGAGGTTCCGGTGATGGACGGCGTCAATCACACGAACGATACCGGCCAGCCCACGCGCCGCGCCGGCACGCTGCGCTTCATTCCCGCGGGGTGACGGCCGCGGGCCGTCCGCGGTCGGAGGCCGGATGGAGTCCTCGATCGGTCCCGTCTGACCGGCCCGGTCTACCGGCGCCGCCCCGGGCCGGGTTCAAAGGCTAATGATCGTGGCCGCAGCCGGGACCGTGCACGTGGCCGTGATCATGACCGTGATCATGGCCGTGCTTCTGGTGCCCGTGCTCGCGATGGTGTTCGTGGCTGTGCTCATGGCCGTGCTCATGGCTGTGACCATGGTCATGCGCGTGATCGGGCCCGTGATGATCGTGGCCGTGATCATGGTGGGCATGATGATCGTGGCCGTGATCGTGCCCGCAGGTGCTGTGATCGTGGGCGGCGTGCTCGGGCCGGAAGGCGCGGGAGACCGGGGTCGCGACGCAGCCCTGCCCGCGCACGAGTTCGGCCGCGGCAGAGGTAGCCGGGACGTAGAGCACGTCCGCGCCGATCTCGGCGTCCACGTGGCTGCCGCCGAGCTGCCAGGCCAGGCGCAGCAGGCGGACCGGATTCTCGGCGCGCACCTCCAGGAGGTCCTCGGCGGCCGCCTGCACCGCGACGAGACGACCGTCGTCGAGGCGCAGGGCGTCGCCGTCTTCCAGGGCCGCGGCCTTGGTGAGCGCGACGTCGAAGGCGAGCCCGCCCTCCCCGACCAGGGATCCCGCGACGGCGTCCCGGGCCGCGCGATCGAGGGTCACCGTATCGGCGACACGGTCGGCGCGCACCGCGGCCCGGCGGACGATCGTGGTGGCTGTCGGCATGGGATCCTCGGACGTGGTGCCGGATATGGCTCTGCGGTACCCCGGCCGGAGCGCCGCCTCTGAACCGTGGCATAGGGCGAGACGGGAACCCGGTGCAACTCATGGCGCAGCCGATGGAACCTTAGCCGTATGGCCGACATTCCTTTCCTGCTAAGCTCGGGGCGATCCGCCGCGATCACGGCCACCGGCCGGACTGAATGCACAAGGGAGTTCTGGGGACCATGAAGAAGCTGACGGCAGCCGCCCTCGCCACCATCGCCGCCCTCTCGCTCGCCGGCTGCAACACCCCGGAAGACCGGGCTCTGGGCGGTGCGGGCCTCGGCGCCCTGACCGGTGCGGCAATCGGCGCGGCCGCCACCGGCCGCGCGGGCGGCGCCCTGGCGGGTGCCGCGATCGGCGGCGCCGGCGGCGCCATCGTGGGGGCCTCGACCGCGCCGCGCTGCCCCTATGGCACGTATCGCGACGCCTACGGCAACGTCTACTGCCGCTAAGCTGAGCTGGGCGGGCCGGGCGCGTCCCGGCCCTTCCTCGCGGCGTGCAGAGCGGCTATCCCGTCGCTCGGCCGGGTGCGTTCCGGCGCCGGAACCACGCCGCTCCCGATGACAGAACCGAGCCGAGGATCAGCGCCGGGACCGGGTCGCCCATGAGCCAGGAGACCAAGTCTCAGGGCGTCTGGGGCAAGCTCGGCGGCGCGGGCTTCGGCCTCGCGATCGGTGGCCCGCTCGGGGCGCTGATCGGGGGCGTTGCGGGCCATTTCCTGATGGACCGGGTCGGCGCGCCCTTCGGGCGGACGCCGCGCGACGTCGTGTTCACCACGGGCCTCGTGGCCCTCGCCGCCAAGATGGCCAAGTCCGACGGCGTCGTGCTGCCCTCGGAAGTCGAGGCCTTTGGTCGGGTCGTGCGGGTGGAGCCCGCGGCGCGCCCGGGTGTGGAGCGCCTGTTCGACCTCGCCAAGAAGACCACGAACGGCTTCGAGGCCTACGCACGCCAGCTGGCGACGACCTTCGGCGACGAGCCGGCCCTGCTGGAGGACGTGCTCGACGGCCTGTTCCAGATCGCGGGCGCCGACGGTGCGCTGCACGAGGCCGAGGAGCGCTACCTGCGCGCGGTCTCCGGAATTTTCGGCTTCGACGAGGCCGCGTTCCGGCGCATCGCCGCCCGGCACGTGCGGCTGCCGGACGATCCCTACGGCGTCCTCGGGCTCGACCGTGCGGCGGACGACGCCGCCGTGAAGGCGCGCCATCGCGCGCTGGTGGCCGAGCATCACCCGGATCGGGCGCTGGCCCGCGGTCTTCCGACGGAGGCGGTGGCCATCGCCACCCGGCGGCTCGCCGCGATCAACGCGGCCTACGACCGGATCGCGCAGGAGCGCGGGCTGCGGTGATTCTCGCGCCGCCGGATCCGAGCAGGTGAGGACGCGCGCCGGGTAACGCGCCGCGTTCCGCGCGATCCGGTGCGTCGCGGCTCCAACCGTGGCACAAGCCCGGCATGACGCTGAATCCGGACAGCCCCCTCGCCCGCCGCGTCGCGCCCTCGCCGAACCACGGCGCCCGCCGCACGGGACCGCTCGACCTGCTGATCCTGCACTACACCGGGATGGAGAGCGGGGCCGCCGCCCTGGCACGCCTGCGCGATCCGCTGAGCGAGGTCTCGGCCCACTATCTCGTGTTCGAGGATGGCGGAATCGTTCAGATGGTGCCGGAGGGCCGCCGGGCCTGGCATGCCGGCGCCGGCGCCTGGAAGGGCGAGACCGACGTCAATTCCCGGTCGATCGGGATCGAGATCGTCCATCCGGGCCATGCCGGCGGCCTGCCGCCCTATCCGGAGGCGCAGGTTGACGCGGTGATCGCGCTGGCCCGGGACATCCTCGGCCGCTGGCCGATCCCGCCGGAGCGCGTGCTCGCCCATTCCGACATCGCGCCCGAGCGCAAGGAGGATCCGGGCGAGACCTTCCCGTGGGAGCGCCTCGCCGCGGCGGGGGTGGGTCATCACGTGCCCCCCGCCCGCCTGCAGGACGGCCGGTTCTTCGCGCGGGGCGACGCTGGTCAACCCGTCGAGGCGCTGCAGGCGATGTTCGCGCTCTACGGCTACGACCAGCCGGTGACCGGGGTGTTTGACGAACACACCCAGGCGGTGGTCGCCGCGTTCCAGCGCCATTTCCGCCCGGCGCGGGTGGACGGCGTGGCCGATGCCTCGACCATCACCACCCTGCGCGATCTGATCGCGGCGCTGCCGGCGGCCTGAGGGCTGGTCCGCCTCAGGCGCGGTGGGCCCGGGCCTCGTGGGGGTGCCCGGCCTCCGAGGCCGATGGAGTCGGCGCGTCGGTCCGGGTCCGCCAGAGACTGTAGAAGACGCCGGCCGCCAGCAGCGTCAAGGTCACCACCAGGGAGACCCACGGCGGCACCGTCACCAGCCCGAACGTGTCGGCCACCACGATCTTGGCGCCGATGAAGATCAGGATGAAGGCGAGGGCCGTCTTCAGATAGGCGAACCGGTCGACCATCGCGGCCAGCGCGAAGTAGAGGGCGCGCAGGCCCAGGATCGCGAAGATGTTGGAGGTGTAGACCACGAACGTGTCCGTGGTGATCGCGAAGATCGCCGGGACGCTGTCGACCGCGAAGATCACGTCGGCACCGTTGACCAGCACCAGGGCAAGTGCCAGCGGGGTGAAGTACAGGGCGACCCGGCCGGTCTTCGGATCGGTCTTGCGCACCGTGAAGCGCTGGCCGTGCAGGTCGGGAGTGACTCGGAAGGTGGTCTTGAACCAGCGCACGACGGCGCTGTTCTGGAAGTCGCCCTCCTCCTCGTCCCCCGAGAACAGGATCTTCAGGCCGGCGTAGATCAGGAAGGCCGCGAACAGCGACAGCACCCAGTGCACCTCATGCACCAGGGCGGCGCCGAGCCCGATCATCAGGCCGCGCAGCACCACCGCCGCCAGGATGCCCCAGAGCAGGACCCGGTGCTGGGCCGCCCGGGGGACGCCCAGTGCCGTGAGGATCATGGCGATGACGAAGACGTTGTCCATCGACAGCGACTTCTCGACCACCAGGCCGGTGACATATTCCTGGCCGGACTGCGGCCCGAGATACCACCAGATCCAGCCGCCGAAGGCGAGGCCGAGGGCGAGGTAGAAACCGGTGAGGGCCAAGCTCTCCCGGACGCCGATCTCGTGCTCCTTGTCGCGGTGGAGGAGCCCGAGGTCGAAGGCGAGCAGGCAGGCGATCAGGACGTGGAATCCGAGCCACATCCACAATGGCTTACCGAGCCATTCGACGGTGAGGACGTCCATCATGTGCGGGACCTGATGCTGATTCCAGATGGAAAGCATCGGCTCCGACATCACGGGCGCTGAGGAGCGCCCGCCAGAGGGGCCCGCAGCCGATGGGAGCGAGGTAAGCGGTGATCGGGGCGAATCAAGGGCAGTCCCGCGATGCCCGGGGACAGGGTGCGCAGGGCGTCTCAGCCGCGGGCATGCCGGCGCCGGTACTCCGCGGGTGTCGTGCCGACCCGTCGCTGGAAGGCCCGCCGGAGGGTGTCGACATCCCGGAACCCGCAGGCGCCCGCGACCTGCTTCAGGGCGATCTCGCCCGTCTCGAGGAGACGGCGCCCGGCCTCGATCCGCACGGTCTCGACGTAGGCGGCCGGGGTCAGGCCGGTCTCGGCCCGGAACAGGCGCGCGAAGTGGCGCGGGCTCATCCCAGCCCGTTCGGCGAGCCGCTCGATGCCGTGATCCTCCGCCGGGTGGGCGGCTACCCAGCGCTGCACCTCCTGGAGGGCCGAGCGGCCGGCTGGGGCGCTGACCCCGCGGCGGCTGAACTGCATCTGACCGCCGCCGCGCTTGAAGAACATGACGAGCTGGGCTGCCACCCGGCGGGCGATCTCGGCACCCTGGTCCTCCTCCACCAGCGCCAGCGCGAGATCGAGCCCCGCCGTGACGCCGGCCGCGGTCCGCACCGGCCCGTCGAACAGGCAGATCGCGTCGGGCTCGACCTGCGCCTCGGGGTAGCGCACGGCCAGCCTCTCTGCCACGGCCCAGTGCGTCGTGACCCGGCGGCCCGTCAGGAGGCCGGCCTGCCCGAGCAGGAAGGCCCCGCTGCAGACCGAGCCGTAGCGTCGGCAGTGCGCCGCCGCGTCGGCGAGCCATGCGAGGAGATCGGCGCCAACGGCCGCCTCGTGGATCCTGGGCGCGCCGGCTACGAGGAGCGTGTCGAAGGCCGCGCCCGCATCGGCGGGCGCCAAGCGATCCGGGAGCAGGCGACGGCCCGACGAGGTCGTGATCGGGCCAGGCTCCGTCCCGATGAGGGCGAGGCTGTAGAGCGTGCGGCCGCTCTGCGCATTCGCCTCGGCGAAGACGTCCAGTGGTCCGGCCACGTCGAGGAGCTGGACGTTCGGCAGGGCGAGGAGTCCGATCGAACGGGACGTCATGGGAGGGCCATGGCCGAAGGTGCGGGCACGTTGGCAGAAATCATCGCTTCACGACGATTGCTGTCAAACCGAGGGTCTCGTAGCGCAGAGGGACACGCAGCGCAAAGGAGCCCCGTCCATGAGCCTCCCCTCCGAAGCCGTCGTCCCCGACAGCGCCCTCGCCAAAGCGATCACCGCCTTCGTCCGCGACAGCGAGACCGAACTGCTCTTCAACCATTCGAGCCGGGTCTATCACTTCGGTGCCCTGGCCGGCCTCCAGCGCGGCCTGACCTTCGACCGCGAGCTGCTCTACGCGGGCGCCATGTTCCACGATCTCGGCCTGATGCCGGATCACAGCAGCGCGGCGGAGCGCTTCGAGGTGGACGGCGCCAACGCCGCCCGCGATTTCCTCAAGGCGCACGGCGTTCCGGAGACGGATGTCGACACGGTCTGGACGGCCATCGCGCTCCACACCACGCCCGGCATCCCGGTGCACATGCACCCGGTGGTCGCGCTGGTCACGGCCGGCGTCGAGATGGATGTGCTCGGCCTGACCTATAGCCAGTATTCCGATGCCGAGCGCGAGGCGGTCGTCTCGGCCTATCCCCGCTCGCCGGACTTCAAGGAGGACATCATCCAGGCCTTCTATGACGGCATCCGGCACAAGCCGGATACCACCTTCGGCAACGTGAAGGCCGACGTGATTGCCGACAAGGAGCCGGGATTTCGTAAAGGCAACTTCTGCAGCGTGATCCGGGCCTCCCGCTGGCCAGGTGGCGCGCATGCGCCGGGATGCGGCTGCGGCCAGCAAAGCTGAGGCGCATCGGGGCCGAGGCGCTTGGCCATTGCGGCGGATCGGGCCGGCCGTGACCCTCAGGCCGGCTTATCCGACGTCCTGCCGTCCATCTTCGGCGAGCTGCGCTCGCCGAGCGGCCGCTCCTCCATGATTGCCAGGAACGCGAAGGCCGCGAAGAGTCCGAGGCAGGCGGCCAGGAACACGTACCGGAAGGTCAAGGCGAGCTGCGCCGGATCGGCGCCGCGGATCAGGCTCTCGACGTCGTGACCCCCTGTCCCGCCCGCGGCGCCGCCGAGCACGATGGTGCCGAAGGCCGCCACGATCAGCGCCCCTCCGAGGGAGCGGAAGAAGTTCATCGCGGCGGTGGCGATCCCGAGCTGGTGGCGCGCCACCGCATTCTGGATCGTGATGGTGGAGAGCGGCAGGATCGTCCCGATCCCCATGGAGAGCAGTGCGAACAGCACCTCCATGAGCCAGAAGGGGAGCGCCCGGCCCTGCCAGGCGATCAGGGCGCAGCAGGCGAGGCTGACGCTCATCATGGCGAGCGGCACGCGCTTGTAGTGCCGGAAATAGATCATCGACCGTCCCGACAGGGTCGCGCCCGTCACGGTCCCGACCATCAGCGGCACCAGGGCCACGCCGGCCTCGCTCGCCGAGAGGCCGATCACCCCTTCGAGGAAGATCGGCACGTAGATGGTCAGCCCGATGAAGGTGCCCATGGCGAAGCAGGCGGCGAGCGTCGCGCTGTAGACCACTTGGTTCCGCAGGACCTCCGTGGGGATCAGCGGCTCGGCCGCCGTGGCGAGCCGCACCGCGAAACCGGCGCCCAGAGCCGCGGCCAGGGCGAGGAGGCCGAGGACCGGTGCGGAACTCCACGGGTAGCGCACGCCGCCCCAGCTCAGGGCCAGCAGCAGGGCGATCGAGCCTGCGACCATCAGGCCGGCACCGGGCCAGTCGAGGCGGTGCTGGCGGTCATGGCGCGGCAGGCGCTTCAGGTTGGCGTTGGTCAGCGCGAAGGCGAGGACGCCGATCGGCAGGTTGATCCAGAAGATCAGCGACCAGTGCAGGTGCTGGGCGAAGAAGCCCCCGAGCAGCGGCCCCGCCACCGAGGCGGTCACGAACACGCCCGCGATCACCACCTGGTAGCGCGCCCGTTCCTTGGGCGCCATGATGTCGGCCAGGATGGTCTGGGCCAAGGCGATCAGCCCGCCGCCGCCGATGCCCTGCAGGCCCCGGGCGAGCGCCAGCGTCACCATCGTGGGCGCGAGCGCGCAGGCGAGCGACCCGAGCACGAAGGTCGCGATGGCGATCAGCAGCATGATCCGCCGGCCATGGATGTCGCTGAGCTTGCCGTAGAGCGGGGTCACCGCCGTGGAGGCCAGGAGGTAGGCGGTGACGATCCAGGGCAGGTTGGCCGCGTCGCCGAGGTCGAGTCCGATGGTCGGCATGGCGGTCGCCACGATGGTCTGGTCGAGGGCCGCGAGGAGCATCGCGGTCATGAGGCCGTAGACGATCGCGCGGATTTCGCCGGGACTGAGCAGGGCCTGCGGGGCGACGGGCTGCGCCTTGGTCTGCGGCTGGATCTCGGTGACGGCGACGGGGCTGGCCACGTGTTTGAGAGCCTCTGATCCGGGCCGTGCCAGCCGACCGTCCGGGGCGGACGGAGCCTGGGGCGGCATGAGGAGGTGCGCGGACGGGTTGCGGTCGCGTGCCGGTGTGGCGGTATCCGCGGGGCCCGGGATCGGAAAGAACGTACGTTCGGGCGTGTCCGGTTCCTAGCGCAATGCTGGAGGACAGCCCATGGCGCCCGGCGCCGATCCGGCCTTCGCCCTTGACAGAGAGCGCCGGCCTGTCGCTCTCCCGGCAGATGCCGGATGACAGGGATGCAATCGCGATCGTCGGCGGCGGGCCGGCCGGGCTCGCCGCGGCCGAGGTGCTGGGTGAGGCCGGCTGCGCGGTCACGGTCTACGAGCGCATGCCCTCGGTCGCCCGCAAGCTGCTGATCGCCGGGCGCGGCGGTCTCAACATCACCCACAGCGAGGGGCGGGCGGACTTCCTCGCGCGCTACCACCCGCGCGGGGTCCTCGATGACGCCATCGCGGCTTTCCCGCCCGACGCCTTGCGGGATTGGTGCGCGGAACTCGGTGAGCCGACCTTCGTCGGCTCGAGCGGGCGGGTGTTCCCGCAGAGCTTCAAGGCTTCGCCCCTGCTGCGGGCGTGGCTGACGCGGCTCGGCCGGCTCGGGGTCCGGATCCGCACCCGCCATCGCCTCACGGGGATTGCCGAGGGCCTGTGTTTCGAGACCCCGGATGGTTCGCGCGAGATCCGTCCCCGCGCCACTCTGCTGGCCCTCGGCGGGGCGAGCTGGCCGCGCCTCGGGTCGGACGGGCGCTGGGTGCCGCTCCTCGAAGGGCTCGGCGTGGCGGTGTCGCCCCTGCGTCCGGCCAATGCCGGCTTCGCGGTGGCGTGGTCCGACCTGTTCCGGGATCGCTTCTCCGGCGCGCCGCTGAAGCGGGTGGCGCTCGCCTGCGACGGCACCACGGTGCGGGGAGAGGCCGTGATCACGGAGGCCGGCATCGAGGGTGGGGCGATCTACGCCCTCTCGCGCCCCTTGCGCGAGGCGATCGCGGCCGAGGGCAGCGCGCGGCTCGTCGTGGATCTGCGCCCAGATCTGACCCGGGAGGTTCTCGCCCGCCGTCTGTCCGGCGCCAGGCCGGGCGACTCCGCCGCGACCCGGCTGCGCAAGGCCGCGGGTCTCCCAGCCGTGGCGGTGGGGCTGCTGCGCGAGGCGGCCGGCGCCGCCCTCCCGGCGGATCCAGCGGCGCTCGCCGGGCTGATCAAGGCCGCGCCGCTCACCCTCACCGCCTCCGCGCCGATCGAGCGGGCGATCTCGACGGCGGGCGGCGTTCGGCTCGACGCCCTCGACGGGCGGTCCATGCTGCGTGCCCGTCCGGGCCTGTTCCTGGCCGGCGAGATGCTCGACTGGGAGGCGCCGACCGGCGGCTACCTGCTCCAGGGCGCCTTCGCGGGGGGGCGGGCGGCCGCCGCCGGGATGCTCGACTGGCTGCGCGAGACCGGCGGCTGACCCGCCCGCCTCACGGCCGCGTGCAGAACCCGACGATGCCGGTCGCCTCCGCCGGGCAGCTGGCGCCCTCCCCGTCGTAGACCGGTGCGCCGCCCTTGAGGCAGTGGGCCGTGACCAGCATCTCGCCGGTCCCGCAGGTGATCGTGCAGCCCCCCGGACAGTCGGATTTGCGCACGGGCCGCAAGCTGGCGGCCTCGCCCTTCGGGCCCGGGCCGCCCTGCGGTCCGACCGGACCCCGCGGGCCGGGAGGACCCTGCAGGCCGGAAGGCCCGGTGTCGCCCTTCGGGCCCGGTGCGCCCTGCGGCCCGGCCGCGCCCTGGGGACCGGGCTCCCCCTTCGGTCCGGGCTCGCCCTGGGGACCCGTATCGCCCTTGAGACCCTGCTCGCCTTGAGGTCCCTGCTCGCCCTTGGGCCCCTGATCCCCCTTGGGACCGGTCTCACCCTTGGGACCGGTCTCACCCTTGGGGCCCGTCTCGCCGGGCGGTCCCGCGGCACCCTGGGGACCGGGCGGTCCGGGCGGACCCTCGGGCGCGCAGTTCGCCACCACCGCCTCGCGCTCGTCCGGCTCCGCCTTCAGCGTCACCACGCAGGTCGAGGGCCGGTAGGGCAGCCGGAAGGTGAACCGCCCGCGCCGGTCGGCCTGGATCGAGATGTCGTCGTCCAGCACCACGATCGCCCCGGGCTTGCGCACCGAGCCCGAGATCCGCAGGTCGCCGGCCTCGATCCGCGCGTCGTAGACCATGATCGGCTGGCTCGGGGCCTGCGCTTGGCGGACACGCGGGCGGGCCGGGCGAGACCGCCCCGTCGCGGGGGCGGCCGCGGCCGGATCCGGAGCGGCGGCACCCGGCGGATCCGCCTGCTGGCCGAGCGCCGCCCCCGACAGGGCGAGCAGGATCGTCAGAGTGAGGGCTGAGCGCATGCGCGGTCCGGTTTGGCCGCGTCACGCACGCGGCGCCCGGACATTGGTCTCGCCCTGCGATTGCGGTCAACCGGGACTTCGGAACCGGCAGCTGCAGCCGGTTCCACAGGCGTCCACAGCCATCCACAGGCCAAGCCGCTGAGGCGACGCGTGATTCCGGCACCCCACTGAAACCGTTTGTGGGTGTTCCTGTTATGTTCCTATCGTCCAGCATGACCGGAGCCGACGGAGATGGGGCTGGACCCTGCGGACGAGACCGAAGGGGCGATCGCGCGCGCCGATCCCCGGGCACGGCTCGCGGCCCTGCGGGCACGCCTCGCGCCGCCGGCCGGCGGCCGGGATCTGCCCCCGGTCCTGCCGCTGGGCGTGCCGGACCTCGATGCTCACCTGCCTGGCGGCGGCCTCGTCCTCGGCCCGCCCCACGAGATCGCGCCGGCCGAGCCCGTGGACGCGATCGCGGCCCTGGGCTTCGCCCTGGCGCTCGGTGCCCGTCATCTGGCGCGGATGTCCGGGGAGGCGCTGATCGCTGCGGCCCCGGGCCAGCCCCTGCCCTATGGACACGGCTTGGCCGGGCTCGGCCTCGACCCCGCCCGTCTGCTGCTCCTCGAAGCGGGCAGCGATGCGGAGGTGTTCCGCGCCCTCGAGGCGGCCCTGCACGCGCGGGCTCTCACGGTCCTGATCGGCCTCCTGCGAGACGGGATGCCGCTGAAGCCGGGCCGGCGCCTGCAACTCGCCGCGGAAGGGCCCGCGCCGCCGCTCCTGCTGATCCTGCGGCCAGCATCCGCCGGGCTGCCCAACGGGTCCGCCACCCGCTGGCGGATCGCCGCGGCGCCCGCGGCGCGGGACCGGTTCGGCACCCTCGACAGGCCGCGCTGGCGGGCGCGGCTCGAACGCTGCCGCAACGGGCGGGGCGGCGACTGGCTTCTGGAGTGGGACCATGCCGCGCATCGTCTGCATCTGCCTGAGCCACTGGCCGGTGACGCGGCTGCGGCGGGCCGGTCTCGCGCCTGAGCGCGGTCCCCTCGCGGTGGCGGCCGAAGGGGCCGGCGGTCTGCGGCTCGTGGCCCTCGACCCGGAGGCCCGCGCCCTGGGCCTGAACCCCGGCGAGCCCCTCGGCCGTGTCCGGGCGCGGATCGGCGTGCAGCTCCAGGTCTATCCGGCCGACCCGGAAGCCGACCGGGATTCCCTGCTGCGGCTCTGCCGCTGGGCTTCCGCCTACGCGCCCCTCGTGGTGCCGTTCGGGCCGGCCGAGGCGGCGGACGGGCTCTACATCGACGTCGCCGGGGCGAGCCATCTGCGCGGCGGCGAGGCGAACCTCGTCGCGGATCTGGCCGCCCGGCTCGCCCGCGCCACCATCCCGGCGCGGATCGCGCTGGCCGACACGCCCGGCGCCGCCTTCGCTCTGGCCCGCCACGGCGGGACCGACCGGATCGTCGTTCCGCCCGGCGGATGTGCCGAGGCCCTGCGGGGCCTGCCCGTCGAAGCCCTGCGCCTCGACCCCGACATCGCCGCGGGCCTGCGGCGGCTCGGCCTGCGTCGGATCGAAGAACTCGATGCTTTGCCCCGGGGGCCGCTGGCCCGCCGCTTCGGCGAGGCCCTGCTGTTGCGCCTCGATCAGGCCTTGGGCCGCCGGGCCGAGCCCCTGGCGCCTCTGACGGAGGCGGCCAAATACGCCGCCGCGCGCGGCTTCCTCGATCCGATCGGGCGGCAATCGGATATCGTCCGGACCGCCCGGGACCTGATGGCGGAGATCGCCCCCCGGCTGGAGCGAGACGGGCTCGGTGCCTGTGCCCTGCGTCTCGCCCTTCACCGGGTCGATGGCGCCGTGCGTGATCTCGATCTCGGCCTGTCGCGCCCGGAGCGTCACCCGGAGCGGGTGGCGGCCCTCGTCTCCCTGCGCCTCGACCGGCTGGGATCCGCCCTCGATGCCGGCTTCGGCTTCGAGACGGTCGCGCTGGCCGTCACGGTGACCGGCGCCATGCCGGCTCGCCAGATGGATCTCGGTTCCACGATGGCGGGTGACGGGGTCGGGTTCCTGGCCGACGCCTTGGCGCAGCGCCTCGGGCGGGGATTGCTGCGGCTCGAACCACGGGCGAGCCATCTTCCGGAGCGGGCCGACCGGGGCCGTGCTTGGGTTGCCAAGGAGGATCACGGATCGTTGCCGGCGATGGGCGGCGGTCAAATGCTGGCGCTCCCTCCCCCCTCCTCGGGGGAAGGTGACCCCTGCGTCAGCCGGAGTCGGGAGAGGGGAACCCGGATCCCGAAAGGGGCACGACCGGCGGGACGGGCAGAGCCCCCTTCTGCACCGTCGCTCCCCTCTCCCGGCCCCCTTTTGGGGCCACGCTTCCCCGCAGAGGGGGGAGGGAAGGCGCGCACCATCGCCTCCCCCTGGCCCGACCATCTCCCGCCCCGGCCCCTGGTGCTGTTCCCCCGGGGCGAGGCCGCCCTCGACGTGCTCGCCACCGTGCCCGAGGGGCCGCCCCGGCGCTTCCGCTGGCGCGCGCAGATCCACAAGGTCGCCCATGCCGAGGGGCCGGAGCGGATCGCCGCCGAATGGTGGCGGGAGCCCGGCGCGGAGCGCGATTACTACCGCATCGAGTGCGAGGCCGGGCACCGGCTCTGGCTCTACCGCGACGGCCCGCACGCGCCCGACCGACCGGCCGCGTGGTACGTCCACGGGCTGTTCGCGTGAGCGCTCCTCAGGTCCCGTACGCCGAACTCGCCGTCACCACGAACTTCTCCTTCCTGCACGGCGCATCGCACCCGCAGGAATACGTCGTGCAGGCGGCGGCCTACGGCCTCGCCGCGATCGGCATCGCCGACCGCAACACCGTGGCCGGCGTGGTGCGGGCCCACGCGGCGGCGCGGGCGCTCGAAGCCGAGGGCACGAAGATCCGGATCCTGCCGGGGGTTCGGCTCGTCAGCGAAGAGGGGTTCGAGGCCGTCACCTACCCGATGGACCGGGAGGCCTGGGGGCGCCTCTGCCGGCTGCTCACCCTGGGCAACCGGCGCGTCCGCAAGGGCGATTGCTGCTTCTCCTTCGCCGAGATGCTGGAGGCCGCGGAGGGGCAGATGTTCATCGCCATGCCGCCGGCACGGCGACTGCCCGAGGGGTTCCGGGCGCGGCTGGAGGCGCTCGCCGCCGCGGCGCCGGGCCGGACCTTCCTCGGGGCGAGCCACACGCGCCGCGGCGACGAGCGGCGGCGCCTGGGGCTGCTCGCCGAGCTGGGCGCGGCCGCCCGCGCCCCGATGGTCGCGGTCTCCGACGCGCTCTACCACCATCCCGAGCGGCGCCCGCTCCAGGACGTGGTCACCTGCATCCGTGCGGGCTGCCGGATCGGCGAGGCCGGCTACCGCCTGGAGGCCAATGCCGAGCGCCACCTCAAGCCCGCCGCCGAGATGGCGCGGCTGTTCGCCGACCACCCGGAGGCGCTGGCCCGCACCGTCGAGATCGCCGAGGCCTGCGGCTTCTGCCTGTCCCAGCTGCGCTACGAATATCCCGACGAGCCGGTGCCTCCGGGTCGCACGCCGCAGGAATATCTGGCGGAGAAGACCTTCGAGCGGGCGCGCTGGCGCTACGGCGGCGACATTCCGGCCGCCGTCATGGCAACGCTCCACGAGGAGCTGCGGCTCATCGCCAAGATGGATTACGCCCGCTACTTCCTGACCCTGTTCGATGTGGTCGAGTTCGCCCGCGGCAAAGGGATCCTCTGCCAGGGCCGGGGCTCGGCGGCCAATTCCGCCGTGTGCTTCTGCCTCGGCATCACCGCGGTGGACCCGTCGAAGCACCGGCTGCTCTTCGCCCGCTTCATCTCGGAGAACCGGGGCGAGCCGCCCGACATCGACGTCGATTTCGAGCACGAGCGCCGCGAGGAGGTGATCCAGCACCTCTATGCCCGCTACGGGCGGGAGCGGGCCGCCCTCTGCGCCACGGTGATCCACTACCGTCCGCGCATGGCGATCCGCGAGGTCGGGAAGGTCTTAGGTCTCACCGAGGACGTGACCGCGGCGATCGCCGACACGGTCTGGGGCTCCTGGGGCACCGGGATGCCGGACCAGCATGTGCGCGAGGCCGGCCTCGATCCGGAGAACCCCGCGATCCGGCAGGCGCTCGACCTCGCCCACCAGCTGATCGGCTTCCCACGCCACCTGTCGCAGCACGTCGGCGGCTTCGTGCTGACCCGCGGCCGCCTCGACGAGACCGTGCCGGTGGGCAACGGCGCCATGGCGGACCGCACCTTCATCGAGTGGGACAAGGACGACATCGACGCGATCGGCCTGATGAAGGTCGACGTGCTGGCGCTCGGCATGCTGACCTGCCTCAAGCGCGGCCTCGACTTCCTGGAGCGGGACCACGGCAGGTTCTACGAGACGCTGGCCGACCTGCCGCAGGAGGATCCCGAGACCTACGCGATGCTGGCGAGGGCCGATTCCGTCGGCGTGTTCCAGGTCGAGAGCCGGGCGCAGATGTCGATGCTGCCGCGCCTCAAGCCCAAGGAATTCTACGACCTCGTGGTGCAGGTCGCGATCGTGCGCCCCGGCCCGATCCAGGGCGACATGGTCCACCCCTACCTGCGCCGCCGCTCCGGGATCGACCCGGTGGAGTACCCGGCCCCGCACCCGGATCACGGGCCGGCGGACGAGCTGAAGGATGTCCTGCAGAAGACCTACGGCGTGCCGCTCTTCCAAGAGCACGCCATGCAGATCGCCATCACGGCGGCGGGCTTCACCCCGGCGGAGGCCGACGGCCTGCGCCGGGCGATGGCGACCTTCCGCCATGTCGGCTCGATCGGCGGCTTCGCTGAGAAATTCATCGGCGGCATGACCCGCCGGGGTTACCCGCAGGACTTCGCCGAGCGCTGCTTCGCGCAGATCCGCGGCTTCTCCACCTACGGCTTCCCGGAGAGCCACGCGGCGAGCTTCGCGCTCCTCGTCTACGCCTCGGCCTGGATGAAGTGCCGGCACCCCGACGTCTTCCTGGCCGCGATCCTCAACGCCCAGCCGATGGGCTTCTATCAGCCGGCCCAGCTCGTGCGCGACGCCCGGGCCCACGGCGTCGAGGTGCGGGGCGTCTGCGTCAACGCCAGCGACTGGGACTGCACCCTGGAGCCGGCCGGGAATCCGGCTCTGCACGCCGTGCGGATCGGCCTGCGGGTGGTGCGCGGCCTGCCGGAGGCCGCGATGCGGCGGCTCGTGCGGCTGCGGGCCAACGGCTACGCCAGCATCGAGGGCCTGCAGGCGTCCCTCGCCCTGCCCCGCAACGCCCTGGAGCGGCTGGCCGAGGCGGACGCGTTCCGGTCGCTCGGCCTCGACCGGCGCGCCGCCCTCTGGATGGTCCGCACCCTGGAGGGGACCTCGGCGCGCAAGGCCGCCAAGGCGGATCCGAGCGAGCGCCGCGCCCATCTCCTCGAGGCACCCCTGCCGCTCTTCGCCTGGCACGCCGATGACGGCCTGTTCCGGCACGAGCCGGCGGTGGACCTGCCGGCCCTGGCCCCGTCCGAGGCGGTGGCCGAGGATTATTCCGCCACCGGCCTGTCGCTGCAGGGGCACCCGGTCGCGTTCTTCCGGGGGCGGCTCGCCCGGATCGGCGCGATCCCGGCCCGGGCCCATCTCGATCCTTCCCTGCCCCAGGGGGCGCGGGTCACGGTGGCGGGCCTCGTGCTGATCCGCCAGCGGCCCGGCACCGCCAAGGGCGTGGTCTTCCTGACCCTGGAGGACGAGACCGGTATCGCCAACGTGATCGTCTGGAAGACCGTGTTCGAGGCGAACCGCCGGGTCGCCATGCAGGCCCGGTTCCTCGCGGTGCGCGGCCGGATCCAGCGGGCGGACGGGGTGGTCCACCTCGTGGCGGAGGGGTTTCGCGACCTCACCGCCGCTCTGCGCGACTTGCGGGAGGCCGGCATGAAGCTGCCGCCCGAGAACACGGATTTCGGCGTGCCCCCGGACCGGCGGGTCTATCGCAGCCGGGATTTCCACTGACGAGCGCCCCTCGACAGGCCCCGCGCCGCGCGTAGAGTGCGGCGATGTCGAGCTTCGCCGTTCCGCGCCTCCTCCTCGCCGCCTGCGCGGCCCTGCCCCTCCTGGCGGAGGCCGCCCGGGCCGATAGCTGTGACGACCTCACCCGCCAGATCGCCGGTGCGATTGGCGGCCGGGTCGGCAAGCGCGCGGGGCCGAGCATCGACATCCGCGTGGCCGGTCCGATCAAGTTCGACGTCACCTGCCGGGCCGAGCCGATCGTGCAGGCGACCTCCGCCGAGCCGACCCCCTCGGCGGCCTTCTTCCGCGACCTGTCGGTGGCCTCCGAGATCCTCGTCGGCGAGCCGGCCGCGACCGTCGAGCCGATCATCGCCAACGCCTACCGGACTTCCCTGACGGAGCGGCGCAAGTCATTCATCCAGCAGAACGGCTGGTCGGCCTCCTGCTACACCGACCCGGGCAGCAGCACGATGCGCACCCTCTGCTCGGTGGGGCGCATCCCGCCGGGCTGAGGCGGACCTAAGCCGGCAGGATGCGTGGCGCGGGCTTGATCAGTACTCGATCACGCCGTCGAGCGCGTAGTGCTTCACGGTCTTCCGGTTGGCGATCAGCTCGTCCACCGTCGGCTCGCCCTTGAGGGCGCGGGCGATGGCGAGCTTCGTCGCCTCGTAGTTGGTCCGGTAGAGGTCTTTCTGGTCGAGGTTGTCGTCCTCGGCGCAGCGCGGGTCGAGCCAGATCATGATGATCATGCACAGCTCGTCGAGCCCGTCCTTGGGCAGGATGCCCTCGATGATGCAGTCCACGATCGCGTCGCCGGTGGCGGCCTGGACCACACCGCCGAGGAGTTCGACGTACTCGGCCGTGTGGATCGTGGCCTTGGTGGTCATCATCGTGGCCGGGCGCACCAGCTGGTTGAGGTCGCGCACCACGAACATGCGCGTGTGGCCCTGGACCTGCCCCATCATCGACGCGAAGGCCTGGCCGACCGGACCGCGCACCGAGCCGATCAGCACCTCCGGCATGGCGTCGGTGTACTGGCCCTCGGCCGCCAGCACCGTGGCCTCGCCCGCGCGGAACCAGATCTCTTGCATGTTCGAACTCCACCTGATCGGAGCCCGCGGGAGACATCATCGGAGCGCTTGCGTCAATCGCTTCGGAGCGGGCCAACCCGGTCGCGGACGCCGGCCATCGCACCGGCGGTCGTGATCCCCGGCGACCGCGGCGGCCCCCTGTCGGCCGGCCGGACGGCGGGTGCCACTCCCGACCGCCGTCATCCGTATCGGCGCGCATCATCACCCGTCCGCGGCCTGCGGCCTTGAGGAACGCCGACAGGCGAGGCAGGGAAGCGCGGGGCGCGGCTCGGGAACAGTCCCGGGCCTGGGCCGTTCCGGCGGGGGCCTGCGGCGCTTCCCCGGGGCATGCGGGAGGAACGTAAGATGGCGGAGAGCACGGATCGAGGCTCCGGCTGGAGCCTTCAGGCGAGCGCCGTTCCCGACGGAGTGCGCCTGGAACTCGCCCTCGCCGATCTCGGCGGCGCGCCGGTCACCGCCGCTATCGTGCTCGACCGGGCAGAGGCCCGGGCCTTCG
>Ga0316228_1001785_pt1 | contig 20682 bp, 10 predicted proteins | sample TBH18021metaG_FD_206005 | JGI IMG/M metagenome (GOLD analysis project Ga0316228, IMG submission 206005) | Freshwater microbial communities from Trout Bog Lake, Wisconsin, USA - TBH18021 | ecosystem: Environmental > Aquatic > Freshwater > Lake > Hypolimnion/Profundal zone | place: USA: Wisconsin... | reverse complement strand
ATCCCCGGCAGGCTCTGGTGGGATGATCCGGCGACGCAAGGCTGCCCGGACCACCAGACGATCGCCGGGCTGAACCACCACGGTGCGAGAACGCCGCGCACGGGAAGACCTTTGATCTGGATCGCCGCATCCCGAAGCGCCACCGCATCGACAACCGATTCCGCCCGCGCCCGGAAGGTGTCCTCGTCGAAAAGCGTCCTGTCCCAGTAGGCGGCAACCGGCCAAAGCGAAAGGATCAAGATCCCCCACCCCGCGATTTTCCACCGGGCCATGGGAAGGAGCCAAGGCAGGCTGACCGCGAGTGCGATGACGAAGAAATAGCCCCACCTCAGATGCATAAATGTCAACCCTGCAAGCAGCACGACCATCGCGCAGAGGAGAAGGTAAACCGGTTCCCTTTTTTTGAGATAACCGGCCAGGAGGCCAAATGGCGCCACGATGGCCAGCCACCCACCCCAACTGAAAAGCACGGAAACCGACCCGTGCCCCAATTCCCCGATATTCCGCGACCAATTGGCGAAATGCGCGTCGAAGGCGGCCACATGAAATCCATCCACCAAAAATCCCAGGAGCAGGATCGCGAAGAAGATGACCAGCGGCACCCGCGACAAAACCAGCCGCCGCGCGAAAAAACGGAGCAGCAAGATTGAGGTCAAGAGAATGAGCGGTTCGAAAAGCGATACCCAAAGCGCGAGCGCCCAGGCGACCGCCGACAGCCGGCTGCGATCTTTGCCGGTCCACATGTCTGCCTCCGCCGCCAGCGCAACCGCAACCAACAGCATCAGCAGGGATTGATGATCCGGGCGGCCGAGAAGAAACCCGTGAGAAACAATCGGAGAAACGGCGAGGAGAACAACCGTCGCGCCACCGAACGGATCCCTCCGGCCCCAAACCGCAAGAAACGCCAGCGTGACCAGCCCAAGGATCGGGGAAATCCAGGCCCCGGCCAGCGGAAGCGCATCGCCGGAAAACCACCCCATCGCCACGGCAAGACCGGCAATCAGATAGTCCAAGGGAGAGGTCGTGTGCGGCCGTGTCCCCTCCGGATAATTCTCAAAGTCATGCTGCCGGATCGGCGCGAGCGGATGCTCCTGCAGCAGTCGCACCCGGGTCATTCGCGCATAGCAGTCGCCGTCGGTAAAATACACGTTCCCTTTGAAAAAAACCGCATCGGAATTCCATGTGAATGCCGCCAGCCCGAACCCGAGAACCAGCACGGGAAAAATCCATACCACGAAAACCTTGAGAAGACGGCGGAGGAATGCGGATAGACCCAACATATTGTGGACGGGATTTCCCTCCATCCCAATATCCTGTGGGAAAAGCCAGAAATAATTCGAAAATTTATTGCCAGCCCCCAGCGTTTGGGTAGCCTTGAGCAACACGGGAATCAGCCCCCGAAACCCACTTCTGAATCAAGATGCCTGACGAACCAAGTCCTGAAAAACCCGCAGCAAAAACCGACGCCTTCAAAGCCGCGAAACCGACACCGGATTTCAAGGCAAGCGAATACACCGCAGACGACCTGAGCTCGCTCAAAGGGCTCGAGGCCGTGCGCAAAAAGCCGGGCATGTATATCGGCGGCACCGACGAGCGGGCGCTGCACCATTGTGTCAGCGAGGTCCTAGACAACTCGGTCGATGAGTTTCTCGCCGGGCATTGCGACCACATCGACGTCACGATCCACTCGGATGGCTCGATTTCCATCCGCGATAACGGGCGAGGCATCCCGGTGGACATCAACAAGGAGGAAGGCATCCCGGGCGTCGAGCTCGTGCTCACGCGCCTCCACTCGGGCGGAAAATACGGGCAGGGCAACTACGAGTATTCCGGGGGCACCCACGGCGTCGGAGCGAAGTGCGTGAACGCGGTCTCCGAGTGGTTCAAGGTCGAGGTCACGCGCGACGGAAAAATTCACGCGATGTCGTTCGAACGCGGAGTGACCAAACAGCAGCTCCACGTCATCGCCGAAGTGAAGTCCAAGAAGCACACCGGCACGCTCATCACGTTCATGCCGGATACGGAGATCTTCCTCGAGACGATCGAGTTCAAGGCCGAGCGCCTCATCACGCGCCTGAACGACATCGCGTATATCAACGCGCCTCTGTCGTTCACTTTCCTCGACGAACGGCAGGACAACGCGCGTCCGGTCCAGATCGTCCACCCCAAGGGCGTGGAGGAGTTCGTCGAGCGCCTGGTCGAAAACAAGACGCTCGTGCATCCGAAAGCGATCATGATCAGGGGTGCTCGCGACAAGGTCATGGTCGAGATTGGCCTGCACTACACGGACACCTACAACGAGCAACTTCTCTGCTACACGAACGCCGTGCCGAACCCGGACGGCGGCGCTCACAGCAGCGGCTTCCGCGGCTCGCTCACGCGGGCGATCAACCAATACGCAAAGAACAATTCCCTGCTGAAAGAAAAGGACGTCCCGATCACCGGAAACGATGTGCTCGAAGGCCTCGCCGCCGTCGTCAGCGTCAAGCACCCGGACCCGCGCTTCGAGTCCCAGACAAAAGTGAAGCTCATTTCGCCCGAGGTGGACGGCATTGTCGGCTCGATCAGCTACGAGGGGCTGATGCTGCATTTCGACCAGAACCCGAACGTCGGCAAGCGCATCATCGAGAAATGCCTCATGGCGGCCCGCGCCCGCGAGGCCGCGCGCAAAGCCCGCGAGACCGTTCGCAAAGGCGCGCTCACGGGCGGCGGACTCCCGGGCAAGCTGGCGGATTGTTCCGAGCGCGACCCGGCGCTGACCGAACTCTACGTGGTCGAGGGCGATTCGGCAGGCGGCTCGGCCAAACAGGGCCGCGACCGGCGTTTCCAGGCGATCCTGCCGATCAAGGGCAAGATCATCAACGTCGAAAAAGCGCGCCTCGACAAGGTGCTGCAAAACACCGAGGTCCAGACGCTGATCACCGCCATCGGCACCGGCATCGGCATGGCCGGCGGCGAGAAGGACCAGGAAGGAACGTTCAACATCGAGAAACTGCGCTACGGGCGAATCATCATCATGACCGACGCCGACGTGGACGGCTCGCACATCCGCACGCTCCTGCTCACATTCTTCTGCCGGCAGATGCCCGAGCTGGTCAAGCAGGGCAAGATCTACATCGCCCAGCCGCCGCTGTATCTCATCAAACGAAAAAAGCGCGAGGAATACGTGGACGACGACGCCCAGCTCAACAAGATCCTCATCGGAATCGGCGCCGACGAAGTCAAGGTGAAGAACCTCGCGGACGGAAAAATCTTCTCCTCGACCCAGCTCAAGGAAATCCTCGAACTCCTCGAACGTTTCTCGAAATTCAGCGGTGCCATCCAGCGGCACGGAGGCGACATCGAATCCTACCTCGCAGAACGCGACCCGAAGACGGGCAAACTCCCGACATTCATGGTCAAAGTGCGCGAGGGGAACACCGAGTGGGCGACCTACTTCCCCGGCGAAACCGAAGTCCGTGAATTCCACGAGGGCAACCGCGACCTCGGCCTCTACGACGATCCAACGCCCGAGCAGGCGGATGGCGACTCAGCGCCGCCCGAATCGACAGCGAGGGCAAAAAAGGAGAAACTCGACCCCGCGAGCAGGCGCCGCGCCAAGCTCATCGAACTGCACGAGTCCATCTCCGCCCAAAAACTCATCGACGAGCTCGCCCGCAAAGGCCTGAAAATCGAACACTACGCCGACAGCGACGAGCCGATTTTTGAACTCGTCGAGGGCGAGGGCGAAAAGGCTGTCAGCCACCCGCTCTTCGCCATTCCCGAAATCCTCACAAAAGTCCTCGAGATCGGCAAGCGGGGCCTCTCGATCCAGCGGTTCAAGGGTCTCGGCGAAATGAACCCGAAGCAGCTCTTCGAGACCACGATGAACCCCGAGAAGCGCAAAATGCTCAAGGTGGACCTGAACGAAGACAACGCGGTCGAGGCCGACCGCATGTTCACGATCCTCATGGGCGACGTCGTCGAACCCCGCCGCCAGTTCATCGAGGACAACGCTTTAAACGCCAGGCTGGACGTGTAACCATTTGACAATCGTGACTACATGTGACTACATTTCGGCATGAAAGAAATCCCGACATCCCGAACCACCGACGGCGAGCCTCTGATGCCGTCGTCCGTTCTGCGTGAGGTCACCACGCTTCCCGGCATAGGCGAGACGATCAGCGTGCGGGCGGCCAAAGCCCATCTCTCGGCTCTCCTCAACCTTGTCGCGAGCGGACGCGAAATCACCATCACGAGCGGGGGCAAACCCAAAGCACGCATCGTGCCTCCCAAGAAGGCGGACCCCCGCGTGCCGTTCACCGGCACCCGCGAACACCTTGCAAAAATGCCGCCATGGCGGGGTGGCCCAACCGCCGACGAACTCGTCCGGGCCGATCGGGATTCGAGAGGTTGGTAAATGTATCTCGACAGCGCCATCATCGTGAAATTGCTCGCCAAGGAAGACGACTCCGCGTTTTTCCAGAAAAATCTGGCCGGCATCCGCTTTTCGATTTCCGAGCTCTCGGGCCCGGAGGTCTTGTCCGCGCTGCTCGGGAAGGAGCGCGCAAAATTCCTCAACCCGGCTCAGCGAAGAATGGCTTGGCGGGAATTCCAGGAACGCATTGCAGCGCGCGAATTTTACATGTTGCCTCTGAATTCCCCAACCCTCACCAAGGCCGGAAATCTCCTGGAAACCTGTCACCCCCGTGTCGCCCTCCGCACGCTCGACGCCATCCACCTTGCCGCCTGCGATCTGAGCCAGGACTTTCCGCTCTGCACGACGGACCGGCGGATGCGCGAGGCGGCGGATCTGCTCAAAATCCCGATCTTCCCCGCAACCCTCCCCCCAGCCTGATTTCTTATGTATACGCAAAACGAAAAAGTCGAACTGGTGAACGTGGCCGACGAGATGTCGAAGTCGTTTCTCGACTACTCGATGTCGGTCATCATCTCCCGCGCCCTTCCGGACGCCCGCGACGGGCTCAAACCCTCGCAGCGCCGCATTCTTTTCGCCATGAACGAGCTCGGCGTCCAGCCGACCCGCAAGCACCTCAAGTGCGCGAAGATCGTCGGAGAAACGATGGGCAACTACCATCCGCACGGCGACCAGGCGATCTACCCGACGCTCGTCCACATGGCCCAGCCTTGGGCGATGCGCGAAATGCTCGTGGACGGCCAGGGCAACTTCGGCTCGGTGGAAGGCGACCCGCCCGCGTCCATGCGATACACCGAGGCAAGGCTCCAACACCTCGGCGCGGCGCTGATGACCGACATGGACAAAGGGACGGTCGATTTCATCCCGAACTACGACGAGACGCGCACCGAGCCCACCGTCTTCCCGGCGGCGTTCCCGAACCTTCTCGTGAACGGCGGAACCGGCATCGCCGTCGGCATGGCCACGAACATCGCCCCCCACAACCTCGTCGAGTGCATCAACGGGATCTGCGCCCAGATTGACGACCCGGACATCAAAATCGAAGGCCTCATGGCCCACATCCAGGGGCCGGATTTCCCGACGGGCTGCCTGATCCAGGGTGCTGCGGGCATCCGCCAATATTTCGAAACCGGGCGCGGGCAGGTCCGGGTCCGCGGGCGCGTGGCGGTCGAGGAGGGCAAAGGCGGGCGCGAAAGCGTCATCGTCACCGAAATCCCCTACAACGTGAACCGCTCGGATCTCGTCAAGAGGATCGCCGATTTGGTGAACGAGAAAGTCCTCACCGGCATCAGCGACGTGCGCGATGAAAGCGCCGAGGACACCCGGGTCGTGATCGAGCTCAAGCGCGACGGAAACCCGAAGGTGATCATCAACAACCTTTTCAAGCACACCGCGCTCGAATCCTCGTTCAGCGTCAATATGCTGGCGATCGACCGCGGCAAGCCGAAGCTCCTCTCGCTCAAGGAGGCGATCAACTGCTACATCGAGCACCGCCGGGAGGTCATCCTCCGGCGCACAAGATTCCTGCTCAACGAGGCCGAGGTCGAAGCGGAAAAGCTCGAGGGCTACCTCATCGCCCTCGCCAACATCGACGACTTCATCAAAATCATCCGCGACTCCCGCGACCGCGACGATGCCAAGGAAAAACTTCTCGCGCTGTCATGGACGCAAAAAGCCGTCGAGAAGCTCGGCATCCTCATCCGCAGCGAGGCGCGCATCACGGACGGAAAATACAAATTCTCCGAGAAGCAGGTCGGGCACATCCTCGATCTCCGTCTCTACCAGCTCACCGGCCTCGAACGCGACAGCATCAAGGGCGAATACGACGCCCTCGTCGCCACGATCAAGGACCTCCTCGACATCCTGGCCAAGGAAAAGCGCGTCCTCGCGATCATCAAGGAAGAGCTCCGCGCGCTCCAGGAAAAATTCGGCAGCCCCCGCCGCACCCAGATCGTCCCGGCCGAGGGCGAGATCGCCATCGAAGACCTGATCGCGAACGATGGCGTCATCGTCACCCTCACCCACAACGGCTTCATCAAGCGCACGCTCGTTAGCGCGTTCCGCGCCCAGAAACGCGGCGGCAAGGGGGTCATCGGAATGACCGCCCGCGAGTCGGAGAACGAGGAAGACAGCGACTTCGTCGAGTATCTGTTCACCGCGACGACGCACGACTACCTGATGTTCTTCACTGAGACCGGCCGATGTTACGTGGAGCGCGTCTTCGAAATTCCCGAAGGCTCGCGCGCCAGCAAGGGCCGCTCGATCGCCAACCTCCTCGAACTCCGCAACGACGAAAAAATCGCGGCCACCATCCGCGTCCAAGGCCAGAAGAACGACGAGGACACCTGGAACGAAAAACTCCACGTCGTCTTCGCCACCCGCAGCGGCATCGTCAAAAAATCCAATCTCAACGACTTCAAAAACATCCGCAAAGGCGGGATCATCGCGATCAAGATTGAAGAGGGCGACCGCCTGATCGACTGCAAGATGACCATCGGGCAGGACGAGATCGTCCTCATCACCCACGGCGGCCAGAGCATCCGATTCCACGAGGAGGAGATGCGCGACCAGGGCCGCGACACTGTCGGCGTCTGGGGCATCCGCCCGGAAAAAGGCGACTACATCGTCGCCGCCGCCGTCGTGAACAAGGACGCCCAGCTCCTCGTCGCCGGCGAAAACGGCCTCGGCAAGCGCACCAGCTTCGAGGAATACCGCGTCCAATCCCGCGGCGGCAAGGGGATCATCACGATGAAGACGAACGAGAAGACCGGCGGTGTCGCCGGCGCCCTCACCGTCCGCGACGCCGACGAGCTCATGCTCATCACGAACAAGGGCAAAATGGTGCGCACAAGAATCAAGGAAATCCGCGAAACCGGACGCAATGCCCAAGGAGTAAAGCTTATCGACCTCCGCGAAGGCGAAGTCCTCCAAGGCATCGCTCCGGTCGTCAGCGACGATGACGAGGAGAGCGAAGAGGCGTGATGAGTCCCCCTGAACGGCTATTATTTTTCACTGGTCAAAGAGGTTAACCCTGCTCCGGGGCTTTGGTGGGGATGACAAAATCGAGCAGCTCCGATAGAGGGACTTGCAGGGGCGCGTCATGGTCGCCTTCCGGGAGCTCAGTGTAGTGGCAGCGGGCGCCCTTCGCCCAAAGCTGGCAGACAAGGATCCGGCACCTGCCGGGATATCGTTGATTCACCATTCGAATGATATCCTGGAGATCTGCCTCAGCAGCCGGGCCCATCCAGGAATTCCCCCGATACTCCGGGCAGATATAGACGGCACTGCGTCTCGCCAGTTCCTCTCCCCAACGTTCAAACGCCCCGTTGTAGATTCTGGCGGTCATTCCTTGCTCCTGGTGCGACAGCGCGCCGTGCAGATAGATGAACACCAACCGGTCCCTATTTTGCGCTGTCTGGCAAAAATCCTTTTCGAGGAAGGTTTGCGGGGACTCGGTTCATGTCCGCGGCTTGTAGAAGACATCCGCTCCGAGAGCCTCCTCAAGCGGCTTGAAATTCTCGGGGCAGTAGCCGCGATGGTCATGTGGGGTGAACGCCTCCGCGCACTGGAACACCCCGCTCAGCTTTCCCACATTTCTCGACTCGGCCAGAACCACCTCTTCCAAGCTGGTCATCGTCTGGGTTTGGCGAAGCCATTCCATCTGGCTTTCATGGGCCATCAGCATCCGGAGTTTTTCCTCCACCACGGATCCGATGTCCACAAACAGAGTCGGGACGACGGGTTCATTCAGTCCGGTCCGGCAGCCCAAAGGCGGGGCATGATACAGGGCCACCGGCCCGTCTTTCGCCTCGCATGGAGGGTCAACCGGATAGTTAGGAACACCTTTGGCTATTGCCGCAGTGACAATCAACCTGCAGGTATTCTCATGGTCCTCCATGTAGTCGGACGGGGGATGCGTCAGAATGATCGAGGGATCGATGGCTCGCACCACCGAGGAGACCCGGGCGATCGAAGGGGCATCGTAAAAAATGCCCAGATCCTGAAAGAGCGGAGGATGCATGGTGGCTCCTGGAATCCGGGCGGAGGATCGGGCTTCTTCCCAACGTTTGGCAACAATGGCCTCGGCGGATAGCGTCTTGGATCCTGCGCTTCCGTTAGCCAGATTCCACATGTGAATCGCCCATCCCTGCCTCTTCAGCAGGAGGAGCGTGCCGGAATAGAGGAACTCGATGTCGTCGGGATGCGCCCCAACGGCTAAAACGGTTTTTTGCATCATATCATTTCAGGTTTGGGGTTTCGTAAATTGTTTTGCCTCCGACCCGGATTTCCACGGGCACCAGGTATTTTTGCAGTGCGGAGACATCGACTTCCACGCCCAGGCCTGGGGTATCGCTCAGGGCAATCATGCCATCCTTGTCGAGAGGAAATGGATTCCCGGCCAGCTCGCGCGCCAGGGGTTTCGGTTCGACCGGGTATTCGCAGATGACATGGTCTTCGAGGCCGGCGAAGGGAACCAAGGAGGCGGCCAGAGCGAGCCCGGAGGTAAATGTGTGGTTCACGTAGGTGACGCCGAAGGCGACCGCCTGATCGGCCACCTGCTTGGCGGAGGTGATCCCGCCGATGCGGCCCGTATCCACCTGGATAAACCTGACCCCGCCTTGCCTCATCATCTGCACCGCCTGATGGGCGTTGTGCGAACCCTCTCCGCCAGCCAGCGCGACGCATGGCGAGGTTTTGGACAACTGTCTATACTCATCCAGCGCGTAGTTGTGGAATGGCTCCTCGAACCAATGCACCCGTGCTTCAGACAATGCCCGAAGACGCTCGGCGGCACCTGCCACATTTTCTGAAAACACTGTGCCCGCATCAACGAGAAGGATGCCATCAGCCCCCAAGGCCTCGCGAGCGGCATGCACTTGCTCGGCATCGTCATTGGCCGAACCGCGCCCAAACGGCCCCCAGCCGAGCTTCACCGCTAAAAAACCTGTTTGCCGGATGCCGCTGACCTTGGAATGGGTTTCCGCCGGGGTATCGCCAAAGAGCACCGAGGCATAGGGACGCTTGCGGAACGGCTTATCGTAGCCGACGAGTCGCCAGGTGGGCTCCCCGAGTTTTTTCCCCATCAAGTCCCAGAGAGCGATATCGATCCCGGACAGCGTGTGGTCCATCTGGAGCTGGTCAAAGCTGTTCGCCCGCACAAGGTCGCCGATGCGTGCGATGTCAGACAAATCGTCGAGGGTTTCGCCGAGCACCGAAGCGAGGACCGGCTTGCAGGCGCTGTGCGACATCGGGGCCACCGCCGATGCGATCGAGGTGAGCGGCGAGGTTTCGCATTCGCCCCATCCGACAACGCCACCGGCCTCGACTCGCACGAGCAGGGCGTCCTGGCTTCCATCTCCGATGTTAAGCACCTCGGGCATCGAGAAATAATAGAAATTTACAGATTCAATCTTCATCGTTTTTGGTTGACCTATATTCGTTTGAGCTACCAAGAGTGACTGTCATGCCCCACCCGTTGCCATGAGAGGTCAAAACTTGATGCTCAGCCCCCCGTCCACCGTAAGAGTGGCGCCAGTGCAATAGGTGTTGCGCGGATTGGCAAAGAACAGGACCGCCTCGGCGATCTCCTCCGGTGTGCCCGCTCGGAGCAACGGAACGCGAGGGCCCTCGGGATTGAAGAAGAACTGCTTGCACCAGTCGCTTTCGAGTTCATTCACGCCCGATGCAAAACTCATCGGAGTCAGCACGAACCCCGGGGCGACGACATTCACGAGGATGCCATGGGCCGCCCATTCGCAGGCCAGCCCCCGGGCGAGCTGGTTGATCGCCGCCTTCGCCATCCCGTAGGGCGTGCTGCCCGGCTCGGCGAGCTGGCAATGCACCGAGCTGACAATCACGATCCGCCCGCCCCGGCCGTCACGGATCATCCTCTTCCCGGCGGCCCGGCAGGCGTTGACCGTCCCCCACATGTTCACCTCGATCATTTTGCGCCACTGCTCGATGGGATCCGCGAGCGGGGCAACCGCGAAACTCACCGCCGCATTGCTGACCAACACGTCCAGCGCAGGCATCGACTCGACAACCGCCTCAAGCACGTCGGCGTCGGCAACATCACAGACCCGCGCGACGCAACGGCTGCCTATCAACGTGGCCGTCTCGTCCAGTGTTTTCTGCGACCGGCCGACCACCCAGACGTCGGCCCCTTCTTCAGAAAACCGCTGCGCGACCGCCCGGCCGATTCCCGTGCCGCCACCAGTAATGAGACAGGCTTTGTTTTTCATCATTGCGTTATCTTTCCTCGATGGCTCCGATCCCGGCGACAGCTACGAAGTTGACATTATCAACGACGTGCGTCGCGACAAAGCGCAAAAACCGGCCGGATTGCGGCTTTCCCAAGGCGATGACCTGCATGCCTTGAGGATTTTTGAGGGTGCCTTTTGCGGCGAGGTTCCACCGGTTGCCGTCGGCGCTGAGATAGAACTCATATTGATCGGGGGTGCCCGCGTCGTCGTATGAACCGTCGGGTCGCTCCCATCGGCGCGGCAGGAGGGTGAAGGCTTCGAGTGTCCGGATGCGTCCCATATCCAGGACGGCTTCCTGCGGCGCGGCACTCTTGGTTTTATCGCTATCGTAGGTCTGCCAATACGTTCCCGGATCGTCGTCGAGCAAATGGCCCGCGCCCGCGCAGCCTTTGTTGTCAAAGGGGCTCTCATGGCTGACCTTCACCACGGTCCAAGATCTCCGGTCGCACCCGAAGACCGCTGTCACGGTTTCAGACTGGTTATTGCCGCCTTCAAAATACGCGCAGGCCTTTACGATACCCCCATCGCGAAGATCGAAGGGCTTCGCGTAAACACGAGAGGTCGCATCGGGCTGCGAGCCGTCGAGGGTATAGCGGATGGAGAGGCTCGGGTTGATGCAGCGGAGGCTGACTGCGCCCGCTTGATTTCGCGAGATGACCAGCCTGCTTTTTTGCAAATCGGGCGGCGGCAGGCTCTCGGCGTGTTGGCGCAAGGCTGCCAAATCGAAGGTGCCTTTGGGCTGGAACTCTGCGGATTGGGCGTAGCGAATGAACTGGTCGAGCAAATATACCGACTCCGGGTTATCCGAACAGAGATTCAATCCCGAGGCTAATAGTTTGCCCTGACCGACTCGGGCTTGGAACGCATAAAGGTTGAATCCAAGCGGGTAGCCCACCGTTCCAAATCCGTAGCTGCTATAGCGGCCGATGCCAACCATCAGAGGTTCGACCGAACGGAACGGATGGCCGGCATCAAGCTTTTCGGCGGTGCCCACCAAGCGGAACCAGCCTTGATCGAGCGAACGGCCATGAGGGAATGTGCCAAATGCGGGATGGTCGGCGATGGCTGTGCCGGCTTGGTTGCTCACTCCACCGGACGCCCATTCGCCGAGCTCGTTGCCGGGGTTGAACAGGTTGTATCCCGGCAGGGAGAGGCACACGACACTTTTCCCTTGCTGCAAGGCTTCCGACACTCCGGGTTCCAGGAGGTTGCTTGCCACGATGAGATTGGCGTCGGAGGCTTGCGGCGTTCCGAGCTTCGAAACTCCGGGGTAGCGCGCGGCAAGGAGTTCGTAGGCGCGGGGCGAGGCCGCGATCCCATTTCCTGATCCAGCCTGAGAGCGGAATTTTGGGTAGATCCAAATATCCCATGAGTTGCTCGAATGGGCAGCGTCAAGACTGGCTTTCAGGGTGGCTTTGATGGCGTGAGGGACAGAGGGGATGGCAATCTGGCTCCTGCCGACGACCGGCACCATACCTGCCGCGATGTGGGCTCCCTCAATTTTGCCGCTGGCCAGAGTTTGATCCCCGGAGGCGAGCTGCCACTGGAGCGTGGCATTTTCCAATGCCTGCGCCTGAAAGTGCGAGACAACCCAGTCGATATCCAAAGTATCGCCCTCGGCATGGATCAAGGTTGCAGGATTGAGCCCGAGCACTTGCGGCGATTTGGGTCCGACGGCTCTGGCGCAGATCACCGTCGGAGCGTTGAATTGCTGGAATGTTTCCGGGGTGCTCTGCTTGCAGCCCCAGAACGTATCGAGGATGCCGCACTGGCCGATCGGCGATATATCAACCATCAACCAATAGCTGAACCCGTCGAGCAGCGGGTCGATCCGCGCGGATTCGATCACGAGCTTGCTCCAGATCGCTTGGAGCGCACCGCCAGCGTCGAAACATTGATCCGCCCAGCTCCAATCGAGGCCGACGGGTCCAGACACGAAGGATTTCACTTTTTCGAGCGACTGGTTCGGCGCGAAGCCTCCGGTAAATTTCGGCTCGATCCGTGGGTCTTCGTAGATCCCCAAGCTCGAAAATTCATGCCGGACCTGCGGGCATCGCTTGTCTTCCAACAGCGCGAGATTTGCCCCGTATCCGTAATGATCGACCTCGGAGTTTTCCGGCGTGGTGTTTAAGCCGCCGTCCAGGCAGAGCCAGGGCCGCGTGGGATCAAGCGATTTCGCCAATTGAAATAATTCCTCTCCGAGCGGCGAAGGCATGAACATTTCATTCCCTCCGCAGTAGATCGCTAGCGAGGCATAGCGACGGAAGTGTGTCACTAATTCCTGGAGATCCTCTTTGGGTGTTTCCGGCGCGCACGACATATGATTGAGGTTCTGTTCTCCTCCCCGGGCCCCATAATAGGGCAGTTCCGGCTGAAGCAGGACCCCCACTTCATCGGCTGCTTCAAAATACTCCGGGTTCTCGCAGTGGGTATGCATCCGCACGTAGTTGAACCCGTAATCCTTGACGATTTTGAGATGCCGGGCGTGTTCATCGCGCGAGGCGGGCGAGCAGATCGTCTGCGGGTAAACATGGTTGTCGCCGCAACCGCGACCGAAATAGCGCACGTTGTTGAGAAAGTAATCGCCGCCACGCACCTCGTATTTTTTGACACCAAAGCGTTCGGCCCAGCCGTCGATAGGCTTGCCTCCCTGCAGCAAAACAATCTCCGCGTCGTAAAGGGACGGGCATTCAGGCGACCATGGCAGAAATGGCTTCAGGTCAACGTCAGCCGTCAGCTCCGTGAGCGGGCCAGCCCCGATCGGTGCGGCAACGGTCACTTCGCCCGCCAGACGATGGTCCGTGCGCGTGGTCACGCGGAATTTCACGGTGTAAGGCTCGGAGGGAGTGGGAGCCGTCGCATTTCGCAGCGACACATGAAAACGCACTTTCTCCTGATCAAAAAGCGGCTCGGCAAAGGCGTTGTCGATGGCGGCTGCCGGGGTGGCTTCCATCTCCACGCCACGCGTGATCCCGCCATACGCCCTCACGCAATTCGACTCGCCACGACGGCTCGGCACATCGTTGCGGACCAGCACGGCAACGGTGGCGTCTCCTCCCGGTGCGACCAGGTCGGTGATATTATATTTCCAGGTGCCGCAGTAGGCCCAGTTATGAGCAATGTAAGTTCCATTCACCCAAACCCAACCCTGGCAATTCACGCCGCCGAGTTTGAGCCAGATTTGCTTTCCCTTCCAATCCGAGGGCACAGTGACGCGCTTCTTATACCAAGCCGCCCCCGTGTAGGCGCTCCGCAACTGGACCTTGGCTGGCTCGTATGCGAGCTTTGCTTTTTGAGAATGGCTCAGCCCCGGATCCCCCACCCCCTGAGCTTCCCAGCACCCCGGCACCGTGATCTTGCGGGGGGATGGGAGATCCGTTTGCGGCCGATACCAGCCTTCGGGTTCGCCAGCAAGCTTCGGGTCGATAGAAAAATCCCATTCGCCATTGAGATCAAGCGTGGCACGCAGGCCCGAGCGGACGGAGGGGTTTACCAAGGCCGGAACGGCCTCGCGCAGTAGGGGTTGAATCTTAATCATGTTAGTATTTTGTGAGTAGTGGTTCGCTGCCGTCAAGCGGTTTCGGTCATTCTATTTCGATAGCCTGCAAGATGGCATCCTCGGCGCCGGCGGCGGAAACGCGGATGACAATTTTCCCGTCCTTATCCGGTGCGATATCTCCGACCCGGATGCCGGCGGCCATGCCAAGCTCGCCTGCTGCTTGCGCCGGATCCCAGCCTTTTCTGACCATTTGACCGTTGATGGCGATATCCATCGGGCGTTTTCCAAGGGCCTTCAGCCACAGCTCGGCAAACTTGAGCTGGATCGTGTAAAGGCCGGGCGGCACCGGGATGGCGTAGGCAAATGATTTTCCACTTCTGGCCGTCTGATACAATCTCTGGTCATAGACGGTGGGGGAGGCCTGTGTGACTGCCGCGTCGGACTGGATGGAATGCCCGCCTTCGGCAAACGTGTCGGCGGACCAGATGTCGCTGTTCCAGTCGATGAACTCTGAGTCTGCCCCGCAGTCGATCCGGATTTTCGGCTTGAGCTCGGGCACCACCTCGATGGCGCGCAGTTGGGCCTTGCTGGCCGTCCGCAGCGGCCCGGCACCGCCGCTGAGGCGCAGGTTGATGAAGCCTTGCTCATCGGGAACGATCGAGTGGAAGCTCTTGTCGAACGCTCTGTTCTTGCCGTGTGCGGCACGGCAGACGTCGAAATCCACCAGCGCTTTTTGTCCGTTGACGACCAGGTTGATCGGCCGCTCGTAGAACCACTGCCTTTCGGTCTCGGCGAATTTCAAGCGAAGCGTATAAAGCCCGGGCTTCACGGGAATGGCGTAAGTGAAGTCTTCGCCTTCGCGGCCGCTCTGGTAAAGCCCCATGTCCTTCGAGGTCGGAAGCGCCTCCGCAATCTCGTCTTTCACGACGGTTGGGATGCCACCCTTGAAGAAGCTGTCCTTCGACCAGACATTGCCGCAGGAGTCGGTGCTATCCGCGCTGGAACCGCAAAGCAGGCGCACCACGGTTCCTGGAGCTTTTGAAGCGGCCTCGTTGCTGGCGTAGGTGATCTTGGGCATCCATGCGATAATGTCGTTGTCCGGCTGCTCGCTCCCCGGCTCCAGAACGAAACGCAGCTTGTCGCCAGCTTTAACTTCGAGCGTGAAGTCATGGGACGCGCCAACAAGATCGTTGGGCCGGATCTCCGCGGAGGTGCCGTCAGCCGGCCACACCCGCTGGTCGCCATTCGCAATATAGACATGCAGGGGCGAGCCAAACTTCTGGCGATAATATTCTTTAAAGACTCGCCCGACAACGCGGACGGTTCCTGCCTGCGACGCCGTCCAGACGCGGGCGCAACAGGCCGCCGGCCACCCCTGCTGCCAGCCGCGCCCGACCCTCGCTTCCCCCCCACCTGCCGCCCAGTAGCCCTCGGCTCCGCCCGTTTGATTGGGGGTGCCGCCGCCGCCGTAAACATGTCCTTCTTGCCGCAGCCATGTCTCTTCTGTTTGATTGGGAGTGCCGCCGCCGCCGCTCCAAATGTCCGCCGCCGGGTTTTTAATTGGTCGCACGAAGGACATGGGATGGAATTTCACTCCTCCGTCCCCGGCAGTCGTGCTCTCCGCGCCCCAGCCGTCCCGGCCTTGTTCGGCGAAATGCCCGCCCAACGCGGAGAATGCCAGCGGCTCAGATTCCACCAGGCTGGCCGTTTTCCATGGGCTCGCCTTGCCTCCTCCATTGACGGTGCGCACGGCATAGTCCGCTGCGGGATCCCAGCCGGGCGCGTGGTCAAAGTAGTAGTTGCCGATGCTGGTCTTGCCCAGTATTTTGCTGCCTCTGCGAACCTCGTAGTAGCTCACAGAGCGTTTGTCCGTCCCAGGCGACCAGTAGATGCCGACGCCGGGATGTCCCAGATTGGACTCGAAGTGTTTGCTTGGATTGCCGGGTTCCGAGGGTATCGACCCGTCGGCCGTCGTTCCAGGACGTCCTGGCAGGTTGAGGAAAACCAGCTCGCCGGGCTTTTGGTCTTTGATCGCAATCCCTTTCTCCATCAGGTCTGCACCGGAGCGGGTCGTGGTGGCGGCTGTGGAATCGAAGCCGACCACGTATTGCTCGTCTGGCAGCAGTCCGTGAGGGTAGATCACCACTTCGCCTGGAGCTTGGTGCCTCAAGATGATGCAAGCCTTGCGGAGGTCATGGCTGGTGCGCTGAAAGTAATAATGCTCCTTGTCCCCGGTGACCTGCGGATGGAAGACATAGCTCCAACGTCCTGCCACGCCCTCGCTGAGAAGGTAGTGGTAAAGCTCAATGTCCCGGCGCAGGAATTCGCTGTCGGCCGGGTCGAGCTCGTTACACCAGAATGGGATCATGGTCAATGTTTGCCTGGAAGTCGCAGGCTTGTAACGCTGGATGGGGGTCGCGTATGGCTCCAAGACGTCCATCCACTTGTCGGGGGTATCGAGGTAGGAAAAATAATAGTTTGCTTCGTCGCCGCGGCCCAGATCCGAGAGCATGTTGAGGTCAGCGAACCGCTGGATTTCAAAGTTGTGGGCGTAGCGGCTGCCGCCGTCGCACGTGTGGAAGGATGATTTGGGGTGCTGGTCGAGGAAACTCCTGATGTTGTCACGGAACACCTTCTCTGAGTCGGGTTTGAACGCACCGACCGAGTCGGTGCGCCATTGGAAGTCGCCCCAAGAGTTGATTTTGGCATCCATGATTCCAGGCGACGGCCGGCCCATAAACCAAAAGATCGAGTGCAATCCCATCTTGCCCAGATAGCGCTTTTTCTGCGAAAAGTCCGGTCCTTCATAGGAGGGAGCGAAAACGTTTGCATAGGCGTCTGGGACCGACGGCTTGGGGTATTTCGCCCACCCGGCGTCGTCCCAGAGCATTTCGAAGCCGACGGCACGGCATTGGTCGGCCCCGGCCATATCCAATCCGCCCAGTCTTGCGGCAAACTGCTCCTGAAGATTGCGCGAACAATAGAACCAAGGCACGGAATACTGAGTGCGGGCGTAGTAGTCCGGGTTCGTGTAGTCCCAAAGATACTGGTATTGCCAGTCATAAACCTCTTTGCCCATGCCATCGAGCCCCCCTACAAAAACGCCGAAGGTCAGCAATGGCAGTTCCGCCCGCGCGCCCGGAGCGAGCTGCCGGTTGGCGAACGAAGGCAGGCTGACCGCCAGACCGACCGCTCCGCCATCGGCACGTTCAGCCGAAATGGACCAATCACTCAGGGAATCGGTGGATACGAACAGCCCGTCCCCAGAGGAACCGGGACGCAGCAATGCCATCCAGGGCGTGAATTTCTCGGTTCTGTTGGCGGCCACCGAGTTCTGGTATGCCGCGCCGACGGGCGCCTGTTTCAGGACGCCCTGATCGGGTTTGCTGGTGCCGCCGGTCATCCAATAATTTGTGCAGGGCGCTTGCGAATCGTCGTGCAGACTCAGCCTCATCTGCTCGGGGGCGTTCAGGACAACGGCTTCGGAGCCGATGTCCTCCACCTCCATCCATTGCCGGACGATGGATGTCCCGGGAAATGCGGTGAAATGCAGCCGGACACGGAGGCTGCGGCTCTTGAGCGTCAAATTCAACTGAGCCGCCGGGCGACCGCCTACCACCGCCTCCTGCGCGTCACCCGACTCGATTGTCCAGACGGGGGCTTCTTTGAGGCTCGTCGTGAGCGTGAACAACGGGCCTGCGGATGGCGCGACCGCATAGTCGATGGCCGGGGATACCAGCTTGTTCTTTAAGCCAGCCAGCCGGGGCTGGCCATCGCTGCAAAGAACCGACAATTCCACCCCAGCGGTCCCGACTGTCCACTGCTGCCTGCCGGCCGTGCTGTTCACATAGGCATCCCCAACTTTCAGGGCAACCTCTTTATCCGTGTTTGTGTGCATTAGTTTGTGTGTTTGTTTCGTGTTATCCAACCTCTGCCCGTAAATGGAGCCGACAGACAGAGCGCCGGCAACAGAGGCGGCGAGAATGGCAAAGAGGCATTTATTCATCAAGAGTTCCCTTGAGGGGTTGTTGGCGTGGCCAGGAACGCTTTCATATGGCGCAAGACTTCAAGCATGTGGGCTTTCCGCGTCATTGCCGGAGGCACTTGTGTCCGGATCGGCAAAAAGGCCGGCGTACAACTGAAATCCCCCCGAGCCAGCCAGGACGCGGACAGCCAAGAGATGCCGTCCTTTGGACAAGCGAACCGCCTTAACATGATCGTAATCGACACTGATGTTTCCCGTTGTCAACGTGTCAAGAAGCGGCTGACCGTCAAGGAAAGCTTCAAAGCAGTAATCCGCGCCAAAGGCGAAAATCAGGCCCCGGTCTTCGTCCATCGAGAACGGGATGAACACATAGGCGCAAGTGTCCGCGCCTGCCCTGCCGAACGGCTCCAAATCCAGATAGCCTTCGGCCGCCTGCGCCGGGCGGAGGGAAATAGTTCCCGCCCCGGTATCGATATGGGTCGGCAGGCTTGTCAGCAGAGATTTCTCCAGCGTGAAGGTACGGCTTACCGGCGCGATTACCTGCCATTGATCAGGCAGCAAAGACGCCACTTTGCTCTTGCGGAACGTCCCGCACGGTTCCTGTTTCGCCGGTTTGCCGAAGTGCTTTTTCACTGGTTGGACGCATCCGAATTGCTTTTTCCAATCACAAAGCAGCCACATCAGCATGCCGGTCGGCGGCATGTCATACTCGACGCTGGTTGCATAGATGGAGGGGGCGTCCTCTTCGGGCAGTCCTAGAAAACCGGTCATCACCCCGGGGACCTTAGGCATCGGCATGTCCGGCTCGCTCATGACATATTGCGGCTGATTCATTCCGACACCCTCCACAAAACTCGTCTGTTGCGGATTGCCGCCCAGCACCCAGTCTATCTGGCGCGCCGCCGTCACCAGATATTCCGGCTTGGCCAGCAGCTTGTGCGCCCGCACAAGAAATACGGCTGCCCGTAAAAGCCCCAAGTTCAGCCCGTCCTCCAGATAAAAATAACGGTAGAAGGCGCTGCCGGCGGGGTGTGCGCCGGGATGCGGACTGGAAAACCAAAACAATGGGATCAACCCCCAGGGATTGCGCTGGGACATCAACGCATACTGATCGGCAACGCGTTCCAATGTCGCAAGCCAGCGAGCCCGCTCCGGATGTTCCGGCATCTGTTCCGCAGCCGCACAAAGTCCCAATGGCCCCCAGTACATCTCATAAACATGACGCGAAGCGAACTCCTTGTTCGTCGCGAAGTCGTAAAAACAACCGGCCGCCGGGTTCTCGCGCACATTGCCGCCGACTTGCAGATCGGCCAATTGCGAAGCGCAACCGGCGGCTTCTTCAAGGAAACGCTTGTCGCGGGTGCCGTCGTACAGCAGGGTGGCCGCGAACAGACGGTCTCCGATGTCCACAGACGAACCATGGTAATTACGCCCAAATACTAGAGCTTGCGCGGGATGAGTTCCGCCTTGAAATTTGTAAGATTCAAACTCCCGCGAAGGCTTGGCGATATAGTTCCAGATACTTACCGCCTTAGCCAGGCACTGGTCGGAATAGGCGGCGTCCGTTTCCTTGAAAAACTGCGCGGACATGGCCAGGCCGAAGAGCGTGGTATACATCGCCACCAGCGCATTGTCGGTCACATCGAATCTGTGATCCCCTGTACCCTGCATCACGCCGCCATCCGGGCGCACCAACTTCTGGAAGTATTGACTGCCCCAACGGAGTTCGTCGGCGACCGCGTCGCCCCAAACCGGCTTCAAAAGACCCAGTTGGCTCAAACCAAGCATCCCATACGAGATGAGCAAGGGGTTTCTATTGTAGTCGCAGGAGGCGTGCCAGCCACCGGATATATCAATGGGTTCGCCGTTGTCATTTCGGAACATCTGCGTATGGCAGGGTTGCTCCATGTAGCCTTTCACGGTGTCGCCGCAGCGTTTTGTTGGGAAATAATTGAACAGCGTCCGCAGGGGATAGTTCAGGCAGTTGTCGCCAATGAAGAAATAAGTGGACTCGGCGTTTTTGCAGACAATCCGATAACTGCCTACCGTTGTGAGTTCGCTGAACTCCCCCACCATCCCCGCGCAGAAGTCGCCGGACACTTTGCGGAGTTTTCCGCGGTACACGCTCCGCCAACCAGCGCAAACCTCAAATTCATCGTCATCGTCGAGCGCATTCAGGACGACAAAATATTTCGGGCCGCTCGCCAGAAACCCCACGGTGTTCATACAGATCCTCGGAGTCAACTCGGCGACGGACAGGTTCTTTGTTTTAGTCTCGTCAAGTTCACCGCGGATTTCCACCGGGCTGTATAGTCCGGCCTTTTGGGTCAAACTGCCAAGCGCGGGGATTTGCGCGGGCCTTTTGATGAGGTCGCAACGCAACACCAAACGGTTGCCCCCCACGGCTTTAACATGCCCGGATATTTCCAGCGCCCAAGATTTGTTCCATGAACCGATCGGCCATGTCGCATGCTCCCCCACGGGGTTCCCATTCAACCAAATCGTGGCGCGGCCCGCC
>Ga0316228_1001783_pt1 | contig 20688 bp, 19 predicted proteins | sample TBH18021metaG_FD_206005 | JGI IMG/M metagenome (GOLD analysis project Ga0316228, IMG submission 206005) | Freshwater microbial communities from Trout Bog Lake, Wisconsin, USA - TBH18021 | ecosystem: Environmental > Aquatic > Freshwater > Lake > Hypolimnion/Profundal zone | place: USA: Wisconsin... | reverse complement strand
CTCCAGAACCCGTAAAGCGCGCTCGCCATCCGGTGCCGCAGGCGGTGCGGCGCTTCGGCGATCCTGGACCCCGGGCTCCGCCGCGCCCCCCCGGGATGACGGGCAGGGGCTGTCCCAGCGGCCTGCTTCGTCCGGGTGCGTGCGTCAGGCTGCGCCGCGCCGGCTCCCCCTGCATCCGGCCGCGCAGCAGGGCGGATGGGACGCAGCCCCGCCGCCGCCGGCGTGCCGGATCCGTCCGCCGCGGAGGCGCGAACCGGTATAGTTGTCCCGGGAGCCGGATAATGTATTTTCGTCCTGCCGTTGTATTCGTCCGACAAGCGCCGCGCACATTCTACCGCCCGGTGTAAATCTGTCTTGACACTCGGGCGGAGCTCGGTAGCCTCCTGCCATGACCGCCACGCCCGCCCCGAGCGCCGTCATCGAGCTGCTGAAGCCGCTGACATGGTTCGCGCCGATGTGGGCCTTCGCTTGCGGGGTGATCTCCTCGGGCCAGCCGGCGAGCGGCCAATGGCCGGTGATCGCCGCCGGGGTGCTGCTGGCCGGCCCTCTGGTCTGCGCCACCAGCCAGGCGGCCAACGACTGGTTCGACCGTCACGTCGACGCGATCAACGAGCCGGACCGGCCGATTCCCTCCGGGCGCATCCCGGGCCGCTGGGGCCTCTACCTCGCGCTCGGCTGGACGCTGCTGTCGCTGGTGGTGGCCGCCGCCCTCGGACCGTGGATCCTCGGAGCCGCCCTGTTCGGGCTGGTGCTCGCCTGGATCTACTCGGCCCCGCCGGTGCGGCTGAAGCGGAACGGCTGGTGGGGCAACGCCGCGGTGGCACTCTGCTACGAGGGGCTGCCCTGGTTCACCGGCGCCGCCGTCATGGCCGCCGCCCTGCCCGACCGGCGGGTGCTCCTGGTGGCGCTGCTCTACGCCGCCGGCGCCCACGGCATCATGACGCTCAACGATTTCAAGTCGGTGGAGGGCGACCGGCGCATGGGCCTGCTGTCCCTGCCGGTGCAGATGGGCTCGGAGCGCGCCGCGCGCTTCGCCTGCCTGGTCATGGCCCTGCCGCAGGTGGCGGTGATCGCGCTCCTCGTCGGCTGGGAGCGGTACTGGCATGCCGGCCTCGTCGCGGCGCTGCTCGCCGGCCAAGCCGCCCTGATGGCCCGGTTCCTCGAGAATCCCCGGGAGCGGGCGATCTGGTACAACGGCACCGGCACCACCCTCTACGTCCTCGGCATGCTGGTCGCGGCCTTCGCGCTGCGCCCGCTGGTGGGAGGGGCGTGATGGCAACGGACCCGAACGCAGGCCTCGGCTGGCCCCAGATCGTCCGCCTCGGCCTCGTCCAGACCGCGCTCGGCAGCGTCGTCGTGCTGATGACCGCCACCCTCAACCGGGTGATGGTGGTGGAGCTGGCGCTCCCCGCCGTCGTGCCGGGCCTGCTGGTCGCCCTGCACTACGCCGTCCAGGTCCTGCGCCCGCGCTGGGGCTACGGGTCCGACCGCAGCGGCCGGCGCACCCCCTGGATCGTCGGCGGCATGGCGGCCCTCTGCCTCGGCGGATTCGGCGCCGCCTGCGGCACCGCGCTGGCCGCCGAGAACCTCGCTCTGGGGCTGGCGCTCGCCGCCCTCTCCTTCCTGTGCGTCGGGATGGGCGTCGGCGCGGCCGGGACGTCTCTCCTCGTCCTCCTGTCGGGGGGCGTCGCGCCGTCCCGGCGGGGCGCGGCCGCCACCATCGTCTGGGTGATGATGATCGTCGGCTTCGCCGTCACGGCGCCGCTCGCCGGACATTTCCTGGATCCGTTCTCCGGCCTGCGGCTCGTCGCGGTCTCGGGCACGGTCTCGCTCGTCGCCTTCTGCGTGGCGGCGCTCGCGGTCGGCGGCGTCGAGCGCCGCCTGCCGGCCCGCGCCCCCGAGCCCGCGGAGGCGCGCCGGCCGTTCTTCACCGTGCTGGGCCAGGTGCTGGCCGATCCCGTGGCCCGGACCTTCACGATCTTCGTCTTCGTATCGATGCTGGCCTACAGCGCCCAGGAGCTGATCCTGGAGCCCTATGCCGGCCTCGTCTTCGCGATGACGCCCGGCGCCACCACCAAGCTCGCCGGCCTCCAGCACGGCGGCGTGCTCGCCGGCATGCTGCTGGTGGCGGCGATGACGCTCGCCGCCCGCGGGACCGCCCTCGCCTCCCTGCGGCTCTGGATCGGGATCGGCTGCGCCGGCTCGGCCGCCGCCCTGTTCGCCCTGGCGAGCGGCGCGGCGTCGGGATCGGACGTCCCCCTGCGCGCGACGGTGTTCGCGCTCGGCGTCGCCAACGGCGCCTACGCGGTCGCCGCCATCGGCTCGATGATGGCGCTCGCCGGCCGCGGCGACGCGCGGGAGCGCGGCACCCGGATGGGCGTCTGGGGCGCCGCGCAGGGCGTCGCCTTCGGCGCCGGCGGCTTCCTCGGGGCCGCGGCGGTCGACGCCGTCCGGCTCGTCACCGCCGAACCCGTCCAGGCCTACGCGGCGGTCTTCGCCGCGGAAGGGCTGCTGTTCCTCGTCGCGGTCGTCCTGGCGGCGCGGCTCGAACCCGCTCCGGCACCCGATTCGGTGCCGCTCGAACCTGCCTTCAGCGCGAGGTGAGGCCATGGCCCGGTTGGACGATGGCGGCTTCGGCCGCGACAGCTACGACGTCGTCGTGGTCGGCGGCGGGCCGGCCGGCGCCACGGCGGCGACCGACCTGGCCCGGGCCGGCCATGCGGTGCTGCTCCTCGACAAGCCCGGCCGGATCAAGCCCTGCGGCGGCGCGATCCCGCCGCGGCTGATCCGCGACTTCGCGATCCCCGATGCGCTCCTGGTCGCGAAGATCCGGTCCGCCCGGATGGTGGCGCCGAGCGGCAAGGCCGTCGACATGCCGGTGGGCGAGGGCTTCGTCGGCATGGTCGACCGCGAGCACTTCGACCCGTGGCTGCGCGAGCGGGCCGCGGAGGCCGGCGCCGACCTGCGCGCGGCGGCCTACGACCGGATCACCCGGCCCGACGACGGGCCGCCGCTGGTCCACTTCACGACCGGCGCGGGGGCCGGCCTCGCCCGCCACGCCGTCCGGGCGCGCCTCGTCGTCGGCGCCGACGGCGCCTGCTCGCCGGTCGGCCGCGCGGAGGTGCCGGGTCACGCCAAGATGCGGCAGGTCTTCGCCTACCACGAGATCCTGCGGGTGCCGGAGGCCGGCAGCCCCGGGGCCGGGTCGGTCGAGGCGACGCGCTGCGACGTCTACTACCAGGGCCGCCACTCGCCGGATTTCTACAGCTGGATCTTCCCCCACGGGGACACGCTGAGCATCGGCACCGGCAGCGCCCGGAAGGGCTTCTCGCTGCGCTCCTCGATCCGGGCGCTGCGCGCCGCCACCGGCCTCGACCACGCCGAGACCGTCCGCCGCGAGGGGGCGCCGCTGCCGCTGAAGCCCCTGAAGCGGTGGGACAACGGCCGGGACGTGCTGCTCGCGGGCGACGCCGCGGGCGTCGTCGCGCCGGCCTCCGGCGAGGGGATCTACTACGCGATGCTCGGCGGCCGGCTTTCGGCCGAAGCGGCCCGGGCCTTCCTGACCTCCGGGGACGCGCGCGCCCTCGCGGGCGCGCGGAAGCAGTTCATGAAGCTGCACGGCCGCGTGTTCTGGATCCTCGGGATGATGCAGTGGGTCTGGTACCGCAGCGACGGGTTGCGGGAGCGCTTCGTCTCGATCTGCCGGGACAAGGATGTCCAGCAGCTCACCTGGGACAGCTACATGAACAAGGAGCTGGTCCGGGCGAAGCCCGCCGCCCACGCGCGGATCTTCTTCAAGGACCTCGCCCACCTGTTCCGCTGGGTCTCGCCGTGAGCGTCCTGGCCGGCGCCGGCTGGGGGCCCCCCGCGGTCGCAGCCGTGGCTGCCGTGCTGGTGGCGGTGGCCGGCGCCTTCGCGACCACCACGGACGGCTGGTACCGGGGCCTGCGCGTGCCGGCCTGGAAGCCGCCGGACTGGGCGTTCGGGCCGGTCTGGACCGTGATCTTCGCGCTCACCGCCACCTCCGGGGTGCTCGCCTGGACCGGCGATGCCGACCCCCTCGCCCGGGGCGTGCTGCTCGCCGCCTTCGTGGCGAACGGCGTGCTCAACATCGCCTGGAGCGTGCTGTTCTTCCGGTTCCGCCGGCCGGACTGGGCGCTGGCCGAGGTGGCGGCCCTGTGGCTGTCGATCCTCGTGCTGGTGCTGGTCACCGGCCGGGTCTCGGGTGCGGCGGGGCTGATGAACCTGCCCTACCTCGCCTGGGTCAGCGTCGCCGCCTGCCTGAACCTGCGGATCGTCCGTCTCAACGCACCCTTCGGGGAGGCCGCGTGATGGAGGGCCTGTTCGCCTCGGGACGGATCGTCGACGGCATCCTGCTGCTGGTCGCCCTGGAGGCGCTGCTGCTGCTCTGGCTGAGCCGGCGCACGGCGCCGTTCGCGGGCCTGTCCCGGCCGGCGCTGCTCGCCACCCTCGCCTCCGGGGCGGCCCTGATGCTGGCCCTGCGCGCCGCCCTGGCCGGTTCCCCCTGGAGCGTGATCGCCGCCTGGATGCTCGCCGGGCTCGTCGCCCATCTCGTCGATCTCGGCCTGCGGATCCGCACCGCCATGGCGCATCGCCGCAGGTCTCCGACAACAGGAACAACGCCGCGAACGGATGCGTTCACGCGCGTCACTACTTTCTAATGACTATAATGTTCGCTGGGGAGACGTGATCATGCAGCGCACGAGGCAGCGCACGAGTTCCCCCGCATCCGGCTGGGCCTCGGCCCCGTTCCTGGCGGGCCTCCTCCTGACCGTTCCGGCGCACGGGCAGGACGGGTCGGCCGACCAGATCGAGCGCGGCAAGTACCTCGTCACGATGGGCGATTGCGCGGCCTGCCACACGGCGCCGGGCGGCAAGTACCTCGCCGGCAACTACGCCCTGAACATGCCCTTCGGCGTGATCATGACCCCCAACCTCACCCCCGACAAGGAGACCGGGCTCGGCAACTGGAGCTACGACGACTTCGATAAGGCGTTCCGGCACGGCTACAGCAAGAATGTCGGCTACCTCTACCCGGCCTTCCCGTTCGGCTGGTTCACCAAGGTCACCGACGACGACACCCAGGCGATCTGGGCCTACCTGCGATCGGTCCCGGCGGTGAGCGAGAAGCGGCAGGAGAGCCAGATCCCGTTCCCGTTCAGCGTCCGCACCGCGCTGGTGACGTGGCGGACGGCCTTCTTCACCGACGAGCGCTTCAAGCCCGACCCGACGGCCAGCGCCGAGGTGAATCGCGGCGCCTACCTCGTGGAGGGGCTCGGCCACTGCGCCATGTGCCACAACGAGAACAAGCTCGTCGGCAATTCGAGCTTCGCGGGCCGGTTCGGCGGCGGCGTGATCGACGGCTGGTACGCCCCCAACATCACCCCGGACGGCCACCAGGGCATCGGCGCCTGGACCGACGAGCAGGTGGTGACCTACCTGAAGACCGGCACCGCCCCCGGCGACCGGCCGGGCGTCGCCGCCGGCCCGATGCGCCAGACCATCATGGAATCCCTCTCCAAGGTGAAGGAGGAGGACCTGAAGGCCATGGTCGCGTATCTCCGCACCGTGCCGGCCAAGCAGACCTACAAGCCCAAGGACCTCGCGGTGTTCGACGCGGCCGGCGCGCCCGGCGCCTCGACCTACCTGACCTACTGCTCCTCCTGCCACCAGCCCGACGGCAAGGGCATCGAGGGCGCGGTTCCGGCGCTCGCCGGCAACACCTCGGTGATGTCGGAGGGGCCCGAGACGGTGCTGCGGGTGATCTACGGGGGGCTCGCCGCCCAGAGCGGGCTCGCCCCGATGGTGGCGATCGGTCAGCAGATGACCGATGTCGAGGTGAAGAACGTCACCGACTACATCCGCAATTCCTGGGGCAACAAGGCGCCGCCGGTGACCGGCGACAAGGCCTCTGAGGCGCGCGCCGCCACCAAGACCATGCTGGCCGGCACCGCGCCCTGCGCGGAGATCGAGCAGGACAAGCTCAAGGCCGCCTTCGACAGGATCGGCATCCAGGCGAGCCTGACCGGGCTGAAGCAGCAGGATTTCGTGCCGACGCTCGTCCGGCTGGTGCAGCAGGTGAAGGCCGAGCCGACCGGCGTCACCGACGACGACATCGTCAACGGCCTGACCACGGCCTTCTGCAAGGTCGGCCGCGACGACCCGCAATACGGCAAGCCGAGCTGGCCCGCGGTGATCGGCACCTTCGCCAACGTCGCCTACAGCCAGGTGAAGCACCCGGAGAAGCAGGCGGCCAACGTCCCCTCCGCGACCACGCCGCCGGCGAAGAACTGAGGGGCTGCTGGTCCGCTCGGGCGCGCCCGAATGGACCGGCGCGTCCGGGCGCCGCGGCCCCGGAACGACGGCCCGGGCTCGGCCTTGTCGGGAACGGATAAAAACGTGTTTCGTTGGAGCGGGGACGTGCCTACCTCACGCTCGGAGTGCCCGTGTCCAGCCTCGTCCGCATCCTGCTCGCGATATTCTTCCCGCCGATCGCGGTTCTCGTGACCACCGGCTTCGGCCTGCAATTCCTGCTGAACATCCTGCTCTGGATCCTCGGCTGGCTGCCCGGCACGGTCCACGCCCTGTGGCTGATGAACCGCGACCGGCCGCTGGTCTGAGCCGTCAGGGCTTCCGGCCCTCGGGCTCGCCCTTCCGGAGGGCGGGCTTCGCCTCCGCCTTCGCGTCGCCCTTGCTGTCGACCTTGGCGGTCTTCACCGCATGGGTCTTGGCGGCCTTCGGGGCGACCGTCTCGGCGGCGTGGGCGAGCTTCACCGGCTCGGGCACGACCGCGGCGTCGACCGCCGGGGTCGGGGGCGCTGCCGGGGCCGGCTTGTCCTTGGCGAAGAGCTGGCCGAACAGCTTCTGGTAGCTGCTCGGATCGCCGTCCGCGTCCGCGACCGCGATCCGGGCGGGCTTGTCGGGCAGGGCCGCCGTGGTCTCGACCTGCGGGACCGGATCGGCGCGGTTCGCCATGAGCGTCGCGGGTGCCGGCTTGGCGGGCTCCCGCCCATGCCCCTTGCCGCCGGCCTTCGCGGCCTTCAGCGGCGCCGCCGGCTCGGCGCCGGCCATCATCACCGGCTGCCCCTTCGGCGTGACCTCGATCTCCTGCGGACCCGCCGCCAGGGTCTCGGGCCGGCTCACGTCGCCGAGATTGTGCCGGCCGTATTCCTTGGCATCGTAGGGCAGAACCGTCTCGGTGCCGCCGAGGCTCGCGAAGGCGCTGGCATTCTGCGGGCGGAAGACCGGGTTCTGGCCGCCATCCTGGTAGACGACCCGCACCGCCGGCGTGCCCTTGGCGACGAGTTCGGCGACCGCGCGCGTGTCGCGCTCGCTCTTCTCCGCCACCAGCGGATCGACCCGCGGCTTGCACGAGCCCGCCGCCGCGTCGGCCCCGCCGAACACGTACTTGGTCCCGCACTGGCCGACCTTCGGCTCCTCGCGCAGGGCCTCGAAATAGTCCGACCCCTCCTTGAGGTTCTGCCAGAAGGCGATGTTCGGGTCGTTGCGGAACTTGGCCATGTTCTCGGCCGTCATCCGAAACGGGTAGGACTGGAACTGGAAGCTGCGCTGGCCGCCGATGAACGCGTCGCGGGCGACGGCGTAGATCTCCGCGATGGTGGCGTCGGTCATGGCGAAGCAGCCCGCCGACGAGCAGGTGCCGTGCACCATCAGGTACTTGCCGGTGCGCCCGTTGGCCCGGTCGACGGCGTTCGGGAAGCCCGTGTCGAACGACAGGTAGTACGCGGAGTTCGGGTTCATCAGGCCCGGGGTGATCGTGTAGAAGCCCTCGGGCGCCTGCCGGTCCCCCTCGCGGGTCTTCGGCCCGAGCTGGCCGGACCAGCGGCAGATCGGGTAGGTCTTCAGCAGGGCGTAGCGGCCGTCGTTCCCCCGCTTCCAGATCTCCATCTCCGCTTCCTTCTTGAAGGTGCGGATCAGGATCGGGTCGGAGGGCTGCATCCCCTTGGACTGCATCAACGCGACGGTCTGGGGGGCGATCGGCGCGAGGCTGCGCGCGCTCGGCCCGTTGATCCCGGAACCGTCCTGGCAGGCGGCGAGCGACAGGGCCAGCAGGGACGCTGCCGCCAGCAGTCGCGCGGTCGCGAGACGCGCCGTCATGGGGAACCTCGATCGTCTTACGCGCGCCCGCGGGCCTTGCCGGCCGCGTCGGGTGCCACTCCCCAACCCAATAGGCTCGTTAAGCTTGCGCCTTCCTTACCGCAAGGACCCGGCTGCAACACTGGATTGTTCTCTGGTGTGGAAAGCCCGCGGATGCACCCTATCCACAGCTCGCCGCGGCCGAGGCTCGACGAGGCCTGCCGGGCCCGCCCGCTCAGCCGAACAGGACCGGCCGCCGCGCCGCCTCGGTGCGGATGATCGCCACCAGCGCGGCGTCGTCGGCCGGGTCGGCCAGCCGCAGGCCGACCGGCTCGGAGGGCGTGTGCACGGTCAGCCAGCGCAGTGTGGGCCGGAGGTCGACCGCCTCGACCACCGCCATGCGCGGGTGCCCGGTCTCCAGCTGCACGAAGGTCAGGTGGTTGCGGCTGGCGCGCTGCCCGAGCAGGTCGTCGATCGCCTCGACCACGTTCCGGGGCGTGTGGAGATGGGTCATCATCCACAGCCGGTTGTCGGTGCCCTTCGTGTCGAGGGCCGTGCGGATCCGGCGCACCCCCTCGGTCAGGAAGGCGTAATCCGCCTCGTTCGTCGCCGGGTCGTGGTGGTTGAACACGCATTCGAGCCCGTGCCGCTCCCGGTAGAGGCGGTGGCGCCCGCGCCAGATGTCGGGGCCGCGCCGCTCGGCCTCCGGGATGCTCTCCAGCTGGCTCCGGTCGATGAGCGCGGCGAAATCGTCGGCGAGGCAGTCCCGGGCCATGCCGGGCATGGAGAAGATCCAGTCCAGCGGGCCCGACCAATGGCGCAGGTCCAGGGTCTTGAGCACGTGCGCCATCTGGCAATTGCAGCCGAGGGAGACGTGGTTGTGCCGGCCCGGCTCCCGTGCGTCGCGCCGCCCCAGCAGCCGCCCGATCGCGCCGAACAGGCCGCCCGTCGCCCCGGGCTCGCTCACAGGGTCCGGCCGATCGCCAGGAACTTCTCCGCGCGCCGGTCGCGGATCTCGACGGGGGAGAGGCCGTCGAACTGGGCGAGGGCGTCGGCGACCGCGTCGCCCGCGGCCCGGATCGCCGCCTCGCGGTCGCGGTGCGCCCCGCCGGTGGCCTCCGGGATGATCCCGTCGATGACGCCGAGCCGCAGCAGGTCCTGGGCGGTGATCTTCATGGCGGTGGCGGCGTCGGAGGCGCGGCCCTGGTCGCGCCACAGGATCGAGGCGGCGCCCTCCGGTGAGATCACCCCGTAGATCGCGTGCTCCAGCATGAGCACCCGGTTGGCGGTGGCGAGCGCGATGGCGCCGCCCGAGCCGCCCTCCCCGATCACCACGGCGACGTTGGGCACGCCCAGCGCGAGGCAGGCCTCGGTCGAGCGGGCGATGGCCTCGGCCTGGCCGCGCTCCTCCGCCTCGATGCCCGGATAGGCGCCGGCGGTGTCCACGAAGGCGAGAACCGGCAGGCCGAACCGGTCGGCGGTCTCCATGAGGCGGACCGCCTTGCGGTAGCCCTCGGGCCGGGCCATCCCGAAATTGTGGCGCAGCCGCGCCTCGGTGGTGGCGCCCTTCTCCTGGCCGAGCACCAGGACCGGGCGGCCGCGGAACCGGCCGAATCCGCCCAGGATCGCCTCGTCCTCGCCGAAGCTGCGGTCCCCGGCCAGCGGCGTGAACTCGGTGATGAGCCCACCGCAATAATCCACGAAATGCGGCCGCTGCGGGTGGCGCGCCACCTGGGTCTTCTGCCAGGGGGTGAGATTCGCGTAGATCTCGGCGAGCGCCTGTCCGGCCTTGGCCTCGAGCCGGCCGACCTCCTCGGCGATGGAGACCGCGCCGTCGCGCGCGCTCACGGCGCGCAGTTCCTCGAGCTTGGCCTCCAGCTCGGCGACCGGCTTCTCGAAGTCGAGGTAGGTGCGCGTCACCGCCATCGTATCTCAGGTCTTCCCGGAATCCGCCGCGCGGGGGCGGCGGGCGCGAGGTGTTGGCGATGGCGGGGGTGGTGTCAACCGGCGTGGTGGCGGAAGCGCCCCGCTTCCGGAGCGGCTGAGCCTGCCTCAGGCGGCTTCCCGCTCCTCCCGGGCGATCCGGTGGCAATGCTCCAGGTAGCCGCGCTGGTGCGCGCCCATCAGGTCGGTGACCGCGGACCAGAGCCAGCCGGGGGCGTCGGGGCCCGGTCCGGGCGTCCGCACGGCGTCGATCCAGGTCCGGCGGTCGGCCTCGCCCATCTGGCGGCCATGGGCCCGTCCCAGGATGGCGGCGAGGTGGCGGGAGACCCGCACCGCCTCGCCGCGGGAGAATTGCTCGGCATCGATCTTGAGATCCTGCGGCATCAGTTCCCGGACCGTGACGGGCGTGCCGCGGATATGACCGGCGACCATCCGGTCGCCGAGATTGGGCGACAGCGCCCGGGCGCCGGCGACCACCCGCTCGGCATGGTCGTCCGGCACGGCGATCCCGGCGGCCGGCGCGAGGTGGGGCACCGCCTCCTTGACGTCGAGGAGGGCGAGCTGCGGACGGTCCCCGCCCAGAACCTCCACGAGGCCGGCGTAGCGCAGCCGTCCGAGGGAGCTGCAGCCCTTGATCCAGTAGGCGGCGTCGAGCAGCCGGATCTCGGCATCGGTCGCGGCGCCGCCCAGCGCCAGGACGAGGCGGCGGACCTCCGGGTCGCGGATCAGCGCCGCGACGGCATCCAGCTCCTCGGCGTCGAGGTCGAAGAACCGGCTGCCCCGCGGCAGCCGGGCGGCCTTGCCCTTCAGGCGCTCGCGCGAGAGATGGCGCCAGCGTCGGCCGAGCGCCCGGCGCTTGGTCGTGACGACGATCTCGGACGGGTCGAGGTCCCGCTCGGCGCCCTCGGGATCGGCGATCCCGTCGGCATAGCCGTCGGCCATGGCGTCCATCATCCGGGCGGTGACGATGCCGGGCAGCGTCGCGTTGAGCGCCGCGGTGACCAGGGAGAGCGCGAGCCGGACGAGGTCGAAGGCCGGGTTCGCCACCACGGTCTGGTCGAGGTCGCGGATCTGGATGTCGATCCGGCCGTCCGGGGCGGCAACCGCGCCGAGGTTGCCGAGATGGGCGTCGCCGCAGATCCAGACCGGCGGCCCTTCGGGCAGGGCGCCGGCCGGCATCCCGGCGATCAGTTCGTAGAACCGCGCCGTGCTGCCGCGGACATAGGCGTGCGGCGAGGAGGCGATCTTGCACAGGCGACGGTGGTTGAGCACGCTCGCGTCGCGACCGGATCGTGCCGGCACCTGCATCTCCATCCGCCCTGTCCGATTCCCTGAAGCGCTCCGCCGGTCCCGGCGGGCCGGCCGTGTCGGATAGCACGCCGAACGTGGGGCTTTCATCCTGGCCGGCATGTGCGCGTTTTGACGCGGGGACGGCCCGTGGATCGCGGCCTCAGGCCGCCTGCGACTCGACCCGGTTCCGCCCGGCCGCCTTGGCCCGGTAGAGGGCGAGGTCGGCGCGCCGGAGCATGTCGGCGGGGTCGAGATCCTCGCTCCGGCGGACCGCGACGCCGATCGAGACGGTGACCGACACCGTCCGGCTGGCCCGCAGCACCGAGAACGGCACCGCCTCGACGCGCTCGCGGATGCGCTCGGCAATGCCCTGCGCCTCGACGAGCCCCGCCTCCGGCAGGATCACCACCACCTCCTCGCCGCCGTAGCGCGCCACGATGTCGATGGGCCGCGTGTGCTGCCGGACCCGATCGGCGAAGCCGCGCAGCACCTCGTCGCCGGCCTCGTGGCCGAAGCTGTCGTTGATGCCCTTGAAGTGGTCGATGTCGAGGATCAGCGCGGCGAGCGTCGAGCGGCGGGCGGCCTCGTCGCCGAACAGCGTGCCGAGATGGTTGTCGAGGTAGCGCCGGTTGTGCAGGCCGGTGAGCGCGTCGGTCACGGCCATCTTCAGCGAGGCCTGCATCGCCCCGCGGAGCGCCTCCGTGAAGCGCTTGCGCTTCACCTGGGTGCGGACCCGCGCCATCAGCTCGTTGCGGTCGACCGGCCGCATCAGGAAGTCGTGCACGCCGAAATCCAGGCCGCGGACCACCCGGGCGCGGTCGTATTCCTCGGCGAGCATGATCAGCGGCATCGCCCGCGTCCGGTCGAGGGACCGGAGCTGGCTGCACAGGCGCAGGCCGTCGAAGCCCGCCAGGTCGAGGCTCACCAGGGCGAGGTCGAAGGGCTCGTCGGCGGCGAGGTGCAGGGCCTCCTGCGGGTCGGGCTCGACCGTGACGACATGGTGCTGGCGCAGGGCCCCGGCGAGGCGCTCGGCCGATCCGGGGCGGTCCTCGATCAGCAGGATCCTTGCGTCGAGGCCGGTCTCGGCGGTGGCGAGCGCCAGGGGATCGCCGATCCCGAACTCGCGCGAGGCGAGCGCGCGCTGGCGCAGCTCGTCCGTCACCGCCTTGAGGCGCACGAGGCTGCGCACCCGGGAGAACAGGGCCGTGTCGTCCACGGGCTTGGTCAGGAAGTCGTCGGCCCCGGCATCGAGGCCGCGCAGGCGGTCCGCGGGCTGGTCGAGGGCCGTGACCATCACCACCGGGATATGGGCCGTGAGCGGGTTGTTCTTGAGGTGCCGGCAGACTTCGAACCCGTCCATGCCGGGCATCATCACGTCGAGCAGGACGAGGTCGCAGAGGCCCTTCTCGCAGATCGCGATCGCGTCCCGGCCGTTCATGGCCGCGAGGGTGTCGAAATATTCCAGCCCGAGCTTCGTCTCGAGAAGCCTGACGTTCGGGAAGAGATCGTCGACGATCAGGACACGGGCCGACATGCTTCCTCGTCAGGGCGCGGCAGAGCGGCCCGAACCGGGCACCGTGGGCCATGGGTGCGCGCCGCCGGGCGGCCGCGAGGGCCGGGACGGACACGACGGGACGGACGGTTGAACCGGTCCCCCGGCCCGGCGCGGCCGGGGGACCGGTTCAACGGCACGCCTCGCCGGCGTCAACGCGGTTCAAGATAGGCCCGAACCGTTGCCAAAAACTTCGCGACCGAGATCGGCTTCGACAGGTAGGCCTCGCAGCCGCCCTCGCGGATCCGCTCCTCGTCGCCCTTCATGGCGAAGGCCGTGATGGCGATCACCGGAATGCTCTTGAGGTCGTCGTCCTCCTTGAGCCATTTCGTCACCTCGAGGCCGGAGACCTCGGGGAGCTGGATGTCCATGAGGATCAGGTCGGGATGATGGGCGCGCGCCAGCTCGATCGCCTCGATGCCGTGGGCGGTCTTGAGCGTCGCGTAGCCGTTCGCCTCCAGGAGATCGTTGAACAGCTTCATGTTCAACTCGTTGTCCTCGACGATCAGCACCGTTTTCTTCATGATCCGTTGTCCCGGTGCGCGCCGATCATGATTAGCGGGCCCTGAAGCCCCTCCGTCACCTTTGTAGCGTTCACATGTTGATGAATGGCAAACCTGTTCAAGGGGATGATTCGGCCGAGAGGCTCGCCCTGGACGTTCTTTTGTGGATCGCGGGGGACGAGGACCGCCTGCTGCCCTTCCTGGCGGCGAGCGGACTCAGCCCCGACACGCTCCGCGAGAGCGCCCGGGAGCCGGCCTTCCTGGTGGGCGTCCTCGACCACGTGATGGGCGACGAGAACGTGCTCGTCGCCTGCGCGAGCGGCCTCGGCATCAAGCCCGAGCGGATCGCGGCGGCCTGGCAGCGCCTGTCGCCGCGGCCGGACGACGAGTGGGCGTGAGGCGGGCCTCGTCCGGGCGCTCGGACGCGATCCGAGACCCGGCAGGGGGCCTGGCGCTCAGGGCGTGCAGCCCTTGCCCGCCTCCTTGTCGGACCGCCCGGCCTTGGTGTCGATGTCGAGGGCGGTCATGTCGCCCAGGATGGCGAAGTCGCCGTAATCGAGCTTGAGCGCGCCGCTGACGCCGTTCTCGTAGAGGTCGAAGCCGAGGGTGTAGATCGGCGTCCGCTCCCCGGCGCCTTCCGTGTAGTAGCTCAGGCGGACCGGCCAGTGGGGCATGGCGGCGAGCGGCCCCTCGCGCAGGGGCTTGTCCCGGGTCGAGCCGGACGCCGCGGCCGGGCCGGTCTCGGTGTGACCGATCACCGCGAAGGTGTCGTAGATCTTCTTGCCGTCGTCCGAGCCGTCGTAGACCTTGACCGAGAGGGTCGACTGGCCGGCCCGCGCCGCCTCGATCAGGCGGCGCATATGCTCGCTCGGGAACAGGACCGGCCCGTCGACCGAGAAGGGTTTCGGGCCGCCCTTCAGCTTCACCGTGAGGGCATTGCCCTGCTCGGAGGCGGTGCCGTCCACGGGGGCGGCGGGCTGGTTGTTGGTGAGCGTCGTCGTCTTGAACCGGAACTCGCGGCCCTCCCCGCCCTCGAAGGTGGTGCTGCGCATGTCGGACAGGCGGGTGCCGGTCTCGCCGGAGGAGAGTTCCGTCACCTGCCGGGTCAGCATCGTGTAGCCGCGGCAGGCATCGCCCCGGAAATCGATGACGATGCGCCCGCGGGCGCTCTCCACCGAGCGGGTGCCGCCGCCCTCGGCGAGCGACAGGTCGTAGACGGCGCGGTGATTGGCCAGCACGATCGCGGGCGCCGGCGCCGGCGCCTTGGCCTCCGGTTCGGGCGCGGCGGGCGGGGCCGCCTGCGCGCTCCAGGCGGAGACGAGAAGGCCGGCCGTCAGCATTCGGGAGAGGCGCAGGCGCATGGACAACCTCGGTTCGGTCCGCCGCAGATAGCAGGCTCAGGGAATCGGGCAATGCTTGGGCGACGGCGCCGGACATTCCGCCTCCGGGATGCACCGGCCGCGCGCGCCCCGTTCCATCGCGCAGCGGCGCCCGGGATCCAGAACCGCCGACGTGCCAAAGCTCGGCACCGACAGTGATTCCGGATTGCCCGCCTCCGGCTCCGGGCTCGCCTGCGGCGCCCCGGAATGACGCGGGGGAGGACACCCCGTCCGCAGCCGCCCTACCGGTAACCCTCCGCCTGCAGGGTGAACAGCTCCGCGTAGCGCCCGCCCCGCGCCATCAGGGCGGCGTGGCTCCCCTCCTCCAGCACCCGGCCGCCCTCCAGCACCAGGATGCGGTCGGCCATGCGCACCGTGGAGAAGCGGTGCGAGATCAGCACCGCCGTCCGCCCGGCCGACAAGTCCCGGAACCGCGCGAACACGTCGTGCTCGGCCCGGGCGTCGAGGGCCGCGGTCGGCTCGTCGAGGATCAGGATCTCGGCCTCGCGCATGTAGGCCCGGGACAGCGCGACCTTCTGCCACTCGCCCCCGGAGAGGTCGAGGCCGCCGGCGAAGCGCTTGCCGAGCGGCTGGGCGTAGCCCTCGGGCAGGCGCTCGATCACCGGCGCGGCGAGCCCCCGGGCGGCCGCGGCCGCGATGCGCGCCGCGTCCCCGGCGGCCTCGATCCGGCCGACTGCGACGTTCTCGCCCGCGGTGAGGTCGAAGCGGACGAAGTCCTGGAAGATCGCCCCGATCCGCGCCCGCAGGTCGTCGAGGTCGTAGGCGGTGAGCGGCACCCCGTCGAGGAGCACCCGGCCCTCCTGCGGGTCGTAGAGCCGGGTCATCAGCTTGACGATCGTGGTCTTGCCGGCACCATTGCCGCCGACCAGCGCCACGGTCTCCCCGGCCCGCACCGCGAAGGACAGGCCGCGCAGCGCCCAGGTCTCCGTACCCGGATAGCGGTAGCCGACCGCCTCGAAGACCAGCCCCGTGCGGAGCGGGCTCGGCACCGGAACCGGTCGCGCCGGCGCGCGAATCTGCGGCCGGATCGCGAAGAAGGAGTAGAAATCGTCGAGATACTGCGCCTGGCCGGTGATCTGCGTCAGCCCGAGGAGCAGCCCCTCCAGGCCGCCGCGCAGGCGCTGGAAGGCGCCCGCCAGGAAGGCGAGATCGCCCACCGAGAAGGATCCCGCCACCGTCCGCCAGACGATCACCGCGTAGGCGGCGTAATAGGCGAGCGTGCCCAGGCTCGCGAAGGCGAAGCCCCAGCCGGCCCGGGCGGTGGCGAGGCTGCGGTTCTCGGCGAGCAGCCGGCGCGCCACGGTGGCGTAGAGCCCGGTCACGTAGCCCGAGAGGCCGAACAGCTTGACCTCCTTGGCGGTCTCGACGCTGGCACCGAGGTAGCGCAGGTAGTCGATCCGCCGCCGCTCCGGGCTGCGGATCCAGGCGAGGCGGTAGCCGGCCTTGGTGAAGTGCCATTCGTTGAGGATGGCCGGGACCAGGGCGGCGGCGATCAGGACCACGAGCCAGGGCGTGAAGGCCGCGACGCCGACCGCCAGGGTCGCGAGGGTCAGGAGCCCCTGCAACTGGCCGAACACCGTCCCGATGAGGCCGGTGCGGCCGCTGACCTGCCGGCGCGCCCGCTCCAGCCGGTCCTGCTGGGCGCTGTCCTCGAATTGCGCGAGGTCGAGGGCGGCGGCATGCGCCATCAGCCGCAGGGAGGCCGCGTTGGCGTAGAGATCGCCGATCAGCGTCTCGACGAGGCTCGTGAGCCGGCCGGTGAGGTCGGCGACCAGGGCGAGGCCGAACTCGGCGGCGACGAGGCCGGCGAGCCGCGCCCGGCCGGGATCGGCGAGCCACTCCGCCAGCCCCGCCTCCGGCGCGGGCCGGGCGTGCTCGGCCACGATCCCGTCGAGGATCAGCTTGGCGAGGTACAGGGTCAGGACCGGCAGGCAGGCCGCCACGAGGCGTAAGGACAGGCTCACCGCCAGCAGGCGCGGGCTCGCGGCGGCGATCTCGCGGAACAGGGTCGGCAGGTAGCGCAGGGCGCCCAGGCGCTCGCTCACGCGCTCGCCCAGCCTCGGCGCCCGCCCGCTCATCCCTTGGGGATTGCTCACCGGATCTCGGGCGTGGATTGGACGACGCGCAAGAACAGCATTAACTGTAGATGCATATAGTTTTAATCCTCGTCGAGTGGTGCGTGCTCAGCGGTCCTGCAATCCTCAGAGTTTCGGTCCTTCTTATCATTGCCGGCCTGCTCGCGGCGGTGGTGCAGGTCCTGTTGCCGAGCCCCGTGCCCGGACCGGCGTCTCCGCCCGCCTCCGCTCCGTCGGCGCCGGGGGCCCCCGAAGCTGCGCCGCCGGTCGCGCGGCCCGAGCCGGCCCCCGCCCCCTCGGTCGAGCCCGCCCCGCCGCCGGCCGGCAAGAGTCCGGCGCCCGCCGGGCCGACGCAGATGCCGTCCGACGCGATGGCGTTCCCCGCCGATCCGCCGGCGCCTCCTGAGGCTCACGATCAGGCCCAGGGGCAGGAGGGGGCAGGTCAGGCGGCGGGTCAGGCGGAGGTCGAGCGGGCGGAGGATAGCGCCGGCCCCCGGGCCCTGGCGGTGCTCGATTTGAACACCGCCTCGGTGGCGGATCTCAACCGCCTGCGCGGCGGCGGTTCCATCGGCCGGGCGATCGTCGCCAAGCGGCCCTACACGTCGGTGGAGCAATTGCTGTCGAAGCGGGTGCTCAGCCGGCCGGTCTACGAGAAGATCAAGGATCAGGTGACGGTGCGGTGAGGCCGGGCTCGCGCCCCGTCCGGACGCGGGCGATCTCCGGCCCGGGCCCGGACGGGCCGGACCCCGCCGTCATCCCGGGGCCGCGCGGCGGGATCCGGAACCGGCGCGGCGCCAGGATCCCGCTCCGAGAGCGGCTCCGGGTCCGGGCTCACCCGCGGCGACCCGGGACGACGGTGCCGCCCCGGAGCGGAGGGCTCAGAGCTTCGTGCCGAAGATCTCGGCCACCTGCGGGATGTCCTTGTCGCCCCGGCCCGACATGTTCATCACCATCAGGTGCTCGGCCGGGCGCTGGGGCGCGAGTTCCAGCACCTTGGAGAGCGCATGGGCCGGCTCCAGGGCGGGGATGATCCCCTCCAGCATCGAGCAGAGCTTGAACGCCTCCAGCGTCTCGGAATCGGTCGCCGACAGGTAGGTGACCCGGCCCATCTCGTGCAGCCACGCGTGCTCGGGGCCGATGCCCGGATAGTCGAGGCCCGCCGAGATCGAGTGGGCGTCGGCGATCTGGCCGTCCCCGTCCATCAGCAGGTAGGTGCGGTTGCCGTGGAGCACGCCCGGCTTGCCGCCGGTGAGCGAGGCCGCGTGCAGGCCCGACTGCACCCCGTGGCCCGCGGCCTCGACGCCGAAGATCTCGACCTCGCGGTCGTCGAGGAACGGGTGGAACAGCCCCATGGCGTTGGAGCCGCCGCCGATGCAGGCGACGAGCGAATCCGGGATCCGGCCCTCCTGGGCGATCATCTGCTCGCGGGTCTCGCGGCCGATCACCGACTGGAAGTCGCGGACCATGGCGGGGTACGGGTGCGGTCCCGCCACCGTGCCGATGCAGTAGAACGTGTCGGCGACGTTGGTGACCCAGTCGCGCAGGGCCTCGTTCATGGCGTCCTTGAGGGTCTTGGTGCCGGATTCCACCGGGACCACCTCGGCGCCGAGCATCTTCATGCGGAAGACGTTGGGTGCCTGCCGGGCGACGTCGACCGCGCCCATGTAGACGACGCATTTGAGGCCGAAGCGCGCGCAGAGGGTCGCGGTCGCGACGCCGTGCTGGCCGGCGCCGGTCTCGGCGATGATCCGCGGCTTGCCCATGCGGCGGGCCAGCAGGATCTGGCCCAGCACGTTGTTCACCTTGTGGGAGCCGGTATGGTTCAGCTCCTCGCGCTTGAAATAGACCTTGGCGCCCTGCCCCGCTGGCGCCTTGGCGCGCAGGTGCTCGGTGATGCGCTCGGCGTAGTACAGTGGGCTCGGCCGGCCGATATAGTGGGTGCCGTAGCTCTCCATATCGGCCTGGAAGGTCGGGTCCGTCTTGGCCGCCTCGTAGGCCGCCTCCAGCTCGAGGATCAGCGGCATCAGCGTCTCGGCGACGAAGCGGCCGCCGAAGATGCCGAAGCGGCCGCGCTCGTCGGGGCCGGTGCGGAAGGAGTTAGGCTCGGGGGCGATGGTCACGGGATGAGTCCTGGCGCGCGAGTCGATGGTTTGCCGGGTGCCTAGACCCATGCGGGCGGCACCGCAATGCGGCCTCGCGCCCGCGTAACCGGATCGGGCGCCACGGCGAACACGCTGTCAGCATCCGGCAGGAGGTTGGCCATGGCTCTTCGCGACACGATCCGCCCGGTTCTCGGAGCCGCTCTCGGGCTGGGCCTCGCCGCGGCACTCCTGCTGCCGCGCCTGCCGGCTTTCGCCGAGGAGGCGCCCCGGCGCCTGCCGGAGGCCGTCACCCCTGCCGCCGAACAGCCAGGGTCGCACGTGGCCGTCTTCGCCGGCGGCTGCTTCTGGGGCGTGCAGGGCGTGTTCCAGCGCGTGCGCGGGGTGAGCAACGCGGTGTCGGGCTATGCCGGCGGCACGCGCGCGCAGGCCGATTACCGGAGCGTGAGCGGCGGCGGGACCGGTCATGCCGAGGGCGTGGCGGTCACCTACGATCCGGCCGCGATCCGCTACGACGAGCTGTTGCGGATCTTCTTCTCGGTGGCGCTCGACCCGACCCAGGTGGACCGCCAGGGACCCGATGCCGGGCGGCAATACCGCTCGGCCCTGTTCCCGCAGGATGCCGAGCAGGCCCGGGTCGCGCGGGCCTACATCGCCCAGCTCGACGCGGCCAAGGCCTACGCGCGGCCGGTCGCCACCCGGATCGAGCCCGGCGCCGCGTTCTTCCCGGCGGAGGGCTACCACCAGGACTTCATGGCGCTGCACCCGGACCACCCGTACATCGCCGCCAACGACGCGCCGAAGCTCGAAGCGCTGAAGCAGCTGTTCCCGGAGCGCACGGCGCCGCAGCCGGTCCTGGTCAAAAGCCCGCCGGCGTGAGGTTGCAAGCCGCTGCTGTCTCACCTGCTCCGTCATCACGAGCGTAGCGACGTGACCCAGGGCAGCGCGACATCGCCCGGCGTAGAGGTCCCCTGGATTGCTTCGCTGCGCTCGCAAAGACGGCGCTGAGGGATCCAGTCCGCGTGCGGGTCGGTCCGCCGCCTTCCCCTATTCCTCCGGCGGCCGCGGGCGGCCGAAATCCGGGGCCGCGGTCTCCTGGCCCTGCGCCACGATGCTGCGCCGGATCGCGCGGGTGCGGGTGAACATCGCGTGGAGCGCGTCGCCGTCGCCCCAGCGCACCGCCTTGGCGAGCGCCGAGAGATCCTCGTTGAACCGGCCGAGCATCTCCAGCACGGCGTCGCGGTTGTTGAGGAAGATGTCCCGCCACATGGTCGGGTCGGACGCCGCGATGCGGGTGAAATCGCGGAATCCGCTCGCCGAGAACTTGATCACCTCGGATTGCGTCGCCGATTCGAGGTCGGCGGCGGTGCCGACGATATTGTAGGCGATCAGGTGCGGCAGGTGGCTGGTGATGGCCAGCACGTGGTCGTGGTGCTCGGCGCTCATCGCCTCGACATTGGCGCCCATCCCCTCCCACAGGGTGCGCACGCAGGCCACCGCCGCCGGATCGGTGCCCTCGGGCGGGGTCAGGATGCACCAGCGGCCCTGGAACAGGGTCGCGAAGCCGGCATCAGGCCCCGAGAACTCGGTCCCGGCGATCGGGTGGCCGGGGACCAGGGCGACGCCCTCGGGCAGGTGCGGCCGGATCGCCGCCACGACGGCGCCCTTCACCGAGCCGACATCCGACACGATCGCGCCGGGCTTGAG
>Ga0316228_1001780_pt1 | contig 20722 bp, 12 predicted proteins | sample TBH18021metaG_FD_206005 | JGI IMG/M metagenome (GOLD analysis project Ga0316228, IMG submission 206005) | Freshwater microbial communities from Trout Bog Lake, Wisconsin, USA - TBH18021 | ecosystem: Environmental > Aquatic > Freshwater > Lake > Hypolimnion/Profundal zone | place: USA: Wisconsin... | reverse complement strand
CCCGTGTGCCAGCGCGTAGTTGAGCACCTCGGCATCGTCGGACATAAACACCAGCGGGGTCTGCCGGAAGGCGCGCAGGTAAAGGTCCACTATCTGTTGGCGCACTTCGACCGACGCTGGGTGCGACGTGTGCCACTCGCCCCAAATCCCGTACGAACCGATGTCCAGAAACTCGACAGCGGAGTTGCCGTCATAGCGCTGTCCCAACGCCGCCAGGAACTCGCCGTGACGCGCCAGGTAGAGCGGATCGGCGTAGTCCGGTTCGAGACGCGGGATGCGCTTGCCGCCGCTGGTCGGGTCGTCCCCGCCGCTCAGGTACTCGAACCCTTTGCAACCCGCGTCGAAGAGCCATTTGGGCGAGGTGTAATAGCCCGCACTGTGGGCATTGCAGGTCATCACCCGAAAGGCCACCGCGCCGCCGCGCGGCTTCCAGGCCGCAATGACATCGTCGAGGATCTCCCAATGGTACTTCCCGGGCTCCGGCTCGATATCAGCCCAGTTGAAGCGGATATACACCACCGAGCACGGAAAGCGGGGGGACGATTTGGGGTTTCGCTGCTGACTCATCCAGCCTTGGCCGGGATTGGCAAAGAGGGTGTCCACCTCACGAAATTGGGTTCGCACCCAATTGGTTCCAGGCTCCGGGATCCCGCCGACAGCCTGGCGAGCGGGCGTCGAGGCGGCGCCGACCAACCAGAGCAGCGCGAGGAACAGGTTCGGGCGAAGGAGGATCGGGCTCATAGTCATGCCAAACGCATTAGGCGGAGGTTCTGCCGGAAAGTCAAGGCGCCCTGGCCGATCGGCGCCTCTTTATTCTTGCCCTTTCCAGGCCGCACATAGAGCCTTGGCCGGTCGGATATGATAATCATGAAGCGCACGCATCGCTTGAATTGGTTCCTGAAAACCCTGCTTCCAGGCCTCAGCAGCCTGATGGTCGGACTGGCCCTTAGCGCGGCGGAATCCCCCGCGACGGTCATCACCCTGGATCCACGGTCGCCGGGACGGTTGTTTGAGGGCCTCGGCGCCTTGAGCGCGGGGGCTTCCTCGCGCTTGCTGATGGATTATCCGGACGCGCAGCGCAGCCGCATCCTGGACTTCTTGTTCAAGCCGTACTTCGGCGCTTCCCTGCAGCACCTCAAGGTGGAGATTGGTGGGGATGTCAACTCGACGGACGGGACCGAGCCCAGCCACGCTCGCACGCGGGCGGAGTATGAGGATCCGAAGCACGACTATTTTGAGCGGGGCTACGAATGGTGGCTGATGCGGGAGGCCAAGAAACGCAACCCGGATATCCGCCTTGACGTGCTCCAGTGGGGCGCACCCGGCTGGATCGGGGGCGCCGGGGATGACCGGACCCGGTTCTTTAGCCAGGACAACGCCGATTTCATCGCCGCGTTTCTTCGCGGGGCCAAAAAATACCACGGGCTGAACATTGACTACTGCGGCATTTGGAACGAGACGCCGCACGACCCGACTTGGATCAAGCGGCTGCGCGAGACCCTCGATCGGGAGGGCTTCAAGCGGACCGAAATCGTCGCCGCCGACGAGGTCCAGGGAAACCCGTGGCAGATTGCCAACGAAATGCTCGCCGACGCGCAGTTGATGAACGCGGTTCAAGTCGTCGGTGTTCACTATCCTCACTTCAAGTCCAACGCCGAGGCGCTGCAAACGGGGAAGCCGCTCTGGGCGAGTGAGGATGGTCCGTGGCGTGGCGATTGGCAGGGAGCCGGCGTCCTGGCCCGCGCCTTCAACCGGAACTATATCGAGGGCAAGATGACCAAGACCATCATCTGGAGCTTGATTACCTCCTACTATGACATTCTGCCGTTGCCCAATTCCGGGCCCATGACGGCCAAGGAGCCTTGGTCGGGCCATTACGAGGTCCAACCGGCCCTCTGGGCGATGGCGCACACCACCCAATTTGCCCACCCCGGCTGGCGGTACGTGGACGGTGCCTGCGGTTTACTGGAAGGCGGCGGGAGTTTTGTAACGCTGCGCGGCCCGAAGCGTGAGGGGGACTATAGCCTGGTCATCGAAACCATCGATGCCAAAGCGCCGCAGACCTTGAACCTCATTGCTGCTGAGGGCTTGTCCAAGAAACCCCTGCAGGTGTGGCGCAGCAACCAGCGCGTGCAGTTCGAACGACTGCCTGCGCTGGCGCGCATCGGTGGCGGGTTCACCGTCACCCTCGAACCGGGTGCCATCTACTCCCTGACGACGACCACCGGCCAGGGGAAGGGCAGGGCAATATCACCGGATCACTCGGTCTTTCCGTGGCCCTTCGCGGATGATTTTGAATCCAGTTCGGTCGGCAAATACGCCCGCTATTTTTCTGACCAGGGCGGAGTCTTCGAAATTGCCAAGCGTCCGGACGGGGGCGGTCGGTGCCTGCGCCAGACGGCGGCGCACCCGGGAATTGACTGGCACTTCCATCCCACGCCCGAACCGTACACCCTCCTGGGCTCGGCCCAATGGCGCAATTACGAGGTCAGCGCCGACGCCTCCATCGAGGATTCCGGGTCGGTGATGATTGCGGGGCGGGTCATGGCCTCTTTGCAGAACACCCAACCTCCCAAGGGCTACCGGCTCGAACTCGCGGCCGACGGCAAGTGGCGATTGTTCGGGTTTACCAATGTCCTGGCCCAGGGGCGGGTGCCCGTCGGCGCTGGCGAGTGGCATAACCTGAAGCTCAAATTCGTCGGCTCCCGCATCACCGGTCTCCTCGACGAGGTCGAGCTCGCCGCCGTGTTTGACTCAGCGTGCCGCCGGGGCATGGCGGCGCTCGGCACCGGTTGGAATTGCGCGATGTTCGACAATTTCGCCGTCCGCCCCATCGAGGGACCGGACTCCCCCAATCTCGCCCTTGGCAAGGGGGCCACCGCCTCCAGTCAATGGGATGATAAATACCCCGCCTCGGCGGCGAATGACGGCAAACTCGACACCCGCTGGAACGCCGCGAAAGGCAAAGCTATCGGCGAGTGGCTCGAACTCGACTTCGGCCAACTGACCCGGTTCAACAATGTCCACGTTTCACAGTTCAGTCAGCGCATTACCCGTTATCGAATTGAGTCACAGAATGGCGACCAGTGGGACGAGGTCGTGAGCGGAAACAGCGCGGGACGGGATGACTGGGCGGTTTCCTTTCCCGAGGTCCAGGCCCGAAAGGTCCGGTTGGTAGTTCTGGATGTCAACGGTTCGCCGGAGGAAACCGCGCCGTCGATCTTCGAGTTTGAAGTGTACCGGGAGTGAAGGGCTCCCCAACGGGGACTTGGGGGCAGGTGAGCAGCAGCAGGTCCAAGTGACCACAGTGGCGTGACGGAATGGCCATCCCATCGAGCGGCGAGCCGATGGAGCGTGCCTCGGGGATCAAGGGGCTACGGCTCGGCCGCTGCCTCGTACATCGCCACGATGTTCGCGGGCGGCACGTCGGCCAGGATGTTGTGAACCTGCTGGAACACGAAGCCGCCGCCCGGTCTCCAAATCTCCACCTGCCGCCGCACATGATCCCGCACCTGCGCTGGAGTGCCTTCGATCAGGATGCGGCGCGTATCACAACCGCCACCCCAAAAAACCAGGCGCGCGCCGAAGTCGCGCTTCAACCCCGCGGCGTCCATCCCCCGGCAGGTGATTTGTACGGGGTTGATGGCATCCAGACCCGCCTCGATGAGGTCGGGCAAAAGCTCGCGCACGCCGCCGCAGCAGTGGAGCATGATCTTCAAATGGGGCGCCCGTTGCTTGACCATTTGCCATTGCTGGCGCTCGCGCGGCTGAAAATACTCCCGGTACATCCCCGGCGAAACCTGCGGGCCCGATTGCATCCCCAGGTCGTCGCCAAACAGGATGATGTCTATATGCTCCGCCACCGCCGACAGGAAGCGGTCCAGCTTGCGCAGGTGAATCTCCATCAACGCATCCAAAAATCGGTGGGCCCGCTCGGGTTCCCCGGCCAGGAGCATGAAGAACTGGTCGTTGCGGTAGAGACACTGGCCGAGTTCGAGCAGGTTGCCGCCGAACAGCCCGATAATGGCGCGGTCGGTCGCACGGCGTAATTCGCGGGCCCCGTCCGCCAGGAGGGTCTGGCCATCCGGGCCGCCCACCAACGGGCCGGGCGGAGAGGCGACGGCGGACCACATGCACTCGGCGAAGGCGTCTTCCAGCCGAGGCAGATCCTCCCCTTCCAGGAAGGGGAAATGGACTTGCTCGAAATACCAGACGCCTTGCGGCATGCGCGCGATAATGCGGCCCGTGTTTTTCGAGCGGATCACCCAATCGCCGTGGTCGTGTTCCGGCAGCGCCCAGACCGGCATCAGGCAGGGTGTGCCGTCCGGCAGCGTCCACTCGGCCCAGTCTCGGTCCTCTCGGGCGAAGCCCCGGCCCAGTTCGACCGCATCCGCGTGAAACAGTTGAAGCACGTCTTCATCCACGATGGCAAGTTGCTGGACCGGGTCATAGACTCGGATCGGTCGCTCGGGTAGCCCGAGGAAATGGCGCAGGCGCGCGTAAGCCATCGCCGCGATGCCGGAAGAGCGGTGACCCGACAGGTCGATGGGAATGCGGTCGGTCTCGCGGTGGTTCAGGGCGGCCAGAATTCGTTCGCGTGCGGTCATAGGTCAGGAATTGGCGCGCCACGATTGCTCGATTTCCTCCAGCGACCGCCCCTTGGTTTCGGGGACCGAGCGCCAAACTAACAGGACCAGGAGCACACAACACGCGGCATAGAGATAAAAGGGGAACGCGTGGTTGAAGCTCTTCACGAACCACGAATCCTTGGCGTCCATGATGGGAAAGGTTTGTGTCACCGCGTAATCCGCCAGCCACAGGAAGAACGTCGCCAGGCCCAGCGCCCGTCCGCGGATCGCCGTGGGGTAGATTTCGGCCAGGATGACCCAAGTGACCGGGCCGACGGAGAGGCCGAAACAGCCGATGTAGAGGAGAATACACCAGAGCATGGTGTGGCCCACGCCGCCGGGGTCGGCCATCCGTTGGGCCAGCAGCCCCATCATGACCAGGCTCAGGCCCATGCCGGTCGCGCCCACCAGCATCAGCGGCTTGCGTCCCCAGTGATCCACCGCCGCGATAGCGATCAGCGTAAACAGAACCCCGGCGCCGTTAATGATGATTTGTTCCAACAGCCCGGCATCAACACCGGTCGAAGCGCTGAGGTCCTTGAAAATAGTGGCGCCAAAATAGAGGAAGACATTGATGCCGGTGACCTGTTGCAAAACCGCCAGCGAGATCCCCAGGACCAGCGGCCGGCGAAGGGCGGGGGAAAAGAGTTCGGCCCAGGTGCCTTTCTCCCGCGCCAACGCCGCACGGATGCTGTCCAATTCCGCATCGGCGAATGCGCCGCCCGCGACCTTGGCCAGGATCGTCTTGGCCTGGTCATCGCGATGTTGTTCGATTAACCAGCGCGGGCTCTCCGGGATGGGCAGCAGAACCAGGGCGAAGAGCACTGCCGGGGCGATGCCGCTGCCGAACATCCAGCGCCAGCCGGTCTGGGTCAGCCAGGCCTGCGTGGCTGGCTGGCCGGGATCGCCCTGCGAATGGGCGATCGCGTAATTGATGAAGGAGGTCGCTGCGATGCCGCCGACGATGGCGATCTGGTTTACCGCGACCAGGCGGCCGCGCAAGCCCGCCGGGGTGATCTCGGCGATGTACATGGGGGTGGAAATCGAGGCGATACCGATCCCGACGCCCCCCAGGAAGCGGAAGACGATGAATATCCCGATATCCGGCGGCAACGCCGTGCCGATGGCGGAGAGTAGGAACATGAGCGCCGCGAGCATCATCGCCGGCTTGCGTCCGAAGCGATCGGAAATCGGGCCTACCAACAGGACGCCGGCGGCGCAGCCGATGAGCACGCAGCCCGACGCCCAGCCTTTCATGAAGTCGGTCAGTCCGAATCGGGCGGTCAAGGGCTCGATGGCCCCCGAGATCACGCCCGTGTCATAGCCGAACAGCAGGCCGCCGAGGGTGGCCGCCAGGCAGATCGGCAGCAGGTAGCTCCAGCGCGTCTGGACTTCGCGTCCCGTTCGAGAGGCTTCGCTCATGGTTTCGCCGGGGATCATCGCCCGCTATCGCCTATGGCCTTGAACATGGCCTCGATATTCTCCACGGGTGTGTTGCCTTGGAGGTTATGGATGGCGTTGAAGACGAACCCGCCATCCTGGTTGAAGAGGGCAATCCGCCGGCGTACCTCCTCATAGACTTCCGCCGGTGTGCCAAACGCCATCGTCTTCTGGGTATCCACACCCCCACCCCAAAACACCAGGTCCTTGCCGAACTCGCGCTTGAGGCGGATCGGGTCCATCTCCGCGGCGGAGCATTGAACCGGATTGAGCACGTCAAAACCGGCCTCGATGAAATCCGGCAGCAGTTGATATACCGAACCGCACGAGTGAATAAAGGTCTTCCAGTGCGATCGGCGGTGAATCAGGTCGTTGATCCGCTGGTGAAACGGCCGGTAGAGGTCGCGGTAGGCCTGGACCGAGATGAACAACCCGCGCTGCGTGCCGAAATCCGTGCCGGTGATGAGTGCCATCTGGGGCACGTCGCCGAACAGGTCCATCAGCGTGTTCAGATTAGCGATCGCATACTCGCACTGCTGCTCGAACACCTGCAGCACGTAGTCGCGCCGGGTCTTGGTCGAGATGTACCACTCGGTGATGTCGCGAATGCCCTTGGGGTGCTTCAGGAACGGTGCCGGCACGAGCGCGATGTCGCCCAACGCGGTGCCGGGGATGATCAGGGCCGTGCCGCTTTCCGCGCGCTGTTCCAGCCAGGCTTTCTGTTCCCGAAAGTAGGCGAGGTCGGCCTCAGATAGGAGTCCGAATTCCTCCAGGTTATCCGCTGGGTCAAGCTTCTCCTCGTCCAGCGGAGGCTGGCGGACGATGGCGTCGAAAAAATAACCGCCCGCCGGCATGTGGCCGCTGGCCGGCGCCGTGGTATCCCCTCCCGGGTACATGAGCCACCCGCCGTCGGGCGCGGGTGTGACATTGAACGTGCCGGGCACCAGGCAGGGAGTGCCGTCCGGCATCGTGAACGGCTTCCAGTCCTTCTGCTCGGTGCCGAATATCGACGTCCTGGGCAGCACCCCGATGACGTCGATGCCCAGCGCCGCGCGCAATTCGTCGTCCACCTCCCCGAGCATCTGGTAGGGCTCGATCACCCGCACCCGGTAATCCGGCTGACCCAGAACGCGTCGCCGGAGTTTGGCCAGCGCCGAGACGTGAATCCCGGTGACGAACGTCGCGCCGAAATCGACGCACACGCGGTCGGGTTGGGTGTGGTTAAGAGTGGCGTGAAGCCGTTCGCGACTGGTCATGATCGTTGCCATAGGGCATCCGGTTGCATTGCGGAGCCATCATTTACCAATCTCCGCCCAGGCGCCAGTCCCTTTTTGGGTTAGTGCAGCGAGGGTGTGTCTCACCGTGGTCGACCGGCTCCGGCTCTCATTAACACCTCGCTTCCAGCGGGGTGTTACTCAGCTAAACCCACGCTGCCAGCCGCATCCCCCCTGAATCGAGCCTAGGCCGACTATTTCTTGCGCACACTGACCTTGCCGGGCGTGGTGATGGTCTTGCTGGAGACCACAGTCACGACGGCGGAGAGCGTGACGGGCTTGCCGTCGTCGTCGAGGATGACGGCTTTGACCGTGTGATCGCCGGTTTTCAGGGTCGAGTGCAGGCGGTCTTGGGAGGGGATGTCCAACTCGTCGGCGTGCCATGATTCTACTGGTACGGGATGCACAGGTTTGGTGGAGGTGCGGACTTCCAGGGTGACCTCGGCGTTGCCATCCGCGTCGGGTTGGCTCTGGTTGACCAGAACAATCTGGCAGGCGACGGCAGCCTTGGGGTCGGGGGCGCCGGGGCGGGCGGGGAGCCGGGGAGCGGTTTTCGGTTTCGGGTTGGCGGCGGGCGATTTCCTTAAGGCTGGGTTGTTGGCTGCGTTGGTGTTGTCCGTCGCACGTTGGTCGGTGGCCTGCTCCGGGCTTTTGCGAAGTCGGTCCCAGTTTGAGGCCAGCCACCAGAGTGGCAGCAGCAGGAGCAGCAGGAGCAGCAGGGCCGTGAGGAGGCGGCGCAGGTGATACCACGGGTCTCCACGGAGTTTGCTCGCGGCCACGGCGGCCGGCAGCGAGGAGTCGCGAGTCCGTTCGCAGCCCCAGAGGATCTCCAAATGGCGGTTCCACCACGGTCCGGCCAGGCGGTAAAGCTCAGGGTGTGACCCGAGGTCGGGCAATTGAAACCGTTCGATGAACTCGCGATTTTGCGGCTGCACGCCCGGGAGGCCGGCCTGCTGTTTGAATTGTTCAAGGGCCTGGCGGAGGCGGAGCAGTTGGTCGCGCGGTATGCCTCGGCGGCCCAGTGGCCGGCTGCGGCCCACCGGGTCAGCTTTCCCCGGAGTGCGGAAAAAGCGGCCATATTTGCCCCGGTCGTCTTCCTCGGTTTCGACCGGCGGGAGGAACTCGGCCAAGCCGCCCGTGCGGATGAGTTGCTGCGGGACGCGGTCCCAGTACCGGCCGCCCTGGCTGAAGGCCCGCAAGGGCTCGTATTCCGGGGCCCGGGCCAGCAGGCCGTGGCTGACGGGTTCCAGCGGCATAGGCGGGCTAACTGACCTCCGCCGGGAATTGCCAAAGGCCGTTTGGATCGCGCACCGCCCAACTCGCGACGCTGTGAACATCGACGAGGGCGCTAACGGCCGGTTTCATGAACTTGTTATCAACTCGATCACCGACGCGGACGGTGCGGATCTCAAACCGGCCTGAGGCCGCCTGGGTAAGTGCCTGGGCCAGTCTCTCGGCCTCATCGCCGCCGGCCTCATAGACGGATCGGCCAATATCACGAGCGAGTTCGAGCGGCAGTGGCCGGCCGGTGCGCTCCCAGGCCGCGGCAAGGTGCAGCCGGGCCAGCAACAGGTCGGACGCCGCATCGGAAACGGCGCGCTCGAGGAGGTGATCGCGCCAGGGGCGCCAGGCATCTCCCGCCAGCGCCTTGGGCCACCAGCAGGACTCGAACCGATTCAGGCTCGCGCGCAGACGGTGGTTTTCCTGCTCCAGCGATTCGGCGCGCGTTTCCAGTTTCGCCAGACGGGCGGCCTCGAGGCGCCGAGGCTCGAGGGGCGTATTCTCGGAGACCATGCCTGGCGTGCGGGGTTCGCCCGCCGCTGGTTCAAGCCGGCCCGCTTCCGCGGTCAGTCCCCGCTGGAGCCATTCAGCCACATACTCGAGTTCGCGGAGTTGCCGCGCTCGCGACTCATTCGCCTCCGCCCCGAGTTTGACGGCCTCGGCCAACGCTCGCAGGGTTTGGGCCTGACCGGCCTCCGCCGGATTGGTGGAAGCAGGAGCGGAGGCGGTTCCCGAGGCTTCCGCGTCCGGTTTGGGGGTGGGATGGAGGTCCCGGGGATTCATACGACAGAGAGCGGCTCTTCCGCCGGCCAGGACACGTGAAAGGTGCCGGCATCCAGCCAGTGGGTTTCGGTTTCCAAGGTGCAGAGGGAAAGTTGGACGTCCTCCAGCGTGACCCGCTGGCCGTTCCACACCCCGTCGACCAACGCCAGGCGCAGCGCCTCGGCCTGGGGGATCTGCTCGGAGCCATCGGCCAGCGCCGGGACGGGGGCGACCCGTTCCAGGGTGACGTTGAGCAGGGCGTTGACGGGGTCACCGCCCGCACGGTACCGGGAGCGGTCGCGCCATTGCAGCAGGTAAACCGGCTCGGGCCGCGTGTCGGCGGGCAACATGCGGCGGCCCAGGCGGTCGCCGATCTGCAAACGGCAATCTCTGCGGTCCTCGCCGGGTTCGAGCAGGAGGGTGCCAAATCGGGTTTGGGCGCCGCGGGGCATCGTGCCCCAATAGTTGCGGGTCAACAGGTGCGGCGAGACGCGCCGCGAGATATGCCAGCCGGGGCCCATGAGGCCGCGCTTGATCGCCTGATACAACGCGGCGCCCGCCACCGTGACGGTCTTGGCATCATGAATTCGTCCTTCCACACTGAGGGGGTACCATTCGCCGATGGCGGCGTTTTTCGTGAACAGGATGCGTTGTGGCAGCAGTGGCAACTCGGCGTGGAGCAAGGTCTTCATGGCGGCCAACTCGGACGGCTTGCCGCTGACCAACACCAGGTCGCAATCGAAGGACTCAACCACTTTGGCCAGCGAGCCGAACAGGCCGCTGAAGATCTCCCGCACACAGGCGCCGACTGGTGCCAACGGGCAGGTGAACGGGAGATCGGGATCCAGGAGGAGGGAGGGCAGGCCGGCCTGTTCGCAGAGGGCGTTGAATTCCTCGATGAGATGGAGGTTGACGCGTAATTGGCGGGGGGCTACCGCGGGCGGTGGATCTTCCAAGGCCGCGGCCGAGAGCCAATGATGCACGATGGGCAGGAAGACTTGGCGATTGATGCGGTTCCAGCGGGGACGGTCCTCGCCCTTTTGCCGGGCCAGCAAGGAGGCGAAGGCCCGGCGTCCCGCCTCCGGCAGCTCCCGCCCCAAAGCCGGCAAGAGGACTGATTCAATGATCTGCCGCACCAGGCCATCGCCGGCGATCGTGCTGCTGTCGCGATACAGCACGGTGGCGACCAGATCCACGCCCTCGCCGGGCCGCAGGTCCTGGTACTCGACGATGGTCACATCGGTGGTGCCGCCGCCGACATCGAGGTTCATGACCCGGGCGCGGGCCTCGTTGCCCTGACCACGGCCGACCAGTTCCAACCAATTCTCCCCACGCTCGCCCAGACGCCGGATCTCATCGAAAATCAGCGGCAGTTGGGCGGCCACCGCTTCGTCCAGTTCCATGCTGAGCGTGGGGCGGTCGCCGCCCTCCGTGATGAGACGGCGGTCGGGCAAGCGCGTCAGCGCGAAAATATCCAACGCTTTTTGCCACTTGCGCCGGTAGGCTTCCAACTCCTGGGCGGTCCAGCCTGGTGGAAAGGTGACCATCACTGAGGCCAATCGGGCGCGGACGAACGGCTGTCCGGCGGGACGTCCGGCGGCCGATTGAAGCTGTCGATAACCGGTTTCGAGGATGGCCAGGGCCGCCCAGGTCAGGGCGTCGGCGCGGGGATAGGCCGGTTCGTGCGGGCGCGCGGGCGGGCGCGCGGCCGCATCCGGTCGTTCGGGCGGAGGGCATTGCGTGGCGTCTTCACCCAGGCCCCAATCGGCCCCATCCTGGTCGAGGAAGCGAAGAACCGTGGCCGAGAGTTTTTCGAGCGCCTTGCCAGCCTGGACGTTCTTGGAATTGGGATGCCACCGTTGGACGTTCATCGTCCAGAAGGTCAGACCGGCCTGGCCGAGATCGCCGACGGGCGTCTGGTCCCACAGGTATCGTTTGGGTGAGCTGAGGAAATGGTTGCCCCCGGCGCGGGGTTCGAGGTTGGCAAGGATGTCGGCCGCGGGAGGTCCCAGAACTGCGGGAGAGAGATCCACGAACAGGTGAGGCTGGCGCAGAGTGCGGGCCACGACCCGCTCGCCTTTTTTCTTTAACGGCCATAGACCGAGGGAGGTTTCTTCCCAACGCAGGTTCTCGACTGGTTGCGGCAGGTGGGGCGGGAGCTTGTGGTCCAGCGGCTCGAGGTTAGCGAAAGTGGTTTCTTGCAGCACGAACCATGAGTCGATCATCGCGGCAGGGTCGCCGGTTTCGCGCGGGGATGACTGTGGCTCCTCGCGGTGGTAGCCGAACCGAACGGGTTGGGTGATCTCGGATAGGGTCCCGTGGGCGGATTGACTGCGCGCCAGCAGCAATGCCACTGAACGGGTGTTGCCGAAGTCCACGATCAGGTCCACATCCACCATTTTCCCCACCGGCTCAAGCCAGTGGATCTCGAGGTCGAGGCTGATGGATCGCGACAGGGCCAGGGAATCCCGGGGAGCGGTGGAGACGACCGGGAGATAAACGGTGAGCCGTTGGATCCCGCCGGCGGGTTGCCGTGTCGCATCGGGAAAGACATAGGGCGTGGCGGCCTTGTCGGCTGCCGAGTATTTCGCGGCGTCGGTGGCGTTGACCGGTTCCTCGGGCTGCAGGACCCAGCCGCGTTGGGAGTTTCCCAGGTTGGTCTCGATCGCCAGGAGGATGCCGCTCTCGTCCGTGGGGGTGCCGTCGATTTCACGTTGAGCGAATTGGTAGCGCAGCCACCGCAGGGGCAGACCGCTGGTGTCGCGCGCCTCACACCAGGGGAAGTCGTTGTTGCGGCAGAGTCGATCCAGGTCCGGGTTGGCGCGGAGTTGGTGGGCGGGCAGGGGCACAAACGCGAAATGATGGCCGGTATCGGCAAAGAGGTCGATCACGGAGGGCTGGGAGGCCGGGGCGCCTTCCGGGGCCGAGAAATCCGAGGGCGCAACGCTCTGCCCGGGTTGGCGTTGGTTCTGAGACAGTGGGTCGGGTGCTTCCATGGTCAGATCGGCGGCGTGGTCACGAGGTGGCTCCGGCAATGAACCTCGTCGCCCATTGGGCGAGTTCGGCGTCGCCCGGTTGAGGTTTGCGAGCGCCGACAGGGGCGGCCTTTACCGTTTCGAGGTGGCGCAGGAAGGGGGCCAGAAACCCCAGGTAGTGAGGCGAGAGGTGGTCCTCGCGGTCGCGAGGATCGAGCTGTTCCCGCTCGGCGTAACGGCGGAGGCGCGGTTGGATGCTGTCGGCGGACGTGCTGCCGGTCCGGGCACTGGCTGGTCCGGAATGGCCGGTTGCGCGGGAAGTCGCGTCGAACTCGCGATGGGGCGGGCGGCCGTTGACGCCGGAACTGACCAGTTCAGAGATCCGGACGGCCAGGAATCGGCGGGCCTGCGCGGCCTCGATATGGCTGGCGAGGTGCCCGAGGTTTTCTCGGAGCCACCGGTGCAGGTTGCCGCGCAGCAGGGCGTGTTCGGCCAAATAACCGAGATGCCGGCTGGCCGCGGCGGCGTCGACCAGGCCGAGGTCGCCCCAATCACCGTCGCGGCCTTTGCCCAACTCGCGCCAGCGCAAAAACTGTCGCTCGACATAACCACGCCAGTCGGGGCTCTGGCTCGCCAATGGAACCGGTTCGAGGGATTCCGGTTCAACGTCCAGCAGAGCACGCAGGCGCTGGCTGACCCGTGCCGCGGCGTCGGTTTCCGGGTGTTCCGCGCGCGCGTCGGCGATGGCTTGCTCGATCGCGCGGGACCAGGCCTCGAGTTCGGTGGCGCGGCGCGCCTCGCCGACGGCCGCCGGTGGCAGGGCCTCCGCGGCCAGCGCGGCCAATTGTCGGCGCACGTCCTGTTCCCGCCGCTCGAGCAAGGCCGGCAGCCGGCTTTGCCGCGCCTGGTGGGTCAGTGCGGCCAGAAAATAGTCGTTGCCGCCGTCACCGTCCGCAGTTCCGGATCGGATCATCGCTCGGAGCGAATCGAGACATGGGCCAAGGTGTCGTCGGAAATCGTCGCTGGCGGCGATCAGTTGGGCTGCGGCCTCGACCTGTTCAGCCTCGCCGCGGATACAGCCTTCGTCAAAACGCGGGTAGGTCGTGGTGAAAAACCGGACCCAGCGCGGATTGGCCAGATCGCCCAGCTTGTTGAGAAACTCGAAGACCGGGGAGAAGTCGGTGGATGGCCTTTGGAGCTGGACGCTGTCAACCACGCCATTCACGAGCCGTGAGGCAAAGGTGAGGACCAGGTTGATGGGCAGGGTGTCCGGGGGAGGGGGCCAGGTTTGACCCAGGGCACGGACCCAGGCCTGAACACCGGTCAACAGTTGGGTCGGCTGCGCCGGCGGCGCTTGGATGCGGGTCAGCAGCGAGAACCCGTCGATTCCCAATTGGCGCGAACGCGTCACCACGATGCTGGCCGTCTTGCCTCGCTTCAGGACCTCGGTCAGCAATTGGGCCGGGGACATTTGCTCCGGCTTGAGACGGACCCCGCCGGGGTAGCTCAGCGCCACTCCCGGAAAATCGAGCAAGTCGGCCGTTTGCAGGAGTTCCTTCGCCGGTGAGTCCTCAGGCAGGAGTTCAGCGTTCACCGCGAGCGTCATTTCCCAGACCAGCCCCTGCCACAGACCAAATTCGGACGGGTTGGCCAGCAGCGGGTTGGGGAGACCGACGCCGAGACATAACGAGCGTTCGTCGGCCAGATAGCCGAGGGAGCTGACCAGGCTCGAAACGGGCGTCAAAGCGGCGTCCTCAGGGAGGGCAGGGGAGCGGGGCGGGGTGCCCGGGATCCCCAGACCCGGATCCACCTCGGCGGACGCCGGTGCCCGCGTGTCAGCCCCCAGCTTGCGGAAGGCGTCAATGTCGAGGAACAGCCGGGCGGCGGCGTAAGAGCAGCGCACCGGCTGGCCGGCGGCGAGGGCGAGGATCTTCTCGCGTTGGCCCAGCAGTTTCTGCCAAAGCCCGGTCAACGCGGGTTGGCTGTCCCAGCAGAGCCAGGCGCAAAACTCGCTCAGGGCCGCCGCGTCCCCGCGCAGCAACGGGTCGGAAGCAACCCGCGGGCGGAGGCCTTTCCAATCGGGCCGCAGGTTGCGGTAGCGCGGCCAGTCGGTCGCGATGAGATCATCGAGAACATTGAGCAGTGTCTGCAGCCGTTCGCGGACCCCGCGCTGGGCCGTGGCGCGCGCGACACCTGCTCCCCAGCTCCGCCAATTTCTTATCCAGCAGCGAGGCGTCCAGAAAGGTCTCTCTCGCGTCGGCCTTCCGCGTATCGCACTCCATGACATACCCGGCGGCAAGGGCCTGGAGGACCTGTTCCTCGGAAGCGAGTCTCAACTCGACCGGGTGCCGCGGGTCCGGAACCTCACGGCGCAAAACAAACCGGGTCACACACCCCGAGGCGTCTCGCTGTTGGTTATAGGGATTGAGGTGCACGCAATTCGGACTATCCCCCCGACCAACAAAGGCGACCGGTTCCTCGGCGGACCATTGGAGAGCGGAGACGGCGTCGGATTTTGCGGGCGTGTCGAGGTACCGCGAGAGGAGCGTGGATTTGCCGCTTTGCGAAGGCCCCCAAAGGGCCAGGCAAGGCCGCCCCGCGCGGCGCGCCTCGGCGATCGCCAACGCGGTGTCGCGTCCCTGGTAGAGTTGGTCCAACCAGGCTCCGCTCAAGTCGTGCTCCCCGGCCCGCTGGACCCCGTGCCGCCAGTACCAGTCCAGCATGCCATTACTGATCTCCGCCACCGGTCCGCTCATGCACTCTTATCTTGTGCCAGTTCGGCGTTCGTGCAAGCCAAAAGCGACCCGCCCAGCGAGGTGCATCCCTGCCCCTGGTTATCGATGCGAGCATCTCATGCTCCCGACCAAACTGCGCCAGTTCTGGCAAGACCAAGCCAGCGATCGGGGGTGTTCCGGTTGCGCCGTGCCCGACGAGCACTTTCTGGCAAACACCTTGGCGGCCTCCGCCACCTGGCGGTCGTGCTCTTGCCAGCCTCCTTCACTTCACCGCATTCTTTAATGGTCCCTTAATCTTGCGCGGGGTAAGCTTTCTCGGTGTCATGAGAATACTAGTCATCGAAGACGAGCCCCGGCTGCTGCACAACCTGGCCAAATCACTGCGGGAGGAGGGGTACGCCGTGGATACCGCCGCCACCGGCGATGATGGGCTGTACAAGGCCGAGAACTACGACTATGACGCGCTCGTCCTGGATGTCATGTTGCCTGGGCTCAACGGCTGGGAAGTCCTGGAGCGCCTGCGCCAGACCAAACCGACCCCGGTGCTGATCCTGACCGCGCGCGACGCCACGCAGGACCGCGTGCGGGGCCTGGACGACGGGGCGGACGATTACCTGGTCAAGCCTTTCGACCTTTCCGAACTGCTGGCCCGCCTGCGCGCGCTCATCCGGCGCGCGGCCGGCCAGCGGCATTCACAAATCGAGCTGGGCGACGTCGTGGTGGACACACGCTCACGCCTGGTCACGCGCGGCGGAGAACTGCTGCCTCTCACCGCCCGGGAATACGCCATCCTCGAGTACCTCGCCCTCCATCGGGGCGAACTGGTCACCCGCACCGCCCTCTACGAGCACCTGTTCGATGAAAGTGACGATTCCCTCTCCAATCTCGTGGATGTCCACGTTTCCAACATCCGCAAGAAACTGGGCCGCGACCTGATCACCACTCGCCGCGGCCAGGGCTACTGCATCGAATCCTGACGCGCATGTTCACGAAATCCCTTCGCTGGCGGTTGCAGTTATGGCTCGCCTTCCTGCTGGCTAGCGTGCTCGCCGGCTTCGGAGTGACCGTGTACCAACTCCAACGCCTGCACCAACTGAGTTTTATTGATGACGAATTGGACCGCCGGGTCGCGGTGCTGGCCGCCGCCCTTCACCCCGCTCCACCCAAGGGCGGGGATCGCTTCGATGGCCGCCGGCGCGACCCGGGCACCAACGATGCCTTCGGTCCCCGCGATGGTTCCCGGGACACTCGGGGCAAAGGCCCTGGCAACCGGTCGCAGCCCGGCGACCGGTCCGGCGACCGTCCCGGAGATCGGCCCGAGGATCGCCCCGACACCGGTCGTGGCCCTGGCGAACGCCCTGGCCGGGGTTTTGGCCCGGGTGCCGAGACCAACAACCGGCCCGGAGGGCCTCGGCCCTGGGAGAATGGGCCGGACTTTCCCTTTTCCGGCGGCGGGCCGCCTCGCGAGTTTCCCGTTTCGGCGGAACTCCGGGCGCTCCTCGACGAAACCCCCACCAACCAGGTCTACAACGCGGTCTGGTATAGCCGGGGCAAACTCCTGAAAAGTTCCACCAACGCCCCGCCCGGGCTGCGATGGCCGCGAGAGGTCGCCAGCAATGGCCAAACCCAGCATCGCACGCGCGACACCTATCGCGAAGCCGTGCATTTCACCGAGTTCGGCGATTGTCTGCTGGCCGGTTGTTCCCTCGCACCTCACTTCAAGGCCATGATGCGTTTCATCTGGCTGTTGTCGCTGGCCGGCGGCTCGGTGCTCCTGGCCGGCCTGGCCGGTTCCTGGTGGCTGGCGGGCCGGGCCATCCGCCCCATCGCGGAGATCAGCGCCACCGCCGGCCGCATCTCCGCCGGCAACCTCTCCGAGCGCATCAACACCGCCGAAACTGAAAATGAGCTCGGACACCTCGCGGGCGTCCTCAACTCCACCTTCGCCCGCCTCGAGGCCGCCTTCGCCCAGCAAAAAGACTTTGTCGCGGACGCCTCCCACGAATTGCGGACGCCCTTGGCGGTCCTGATCTCCGAGGCTCAAACGACGCTCGCCCGTGAACGATCCGCCGCCGAATACCGCGAGACCGTGGAAACCTGTCTCCTGGCCGCCCAGCAGATGCGCCGGTTGGCCGATTCCCTCCTGGAATTGGCTCGGCTCGATTCCGGCGAGGCCAAGCTCAAGCCCGAGGTCTTTGACCTGTCCGCCGTGGCCCGCCAGTGCGTCGAGTTGGTCCGGCCCCTGGCCGTCGCACGCCACCTTCGCATCCGGTTCGACACCCAGGCCCTCCCGTGCGTTGGCGACCCGCAGCGAATCGGCCAGGTCATCACCAACCTGCTTTCCAACGCCACCCATTACAACCGGGACGGCGGCGAGATCCGTCTCACCGCCACCGCCGGACCGCACCATGTCAGCCTTGCCGTGGCCGATACCGGCGAGGGCATACCCCCCGAGGACCTGCCTCACCTGTTCGAGCGGTTTCATCGCGTGGATAAATCACGCTCCCGCTCCAGCGGCGGCGCCGGGCTCGGCCTGGCTATTTCCAAGGCGATTGTCGAGGCTCACAGCGGCGCGCTCCGCGTCACCAGCGAGGTCGGCGTCGGCACCACCTTTACCCTCGATCTGCCCCGGGCCTGATCCCGGCGCGACCCGGACCTAACCTCGAGTCCCGGGGCTGGGCCAAAGTCATTTTTCACCGGAAGCAAACCGGCCATCGGCGGGCGTTTTGAGGAACGCCCGATTACACGATTTCGACCGGGCAGGAGGGCAGGGCGTCTATGAACGATTGCCCGTATTGCTTGGTCAGCAGCCGGTTGTCGAGCACAACAATGATGCCTTTGTCGCTTTTGGAGCGGATGAGGCGGCCGGCGCCCTGCCGGAATTTCAAGATCGCCTCGGGCAGGGAGAATTCGCGAAACGAATCGCCGCCCCGCGCCTCGATCGCCTCGACGCGGGCCTCGATCAGCGGGTGGTCGGGCACGGCGAAGGGCAGGCGGGTGATGATCACATTGGAGAGCGCCTCCCCCGGCACATCCACCCCCTGCCAGAAGCTATCGGTGCCGAACAAGACCGAGTCCACGTCCTCTTTGAACCGCTCGAGCATGAGCGAGCGCGGCGTGCCTGTGCCCTGGACAAAACATGCCAGGCCGAGCTGCTCAAAAAACGGCTGCATCGCCTCGCCCACTTCCAGCATGAGCTTGAAATTGGTGAAGAGGACGAAGGCCTTGCCGTGGGTCAAACGGACGAAATGTTCGATCCAGTGAATCAGCGCGTCGCGATAGCCCGCGTCGCGCGGATCCGGCATCTTCCCCACCACGAAGAGCTTCATCTGGCTCTGGTAATCGAACGGAGTGCCGACCTGGAGGGGGGTGGCCGCTTCGGCGCCGACGCGGCGGACGAAATAATTCAGACCGGAATTGTCCACGGCCGGGCCGCGCCGGCGCGGAGCGCGGGCGGCCTCGGTGGCCGTGTCTCCCGGGCGGGTCTCGCCCGTCACCGAGAGCGTCGCGCTGGTCATGATGACCGAGGTCCCGGCCCGAAACAGGCGCCGCCGGAGGAATCCGGCCACGTCGATGGGCGCCGCGTTGAGCGACAGGCTCCGCTGGCCCCGGCCGCGCTCGACCCAATAAACATAGTCCTCGTCGTTCTGGCCGAGAAAGAGGGCAATTTCCGAGCGCAACTCGCCCAGGCGGCGGCTGCATTCCAGCAATTCCAGGCCGATCTCCTTGTCCTCGCTGAGCTTGACGGCATCGCTTACGGCCTCACGTACGCGCTGGAGCGGCAGGGAGACGGTGTCCTTGACCAGTTCGGGCTTGCGGATGCGGAGCTCGGACCAATCGCGACGCGGCCCGGCGGCCGGCTCGGCCCGGCCATAGCTTCGCCTCCCGCCCGCTCGATGGAGTTCCTCGCAGGCGGCCTCGACCTGCTCGAAGAAACCCTCCGCTTCCTGGAGCAGGGTGGCGACGTTGCGGATGGCGTCGCCCTGCATCAAGGTGGTCAGCAGCCCCTTCTCGGTGCGAGGATTCCACAGCCGGTGAAGGGAGTAACGCAACCGGCCGCTCGAAACGCTCAGCCCGATATGCTTGGAGGCCACGTTTTCCATGAGATGCGCCTCATCAAACACCACGAAGTCATTGCGGAAGAGCACGCCCCCTTCGGCCTCATCTTCGTCCAGTCCCCCCAGGAGCGTGAAGAACAGCGTGTGGTTGAGCACCAACACGTCCGCGGACATGACCCGGTTTCGCACCCGCTGGAAGAAACAGGCCTCGTGGTCTTTGGCGAAGTCGGACCCCGTGCCGCAGGACTTGGGCGAGCACAAACCACGCTCCGAGCAGACCTGCGCCCAAACCTTGGGATCCGGCTCGATCTGGAAATCCGAAAGGCTCCCGTCGGTAGCCGTCTTGGACCACTCGTAGATCCGCCGAAGTTCCTCGGCCTCGGACGAGGTGAACAGATTACCCGACTGCTGCATGGCCTTCTGCAGCCGCCGGGTGCAGAGATAATTGGCCCGCCCTTTGAGCATCGCAAACGAGAACCTCACCGGGAGCACCTGCTCCAGCACCGGCAGGTCTTTGCCCGTCAGTTGTTCCTGAAGGTTGATCGTGTGCGTGGAAATGACGGCCTTCTTCTTGTTCGCGACCGCGTAGAGAATGGCTGGCACCAGGTAGGCCAGGCTCTTGCCTACCCCCGTCCCGGCCTCCACCGCCAGATGCTCTCCCGCTTCCAGCGCCCGCGCCACCGCCACCGCCATTTGTTGTTGCTGCGGACGAAATTCAAAATTCGACGAGCGTGACAGTATCCCCTCGGGCGAAAAAATCCGCCCGACCTCTTCGACCAGGTCGGCGCCTGCGCCTGCGGGCTGGGATTCTATGATGCCAATCATTGGGTGATGGAACAGCCCGTCCAGGCTGTCTCGGTCCAAAACCTTATCCCGATCGGCCGCCCGGAACCATCTTTTTTTAGTTCTCACCCCGCCCCACCTTTGTCGCTACCTTCCCTCCTACCTTCGTCGCCACCTTTGAGTTTTCCATCGCGTCCTTCGTCGAGTCCTTCGTCGAAAACGGGCCATTCGACAAAGGTGGCGACCAAGGTTCCCTTCTCCCGTGCCCTTCCGGCCTCGGCTTTTGTTTACAGTCGGCAGTTCTTGTGCTTGGATCACCCGGCGATATGAAACCACTTTCCGAGTGCCTGCTCTATGCGTTCATTGACACGGGCTTCCTGCGGGGCCGCGACCCGGCCACGCTCGCCCGTCAACTCTGCGACGGCGGGGCCGATCTGATCCAACTGCGCGCCAAGCATGCCGCCCCGGACGAGGTCCGCCGGATGGCCGCGGTCATTCTCCCGGTTACCCGGCAGGCTGGCGTGGGATTGGTCATCAACGATCACCTGGCGCTCGCCCAGTTGGTCGGCGCGGAGGTCTGCCACCTCGGACAGGAGGACTTCTTCGGCGCAGGCTACCGCGAAATTGCCCAACTTCCGGGTATGTCGGCGGCTGGCCCTGGTCAGCACCGCCCGCTCATCGGCCTGAGCACCCACGAACCCGCGCAAGCGCACCGTGCCCTGGCTGCGGGCGCCGATTACATCGCGATCGGACCCGTCTTCGCCACCAACACCAAGCCGGAAGCCC
>Ga0316228_1001775_pt1 | contig 20761 bp, 18 predicted proteins | sample TBH18021metaG_FD_206005 | JGI IMG/M metagenome (GOLD analysis project Ga0316228, IMG submission 206005) | Freshwater microbial communities from Trout Bog Lake, Wisconsin, USA - TBH18021 | ecosystem: Environmental > Aquatic > Freshwater > Lake > Hypolimnion/Profundal zone | place: USA: Wisconsin... | reverse complement strand
TCGTCAAGCCGTGCTAAATGCCATAGAGTATCTAAAAAAGTTTGGCTACAGTGGCGCACAAGCTTATTCTTTATTAGGGTCAGCACCCATACAAGGGCATATTAGTGGCATTACTGATATTCCTAATGCCTGTGCGACGCTTTGGCTACCAACAGAGATATTTGACTTTGACATTAATCCCGGTGCTGATATGCCAAAAATAGTACCTAAGACTATTAATGATTTACCAGTTGCACCAAACCCTGCAAATCCACCCAATCTTTAAACGTTGTTAAGTTACTAGGACACTGACTACACCATCAGTGTCCTTTTTTATCAACTGATATTAAGTTGAGATAATAAGGATTGTCATGCCTGTTTATGATTATAGATGCCCTGCTCATGGCATTTTCCATGAGCTAAATGAAACCAAATTCGCTGGGCAGCCTAAGCCTTGTCCTGATTGTCAAACACTAGCACCGCAAGTTATTTTAGTGGCACCCACGTATTTGAATATGGAGGCACAAAAACGCGTGGCTTGTGCTTGCAATGAAAAGGCGCAACATGAGCCGTTAAAAAGCTCCCAGCTTTTGCGCCCCACGGGATCTATGACGAAAAGTAGCCAAACGTTTATTTTGCCAGATGGCAATCAAATTTTAATGAATCAACGTCCTTGGATGATCAGCCATTGATTTTAGGTTGTTTGTAATCCGACTTTGTATAATTATATTAAGAGATAATATGAACGATAATTATATTTACTCAGCAGCCATGGCCATGCTATCGATTGTGGGGAAAGCACACAAAAAGGAAAATATAGGGGAATAAGCACAATTGTTTACTTGTAAGTAGTTGTGATTATAGGACTTTTATGAAAGTCCTTAAATTTTTTTATCAAAATTAATCTAAAAGTTAATGCATAATAATAAATTTTATAAGTATTTGATGTTACTATTATTATAACTCGATAAAATTCATTATCGCCGTATTTGCTCCGAATACTGTGCTCACCCCTCATACAAAAATGTGTCATCGCTGGACTTAAATCAGCGCGTAAACGTGGTCGTCTTGGTGGACGGCCTAAATCTATAACTGAAGCTAAAGTTCAGACTGCCCGACAATTGTTAGAATCAGGTTTAAGCTATGATGAAGTAGTTGAAAACATTAATGTGCCAAAGCCAACTCTCTATAAGTATTTACCAGCAAGTAAGTTTTAACCAAGAAAGAATTGAGATGTTTAATAAAGTTCGTAACTTTCACTTAACTTTTAACTTTAAAAAAATATATGACTTATCAAAAATTTCATAAATGGCAATGTTTAGAAGTTCCTAACAAATTTGCTTCAATTAGTGCTGCCCTAAGTTATTGCAAACGGGAAATCACTGATTGGGGTGAAGAAACATTCTTTCAAATTAAGATTGCTGATGGTGAATATTACTTTGATCAAATAGAAATTGATTTTTTTAGCGATAAAGTCGAGATTATTGGTAACTTGACACACCCTGAAAAGGTTCAATTGCATTTTAACAGTTTGCACAATAGATGTGGATTCTTGATGCAGCGAGGTAATGGCATTTTTAAAATTGATGGCGTCACCATTAATGGTTACGGTGGATTTAAGGCTTACGGCAACTGGGAAAATGATAGTTATGGTGCTGGCATTATGTGTACCTATAATAGCCAAGTATTGGTTGGCTCTAAGGTCAGGGTGAATAAATTTTATTATGGTATTGCGGCGAGTTACGGCTCAAGCATTCGTTGTGAACCTGGGGTGATTGTGCAGTTTGCAGGCGATGCAGGGTTTTTTGCCTATGCTGCTTCTTTAGATGCTCAGCACTGCGAAGCGTATCATTGTGCCCATATAATAGAAAATTTAGGGTTTGGCTTTTGTGCTGAATCAGATGGGTCTATTAATGCTGATTGCAGCAACGCCGCTCATAATCATATGGCAGGGTTTTACGCATTAACGAATGGCTCGATCTGGTGCCATGATAGTAGCGCTAATGATAATTGCTATGGTTACTTGGCGTTACACACTGGGGTCTTGAGCTGCAATAGCATTAATAGAAGAACAAATGCCTATCAAAACCATGGTTATGGATTTTTTGCTGATAATGGTAGTCGCATCTTAGCGAATAAATGCCTTGCCAATGAAAATGCTCTGGGTGGATTTTTTGCTCGACACCATGCGAGCATTGATATTACCAAAGCAACTGCTAATTATAATAGAGGGCCTGGCTATATAGCGATTAATGCTACTTTATTAGGCAATGCTGCACAAGCTAAGTTTAATCAGGGAAGCGGGTTTGTGATTGGGCAAGGAGGCTTTTTAGATGGGGAAAAGATTCTATCTTATGGCAATCAAGGTTTTGGCTTTAATATGAATAATTGTCAAGCGTTTTTACCAAATGCTCGAGGATGGAAAAATATAAAGGGCAGAATGCAGAAAGTGTATAGTTGGGTAGCCATTCGTTAAGTTAACTTTATCATTAATTTAAATGATTTAAATATTTGCTTATATTTTCAGCTGACTACGTTAAAAACTACTTATTAGAAGGCGTAGACGCGGTGGCAGTGTTTGCTGTATCTGTATGAATACTGGTTTTTGGCGCGCCCTCTTCTTTTTTATTATTACAACCAATCAAAGCTATACCAACTAAAAGAGTGAATAAAATATGTTTCATTTGAATTTCCTTGATATGTATATTAGGTACTAATGTTATCTAATCTAATGAAAAAACATAGTCGCGTAAGTACTAGTTGAGTGAATAAAGGTCTAGGATTTATTGTTGACTAATTTAATAATATCTTTACAAATTCTGCTATATAAACTACGTAATTTTTTTTCAGGCTTACCTTTGCATAGGCAGCTATATTCATGAATCTGATTATTAAAATATATACAATAAAAAAAAGTTCCTACTGGTTTTTGTGCGTTTTCTGAACCCCCACGTTTTAATAAGCCTGTACAGGCAATATAAATATCTGCATCAAATAACGCTTGCGTGTGTTCAATAAGATAACGCGTAATTTCTATTGATTCAGGTGAATATTGTTCAATTAGACGAACTGGAATGTTTAATAGATCCGTTTTGACACTCAAATCATAACAGACAATACCACCCAATAAAACTTTACCTGAATAGGGACTTAATGATAAACGATGTAAAATATAACCGGCTGATGCACTCTCTATGGTAAATACTTTTAATTTACGTTTAGCCAATAATTTTGTGGCTTTATTAGTCATTAAATTTCCATCAAATAACTTATTTAAGATTATTCAAGAAAAAGGAGACTTAATTAATGTCTCCTTTTTAGTTTAGAATTTAACTTGGTTCATATTAACGCTTAGTGTCACCATTCTCACCTTGATTGTTATTGTCATTTTTGTGACTTTGACGACCCGCTTCACGAGCTTCTTCTGAAGTAAATTCGTGCGCATGACCACTTTCATGGGCAGCTTTACCGCCTTCACTTGCGATCTCACGTTGACGTTCTGGATCCATGCTAGCAAAGCCGCGTTTAGAATTATTATCTTGTTGTTGCTCGTTGTTATTAGATTGATTTGTCATTTGAATTATCCTTTTGGTTATATTTTATTAAGTATAAAAAGCTATATTATTAAATTATATTAGATATTAAGTTCTATCTAACAAATTGATTATAATAAAAAAATAAGTTTACTAAGTAAAGAAAGGTAAAGATACTATGCTTTTATGATACTTAAATTTTAGTAATAATAGAAAGAAGCAAAATAATTAATCTTGATAAGGCAAATATAGCTTTTAACTCACCAATTTATAGTATCAGCTATGGTTTACATAAACACCCTTGTAAACATCAATTTAGGTTTTAATAATGTGACTTACAACTAAAAAAAGCCTTGGGAGAGTGAAAGATAAGAGCCCTATAATTATAGTAATACAACAACTGCAACGATTCTAACTATTAATTAAAAGAAGAAAATAATGATAAAACAGATAAAACAAGGCATTGTCGTCCATGGCGGCGCAGCTAGCTCAAACGATGAGCGAGACGGCTGCGAGGCGGCGGCACAACTGGGCGCTGATGTGCTTAATAATGGCGGTAGTGCAATAGACGCTGTCATTCAAGCAGTGAAACGGCTCGAAGATGATGGCCGATATAATGCAGGCTATGGCTCAGTAATAATTTTAGACGATATTTTAGATAACTTAAGCGTTGAGATGGATGCAGCAGTTATGGATAGTCAAGGCATATTAGGTGCAGTGGCATGTGTCACAACTGTGCGTAATCCTATACTAGTCGCAAAGGCAGTCAATGATACACCTCATTGGTTATTAGCAGGGCAAGGCGCTGATCACTTTGCCGAAGCCCGTGGATTTGAATTACGAAAAGCGCCAAGTCCTCAGGCCTTAAAAAAACGTGATGATTTAATTGCTAAGCTTCAATCTGGTAATGATGAAACCGCAAGCCGTGGTACAAATTGGCAGTATGCAATGTCCAGAGAAAATGCTGTCAAATCTTTTGGCAGCGGGACAGTTGGAGCAGTGGCACTCGACTCAAGTGGTACTTTTGCTGTTGCTACCTCTACTGGTGGGTGCGCGCCCTCATTATGGGGACGGGTAGGCGACACACCGATTATAGGCTGCGGTTTTTTTGCAGGCTCTCAGGGTGCTATCGCCGTCACAGGCGTTGGGGAATATATTGTGCCACGAATGCTAGCTCGTTCAGTTTATGAAGCAGCCATAGCCAAGAACAACTTAACACAAGCCATTGAGGAGGCTATCGCCGATTTTCCGTCTGACATTGATTTGGGTATTATCGGTATCTCGAATACTGAAATCGTGATGAAATCGAATAGAGATATGGCCTGTGCGGAGGTACAAAAATGATTGATATACAACCTACAAATCTAAATAGCGAGCGTTGTGGCAGCCTGTTCATTATTGGCGGTGGTGAAGAGCGTTGTGGCAATATGGACGTATTGGCACGGTACATAGATTTATGTGGCGGGCCAAATAGTTCTATTGCTGTACTAACTTCGGCTAGTACGATACCAGATAAAATGTGGGAGATGTATGACAATGCCTTTAGTGAATTAGGTGTTACTCACCACTTTCCTATACATGCTGAAAGTCGTGACCAAGCGAATGAACCTGGACTTGCACGACGATTATATGAAGCGGATGGCATCTTCATGACCGGTGGCGACCAAAAACGTCTGGTTGAGACCCTAGGTAACACACAAATTCATAAAGCCATGCAACAAGCATTTAGGGAAAATGGTGCCTGTATCGGCGGCACCAGCGCAGGGGCTTCAGCAATGGCTTACCACATGTTAGCGGATGGTAAAAGCGAAAAGCTACCCGACAAACATACCGCTCGGCTAGACACAGGTTTAGCTTTTTTACAGCAGGTCACCATTGATCAGCATTTTTCACAGCGTCAACGTTTGGCTCGCCTTCTCTCAGTTATCGCCCAACGCCCTGACCTAATTGGTGTGGGCATTGATGAAGATACGGCTTTAATTATCACTAAAAAAGGAAGTCTTGAAGTGATAGGCTCAGGTGCGGTGACGCTATTAGATGGACGGCATATGCTGTCAAATATTGCTGAGGCTAGTAGCCAAGAACATTTAGAGTTGATCAATGTGATGTTACATTTACTACCTGCCGGTAATCGTTATGATGTTGAGCAGGCTGATGCTGCGCCGTCCACTCGCACAGGAACAAAAGCGTTGATGGAAGTTCTTCGGCTTGTCAGTAGGATATACAATGAAGCTAATTGAAAAACGATTATTACGCGGTCCTAATATCTATAGTAGACAATCTTGCATCAAAGTGATTATTGATCTTGAAGATCTAGATAATGTTTCTTCCGCGGATGTGCCTGGATTTACTGATCGGTTATGTACCCTACTGCCATCACTTGATGCTCATCGTTGTTCATTAGGTGTTCGTGGTGGGTTTATCCAGCGCTTACGTGAAGGCACCTATATGGCGCACATTATTGAACATGTGACACTTGAGCTTCAGTGTTTAGCCGGTAGCAATGCAGGATTTGGTCGAGCTCGGGCTGTTCGAGGGCAGCCACGTTGTTATACCATTGTTTGTGCCTATAAAATTGAAGCGTTAATTGTTCCTGCTTTAGAGACCGCTATGTCAATCGTCGCGGCAGTCGTTCGGGGAGAGGATATATCGATTAATAGCCTACTTGAGCCACTACGGCGTTTGGTTAAACGCCATACCGTAGGTCCAAGTACACAAGCGATTCTTGATGCTGCTCGACAACTCAATATCCCTTTTAGCCGTTTGACAGATGAGGCTAGCTTATATCAGCTAGGTTTTGGCGCTCGTCAGCAGCGTATTCAAGCCACTATCACGGGTCGTACTAGCCAAATCGCTACTCGAATCGCCAGCAATAAGCAACTAACACGTCAACTACTTGAGCAAGTCGGTATCCCTGTACCAAAAGGGGAAGTCGTTTATAACGTTGAATCGGCATTACGTGCGGCAGCCCGCTTAGCAAGACCGGTCGTGATTAAACCCGCTGATGCCAATCAAGGTAAAGGGGTTAGTATCCGCTTGACAGAGCCGGCTGCTATTACCCAAGCATTTAATCAAGCGCGTCAGTTTAGTACAAGTGTGATCGTTGAGCAGTTTATTGAAGGCGCAGATTACCGCGTACTTATTGTTGATGGCAAGATGGTAGCCGCTTCACATCGAGAACCGCCCTACGTTATTGGAGATGGGAAATCTACTATCGCAATGCTTATTTCAGCATTGAATGAAGATCCAAAACGGGGCGAGGGGCATAGTAAGGCGTTAACTCGAATTACAGTGGATGTGCATACCGAAGTATGTGTACAACAACAGGGCTTGTCACTAGAGAGTGTACCGCTTGCTGGTCAACGAGTTATTTTACGTGAGAATGCCAACTTATCGACTGGCGGTAGTGCTAATGACGTCACAGCGCAGATTCACCCGCATATTGTCAAGACCTGTGAATGGGCCGCAAAACAGATTGGGCTGGACGTAGCCGGTGTGGATTTGATATGTCGAGATATTAGCTTACCCTTGACACAGCAAGGGGCTATTGTTGAGGTGAATGCTGCCCCCGGTTTGCGTATGCATGAAATGCCTAGTCATGGCTCTCCTAGAGCGGTTGGCAAAGCGATTGTGCAATCACTTTTTAAGCAAGGTGATGATGGTCGCATCCCTGTTCTTGCCATCACAGGGACTAATGGTAAAACTACAACTTCATTACTGATCGCCCATGTTTATCAGTCAACAGGTTATAAAACTGGCCTTACCACCACAGAGGGTGTGTTTATTGATGACATATGTATCCGCAAGGGTGACTGTACCGGTTACTGGTCCGCTAAAACCGTACTAGGTTCACCTGAAGTCGAAGTAGCAGTTCTTGAAACAGCACGCGGTGGCATACTTAAACGAGGGTTGGGGTTTGACTATTGTGATGTGGCCGTTGTGTTAAATGTGGCGGGTGATCATTTAGGGCTAGATGGCATTAATACCGTCAATGATATGGCGAAAGTCAAAAGGGTAGTGGCCACAGCAGCTCGGCGTGCCGTTGTTCTAAATGCTGACGACCCTTGCTGTGTTGACATGGCAACCTCGCTAAAACCCCATATCGAAATCGTATATTTTTCTACTGATAGTCAAAATCCAGTAATCCAGGCACACTTAGCGCAAGGTGGGCGTTGTGTATTACTCGAAGCACGTACTGTGATATTTCATAATCGCACTGTCCAAGAACCTATACTTTGTGTAGATGACCTTGAGATAACTCTACGAGGTCGTGCCCATCATAATATTTTAAATGTGTTAGCGGCCGTGGCGGCTTTAGTGGCTCAAGGTAACTGTTCGACAGCGACAATCGCTGAAGGGATACGTTCATTTATTCCGAGTGCTGAGAAAAATCCTTTAAGACTAAACATATCGCATATCAATGGGGTGACTGTGCTTCATGACTACGCACACAATTTGGCGGCTTATCGTGCCATTCTTGCCACCGCCCATGCCATGAAACCTAACCGTATTGTTGGCGTAATTACCGCTCCTGGCGATCGACGCGATACCGATCTTAAAGAATTAGCCGAGTTATGCGCACAGGAGTTAGATGAGATTGTCGTCTATGAGATTGAAGAACGTCGAGGGCGTCAAGTTGGTGAAATGCTCGACATTTTATATACCGGTGCATTAGCGACGGTAGGCGAAAAAAAGCCTGTCCATGCCGTAAACGGTGTGCAGCAAGCCGTATTAAAAGGTTTTCAACAATGTGGGCCAGGAGATCTTTTATTAGTGGGTGGTGCAACGAAACTCAATGATTTACAGCTCATTGCCGAGCAAATTGACTCTAGTATTAAAACAGTAGCTAATATAAGTGATTAAAACAGAATTTTTCAATGTATTTTATGCTTTTAAAGGATCCCTAGATAATGAAAGACTTGAATGCGCCATGGTTGGGTTGTAATGCTATTGATACCAGCAATTCAACGCAACTTAATCCAAAGCAGCTCTACTTTGGCCTATTAAAAAACCAACCCCAGAAATCAACTTTAACACAGTCACAGCAATTTTTGCGTCAGCAATTAAACAAAGTATCATCTAAGCCGACCGACTTACCTCAGACTGTCGAAGCACTCATGGACTGGATGAGAGCCAATACGGCTTCGGTAGGCGAACAATACCATGATTACCTAACACAACGGCAACAAGGACAAGGACCACGCTATTTTCCTACCAAATCTCATGCCTTGTACTTTTTAAAGGCAGTGGCACCAACGAAGTTAGTGGATGGTGCTTGGCTATACGGACTAATTAACCAATGGCATGACTCGCGCTACACTGAACTTATCAAAATCTATCTTGAAGAATTAGGCGATGGGGAAGCAGACAAAAACCATGTTGTCCTGTATCAAAAATTGTTAGCCACCCATGAATGTACCCATTGGGAAAATTTGCCTGAGGCAAACTTTATTCAAGGCGCCATTCAATTATCGCTAGCACAACATACCGCAGAATTTCTGCCAGAAGTGATTGGTTTTAATTTAGGCTATGAACAATTACCACTACATTTATTAATTTGTGCCTATGAATTGGCTGAATGGGATATTGATCCTTATTATTTTTCCTTACACGTAACTATTGATAATGCTGATACGGGGCATGCGACTAGAGCGGTGCAAGCTGTACTAGATAACATGCCAAAATTAGCTGATCCAGCCGCTTTTTACCAACGCGTGCGTAATGGCTATATGCTTAATACATTGGGTGTCAGTACTACCCAAATTATTGCAGCGTTTGATCTTGAGCAAGAGCTACTAAATATATTAGCCACCAAAGCGGTCACTGGCGCACAGTTACATTCTGATTATTGCCGTCTCGGTGGCAAAACAATTAATGAATGGCTGGCAGACCCTAAACAGATACTAGAATTTATTAATGTGCTGATAGACAAAGGTTGGATACACCGTAACCAAGATCCTAGTAACAGCCGATTTTGGAATTTACTAGCGGGTGAAAAGGGTGTGATGTTTGGCGTATTTAACGCCTATGAGTTGCAAGTGATTTATGATTGGATCGCAGGTGAAAGCAGACAAGCCCCAATCTTTGTGAACCGCCGTTATAAAAAACGAAGACAAGGGTTTGATAGTCCAGCCCACAATATTGATGATAGCCAAAATCATGTCAATGAATTCAATGTCGACTCAACGCTGTTAATGGATAAATTAGCAAGGGCGCCAGATAAGCGTACCATGATGGACTTACTTGTTCCTTGGTTGTCGCCTGTCCATCATCATACACCCTTGGGTTTGATGGCAACAAGGCAGTTTGTTCAGAACTTAAGGACTTAGATAGAGTCAGCACAGTATTTGGAGCAAGCAGGGCGGTAATAAGTTTTGTTGAGTTATAATAATAGTAATATCAAATATTTACAATATTTACTATTATGTATTGACTTTTAGATTAATTTTGATAAAAGAATTTAAGGAATTTTATAAAAGTTCTATAATTATAAATACTTACAAGTAAACAATTGTTCTTACCGCCCTATATTTTCCTTTTTCTGTGCTTCGCTCTTATTGTGCGGCATATAAACAAATACCAGTAACCGTCCTGGGATTGTCGAAGGCCTCAACATTTGGGAAAAACCAAACATGGAAGCAAACCAATATCAAACAAAGACTATTATTACGAATTCGCCCAATTTATTTTATGTTAAATAACCTATTTAAAATCATATATTTGCTACTATATTTTAAATATTGCCAAGTATTCTCATGAAAAATAACCTTATAAATTCCTCCGTTTTTTTCAGCATACATCATAAAATCACCAGCTGCTTTATCAGTTGTTATCCTTTGCGAACATTATTGAATGACTTAGCCCAACTATTATGGTTGCAGCGCGCACATCTTTGATCAATATGGTTTATCATTTTGGTGTGACCACATACCATGCAAGAGTAAAAAGTATTATCTACAACGCTCTTTATTTTGACATAATCATCAGGAAAGATTGGTAACCCCCATTTAACCTCGTTATCTTCATAATACAATAAGCTTAAAGTTCAATCTGACTCCAATAAAGCGATTCTGACTTGGCCTAAATGTTCTATATGCTCAATTCTCATTTCTGAAAAAAATTCATCCTGAGAATAAAGTTTTTTTCGAAAATTTTCATGGATTAACAGCCCATCTTTAACAACACATAAAGGTCTGCCTTCTAATAAATCTTCAATAATTTGTGATTTGATCATTGCCCAAGTTGTTAATCTATACAGCATGAAAATAACTAAAAAGACAATCACACCATGGATGATAGGAAGATCTTGAATAAACATAGTATCGCCAGCGGCTGAACCTAAGCATAATAAAATAGCGATTTCAAAAATAGAAAGTTGGCGTACACCCCGTTTGCCTGTGAGACGTAAAAAAGTAATGATGATTAGATACATTACAATACATCGTAGAATAATTTCGATGGTCACCTGCCAAGTCGTATCAGATAGGAAAATATTATATAAATCTATATCAATCATTATTATTATCGACTCTGCTTAGAAACTAGCATTATACTTAGATTTACTTTAAACCTTTAGCCTTTTTAATTTTGTTGATATTAGTTATTCTTCAGATTTTCTATTATGGCCGCTAGCGGTGTTGGTAGTAATAATTTTCTATTAAATAGTTTGCAGTTGGGATTTCAAGATCCCACTTCGCCCATCTTTGATTATGTTAAATACTTTTCTATGTTCAGACTTGATAGAGCAACTTAATACAGTAAAAAGGTTCGCTTTTAAAAAAATAATAAATCTGTGGAAAATATATGTTTACCATAGGTTGCTTTGAGGTTGAGTAAAACTCATCACTATCGATTAAAAACTCAACAAATGTACTTACCACTGTATATGGTCCGAATTCTGTGCTGACTCCTAATAAAACTTTAATTTAGCTGACACAGAGTTTTGAACGCCCTCATTTTTTATGAGCAAGCACCAACTTTTTTAGCTGCATAATTTGCTTGTTTAGATGTAAATCCACTACCTGCATCTGATGAAAGTTGTTCGATTAATTCCTTACATGAAAACCCCATCGTTTGTAAATATTCTTCTGCAGACTTTACAGCTTGTTCATTCCAATCAACGTTTAAACTATCAACTGCAACAGTAGCATCTTTAACACTGTAACCACTGCCAGCATCGGACGATAACTGTTCAATTAGCCCTTGTCTAGAAAAGCTCATAACTGCTAAATAGTCTTTTGCCGAACGAATGGCATTTTGCTGTCCAAAAGTATATGAACTCTGATTAGAATTGTTTGATTCATTCGAACTAGTTGAATTAGTTGATTTAGACTTAGGTATTGATTCCGATTTTTGATGATTTGTTGCTGTCTGAGGTGCGTTATCCTGAGAAATGCTTTCAGACATGGCGGTCTGTGCTTGGTATGACTTCGCCTGATAATCACTAAAAGCGTTACCCACTATGATAGATAATATCATATAGCTAAATGCTACGACTCTAGATAAAACCGAGTGTCCTTTTCGTAAGGTAAACCATGCAAAGATGATAGGCAAAACAACGATGCCTAGTCCTAATAAAAAACTAACATTACGTTTTTGAGCTTGTACGACTGGTAAACTACTAGCTGTGTCTTGCGGTCTACCACAACTAGGGCAAGTAGGGGCTTGATCAGAAATTTCCTTATTACAATCAACACAACGAACTAATGCCATAAGCCTATCCTTTCGTTAAATAATGATAAAATTTTTAGTGTCTTTAATTTGATTTTTAACTTAAACGCAATTGTCTATATCACTAAAAGGTTAAATTAAAGAATAAAATTTACCTCTAATAAGATAATAAACGATATAACAATTCGAAATAAATAAAGAGTTTTAGTAACATAAAATTACATAAAAGACATATTTGGTTGATTATATTAATAATTCCTTGTTTTTAAGATAGTTAGGTCCATTCATTTACGGCTACAAGGCTGTTAAATATTGGTGTTTTTAAAATGACGTAGGATTGATTAACTCATGGCACTTATTTACTGCCCAGAATGTGCACATCAAATTAGCGACCAAACTCTTACCTGTCCTAACTGCGGTTTTCCCGTTGCTCAAAGACGACAACCCCAACCGCTGCCTACACCAGTAATACCAAGACCGTTACCTCAGTCAAATCAAAATAACCAAGCTGTTACGATCATTGGTTTGGGTATTTGTGCCCTAATCTTTATCGCCTTGCTAGTTACCTGTAATACCAATAAAAAGAACGAACAAACCAAAATCACCACCAAAACGGTTACCCCAAAAACTCAAACTGACAATTCAAGCGAAAATCCCGATACCTCTAATATGATTCCTATTCCCATGGTATTAGCAGGTAGTGCAGAGAATGGACGCTACTTTTTAATGGCACATCGTCAAGCTAATGGTATTGATGAAGTCGATTATATTCGTACTAAAAATGAAGCGATTGAAGACCAGACCGTTACCTATGGCAGAATGCAGATTCAATGTGGGGCTAATAAAATCAGAAAATACACCTCTGATAGTCTGGCTGATTTAGAAACAGGTGACTTAGATAATTGGTATACCCCAACACCTAATTGGACAGATAGAGATATCTATAACTTTATTTGTCAAAATCGTAAAACAGTCAAAAAAGCCCAGCAAGTCAGTCCTGCTGCACCTGCCGTTGATAGTGACCCTGCTGAGCAAAATGATGCCGTAACGGTTGAAGAAGCTACACCTCAGGATAACGAGATCTATCAATATCAAGTTACACCAAGCTATGAACCGCAAAAGGCAGATGAGCCAACTAAAAAAGTGGAAGATACGCCAAAGCCGACGCCCAAACCCAAAGCAGATCCTGAACCTATGCCTGTAGAAGTAGCACCTGCACCCGTTATCGTATCAAAACCTAAATACAATCAAAATCTAGAACCGCAAAAGCAAAGCTATACCAATCAAATATCTAGCATTATTAAATCTAACTGGAAGCTTCCAATGGCGCCTAAATTTAATACCGTTAGAGCCACCTTTAACATCTCACCCAATGGGGAAGTGAGCAATATTAAAATACTCAGCGATGATGTATATGCCCAGTCTACCCTGTATAAAGCCATTGAATCATCATCACCTTTACCCCCTGTACCCAATGGGTTAGAAGATGAATTTGCTTACAACAGTATGACTTTTAGAATTCGATAAATAACAAATACGGTAATTGATTAAATGTCATTACCGTTTAGCGTAAATAACTATGCCTAGAAATAATGCTCGACCTGTAGCTAGAAACCAAAACAACAATTACGTTGAAAACAAGACCGTACTAGCAGTTTTTAGTCTCATTGGTTTCTTCCTGTTACTAGCTACGTGTTCCTCGAATAACAACCCAACTGACTCAGCGGCGAATAATTCAACGCCACCTGTATCTAAGGAGCTGATGAATACCGCAGCTGAAGAAACAATCAGCGTCAAATGTAGGGTTGTTGGAGTAAGTGATGGTGATACCTTCACCTGTCTTACCAGTGCTAAAAAACAACTAAAAATTCGCATGAATCAAATTGATGCCCCAGAGAAAAAACAGGCGTTTGGCACCGCCTCTAAAAATGCGTTATCAAGTTACATCTTTGGAAAAACGGTTATGCTAAAAACCTCGGGTAAAGACAAGTATGGCAGGACGATTGCTGAGGTTTATTTAAATAACAAGAATATTAATAAAGCGATGGTAGCAGATGGTTATGCTTGGGCCTACCGCGAGTATTTAAAAGACCAGGATTATCTTAGCATTGAAGAGCAAGCCCGATCCCATAGTATTGGAATATGGTCTCAACCTAGCCCAATTTACCCAAGCGACTTTAGACATAGTAAGGCAAACACCCCGGCAGTAACACAATCGCAACCGATTCAAAAGCAACCGAGAAATGAAGTATCAGTGGCACCAGCGCCTGTTAGACGTCAATCTACAGGCCGTTGTGGGACGAAACGCTATTGTCGAGAAATGGTGGACTGTGCTGAGGCGAACTTTTATTTAGAACAATGTGGGGTAAGCCGCTTAGATGGTGATAGCGATGGGGTGCCCTGTGAGAGTATTTGTAACTAAATACTAGCTAATTTTCGTCATAAACCTATTAAGCATTGAAAAATAAAATAGCATTCAACTTACATAATCATTATTTGATGATTAGTTGTTTGAAACCTAATATTTATCTATGCTGTAAAAAGCGCTAGAAAAGGGAGCATACCGTGGCATTATTTGGTGATTTAAAAGATAAATTTAATAACGCAAGACAGGACCGAGCTAATAAAGCCGACTTTAAAAGAATGCTCATCGCTGCTGTTTCTGATGGTAAACTCACTGACAGTGAACTAAATGCCATCAATCAACTGGCGCAGCAATATAATATTGAAGAAGAAGACTTTCTAAAAATTAATGTCGAAGCGTATAAAGCTGCATTTAAAGCCATCATAAGTGATGGAATTATCACCCAAGAAGAAGAACGCAACATTCAAGAAATCCAATCAACATTAATGGTGGATGCCAACCAAATCAGCAGCGAACTACAAACCCTTGAGTATCATCGTCAATTGCGCGAGCTTCAACAAGGCTATTTACCTGTGCTATCCGTTGCTGGTTTAATTTTAAAAGCCAATGAAGTGGCGCACTTTGTGATTGAAGCAGGCTTACTTGAAGAGCGTGTTGTCAATCGAGGGTATCAAGGCGGTTCTGCGGGTGTCAGTATCCGCGTGGCGAAAGGTGTAAGCTTCCGTGTCGGTCAACAAAAGGGCAGAATGATCAGTGAAAAGGGTATTGTGGAAGTGGATACAGGTAGCTTTGTCGTCACCAACCAACGGCTGATGTTTGTTGGTAGTAAAAAATCATTTAGCTATCCCTTTAGCCAATTAATTGGTTATCAAGTCTTTACTAACGGTATTGATATTAGCTCAACCAAAGGTGTGACCCGTAATTTATCCTTTAAACGAGCCTATGATGCCAATGTACTCCAACTGATAATGATGCACGTTACCCTCTCATAATTCGCTACCAAATATCGCTTTGCATGCAAATTTGAGCTTTTTTCTGCTACAGTATTTAAATTTACCGTATCCCAGTAGTTATCATTTGGGAAAAATCTTGCTATCTGTTGCTCTTTTTCAGGATAATCAACACTTGGATTATTGATGTATGCTGAAAAAAACGGAAGAAAATATTTGGTAAACTGACAACCTAAACAGGAGTTTACCATGACTAAGAAAAGAGTAGAATACAGCGAAAGTTTCAAAGCCGAAGCCATCACCAAAGTTAAAGAAAATGATGATAATGTCAGCCTAACTGCAAAAGAGCTTGGCATATCCATGCAAACCTTAGCGAACTGGCAAAAAAAGCAAATGGCGGAACACTAGCAGCAGGGGCAGGCAATTGTAGTCCTGACCTAGTGGCATTACAGGCAGAGAATAAACAACTTAATAAGCAACTTAAAATCGTCCAAGAAGAGCGAGAGATTTTAAAAAAGGCAACGGCGTACTTTGCCAGTAGCCAAGTACGCCTTCATAAAGTAGAATCGGCTACAGTTCAGAATTACTCGCATGGTAAAACCATTTGAGTTATCAATCTCAGGCTACTGTGACTGGCTTAATTGTGGGATTAGCAAACGAAAACAGCACCTTAATCGTTGTGAGCTACTGGGCAAATGCGCTCATGTTGACACACAGCAATGTTATGGGCAAGAAAGGTTACATCAGCATCTGACTAGCCAAGGACATAACATTAGCTTGTACATAGTGCATCAAATTAAACAAGAATATGGGATTTACTGCAAACGCCACAAACGATTTAAAGTCACCACTGACTCGAATCATAACAAACCTGTGTATCCAAACTTGCTAGAACAGCAATTTGACGTGGTAGCAACCAATATTGAAAAAATTCTTGCGGAGCAGTGCTCCTCAGGTCAGTGATATCACCTATATTTGGACCAATAAAGGCTGGGTGTACTTGGCAGCAGTCAAAGACCTGTATAGCAAAGAGATTGTGGAATATGCGTTAAATAAACGTATGACCGCCGATTTAGTTTGTGAGGCTTTAAACAATGCCGTCAAGTACAAACGTCCTGCTCGATGCTTGATTGTACACTCTGACCGAGGTAGCCAGTATTGTACTAACCAATACCGCCAAATCATAGATAAGTATGGTTTTGCTGGTTCTATAAGCCGAAAAGGTACTCAGGCATAGCCTTCGCCTTGAACTCGGGCAAAGCAGTGCTTTGCTATTCCTCGTTCATGCTACGATAACACTCCGATTGAAAGCTTCTTGGGTGAGAAGCACCGCTTCGCAAGGAAAAACTAGCTAATTTACCACAAAGCCTATGAAACTCGGGATAGAGCCATTAAAGATGTTATTCGGTACATTGAGATTTTTACAACCTTAAACGAATACAAAAAGGGTTGGGATTTAAGTCACCTGCGGGGGTTTCCAAGACTTTTACCGTCAGGCTACCTGATGATATCTACCAAGTGTTATATTCCGTATTTGACAGCAGAGGTCACTACACCACCGACATGAATATTGTAAAGCCATCATTAAAATCTTGTCAAATTTATCAATGAATGAAAATCTCGTTATCTGTTATTTCCATATTGAAATTGACTGTTTGAATTACTGTTCTCTGACAAACCATTGAGCAAAATTTAGCTGACTGATAGAATGAAATTAAATATAACAATAAATAGAGATAAAAATTATGCAAATCGTTCGCGGACAAAGACTTAAATTATCAGATGTATTAGGTAACCAATTAACCTTCAACTTAGAAATAACAATACCCGCTACTTTATCCCTTGACGTTGCACTGTTTGGTTTGGATAGCCAAAGTAAACTTAGCAATGAAGACTACATGATTTTTTATAACCAACCAAAAAGTCCTTGTGGCAGTCTTGAGCTTAAGCAAAATGATAGCCAAAAAGTCAGTTTCGGCATTAATTTAGGCAGTTTAAACCCACAAATTGAACGACTGGTCTTGACCCTAACGGTTGATGGCACTCAAACCATGGCACAACTGCCCACCACGGTCATCAACCTACAAAATCAACAGCAAACTGTAACAAGCTTTCAGCTTGATGGCAGTATGTTTAATCAAGAAAAAGCTTTACTGGCACTCGAGTTATATAAAAAAGATCATATTTGGCGTATGAGTGCGGTAGGTCAAGGATTTAACGGCGGATTAGCAGCTTTGATTGAGTATTTCGGTGGCGAAGTCGCTAGTAATAATCAACCTGATAATCTAATTAGCCAAAGTGCAACTGACAATCCTGTCAATTTAAAAAAAGTGATTTTAACTAAGTCAAATAGCTCTATCAATTTGAAGAAGAAAGATGGCTTTGGCAAAATTTCAATTAATTTGAATTGGAATCGCGATAGATTGAAAAAAGTTTCTAACCTAGGCATTGATCTAGATTTGGGTGCGTTTATTGCCTTAAAAGATGGCGGTAGGGACTGTATTCAAGCAGTAGGCGGTCAATTTGGCGCTTTTAATGATTACCCTTATTTGGTTTTACGCAACGATGACCGAAGTGGTCAAACCAAGGATGGTGAGTGGATTGATATCAATGGGAAGCATTGGGATAAAGTTGAAGAAGTATTGATTTATGCCTTTATTTATAGTGGTATCCCGCATTGGCAAGAAACGGATGCAATCGTCACCATACAAATTGAAGGACAACAATCTATTGAAACTCAATTAACCGAAGGCAATAATCAACTTGGGATGTGTGCCATTGCTCGATTAACTAATGAGAACGGTGCAATAAAGGTCGAAAGAATCAACCGTTACTTTAACTCCCATCAATCGATGGATAATGCCTTCGATTGGGGCTTTTCATGGGTAAGGGGATGTAAATAATTCAAGTTATTAAGTTAAATGCAAAATTTAATCCCCTATGTAAACGGTGCCAGATAGAAACTAAATCACTGTACTTTAATTCAACTTGACACAGTTTTCTGAACGCCCTCCTATATAATTGTCTATATTTTTAGTGTTGCGAAATTAGCCTTTTTGCTTGATTAGCTTCAGAATACTTAGCAATTTCCTGCAACAACACACGACGTCCTTCATCTGCTTTTACATAGCTTTGTTCCAATTGAGCCCCGTGCTTTAGCATTAGATCGACAGCATAAGCATTATCTTTTTCAACGGCTAGCATGAAGGGTGTATAGCCTTTAATTGGATGCTGAGTTGTGTTTTGATTTGGATCAGCACCATATTGTAAAAGTAACTCAAAAATCTCGTAGGCATCGCAAACTTTTTTACCTTCAAGAGAAAATTTTTTCACCTCTTCAAATAATACCTTTCTTGGATCATGGTTTGGTAGGCTTTGAAGCTGTTTGTAGCTTTCAAGATCAATGCCTCCGTTAGAATGACGTCTAATAGAATCTGCAAGATATTTATCATTTGGTTGTTTAACTTTATGGCCATTTAAGATACCAATCAGACCTAAATTCTGGTAAAGCATGGAAGTACCATAAAGACCTGTAATATTAGGATCAGCCCCATTTTCCAATAATAGTTTTACAAGTTTTGGTAGGTTTTCTTCTACAGCTAGATTTAAGGGACAAGTCTGCTTTTTAGAAGTGCGTATATTTAATAAGGTTTTATCGAAATCATGCTTAAATATAAAGCTAATGAAATCTAATACTTCATCCTCGCGGGAAAGAATATATCTTAGTGCTAACAATATGACTGTATCATTTGTTGGTGTTAGCTTATTTACATCTGCACCAGCTTCAATTATTTTTTTAGCCGTAGAAAAATCTCCAATAGCTACAAAATAGTGAAGTTGAGGCCATTTACGTCTTTGTTCAATATCAATGTAAATGCTTGCATTCACTTTTTTAAAGTCAGGGCTAATATCCATAGCAACTAAAAGATTGCCGGTTTTAGGAATTAATTTTTTAATCTCCTTACCTTTGTCGCTAAAAGTCTCGGCAGTAAAATATTTAAAGAAACCAACCAGAGTTGCCTCTTTTTCCCATTCTTCAAAAACAAAGTCAGTTTTAAAGCGGTCAGGGCGCTCGATTGGATCAAAGATTCCAACTTTAAGGTCAAATAGGATCGCTAAATTTGAAATCTTTCCAATGAGTTTATTTTGGCTCTCCACGAGTGATGCAATGCAAAGCATCTCATTTAATAGTAGTTCTAAATAACGCATATCGCGATATAACAAACCATCTAAGCACAGTTCATATTCAGTGAGTGCTTCTTTAAATTGATATTGATATACCAAATTAATCGCTTTAACCCAATGTATATATGGCAGTAAGTGAGCTACTTCTTTGTGCTCAGTAAGGTATTTATCGATTTGGTTTACCATCAATGTATTAAGTTGAAACGTTGTTTCACCTGTTGAGCTATATACCATTGATGCTAAGCGAGTATCAGTTTGATCAATACGTTTGACGTGTGTTCTATCAAAAAACACTTGAGTTAGTTTTTGATATGAAAGAGGGATTTCCATCAAAAAAGGAAAATGTGTTTGTGCATTAGCAATAGCCATCGCTCTAAATGTCAGTGCTTGGGTGTCATGTTGTGAAATACGATGAGACTTCAGTTTTTGGTTGTGTTGTTCGGCCAAAAACTGGATAAAGTTTCCATGTTGCAATGAGAACCCATATTTTATTTTTAAGGCTTGTAACAAGCGTGCAAAACACAACAATTCATAATGTTTTTGTAAGGCTTCGTTATTCTGTAAAAATAAAAGGTCTAATTTTGATGGTTGGGGTAAGGCATCTGGACGACCAAATTTGCTTATGTAGTTTTTATCATCAAGAATTAGAACTTTACTTTTCCAAAAGTGAGTAAATTCTTTATCATTGTTTTTTAAGTAACTCAAGCTTTCTTGAATAAAGTTGTCGCCTTTCCAATGTGGGATAAAATCCATTTGAGATATACAGAATTCTATAAGTTTGTATAAAGCAGGAACTAAATAGTTTGACCACACAGCCTTACGTATTGAATCGATATCCATAATTGCTGTTAAGCGAGCATGTAATAGCATTGCATTATATCGGTCCAAAACATTACGTTTAAGCAATGTTACGAACTGTAAATTTGTACGATCAGAAAACTTTTTTGGACACAACTGATCCAAAAATAAGTCTATATCATAGTGTGAAGTGAATAGTTTGTTTGATGAACCATCTAAGTGTTTATAATCTGTCTCCGAGAGTTGGCTCTTGGTACCCATGTGACTAAATAAATCACGAA